>Ga0209487_1004864_pt1 | contig 10188 bp, 6 predicted proteins | sample Poulit2012_FD_187524 | JGI IMG/M metagenome (GOLD analysis project Ga0209487, IMG submission 187524) | Agricultural soil microbial communities from Georgia to study Nitrogen management - Poultry litter 2012 (SPAdes) (version 2) | ecosystem: Environmental > Terrestrial > Soil > Agricultural land... | reverse complement strand
GTACTCGTTTTTAATAAGTTCTGCCGTTTTTTCGGCATCGTCCTCCACTTCGATAATAACTGCTACACGTTCTTTTAGTTTTTCAAACGGGGATTCCTTTCTTTCATTGTCCGCAGCTGTAGCGGGCGATTGTTGCCATACATGGTTGTCTGCATTTTGTACGGTGTCCGAGGCAACGCCAACTGTATTGAGAAGAATTGTACATATAATGATGCAATATCCTGTTACTTTTTTCACTAGTCTCCCCACCTTTTCAGCTTATTTTTTGTAAATGTTGGATGGTTATGCAAATTAGGTGGTTTTTATTGAAAAGTGAGAATTAGGCGGTAGTTTTAAATCTTGCGTTAAACTTAATTATGAGAGTTTAACGCTAGTTGGTTTTTGCGTTAAATTTGGACTTCGAATCTTAACGTAAGCTGCTGTTATCGTTAAGGTTCGTTTTTTATCTTTAACGTAACAATTTCTCGCGTTAAAGCATATCGTCTGTTTTTAACGTAAGGTGATCTCGCGTTAAACTTAGCTACACACCTTTTACGTAAGATTTTCTTGCGTTAAACTTCAATTTACACACTTAACGCAAGAAGCTCCCACGTTAAACTCAACCCTCCAACTTTAACGCAAGAAGCCCTCACGTTAAACTTAGCCACGCAACCTTAACGTAAGAAATAATACTCCCGATCGACTCATGCCAAAATGAAGCCAAATTACCAAAGTTCCCCTCCTAAAAAAATAAAACGGACAATTGCATGCTAACAATTGTCCGTATACGGTATTGGGCTAGTACAACTAACATATAACGAGCATCCGTCGCACCTTTTCCTATCCATGTTTACTCCAAGAAATAGTTACGAGTTAAAACTTCAGACGCAACAGAAAGGGATGGGAACGTGTAGTTGGAATATTTCCCGTTCGGATGATAAATCAATCCGTCACGTAAAACATTCGCAATCGTTTGGCGCGAAACAGTTTTATCCGTCCACCGTTTGAGTGTTAGGGGAGTAAGCTTTTCATCGGGGAACAAAACAAAATATTCTGCCGCGGCATGTAAAAACACTTCTTTATTCAATAGTGCTATGGCGCAATTTGTACATTCATATTTATGTAAACTCTTTCTTTTTAGCGGCGCCGTGCAATGATAACAATATACTCCACTCGCTAGCTTCCCTCGTTCGTATTTCGGTAATCGCTCGTAATGAGAGCGCTCCTTGTGCAATTGCTTCAATTTCTCTGCGACAGATTGATGCCAACTAGTAATCGGTGGGGCATTTATACATACTTTTTGTAGAAAACGTTCCAATTGAGGTCGAAAAATGATTGGTAACTGTGGATTTGCTTCATACATCATAAACGATTCATTGATGAAAACGAGGTAAGGACGGACCTCTAAGTCGATCCGTAAAGATTTAAGCAATTGACGAAGTAAGTAGGCGGAGCGTTCAAGTTGATAAATCGGTTCGATGTATTCTTTCTTTGTCTCCATAGAAATAATTATTCGTTTTTCAATACGATGATCTCCTGTAAAGTTTTTTACTTCTATTAAATAGATCTCATCTTTTGCGATAATTAGTGCATCCATTTGAAATTCCGCATCGATCCATTCTAATAGAAGGTTAAAGAGCGGAATGACATTCCCACTGTCTTGCTCAAGAAATAGTTCGCGAAACATCCGTTCCCCGTAAAAACCTCGTTTCAATTGCATGTAACGTTGCTCTTCCGAAGGGGATAAAACTTTTCGCCGACGTAAAACTTCATACGTCAAGAGCGATAGCGGGGCATTCACCTCTGAAGCGATTGTCGTAACGTTCATCGCAACACTCCTTTCTTTTTCCTTTATCGTAAAGAATCTATTCAGATCGTTCAACGATATAAAGCGACAAGTTTACCGACCGTACTGAGACGAAATCGGAAAAGCTACCTACACATTTTGCCGTAATCATCATCTAATTAACGCATACTTTTGAATAACAAACTAAATTTTTTATTGGAAATTTGAATGAATTTTGTTTGAAAAAACTGCAATGCGATCTCGTCTACATAGTTCCATCTATAAGCAAACTGCCCACGTTCAAAACGAACATCGGCATGTAAAGCGATCGAGACAGAATCCTCGTTTATTTTCCAAACTGTTCTGCGACGCGCAAAAGAGTGAAGAATATTTCCTGTTTGTAATACTAAAAGAGGGGTAGGGCGATTCGCAGATGAAAATCGCATATTAGTTTTACATGCCAAGAAGAAAGCTTGTAACAAAAAAGAAAACGTAGCCCGGATTTATTCGGACTACGTTTCTTTTAAGCTTTTAAATAATGGACGTACTCTTTTTACAGCGAAATGTCTAGATGATAACAATTGTATTGAAGACATTTATAAACGATTCAGAACAACGACAAACTAACCGCCATCCGAGTGTACCATAAAACTACAGACTACTGTGTCACCTTAGCATACTTTTCGCGTGCTTCTTTCGCTGCTTTTACCATCACTTCTAGCGCTAACACTGTCTCATCCTCACGACGTGTTTTTAATCCACAATCCGGGTTCACCCAGAACTGTTTCGGAGAAATCGTCTTTAGCGCACGGTCGATATTTTGACGTAACTCTTCCACACGCGGAATACGTGGACTATGAATATCATACACACCGAGACCGATCTCTTTCTTATACGTATTATCTTCAAACGTGGAGACGAGCTCACCGTGACTGCGCGACGTTTCAATCGAAATAACGTCTGCATCAAGCGCATCGATACATTCAAAAATATCTTCGAAGTTCGAATAGCACATGTGCGTATGAATTTGCGTCGTCGCATCCACCGTCGCAGTTGCTAAGCGGAACGCATACGCTGAAACTTCTAAATACTCTTCCCACTTCGCTTCATCGAGCGGTAGCCCCTCACGTAAAGCAGGTTCATCAACTTGAATAATATGGATTCCTGCTTCTTCAAGCACTTCGAGCTCTTTCTGCAACGCTAACGCAATTTGTTTCATAATATCGTAACGCGGTGTTTGGTCGTGAACGAAAGACCAGTTTAAAATCGTCACAGGACCTGTTAACATTCCTTTTACCGGACGATCTGTTAATGACTGGGCGTATACACTTTCTTTCACTGTCATCGGCTCATCCCAAGATACGTCTCCAAAAATAAGTGGTGGCTTTACGCAACGGGAACCGTATGACTGTACCCAACCGTATTCTGTCACACTAAATCCGTTCAGTTTTTCACCGAAATATTCAACCATGTCATTTCGTTCAAACTCGCCATGAACGAGCACATCGATATCGAGTTTTTCTTGAATTTCGATCCAACGTTTAATGTTGCGCTCGACAAAGTCTTCATACTCTTGGTCCGTAATTTCTCCGCGACGCCACTTCGCACGTGTACTACGAACTTCTGACGTCTGCGGTAAACTACCGATCGTCGTCGTCGGTAATAACGGTAAATTGAACTTTTCATCTTGTAACTCGAGACGTTTCGCAAACGGTGTATTACGAATGGCATCTTCTTCCGTTAAACCGGCAACTTCATTACGAACATGATCGTTAGAACGATACTTCTGTTTTAACTGCTCCAGCGCGTGATCAACTTCCGCAATTTCGGGCTCAATCGCCGCGCGCCCCTCGTTCAACCCTTTCGCTAACGTGACGATTTCTTGCAGTTTTTCATCAGCGAATGATAAACCACCTAAAATGACCGAGTCGATCTTGCTTTCACGTGTTTTCGATACCGGCACGTGTAGTAAGCTTGAAGACGGCTGTACGATTAATTGGTCATCTTGAACGAACTGCTTAATCGTCTCAAGTAACGTCAATTTCTCACCAAGATCCGCACGCCACACGTTACGACCGTCGACGATCCCTGCTGCTAACACTTTATCTGCCGGGAAGCCGTAGTCTTGTAGCAACGTTAATGAATCACCGTGTACGAAGTCTAACCCGATTGCACGCACCGGCAACTTGACGATTCGCTCATACGCGAACACTTTTTCGAAATACGTTTGGAAAATAATATTTAACGCTGGTGTCGCTTCTGCAAACGCCGCATATGCCTTTTCCGCTGCAGCGATCACCTCATCTGAAACGTTCGTAGAGAAAATCGGTTCGTCAATTTGTACCCACTTCGCACCAGCAGCTTGTAACTGTTGTAAAACGTCAACGTACAATGGGATGAACTTATCGACGACGCTCGTAAACTCTTCCGCATCATATCCTTTTGATAACGCGACGAACGTAACTGGTCCTAAAATAACCGGCTTACCGTCGACACCGAGCTTATCTTTCGCTTCTTCATAGTACGTTAACGCACGATTTTCTACTAATTCTGGTTCGCGTGCATCAAGCTCCGGAACGATATAATGGTAGTTCGTATTAAACCATTTCGTCATTTCTCCAGCAACTGCATTGTCTGTTCCCCGAGCGATTGCAAAATACGTATCGACATCGACTTTCCCACCATCATAGTCATAACGTTCTGGTACAATACCAAACTGTGTCGCTACATCTAACACGTGGTCGTACAACGTAAAGTCTCCGACTGGAATAAGATCGACGCCTAATTCCTTTTGTTTACGAATATTATCTAAACGAATTGCATCCGTTTGTTCGATTAATTCAGCTTCTGTAATATCGCCACGCCAATAGGCTTCAAGCGCGCGTTTCCACTCGCGGTCTCCTCCGATTCGTGGATATCCTAAGTTTGAACTTTGAATGTTAGTCATTATCATTTCCTCCAACTTTATATTTATATTTTTAATTGGTTACTTCTATCGATTGTTGAGCGACATGATCGTGAATATATTGTACGAGCTCGACACAAATGTCGTAACGCATAAACGGTGTAATAAGATATATACCATTAAAATGCTGAAGCGCTACGTCGATTAACTCTTTACAAATAGCGATACTTTCTGCCGTCGCTCCTTCGCGATCGCCTTCAGTCGCTTTCATACGCGCTCGTACTTCATCTGTGAGCGTAATACCTGGTACTTCATTGTGTAAGAACTCTGCATTACGCGTCGATGTGAGCGGCATAATTCCTAAAAATATCGGCACTTCGATATGTTGCGTCACTTCCGCAAGTTCACCGATCCGCTCTTTACTAAAGACCGGTTGCGTTAAAATGTAATCCGCACCACTCGTAATCTTTCGCTCCATTCGTTGTACCGCTTTTTCTAAATTAGCGACATTCGGATTGAATGCAGCGGCAACGTTGAATACTGTCTTCTCTCGCAACGAGTTACCTGCAAAAGAGATCCCTTCATTCCCTTTTTTAATTAATTCAATTAATCCGAATGAATTCACATCGAATACAGACGTCGCACCTGGGAAATCACCGATCTTCGTCGGATCACCCGTAATCGCTAAAATTTCATTAATTCCTAACGTATGCAAGCCCATTAAATGCGACTGTAGCCCAATTAAATTACGGTCCCGACACGTTAAATGAACGAGTGGCGTAATGCCGTACTTCTGCAGCAATGTCGCAACGGCCACATTACTGACACGCGGTGTCGCAAGTGAATTATCTGCCAACGTAATCGCATCGACACCTACTTCTTTTAATGCACGCGCCCCCTCGATATATTCTGTCATATCTAAATGTTTCGGTGCATCTAATTCGACGATAACCGTCGTTTTTTCTTTCGCCTTTTCCGCTAACGATGTCGTCACTTTTTTCGACGTCGGCAAAACGGTCACTTTTTCTACTTCGCGTACGTGTTTTTCCGTAAGCGGTTTAACACCTTTAACTCCTTTCGCCAACGCACGAATATGTTCCGGTGAAGTACCACAACAACCACCGATGAGACGCACTCCTTGATCGCGAAACTCACGCGCACTCGTTTCAAAATATGCCGGCTCCGCCTCGTAAAATAGCACTCCATCACGATAAGCTGGTAAACTCGCATTCGGATACGCCGCTAAAAACGCTCGGTCTAATAGTGGTACCGTCTCTAGCGATGTCACCATTTGTGCTGGTCCGAGTCGGCAATTGACTCCGACGATATCCGCCCCTAAATCCTCGAGCAATTTTAACCCGTTGGCTAACGTATACCCATTCTCTAATACACCTGGCTCATGCATCGACACGTTCGTCACAATTGGCAAATCCGTTTCCTCTCGAGCGATCTTCAATACAGACGTTAATTCTTCCAAACTGTAATACGTCTCCAAAATGAGTCCGTCGACGCCGGCGTCTAATAAGTGCGTCAGTTGTTCACGAAAACTTTGTTCTATTTCTTGTGTGGTTACACGTAGCAGTTTTCCCCCGTGAATTCCGCCGATATTACCTAACACATACGCCTCTCCAGCGCTTGCTTTTTGCGCAATTTCAACCGCACGTCGGTTAATATCGCCAACACGATCTTCTAACCCGTAGCGAGATAGTTTGATGAAGTTGGCTCCATACGTATTCGTCTGGATCACATCCGCTCCGGCGTGAATGTAAGCTTCATGAATATGTTGAATTTGTTCAGGGTGCGTTAAGTTTAACTCTTCAAAACTGCGGTCGACACCGTGCGAGTATAAAATCGTTCCCATCGCACCGTCGGCAATTAAAATGTTTTCTCGTAAATCTGTTAATAAGCTCAATCTTTCACCCCCACTAAACTAGCAACTTTTTGTAACGCCTGTTCCATATCGGCGACGATATCTTCCTCATGCTCGACTCCGACAGAAGCTCGTAATAAGCGATTCGATAAACCGTACGCCTTTCGCGTTTCCTCCGGAATATCCATATGCGTCTGCGTCACCGGATATGTGAGAAAGCTTTCGACACCGCCTAAACTTTCCGCAAAGGAGAAAAGCTTTAACGACTGTAAAAATGGCTCGACTAACTTTTCATCGACGACTTCAAAACTGAGCATTCCACCGCGCCCCGGATAATAGACATTCGTAATGAGTGGATGATCTTGTAAATAAGTAGCGAGAAATTTCGCATTATACTCATGCTGCCTCATCCGTAACGCTAACGTTTTCAAGCCACGAATGAGAAGCCAACTATCAAAAGGCGCTAACACCGCCCCAATCGAGTTATGCAAAAAGCGTAACTGCTCGTTAATTTCTTCTCCTTTCGCAACGACAAGACCCGCTAACACATCGTTATGTCCAGCTAAATATTTCGTCGCACTATGAATGACGATATCGGCACCTAGCTCGATCGGTCGCTGAATGTACGGTGTATAGAGCGTATTATCAACGATGTGAAGCAAATTGTTCCGTTTCGTAATTTCGGATATTTCCGCTAAATCTACTGTTTGCATTAATGGATTCGTCGGTGTTTCGATAAATACTGCTTGCGTATTCGGTTCAATAAGCTGTTCAAGATCAGCTACGTTATCCCCATCCCAATACGTAAACGAAAAACCGTATTTCTCTTCAAACACTTCAAATAGACGATAATTGCCGCCGTAAATATCTCGTGATGAAATAAAATGTGATCCTTTTTCAAATAGTGCAAATACGAGTTGAACAGCCGCCATCCCTGATGACGTCGCAAACGCCTCATTCCCACTTTCTAATTTCGCTACCGCCTCTTCTAATACTGTCCGTGTCGGATTGCCCGTACGAATGTAGTCATATCCATCTTGAAGCCCTAGTTCTGTATGATGAAAAGCAGTAGAAAAATAGAGTGGCGTACTAACTGCTCGGTGCGCTTCATCCGTCCTGTTTCCAATCTGTACTAAAAGTGTTTCCGTTCGACATCGTTCCGTCATGACATTGAACCCCTTTCTATGGAAAATAAAAAGGCATCTAGCATTTCCCTCATAAAAGTCTCTGAGAGTAATGTAGATGCCTTTAGTTGTCTAATCGGCATAAAATGTTATTCGTTCGTATTCATTTAAATGATTTAGTCACATTTCGCTTATATCACTATTTTACATTCGTTGTCGCTTCCGTGAAGCGTTTCTTTTCTGTCGTATCGATTTGCGTAATTTTTCCGTTATGAATCGTAAGGACGACAGAACCAAATTCAATATTTTTTATCACATCTTGCAAGTAATGTAACCGAACGCGATCAAGTTTGCTCACCTTTCTCATCTCCCCTTTCACACTTCGTGCAAAGTACGAGTTTTCCCCGTAAAGCCACAATATCACCAAGGAGAGTTCGCACATTTGGTAGACCAATACGTGCCATATAAAAACCCTCTCCTTACCGAGTAAGAAGAGGGTACACATTTCATTTGTCATCACTCTTCTTATCTCTCAAGACTTGTTAGCTTGCTGGAATTGGCACAGTACTTTTAAAAGTCTGTTGCCGAGGTTTCGTCGGGCCAGTCCCTCCACCTCTCTCGATAAGAAATTGTCTCATATCAAATTGTAACTAATACTTTATATGAAAATTTTTCATCTGTCAACATATTTCATCCGTTTTTTAAAAACTGCATAGTAACCTCGATATCCATATACTCTTCTATCTTCATTTTAACTGCAGTTTTTAATAGAACCGATTCGGAAAAAATGCTGTTAGCGAGGGCCCATAATGCGCGCGGAACCCTACACGTAGAAAAATGGCTATTCCTATATGTTCTCGTAAAGAACGTAACATGCATACGTTACATTCTATGCACCGTTTTCCCGACATATTCATTCATCAATGTGCGGGGAAAAAGATCATTTGTAAGACGAAAACGATACCGAAAAAGTAGACGATCGGGTGTACTTCTTTTCCTTTCCCACTAATTAACTTAATAAGTGGATACGTAATGAATCCAACAGCAATTCCTGTTGCGATGCTTGAAGTAAGTGGCATCATAAGCGCGACAAAAAATGTCGGAAACGCCTCGTCAAACTTTTTCCAATCGATGTTTGCGAGTCCACCTAACATGAAGCTACCGACGATAATTAACACGGGTGCTGTAATCGCTCCTAATGAAGCGATAGCTGCAACGAGCGGGAAAAAGAAAAGTGATATGATGAATAAAATTGCGACGACGACCGTCGTTAATCCACTTCGTCCACCAGCAGCAACACCTGATGACGATTCGATGTAGGCACTTGAAGGTGTTGAACCGAACATCGCGCCAGCTGTTGTCGCAACCGCATCAGCTGTTAATGCAGCACGAACACGTGGGAATTTCCCATTTTTCATTAAACCAGCTTGTTCTGCCACTCCAATCATCGTTCCTGTCGTATCGAAAATAGTGACGAGTAAATACGCGAGAACGACTGTATACAGTCCGTGCGTAAAGACTCCACCGATATCTAAATCGAAAAAGACAGGCATTGGTGGTGCGGAAGCGATGCCGTCGACCTGCAACATACCAGCAATATATCCGACAATCGCGGTAATAAACATACCGATAAAGATCGCGCCTTTTACGCCACGTGCGACTAAAATTAACGTTATAACGAGACCGAAAATGGCTAGTAACGTGTGCGGATCAGTTACATCGCCGAATGAAACGAGCGTTTCTTCATTGTAGACGACGAGACCGGACATTTTTAAGCCTAGAAACGCAATAAACAACCCGATTCCCGCCGTAATTCCGTACTTTAATGACGGAGGAATCGACTCAATAATTAATTCACGAAACTTCGTAAACGTTAATAGTAAAAAAATAATACCGGCTAAAAAAACCGCACCGAATACTGCTTGATACGAGACGCCATGTGTCGCAACGATACTAACAAAATAAGCGTTCATTCCCATGCCTGGTGCAATCGCAATTGGGTAGTTAGCCCAAAGTGCCATGAGCAACGTTCCTACCACTGCTGAAATGACAGTTGCCATAAACACTTGTTCGAACGGGACACCTGCAGCCGATAAAATCGCTGGATTGACGACGATGATATATGCCATCGTTAAAAATGTCGTCATACCGGCAACAATTTCCGTGCGGACGTTCGTTCCGAGTTCTTTCAGTTTAAAAAAGTTTTCCATTTGTAAACTCCTTTTTCGAATGTCCATATTATATGTACATCGTTATTATGTGCAATAAATACATGAATATAATATAGGGAGATGCACATATATGCAATGAAAATGTCGTCAATATTTTATACGAATCTCTATGCATGACCCGTAGCAACACTTCTGAGCAAAAAAATTTACATATACAGTTTATAGATGATGATTATTAGATAATAATTGAATTAATGTGGGGGATTGCATGACGGTTCATCCATTTACTGCACAAAAAACGGATGGCGTAACAATTTCGCTAGCGGGACTATAAAGGGAAAGTGTTATTCATA
>Ga0209487_1004862_pt1 | contig 10188 bp, 13 predicted proteins | sample Poulit2012_FD_187524 | JGI IMG/M metagenome (GOLD analysis project Ga0209487, IMG submission 187524) | Agricultural soil microbial communities from Georgia to study Nitrogen management - Poultry litter 2012 (SPAdes) (version 2) | ecosystem: Environmental > Terrestrial > Soil > Agricultural land... | reverse complement strand
TTTGTTGCACCGGATTGTATATTTTTGTTTATTTATGTGACATTTTCGTGACATAATTGCAAAAACGGGATTTGTCCTAAGACAAACCCCGTCATATCAAGCTTCATTTTTGGGTGTTACAGATTACATCATGCCCGGCGTGTTGTAGGCCGCTTTTTTACGTTGTGCCGGATTGCAAAATGGCTTTAAATCAATGGTTTAAGGTGATTGTTTATCATAAAGATTGTGTGTGGTTGCATATTTTTGTTTATTTTTGTGATGTTTTTGTGACATTTTTATTCTCAAAAAGATAATCCTCCTATCCTTCTTATTTAAAAGATGGCCCGCAAATGGTGAAGCAAAATTTCGTAGTAATCATCAGGCCTTAATCAACAAAGACATACATCGTAAAAAACAGATATTATCTCGTCAGAGATACAGAAATTTGAGTTAACTGATTCAATGAAAAATAAATTAAATCGATATCGAATGGAATGTTGTCTTGAGAAGATAGTTTAATTTTACGTCAAAAGGTCACGAAGAACTTATAATCTAATATAGATAGATGGAGCACCGAATGCTTGTATAATAGCATGTTCGGTGTGAAACAAGGGAAAAGCCGGAGATAATTTAAAAGTGGTAAGCCAGTCTAAACTTGATAAACATGATAGTTTTATTTCTCAACATGTACCCTATGACCCCGTACTGGTATACTTAAGCAAACCGAACTTCCAAGCATATTTATAAACCAATATAAATAGAATAGGTCCAATTAACATACTTACTAACAATAATGAAAAGTTAGTATTGAACTCTAACAATAATGTTGTTGGATAATATCCAATAAAAGCAAATGGAATGATGACTAATAAAGCCCTTATCAACTTTGAGTATATATTGACAGGATATCGTGTTAACTCATCGAATCTCCATAACAAATAATTAATAGAACTCACATCTATCAGCCAAAAAGATAAGGAATTTGTAAATAAGTGTATTGCTCCATAACATAATACACTAGATACAGTAAGTAAGATAAATTTAATTATAAAAGCTATGGTTATGTTGAGATCCATGAAATTTATTGTAACCACTAATAAAACAATACTATATATTAATTCTCCAATACTTTCAAAATCCATTTTTTCGCTTATTAATTGAAATAAAGGATTTACTGGTCTAATTAATATTAAATCCAGTTGACCAGATTTTATATATGATCCAATATTAATTGTATTAAATAGGAAGAAATTCCATAATGCTCTGGCTAAAGAAACAAAGCCATACAAGAAAACCATTTCTTTTACATTAAATTCTCCAATGCTATCTGTTACATTGAAAATGATAAATATTGTTGCCAATAATGCTAAGGAACTTATCACAAAGCTAATATTCCCTATAAAAAAGTCAAGTTTATATATGTAAATACTTTTGAAGTTATATTTAAAATAATTCCAATAAAGCTTTAAATACTTCATACTAACCTCCCATAAAACTGGTTCTTTTCTTTATGAATTGTGTAAGTATATAGTTTATGCCTACAAAAGACACAATCCATAGGAATTGTACTAAAATCGGATTACTAACTAATGGATCATTCCCTGTCAAAATGGAAAGTGGGGTAAAAAATATACTTTGAAAAGGCAAGTATATCAAAACCTTCTGAACTATTTCAGGATATATAGAAAGCGGTAGTAAAGTCCCTCCACATAGAAGTAATAGTGCATCGTAAAGCTCAAGTATTCCCCAAATGTTCACTATCCAAATGGCAAGACATGCTATAAAATAACTTAATAAAAATGATATAAGATAACTTAACATAAAAGAAATGATAAAATAACAGATATTCTTTAAACTAATTATATCGGTAGGCAAATCAATAAAAAGCCAGGTAATTAATATACTCGGGAAGAATATAAATACAAGATTATATAAAAAGTTACCCATTTCATTATAAAATACAATTAATGGCAACTTTATTGGTCTAACTAAATATAGTACAATCTCTCCTTTTAATATTTTTTCTGCAACAAAATTTATAGTTGTATAATCAGGATAAAGGCTTAAAACAATTCTTGCTATAACAGTATACATTAATATGTTTTCTATACCAATGTCCGTATTATTCCCGATTGCAGACCAAAGGTAAAATTGAATTAGTACTATAATGATTGTACCTGCAACTTGAAGAACTGAATTCGCTTTATATCGAAAGCGAACTAAAAAGCCAGCCTTAGCATATTCTATTCCGTTCTTCATATTCATTTATCCTCGTTTCATCTTAAGTAATGTGGAAAGGTCGATTGGCAAAAACTGTACGTCTATTAAATTAATTCCCTCTAAATATTTAAAAACCTCATTTTCATCTATTTTATGTTTATCTATTATATATTCAGTAGAATTTAAGTTTAGAGAGTTTAATTTAAATAATTCTGTAGGCAACTCCAATGAATTGTTAGACTTTATAATAACTCGTACTAAATGCTTCTGGTTTTCTAAAAATTCAGACAGGTACCCATCATATATCTTACTTCCTTTATCTAATAATATTATTCGTTGGCAGATTTTCTCAATATCATTCAATTCATGGGTAGTTAGTATAATTGTTGTTCCAAAATCTTTATTTAAGTCCAATAAAAATTCCATTACATCTTGTTTTGTTTTTGAATCCAATCCAATTGTTGGTTCATCCAGGAATACGATAGAAGGTTGGTGTAAAAAAGTAGCAACTAACTCACCTTTCATTCTTTGTCCTAGTGAAAGTTGTCTAACTGGCTGATACAAGAACCCTTCAACACCCAATGTTTCTGTTAAATACTTTAGTTGTTTAGAAAAGTCTTGTTCATCGACTTCGTAAATGCCTTTCAAAAAATAGAACGAATCAATTAATGGCAAGTCCCACCATAAATGACTTTTTTGCCCCATTAATACCCCTAAATCCTTGGCTAATTGGTTACGATATTTAAAAGGTTCTTTTCCTACAATTTCAATTTTCCCTTTTGTAGGATATATTAATCCAAGCATTAACTTGATTGATGTAGACTTACCTGCTCCGTTTTCTCCTATATATCCTACAATTTCTCCCTTATTAATAGCAAAATTTATATCCTTCAATGCTAATAATGTTTCGGTTTCCGATAAAAGTAGCCTCTTTAAAACGTTACCTTTCTTAACTTTTTTCTTAATTTTATATTGTTGTGAGACATTTGACATTGATATAACCGTTCCCATTATGATTCACCCTTTAACAAATTATCTTCTATCAATAATAAATATTCTGATATGACGCTGTCTGGAATTGACTCCTCTCCGCGACTTAATGCAATTAAATAATTAATTGCATTATAATAATATAGTTCTTGTTCAATTTTAACTGAACCAAAATAGTTTATTGATTCATTTATTATACATTCTTGATATTTAAAGTCCTTATTATTTCCTTCAATCATTGCTGAGGAAATATCTAATAAAGGGGAACCAATCCCTATGTCTTCAAAATCAATGAATGTGATACTTTTACCAAATAATATATTTCCCTTATGTAAATCTCCATGAATGATCTGACAAAAATCACTATTATCAATATATTTGTAGTTAAGCAACCTTTTTTCTATTTCATTTAACTTTTTTTCGAACTTCTTTATATGACAGAATTTCTTGATCTTTGAAAGAGGTGATTCTATCAAGTTATCTTGATTGTACTGTATTAATTCATCAACATTCAGAATATTTTTATGTTCATTCAATACTTCCAAAAATGTGAAATAATGATTTATTATATCGCTAGCATTTTCTTCATCAAAAAAATCTTTGTTTCCCTGCTCAAAAAGATACTCTAGCACAATTCCATATAAAATTCTACCATGAGTGAAAGGGGTAATATATTTGTTTTGAATATTCTTATACAGTTTTAAACCATTAATCTTTTTTGAGTTGAAAAGGTTAATAATCCTTACTTCATTTAGAACTTTATTATAGTTATCGAAAAATTTAACAATATAAAATTTGCGATTATTTTTGATAAGGTAAATTAGATTTGGATTAGATTTAATTAGTTCATACTTTATTACACCATCATAATTAAAGTTTTTTAAAAAGTTATAAATCATCCGAAACAATCTCCATCAATTGAACATCAAGGTTATTTTTACTGTTTTTATATTTTTTGTAGAATCTCATTTTATTTTCACCTCTAGATAATTCATCATATTTATTAAAAAGACTTATTACAAGCCCTTGTAATTCAGTAGGCAAATGATTAATAAATTTGACTTTATGATGATCTTGTAGTTTTAACCAAGCAGTTAAAATATTTAATTCATGTGGAACTGTAACCACATCATAAAATAAATTATAGAAGTGATTTGACAATTTAAGAGAATATCCATCTTCAAAGTTGATTACATATCCTTCCGACTCAGTTGTCATGTTATTCCACAGTTCAAGCATCTTATCAATTCCCATATCCACAGACTCTGCGATTTTCATGTTTATTAGTTTGGCAATTTTCTCAGTCTCTAGACGATTGTAAATATAACCCGTGTTTCTATTAACCACTCGAATAAGTACGAAATCCTCAAAATCATAATCTATTAATATTTTGGACTTCTTATGGATAAACTCACAAACTAAAGTTAGATCTTTACTTATTAATTCTTCTTTATCTTTATACTTTAATCGCCACATATTGTTTGCGATATCTGTAATCTCTGAGGTGAAATTTTCCCTACTTGTCCAGTACATTTCATTATTCAAGAAATAATTTGACAACATGCATCCATCATACTTTTCTGTAATATCGATTATATACTCATAATTTTCAATCAAATAGTCGACATCCTTAAATTTGAAAATTGGATAATTTAATAGATAGTCACCTTTACCATGAAAGATATTATTTAAATTTAGAATAACCCCCCTATACTGGAGTATCTCAGGATAATTATTGATTACTGTATCTGTTAAGTTTTTATAATTCAACAAAGCTAAATTTTCTTTGTATTTCATAGAGAGTAGGTCTTCACTAATAAGGCTTTTGATATCTCCTATTTTTCCTAAACCATGGGGCAAGCTTATTTGATTATTTAAATCTTCAAATCTAATATTTTCCATATTTAAAATCCCTTATTATTTTTTTCGTAGTTTTTTTTCTAAATGAATTTACATAGACACCTTGCATATCTTCATACTCTGCACCACAAACGCATACAGTGAAGGACTCTGCAAAATCTTCATAGTGATTCATATGTCCTAATTTTGTAGTGCCATTATAATCTCCTGTACCACAAGGGAAGTATTCTGTATTAATGTAATAACTATTAGTTTCCTGCATTAAGCTGCATGATAAATAAAATGAGGATAAAATATCTAAAACATGTCCAAATTCATGTACAATTGAATCAAATAGATTTTTATTTGCGTTTTTGAAAAAGTTATTGTTTCCATTAAAAGAATTATTATATAAATATATATATACACTATTCATATTATTTTCTTTCGTTAATGCTGATATATGATGGGTAGAAATCTCTCGTTTAATTATATATAGGACCTTATTATATCTAGCTAAAAAACTATCGATATCTATGTTAAAGAGGTAGTTTACAGCTTCTATAGCGCATTGTATAGTACGGATATAATTAGCACTACTGCTATTAAAGTTTTTAATTATTACATTATTATATATTCGTCGCATTATAAAATTTAATTCCTTTAATATCTACTATTAAATCTTTGTATTTCATTTTTTTACAATAGTTTAATGCTTTTTGTTTTACCCTTAAAAAAACCTCATAATCATTTAACTGCGCTAATATCATCGTCTGGAACATTAAACACTCTCCAATCATTTCAATAGAATTTGTATTTTTAGATAGTTTGTAACTCTTTTTTATATAATCCAATGCTTTTTGGTAATCTCTTTGAGAATAATAGTAATATGAAAGTGTAAAATAACACTCTAATTCAATATCCTTCCAAGGATGATGATATTCTTTGATAAGGTTAGAATCATTTAACTGTTTTAATAAATTTTTAACGATTGAGATGGACTTGTTTAAATCCTCAAGAAAGAAATTTCTAGAATATTGTAATTTATACCTAAATAAATAATAACTATCGTTTGTTAGGTTCATAGCCTTTAGAATGGATTTCTTTGAGATTTGTAAATCATTTCTTAAATAGTAAGATGCTTCAATGTAAAGAAGGTATGAATATAATTCATCCTTATCTTCGAATTCGTTTTGGAGAATGAATTCCTTGGTTGTATTAATATATTTGTCGTAATTATCAAAGTCCCTTCTCAAAAAGTAATTTTCCGAAAGAATTAGGAGAGACTGAGCTCTTGGTGATACATATTCCTGATTTTCCTCTAAGGATTGATGCAAAAGGAACTCTATTTTTTCCCAATTTCTTCTCAAGTCCAAATCATTTAACCTCATGCAATATTTTATTATCAGTCTCATCCTATTTTTTTTGGATATAAAACTTGAATAAATAAAAGATTCTTCTAAAAACTCTACGGATTTTTTAATATCAATATGTAAATAAACATCTGATAATCTTATATTTAATTGGGCGCGATCTGCATCACTTTTTTTTAGTTCACTATTTAAATAGTCCACAGCCTCATTCACTTTTTCCTTTTCCATTAAATTAATTAAGTGTGTATTATCCATTGCTCATTGCTCCCTCCAAATACTTGTTATAACTATCCAGCTAATTTTTAGTCCATGCCACCTTTTACCATTGCAATAAGATTCAATAGAATATTAGAAATTATAATACCTGATTTTGAATCATGAATAGAATCCGACAATAGTTCAACAATGTCTACGCCTATAATTTTCATTTCCTTTGTTAACACCCGGAGAACATTAATAATCTCCCGGTCGGTCCAACCTACAGGTAGCAAGCTTCCTGTATTAGGCAATATGGAAGGATCTAATACATCTACATCGATACTTATATAATATTTTTCATTTTTAGGAAAGGTACTTAATATATTCTTTATATTATTTTCTTTGACTATCTCTACTTTTTCAGATTGGTATGATCTGTGTAAATCTCTCAAACCAACTTGGTAAATTTTATTAACTTTTTCTAACGAACTTAAATAAGTGACTACATTATTGTGCCTTAATTCATTTATATCTTCGCAAACTTCAAAACTTTCATCTGAATGTGCATCAAATATAATAATATTTATTCTTTCATGTTTTAACCCCTTAACAATGGGATAAGTTATACTATGATCTCCTCCAAGAAATATAGGTATACCGTCTTTAGAACTTAAAAAAGTTGAAAAAAACTCGATACTATTAAGAGAATTTTCCTTATCAATATTCAACTCATATGGTGTACCGATATTACCGATATCAAAAATTAATTTTCCATTAATCCTGTTCGCTTCCAGAGAATAGTCATAAAACCCACTAACTGCATTATTTACTTCCTCCCAATGAATTACGAGTGAATTCCTGCGCATCGTTTCAGGACCATACCTAGATCCTGGTAACGTTACACACCCTAAATCATATGGAACACCAACAATAGAAACATCTATATTTTCAAGTTCATTAAATTTTTGTAAAGATAAACTTGGAAAATTTAAAATTCCCCTATCAATTTCCTCGGAACGGGCTTTTTGGTCTATAATTAACTGTTTTTCTATTAATTCATTTAACAGTTCACTATCAGTAATTATTTCTCCTTCGTTAGAAGTCAGTTTTTCTTCTAAGGGTAGTTCAAAAACCTGACCTGTTTCAATGTTCCATAATAAATTATCGAAATGTATAACATTTGTATTTAAATAGTATTTGTCACTCATGGATAAACCTCCATTCCTCATATTTCTTCCGATAATATTACATAAAAAGGATGCCACTAAATATATATTTAGTGGCAATTTCCACAGAGAATTGGAACTTCTTATTTTACTTTTTAGTCGTACTGGTTTTAAACGTAAGTGTTGGTGATCTTCTTACATGAGTTCTAGTAAATCCCACTTGTTTTCTTAATGAAGCAGGTGTAACTGTTTTTTTACTAGATTCTAGTTTTTTATTTTTACTCATATTATTTCACCTCCTTTAAAATAGACTCTACAAAATCACCAATATTAGTTTCATTTATATAATTTTTAGTTATTGCTATTGATGGTTCTATACTTCTAACTAGATGCCAATAATCTGAAGGTAAATAAATAATATCACCAGGATTTTGAATTATTTTTATTGGAGTTGCCTTTTTAAACTCTGGAAATCTTTCGTGATCAGGATTTAATGGATCCACTTGTCCATTATATAAATACTCCGTATCTTTAACATCATATATTATCCACTCTTTACGCCCAGTTATGAGAGCATTCCAAGTATGGGTATGTAGAAAGTCTTGATGCAAAGGAGTAATCGCTTTCTTAGGGCCGATATAGATCCATGAGATATCCTTATATATTTCAGTGTTTATGCCTTTCAGTAAATTAGTAGCCATTTTAGGCTCCAATATATCATTAGCTAGTTCAGGTGCAGTATCTGTGTAGTCCCAATCACGCAAATATAGGATATCTTCATCCTCATGTGCACTATTCATGATGTATTCTATATAATCTGAGAGACTGACTACATAATTTTCATTGAAATTTGAATTAGAAACTGTAACTTGAACATGTCCATAGTTACTTTTGAAATATTCAAAACTCCATTTTTGGTAGGCTGGCCATTCTTTTAATTCTTGGTTATCGACATAAATTTCAATTTTGTGCATTATTTTTATGTAGCTCCTTTACATCTGAATTGGCTAAACAAACGTATATTAACTAATGGTTTTTAATACTTTGTACCTTGTCATTAATGATTGATGGTTACTAAATAACATAAAATGGATTATATTCCATAATTAACCATGCAACATTATTTAAGAGTGTAGCATAATTGTGAGAGTAATTTCATTAAATTATATAAAATAGTCTGAAAAATAGATATTATGTCACTTAATGAAATATATTTTTAATCTTTATATAGGTATAAAAGATGTAGATAATCATATATTCGGGACTAAAGATAGCTGGCATAATGCATTATTACACCTACTATATGCCAGCTAATTAGGGTTACGATATCAGGTCAGATCTAAGATAAAAACTATTTAATTTACTTATATTCTTTTAAAATCATATTTAGTAACTACACCAACTAATTCTGAATCTTCAAAAGCACCAAAAGTAAATGTGTTTTTTGGTGCATTAAATCTATTCCTATACTTTTCAGCTTTCTCAACTTTTTCTTCTTCGTAGCTTGATGCAAAAGCATATGGACTTTCTTTAAGTGCTTCAAATCTTATAGCAAGATACGCTTCTGCATCATCTGGAGTTAATTGTTTTATGTTCATTTTTTCTCTCCTACAGCACTTATATTGTCTTTATTATTTAGATTAGTTCTGCACAAGAAATATGTTGTTAGTTTAAGTATAAAGCTTCATAATCTTAGAATGGTTCCTCAACAAAGTAGCCCTGTTCTGAAATACTACTATGCAGCAATCGCCCCGATTCTTGAACACACTTCACTCAAAATTATATTATTTTAATTTTAACATAATTCATTTAGTAGTTTAATGGAAAATGCAACGTTCTACTAAAACGTTACATTAAAATAGAACTTGAATAGGATAGAAATTGTCATACATACTACATCACAGGCACTCCCTACTACAAAAAAAGCGGGGTGTGCACTGTGTAAGAGAAAGAGAAACTTTAAATATCTACCTCATCAGTTGAGAAATGAGACTTGATAATAATAGGTAGTTCTTTTTCAATAAGTTTTTTATACTATTAGGTAAATCCTTGGTTAAATTGTTAAATATGCCTCGGTAACTCTTTTTACGTTCTCGGGTGTATCATTATACCCCGCATTACGAAGTGCTCGCTCAATATCGTGATTAGTTATAAAGGTAGCAATTTCATCTACCAATATAGTCTTAGACATATGGTCATATCCTTTCTTATGTAGAATTTTTTATAAGATGTTCTGTTTATGGCAAACTAATAATGTAGGTATTGGCATTTAATTTATGTATGGCCAGTAGGGCCGTACATAAATTAAATGAGCCACTTGCCAACTCCCCTAAATAACTTTAAACTCCTCGTTGGACCAACAACGTTCGACAGGAGGATATTAGGAGATGTTAGCAGTGGCTCAAATAGATTATATCAGACAT
>Ga0209487_1004861_pt1 | contig 10190 bp, 8 predicted proteins | sample Poulit2012_FD_187524 | JGI IMG/M metagenome (GOLD analysis project Ga0209487, IMG submission 187524) | Agricultural soil microbial communities from Georgia to study Nitrogen management - Poultry litter 2012 (SPAdes) (version 2) | ecosystem: Environmental > Terrestrial > Soil > Agricultural land... | reverse complement strand
CTTATTTCTTTCCCTTATACTATCGTTTTTAGTTTTTAGAAGCAATTAAAAAAGAACCAACACGGTTCTTTTTTAATTAGTCTAAAACTCCCTGCTTATATCCTTATAAAACGAAACTGCCATTAAAATAATAATCACTGAGAAAGGTAAAGCAGCGATAATCAGGAGATTTTGAAACCCTTGGACACCCCCTGAATAAGCTACAACGGCAGCCATGGCGGATAATGCAATCCCCCAAGTTACTTTTACTGAGTTTGTTGGATTTAAACGTCCGGACGTGCTAAACATCCCTAATACAAATGTGGCTGAATCTGCAGAAGTAATGAAGAAAATCGCTACTACAAAAATTGTAATAAAGGATAATATTCTTCCCATTGGGTAGTGCTGCAACACAGCAAATGTCGATGTATCAACAGGAAATTTCGAGATCATCTCTATACCCTGTTGTTCAAGATTTAAACCAGATACACCGAAAATCGAGAAAAAGATAAGCGTGACCACAGTAGGTGCTAGAATAACCCCAGTAACAAATTGTTTCACCGTACGCCCTTTAGATACTCTGGCAATAAACATACCTACAAATGGAGCCCAGGAAATCCACCAAGCCCAGTAAAAAACAGTCCAATCATTGATCCAATCCCTTCCACTATCATTGAGCGGTCTCAATTGGAAGCTCATATTAACAATATTTGATAAGTAGTTACCGATCGTGCTAGTAAACATATTCAATATATACATTGTTGGACCAACAATGAAAAGTAACAATACTAACACAAAACTAATGACGATATTGGTGGTACTTAAAATTTTAATACCTTTTCCAAGTCCCGACCAGGCGGACACAATAAACAATACCGTCGCAATTGCCAGAATGATAAATTGGAAGCTAAATGTTTCAGGTGTTCCAAATAAAAATGCTAACCCGCTTCGTATTTGTGCCGAGCCAAATCCAAGTGTTGAGGCAACCCCCATCACAGTAGCAATAATCGCCATCGTATCAACTACTTTTCCGAACCAGCCCCGCACTATGTTTTCGCCTAAAATCGGTACAAGTGTGGAACTGATTAAGCCAGGTGCCTCTTTGTAAAATTTAAAATAAGCCAAAATCAAGCCAACCATTGCATATAACGCCCATCCATGCAGTCCCCAATGAAATAAAGCATATTGCAATGATTCTCTGATTGCCTTATCCGTACCTACTTCTCCACCCGGCGCACTAATAAACGCATGTGATATAGGTTCAGCCGTTGTAAAAAAAACCAGTCCTATTCCCATCCCAGCGCTGAATAACATTGCGAACCATGCAAGGAAGCTAAACTCCGGCTCATCACCCTTTTTACCTAATACAACTTTTCCAAAACGGGAAAATATTAAATACACAGTAAAAATAATGATGGCAACGATAATCAACATATAGTACCAACCGAAGTGATCAGAAATAAATATATTTGCTGCCTTGGAAATCGATTCTAAGTTACCCGGTGCAAAACTCCCCCAGATAACAACAAGCAAACATATTGCTATAGCACTCCAAAAAACTATTGTTACATTTCTCAAAAGATTACCCCCTTGAATATTATCATTAACTATTTTTATATTCTTTCCAGTCATGCTAGACAAATGCATTTTATATGTATTTTTATTAGAATAGAGAGGTAATAAATTTTACATACCTTTACATATAGGAATCGGTTTCAGTATAATAGGAATAATCAATATCCAATTTAGGAGGGGTTGCATGGGACAGATAGAGGAAGGCACATTATTATGGGAACCTGATGAAAATTGGAAACAGCAATCAAATCTATATCATTATATGAAATGGTTAAAGCAACATAAAAACCTTCACTTTCAGGATTATCACTCCCTTTGGAAATGGTCTGTCGATGAACTGGAAGTATTTTGGTCGTCTTTGTGGGAGTATTTTGGAATTAAATCTGAACAACCGTATCAAACTGTTTTAACATCACATAACATGCCGGGTGCAAAATGGTTTCCGGAAGCAACGATCAACTACACAGAACATATTTTTAGAAATCGTGATGACAATAAACCGGCAATCATTCATGCATCAGAAAACCGAGAAACCGCTGCAATCACCTGGAAGCAGCTTTATCAGGAAACTGCCGCTCTGCAACATACGCTGCAAAAAGTCGGTGTACAAAAAGGAGACCGTGTTGTTGCTTACGCGGCAAACACCTATGAAACGATTGTCGCTTTTCTGGCAACAGCAAGTCTTGGCGCCATTTGGTCCAGCGCTTCCCCTGACTTCGGAACACAAAGCGTGATTGACCGATTTAAACAAATTGAACCGAAAGTAATGATCACCGTTGACGGCTACTGTTATGGCGGTAAATCATTTGATCGCATTACAGTCGTTGAAAACATTCAATCTGAATTACCTACACTGGAAGCAACCATTGCCATTCCTTATCTACATAACAATCCAGATTTCAGCAAGCTTAAAAATGTTATCTGTTGGGAAGATGCCAGTAAAACAGATGAACAACGAACACTCCACTATGAACATGTTCCATTCAACGATCCGCTATGGGTATTGTTTTCATCCGGAACAACTGGCAAGCCAAAGCCAATTGTGCAAAGTCAGGGCGGAATTTTACTGGAACATTTAAAAGCGTTAACGTTCCATGCTGATCTCAGTGAAGACGATCGCTTTTTCTGGTTTACTACTACCGGTTGGATGATGTGGAATTTTCTTGTAGGCGGTTTACTTACAGGAAGTACGATCATCCTTTACGACGGCAACCCGGGCTATCCGGATAAAAAGATGCTTTGGAAATTCGCCGAACAAACGAAAATGACCGTTTTTGGAACTAGTGCAAGTTTTATTACCGGTTGTATGAAAGATGGCCTTAAGCCGAAAGTGGAATTTGACTTACATTCCTTGAAAAACATTAGCTCTACAGGTTCACCACTACCACCTGAAGGATTCCGATGGTGCTATGAAAATGTAAAAAAAGATTTGTGGATTGCTTCAGCAAGTGGTGGGACAGATGTATGTACCGCATTTATTTTAGGCGCACCGATTCTTCCTGTATATGCAGGAGAACTGCAATGTCGGGGGCTTGGTGCAAAAATTGAAAGTTTTAATGATGATGGACAGCCTGGAATAGAAGCAGTCGGAGAACTTGTTTTAACAGAACCATTCCCATCGATGCCGATTTACTTTTGGAATGATGCTGACGGCAGCCGGTTACATGAAAGTTATTTCGACGTATTCCCTGGCATTTGGCGACATGGTGATTATTTAAAAGTAACCGATCGTCATACATGTGTGATATATGGGCGTTCAGACGCAACGATTAATCGGGGTGGCATCCGGATTGGAACGAGTGAAGTCTACCGGGCTGTTGATCAAGTAAAAGCGGTGGATGACAGTTTAATCGTTGATATTCCTATAGATGATGGTGACTCGTTTACGCCGTTATTTGTTGTAATGAAAGATGGGCGTAGCTTAACGGACGAAACAAAGCAGGCGATTAAAAAACAAATTCGTACGCAGTGTTCGCCCAGACATGTACCTACAGGAATATATGAAGTGGCAGATTTGCCGCAAACATTAAACGGGAAAAAGTTGGAAGTCCCGGTAAAGAAGATATTGATGGGAAATCCAATTGATCAAGTTGTTAATAAAGGATCATTGCGGAACACAAAATCACTCGATTATTTCGCAGGATTTGCCAGAGAACACTTACAAAACAAATAGAGTGTAACGCCTTTTCGTAAGTTTCGGTGGTTTTAAATCCAAATCCTCGTAGTTGATATAAACTGCGACATAACTTGTGGTTCTTTTTTATAAGTAAGTGCATTTCCGAAGCGGGTAAACGCACCAACCATCATTTCAGATTACTTCGCAGTTTATAGATCTTGTGTCATAAACAACCACTCTTTTCGATGGGACGAGAACTGTAGTCCCAATCTTTGAGAAAAGAGCCTTATATAAAAAGAAGATACAAGCTGCTCGTAAGGCTTGTATCTTCTTTATTTCGGCATGTAACCGGCAGTTATATCTTATATCATCTTCTTCTGCGTTCCCAAACTTACCATGACATATGCAAAGAATGCCAATACAGTTGGTAATACAACGGAATGCATACCAAGCGGTTCTGGATAAAAAAGGTCTGAAAGCACATACAATACAACCCCAACAATCATCGAGGCAAGTGCGCCATATTTGTTTCCCTTTTTCCAATAAAGACCCATAATGATCGGCCAGATAAAAGCTGCTTCCAAACCGCCAAATGCAAATAAATTCAGCCAGATGATTAATTCAGGCGGGTTCAATGCCATGACGAAGACAATAATCCCTAAGATTGCAGTAACACCGATACTCAAACGCTTCACTCTGGTATGTGTCGCTTTTGGTTCAATATAGTTCAAATATAAATCTTTCACAATGGAAGAACTGACCAGAAGCAATAAGGAGTCAACCGTCGACATAATCGCAGCCATTGGTGCTGCTAAGACAATGCCAGCAAGCCACGGAGGGAGTACCTCTAGTGCCAGAAGTGGCATTACTTTATCTCCAACCTCTATACCAGGCAAAATCGGCCTTGCCAGCACACCTATTAGATGCATATTTAACATAATAAACCCAACGACTATTGTTCCAATAATCAAGGCACTGTGCATCGAGCGGGAACTTTTATAAGACATTGCCCGGACTGCCACTTGTGGCAATGCTACAACCCCGACTCCCACAAGGATCCAAAAAGAAGATACGTATGTAGGTGTAAGTGTTCCTTCCGCACCGAATGGTGTGAGCAAATTCGGGTTTTCTGCGTTCAGATCCGCCATGATATTGGATAGTCCGCCACCTGCGACAATCGTAGCGATGAGTAAAATTAACGTCCCAACGAACATGATGCTACCCTGAATCGCATCGGTTAAAGCTACTGCGCGAAATCCGCCAATCGTTACATAAAACAGAACAGAAACTGCAAAAATAAATAAGGCACTGATATAATTCATGCCCGTCAGCGACTCAATTAAACGGGCACCACCAATCCACTGTGCAGCCATTGCTGAAAACAAAAAGATGATGATACTAATCGATGAGAACAAGACAACCCATTTCGATTGGTATCGTTCTTTTAGAAAATCAACCATTGTTACTGCTTTATACTTCCTCGTGACAATCGCAAATTTCTTCCCTAATATCATTAAGACAAAATAGCCAGTTGCAACCTGTGACATAGCAAGAAATACCCAGCCCAGACCCTCATTGTATGCAACACCAGGGCCGCCGATAAAGCTGCTTGCACTGCCATATGTAGCAGTCATCGTCATCGCCAGAACAAAGCCACCTAAACTTCGATCTCCAAGAAAATATTCCTGTAGAAAGGAATTGGAAGCACTCACACGCTTACTTGCCCACATACCGACCATAAAAATAATCAATAAAAAACCAATTAACGGAAATAGTGCTGCCCAGTTCATCTGTTTTCTCCTTTATCTTCAAAAGGGACTTCCACAAAAAAATTCTTGACAATAATTATTACTAATAGACTCATAACGACAAAACCAAGCACACAGCTATAAAAAAACCATGCCGGTAATCCAAATATATATGTATACTCGGAAGGGTCTTTACTTCCTAATCCATACGCAAAAGCAAACCACCAAACAAAATTAAAAATAACTAAGCCAACACCAATCAAAGCTTCCCGGTTTGCTATTTTAAAACGATAATTATCCTTGTTTAGATCATCATATTTCACTGCCTGTCGCCCCTTTCTTTTTATTTTCTTTCTATATCATTTCGACAAATTTTTTATCTACTAATAATATAACGCACCACGTACACAGTTGTAAATGTTTGAATATTTGATTTAATCTCGAAGGAAATCTCTGCCTATCCAACCGGCGCTTAAATTGCAATCTTCCATTTGTAAATCTGATGCAGTATAATGAAAGATATACATTTAATACATCATCGACTATTCAGGGAGGAATGAACTTGTTATATATTATAGGAGTAATTATTTTATTCTTCCTTGCTTACTATCTCATCCAAAAGAAATTCATTTTTGTCCAAACAGTCTCCGGAGCAATTGTCATGGCGCTCGGTGTGTTCAGCTTAAATGTCGGGCCGCACTTTGGCCAAAGCACAGCATGGTATAAAATCCTTGCCATCTTTACAGCAACGATCTGGGCATTTTGTATGGTTTCCTATATTATTTCTGTTTTCACTGGAAATTTTAAAAAACTGCACTATGAGAATCTAATTGGGAGATTTCGCATTGGTACTTGGGTTGCAAGCACATCAGTTACTGTAATCATTATCAGTAATTATTTTCCAATGTTTCATCGAATGATCCTGCCCCTGGTTATTATGAATACCCTTCTTTGGCTCGGATTTTTTGTGATATCCATCAAAAGCATTATCCACATTTGGCAGGGAAAAATCGACGTGAATGTGAATGGCATCTTATTATTAACGACAGTAAGCACGCAATCGCTTGTGCTTATGTACAATAATGTATGGCATGACTTCAGCAGCTATATGTATATCAATACAACATTAATTGGCCTTGGTTTTATTTTTTACACATTAAGTTCCATTCTCATTGTGAAGCGCTATATGCTATCTGCCTGGAGCTTGGTAAACGACTGGAAAGCACCTAATTGTATTATCCATGGAGCACTTTCGATTATTGGATCAGGTGCAGTTATTTCCCAAACATTCAGCTATAACCAGCTGCTTCTTCTTTGGATAATTGTTCTTCTCACTTTTGTCATTCATGAAATCGTTGAAATTATCCGAGGTACCCGAAGAATAAAAACATACGGATGGAAGGAAGGGGTGGCTGTTTACCATCCATCACAATGGTCACGAATTTTCACATTTTGTATGTTTTATACATTCACTTTAAAATTTAATGCAAACTTTGATATACAGACGTCTTGGATTGCCTTGAGCCAACAACTAATCCTTGACTACGGAAAATGGGTCATTGCCAGCCTTTTACTGATTGAAATTGGGCTATTCTTCCGCTCGTTATTTCCTAATAAAGTCCAAGATATTGATTTGCAGCAGACAGCTAACTAAGGAGCTAAAGGATGCAGCCGTTGTATAACGACTGCACCTCAATTCCCTTATTCTACAAATCTGATTACCATCGGAAATCTGTATCTCTCTCCCTGGTATGATTTCACTGCAGCAATAATCGTAAAAACTACTCCCATTATCCCGAGTACGATGAGCATCGGAATACCAATTAATAACAGTACCAAGAATCCGCTAATAGCACTATATATAAAATAAGATACAAAAAAGTTGAAGTATTCCTTTCCATGGTAATCCACAAATTCAGACTCATCCCGCTTCAATAACCATATAACTAAAGGCCCAAGAATTGGAAAGGGAAAACTGAGCAAATAAAATAACATAGAAAACAGCCGTTCATCATTCGTTGGCATATGAGCACTCCTTTCACCTCAACATCAATATATATTCTATTTATATCAGAAAAATATCCTTTCGTAACACTTCTATCTCATAAAGTCGTTAACATCTTATTATTGCGTAATAAATCAATAAAAACTTCCAATGCTTTTGTTTGAAAAGGTGATTTCGTTACGAGTGAAAATTGACGGGAAAGAGGTAGTCCTTTGATGTTTATTGTTTTCAAATCCCCATTTCGCAGCTCCTTTTGGATCGCCCACCGCGATAATAAACTGATGCCCAGCCCTGCCTCAACGGACTCTTTAATCGGTTGTGTACTGCTGAAATGCATGAGTTTCGCCGGCGTAAGTTCGAAAAGGCGAAATACTTTCTCCGTTGCTTCTCTCGTACCTGAACCATGTTCCCGGACAATCCATGTTTCTTTTTCCAGATCCCCGATTTCTGCTTGTTCTTCACGACATACCAGTTCATGTTCCGGGGAAGCAACAATGACCATCGAATCTTCGGCAAAAGGTTCGGTAATTAATTGCGCATCTTTAAAATGCCCTTCGACAATACCGATATCCAGTTGATGGCCTGCTACTAAATCGGCGATTTTTGCCGTATTACCAATCGTAACTGTCGGTTCGATATCCGGATAGTTCTCCTGCAAATTTGCAATAATATGTGGGAGTACATATTCACCGAATGTATAACTCGCACCGATTGCAAGCGGACCATTGGCTTTATTTGCAAGATCATCGACCAGGTTTTGCATGCTTGTATACAGTCCCAATATTTCCTTGGCGTGATGGTAAACAATCTCCCCCGCTTTATTTAACCGAACATACTTATTGTTACGCTCTAATAGCCTTGTACCGATTATATCTTCAAAAGCACGAATATATTGACTCACTGCAGGCTGCGTCATATGATGTTCTTCCGCCGCCCGGGAAAAATTTTGTTTCTCTGCTACTGTTACAAATACTTGTAAATGCTGATCCATATACTTTCACCATCCTATTTTTTATTCTTTTTTCTATTATATCACTTTACTTATCATTGCTATCACATTAAATTATTTTCCTTATAATTGAAATCATACTATTCTATATACAGGAGGTGTTTAAGAATGGATTCACAACAACAAGTACAACACCAAAATCCCCGGAAAAGTCCAAATTCATTAGGAATATGGGTTACCGGCATTGCATTTACTTTCTTTATCGCACTACTTGGTTTCTTATTAGCCATGGTTCCTGGGTTCGATCATGTTGGACAATTGGCATGTGCAATTATTATCGCCGTTGTTTATCGGCAAATTTTCGGATATCCGGAAGCACTTCGGGTAGGTATCACTTTTTCATCTAAAAAATTACTACGGTTAGCAATTATTTTATATGGTCTTAAATTAAATATTGATACCGTTTTCCATGATGGATTAGGCCTCCTTGCCCGCGATGCCTTGGTCATTATTTTCGCCATTGGGGTAACCGTCTGGCTTGCAAAAGTATTTAAGGCAGATAAAAACATTTCTCTATTATTAGGTGTCGGAACCGGCGTTTGCGGTGCTGCAGCAATTGCCGCCGTTGCACCGATTGTCAAAGCAAAAGATGAGGATACAGCAATAGGGGTTGGCATTATTGCCCTGATGGGGACGATCTTTGCCATTGTCTACACATTATTAAGACCCATTTTACCGCTGCTTCCAATCGAGTATGGAATCTGGTCCGGAATCAGTTTACATGAGCTTGCACACGTTGCAATTGCAGCCGCACCAGCAGGTGAAGATGCGCTAGCAATCGGTTTACTAGCAAAATTGGGCCGTGTATTTTTACTTGTACCGCTTTGCTTTATCTTTATTTATTTCATGAAGCGGAAAAGCAAAGGTACGGACGAAGCACAAAATAAAGTGGATTTTCCATGGTTTTTAGTTGGATTCATCCTAATGAGTGTGCTGGGTAGCTATGTGTTCGGTCAATCGATCCCTATGTCAGAAGGTGTCAAGGACAGTATCTCAACGGCGACAACTTGGATATTAACCGCTGCCATGGTCGGACTTGGTCTGAATGTTAGTTTACAAGACTTAAGAACAAGAGCGATGAAGCCGCTATTAGCAATGACAATCACATCTGTCTGTCTTTCCATTTTGGCTTTTTTCATTATTTAACTAAGACACATGATCAATGGTGGAACATACAAGGAGGGGATGTTTAGCATACGCGGCATGCCCTTCTTGTATTCCGGAATGGCCGTTAGAAATTTCAATTTGACTAATCCTATTTTTTCCTGTATCCTTACATTCATATGTTGAAATACCTCGTTAGGTAAGGCTCCTGTGGTGGAGATATGCTACTGCCCAAAAACGTCCAAAGACGCCAATGGGTCAACAAAAACCTTCGACATAAGGTGGTTTTTAATGTAGCTGGATATGTCCTATGCCTCACAGTGCTAAAGCTCTACGATTGATGGTATTTGTTAAGCTTATTAGATGTGGGCTTTTCTGGAACCTCTTCTTGATTATGCTATTTACAAAACACCTTCTTTCGGGAAGGTGTTTTTTCATATTTTTCGGGAAAGGATGTGGAATGGAGATGGTAAATACTCCTGAACCTGATTCAGATCCATTTAGTTTCATTTCTAAAGAGAAAGTTAATCATACCAGGAGTCCATTCCTGCATCACGAACAAAGAAGCAGTATCGACTCCGATTAAAAGGAGGAATATAAAATGGTTAAATTGGATAAAAAAACGCGCGGACAATATACAAAAATTGTTTTAGA
>Ga0209487_1004860_pt1 | contig 10190 bp, 6 predicted proteins | sample Poulit2012_FD_187524 | JGI IMG/M metagenome (GOLD analysis project Ga0209487, IMG submission 187524) | Agricultural soil microbial communities from Georgia to study Nitrogen management - Poultry litter 2012 (SPAdes) (version 2) | ecosystem: Environmental > Terrestrial > Soil > Agricultural land... | reverse complement strand
CAAGAACAGGCTGACCAGGCCGGAGAGCACATCCAGGCGGTCGACGCCGAGCTGTCGGGCCGCCTGACCGCACAGGTCGGGCAGTGCGGCCGTCGAGCTGGCCCGACGGGATCGTTGCTCGGCCGTCGGAGGGCGGCGGATACGGTCGAAGTCGGCGTAGACCTCTACCTCCACGTCGACGAACGCCTTCAGCGCGGCCTCCACGGCCGGTGCGGCGTCGTCGGGCACGGACCGGCGGATCTGGGTCTGGATCCAATCGAGCGTGCCGGAGCGGGCCGTCGGCCTTGGCAGCGGGCGCAGGGCTGCGTGGCACAGCAGGTGCGGGATGTCGCGGGCCGGGGAGGAGAGGGCGGCCATCGCGTCGATGTCGTCGCGGAACCAGCGATCCCACAAGGCCTCAATACATTCCGGTACGGGCCCGTCAGCATCGGACGCACCACCGGCCAGGACGCGGGCGGGCAGCTGCGGATCCGCGTCCAGGGCCGCCAGCACCTCGCGACGCTGAGCGAAGGTGAGCTCCCAGACCTGCAGCGGCGGCAGGCCCAGCAGCTCGTGCAGAGCGGAAGCGTGGACCAGCCGGACCGTCGCACTGGTGGCCGGCATCCCCTTCGTGTGCTCCTGGACGTCGGGCACTTGCGCGCTCAGCAGCTGCTCCTCGGTGCTTGGGGCCGGTGCCTGTTCGAGGGGTTCTGGGTCGGTGAGCAGGGACGCATCGGCGTGCATCTCGCGCAGGACCCTGGTGGGGCGCATCGCCCCGACCACCTTGCCGACCCAGCCGGACGCGGACGTGGTCCCATCAGCGAAGCGGGCCGCGTCGAGGTGCCCGTCCACCCTGGGGGTCTTCAGGGCGTAATCGACGAGCATGGAGGTCACAGCGCTGGTGATCTCGCCGATGTCCCATGCGGAGGCGAGGCCCCGGTGATGGCGGGCGCACATGGCCGCGACCACCCCGGTCTCGACCGCGTCGCCCAGCACCTGGCAGGCCGCCTCATGCCGCGACATATCACCCGCCAGGACGGCGCGTCCCAGATCCCGGGCGTGCTCGTCCAGCCGGCTGGTGCCGGCGGTGAGAGTGCCGCGAGAATCGCTCATGCCCGCCCAGTGGGCGAGGCGGGATCCTCGCAGGACAGGGAACGTCTCTGGACTGCGCTGAGACGTGAGCTCCGAGCTTGCCGTCAGGATCGATTCGTTCGCTCTGCGCCAGTGCCAGATGTGCACTCGTTGCGATCAATACCCCGTAGTCCTGGGTAGGCTTGGAGGACATCAACAGGAAGGCCGCGCCATGGACATCCCCGAGATCGAAACCGTCCTGATGCAGAAGGAACAGGACCTGAAGGCCTGGTGCCCATCAAGTGGCGAGAACGTCGGACGAATGATCGAAATACCTGGCTCCGACGAGTGGAATATCGAATGCCCTACCTGCGGCACACGGTGGCACGGCGGCAGCACTACGCTTAACGACCACAACCGGCCGCATAACGGTGGGACTCCGTCTTGACGCTCTGGGCACAAACCGCACAGGCCCTACGAGACGTTGATTCTGGCCTCTCACGTCGAGTTCTTGAATGGCCAGTAGAGGCGGTTGTTCAGGCCGGGCTCAAGCACAGCGAGGATTTCGCGAGGCATCTCGGCGTAGCAGGCCCAGGCACATGGGTGCCGGGTAGGAATGGGCTTGCAGATTCCACCCGACTCTTGAATGAAGCGCCAGTCGCCGGGGTGGAAGTAAAGATCACGGCGAAAGAGAATGAAGCCAACTACGATTGCCAACGAGGGTGCAAGATGCAATTGGAGCATCTAGCACATCAGGGCCCTCTAGTGATTATAACGAGCAGCAAGAGGGCTGATCGCGACGGCCCGAAGTGGCCTCCCACGGCGACGGTTGTAACACTCACCGAGCTCGCGGATATAATGGAGCATTCATCCGGCCCGGAAGATAGCATCCTCCTACGTGCGCTTTTCGAGCTTCCGACAAATTGACTCACCCAGGACCGCTCGCAGTCCTCGTTACCGTATAGAACTGAACGCGCGGAGAAGCGTCCTCCTTGGTCAGATCACGTCGCGGCCTTCCCGCTTCGCCCGGTCCAGGGCGTTGGTCGAGGCCTTGGCCAGGAAGTCCGGCGGGATCTTGATCTCCACGTCCACCGCCCGGTCATCGAGGTCGCAGTACAGCCCCACCGCGCCGCGCAGCAGGCCGGTGCGGTTGTCGCGATCGTCGTAGGTGAACAGCGGCTTGCGGGACTTCCAGTTCGCCCCGCCCTTGCCGATCCGCTCCGGCGCGGTGGTGAAGTCCATCCGCTTCTGAGTCGGCTCGACCCCGAACAGCCGGAACGCGGCCTCGGCCTCCTTGGGGTCCTTGATGTGCAAGATGATGCCTCGGGCGATGTGGTTGGTCAGGTTCGCCTCCAGCAGATCCGAGATGCGCTGGGTGAACAGGATTGGGAACACCTCCAGCGACCGTGACAGGCGCCCGAGTCGTTCCATCTCCTCCGCGCCGGCGCCGAGGAACACCCACGCCTCGTCCAGCATCAGCACGCCGCGGCGGTCGCGCAGCGCCTCGGCGGACCCGAACACCAGCATGCGGATCAGCGCCGCGGAGATCCGCTGCGTCAGCCCCAGCGAGCTGTGGTCCACGCCCATCGGCGGCAGCTCGAGGTTCGCGTTGCCAACGCGGATGTAGGTGATGCCCTCGGTGGCGCTGAGGACCTCGCCGTCGTCCCGCAGCCCCACGATCGCGCCGAACATGGGGTCGGTGCGGGACTGGCGCAGGATCGGGTCGGCGAGCTCGGCGGAGGCCTCTCCGTCGGCCTTGGCGATCTGCAGGGCGGTGCCGATGGCCTTCGCCCCGTGGGCCACGCCGTACTTCAGCGCCGCCTGCAGATCGGCCTCGAGGTTCTGCCGCGACCCGTGCGGCCACACGTTCACATCGTGAAGCACCGACACGGCAGTGTTGATCCCGTCTGCCGGCGTCTTCGAGAAGCGCAGCGGATCGCACACCCCGGTGCCGCCGGACCCACCGAGCCCACCGGAGGAGCCGGCGAACGAGTCCAGGGAGTAGGTGGTGCAGTCCTCCCCGAAGGCGGGCGAGAGGTCCGAGCCCTTCTTCGGATCGATCACGATGACGGGGCGGCCCTCCAGCGCGTACTGGAACGCGGAGTACGCCAGGAGCTGAGTGTTCGAGGTGGGGACCATGCCGCGACCGACCAGGTAGGTTCGGTCTTCCGAGCTGACGGTGATGCAGGCGACCGGCTCGGGTGCGACCTTCTCGATGTTCTCGACGTACAGCCATTGACTGGTCTCGCGCAGTGTCGTCGGCAGCAGGGCCTTCTTCCGGGCCAGGCGGAACACCGGTTGCTTGGTCGTGAACTTCACCCGGTACCGGTTCCCGGTTACCTGCCGGATCGTCTTTCCCGTCTCAGGGTCGGTGTAGGTGTACGCGGCCGGACCCTCGCTCATGCTGGCCTTGATCCCAAGCGTGCGCACGAGCTCGAGTGCATCAGTGGCCAGACGTTCGTTGGTCAGGCACAGCTCGACGCTTCCTGATCGTCCGATGGTGCCGTCCGTATCCAGCAGCCCTTGAAGCAAGGCGAGGCGCTGTGCATAAGAGGCGCGCAGAAATCTGACTGGGATGTGTTTGTCCGCCGCCTTGGACTTGAGTGCGAACCCTGCCTCTCGCAGTGGCAGACGCAGATTGTCAAGATGGTAGAGATCAGCCTGGCTAGGAAGATCGTAGATTCGTCGGACCGGGTAGCCATCCGCGATGACGTTCTCGATGATCTCAAGATCCATCGAGGTGATAGCCGCCGAGTCAGTGCTTCCGTCGCCGAGCCATGCTCCGAGTGTGTAGGGCGCCACCGTGAGATCAGTTTCTGGCAGGTCCAATGCCTGGGGGATCCGAATTGCGAAGTTCTTCCCGCCGTTCGCGCTCTCGAGGTGGAGTCCTTCGGCGAGCATCTCACCGGTGGACATACGGTGCTCGCCGACCTCAGTGCGGGGGCGCACGGCGTGCTTCTGCCGAATCCTCTCGGCCAGTGCGCGCAGAGCGCGACGGGTACGCCATACGTGCATGTGGCGTTCCGAGCTCGTCGCCAGGGGTACCTGTTGCGTGACGTACGTGCGCTCGGAGACGGCGCCGTGCTTGCGCACATGCTTCGATAGATATCCCTGATTGAGCTGGTGCGGATCCCCAGCATCGACGAGCATGTCGATGAGTTGAGGTTCGGTCGCGCGCTCCGGCAGGTCGACGCGTTCGAGGAGAGCGGTGGCAACACGGACGTGTGCCTTGACGCGATCGGCCCACCGACCGGTGAGGTTCGCGCGGCCTTCGCGCCATCCCCTGGCGGCAGCGTTGAGAGCCTGCCGCGTATCGAAGGTGACCTTCGGAGCCCGGACGGCGATCACGTCGGTGCTGTTGTCCCGGGAAATGGTTCGCTTCTCGAGCTGAGGAGCAAGGTCCACCATCGCTAGAGACGCAACGACGTTGCCCTTGTGCCCGATGCCGGCGTCGGGGAACTGCTGCAAGATCTCCGCGAGCTCCACAGACGTACTCGTATGGGACTGGGCGTATGTGTCGGCAGCGCGATCGACGGCGTCAGCCGCGACATGGGCTGCCTTCCACGCCTTCACGGCATTCTGCCGCTTGGTGCCCTTGTGCGCGTGGCGATCATGATGGTCGGAGACGACCCATTGGTGGTCGTAGTCCGCCAGCACGGACTGCCCGTCGCTGAAGGTCACCCGGTAAAGATCCGGCTTCTCCTTTACGGGCGACTTGGCCGCGACTCGCACCGGCTGTCCATCACGACCGAGAATCTCTTGACCAGGCGTGACGTCACCCATTGTGGTGTATCCGGTCGGAGTCGGCAGCATAGTTGAAAGGCCAACCGCTTTCCCCGAGCCGGAGCTGCCCACTACCGCACCGATCGGGTAGATGTCCTGGTCAGAGGACTTCGTGGCGGACATGAGGGCTTCCTGCCGGTCATGGACGGTGAAGCCCACATTGATCCCTCGCGCATCCCCCACAGTCGACAGCGACGGCAGCCCCGAATAGGCGACCGTCGAGGACGGCAGGTCCATCAGGTTCGGGTTAGCCCGCGCCGGCGATCCAATCCAGGACTCGGCCAGCGCCAGCTCCTGCCTGTTGTCCATCGAGGCGACCTCGAACGCCGTCCCATTGCCCAATGAGTCCAGGCGCTTCTTACCTTGGCCGGTGAACGCCGCCACCACGCTGGTCTCGACCAGGGTGGGGAACGCCTTGCCGGAAGCGTAGGCACCCTCGACGGACTCCAGGGTGGCCAGCATCTCCTCCTGCTGCTGATCATCCATCCGCCCCTCCGCGCGAGCGATGTTGATGTCGCGCAGATAGCGTTCCCGCTGGCGGCGCAGCTCCTTGCGGGTGATCGGGCTGGGCTCGACCTTGCCCCGGATCGAGACCATCACCGCACCCTTGTCCAGCAGCGACGTCACCCATGCCGACAGGGAGTTCTTCGCGGCCGCGAACGGCAGATCCAGTCCGTGGATCGACCCCATCCGCAGCACATGGTGGCCCTCGATGCCTGTCGGCCAGTCCTTGCACGAGTTCACGTCCAGCCGCGCGGCAGTCTGGGCGCCGGCGACGGTGCGGAAGACGTGCAGATGGTCGGCGTGCGGAAGGATCGTCGCGTCCGCGGAACCACCGGCGGCCCACCAGGACTCGGCCAGGTGGAAGTCCTTCGCGGTGGGGATGGTGAACCCGGAGCGGGTCAGCATCCCGTCGACGTCCTCGAGGTCCCCCGCGTAGTCGGACATCGGCACCTCGGCCGTCGCCAGGGAAGTCACCATCGAGTCGACGGCATCGCGCAGCGACCGATCGGAACCGCCGAGGGTGTCGGTCAGCTTCGTGCCCATCAACAGCCCCCGGTCCTGGACCCGCTGGTCGCCGAACCAGTTCTGCAGCGTGGAGCCGATCCGGGAGTCCTCCGCCGGCGAGTAGCGGCGCGGCAGATTCACCAGCAGCAGATGGAAGGGCCGATACCGCGAGCGGGCCATCGACCGCCGCTCGGCGGGGTAGGTCGTCTCGGCGGCGATCTCCTCAAACGCCGCGGCGATCGGATCACCGACCTCCAGAGCGCGAGCATGAGACTTCGCATCCCGGGCCGGAGCCATCGGCACCTTCCGGTACAGCCACAGGCCACCGCCGACCGGCAGGATCCGGCCATCGCCGTAGCGGACCTTGGTCGCGGTCGGCATCGACGGGGTTCTGTGGTCTTCGAGCCGGATCGGTGCGGGCTTGGTCGCGCTCACGTCAGTTCTCCTCCGCGTCGATCTGTTTGTCCGCTCCCCCGCCATCGGACGGGCTGGGCCGTTCCAGCGGGCTCTCGCCGCCGCCATCAGACGGACTGACCGTCCCGGCAGGTGCGTCATCGACCGTGCCGTCCAGCGCGGCCGCGTTCTCGTGATCGGTCAGCGTCGTGCCAGTACCGACCGGACCCCAGGCGGTCACATAGGGGGCGGCCGTGTCGGCGCCATGGACCAGTACGTCGTAGGTGACCGTGGTGGTCGCTTCCTGCTCGTCCTCGGCGTCCTCGGGCACCAGTTGGACGCTGACCGTGGCGACGAGGGTGGAGGTGTCGACCTCGCCCTGGCGAGACTGGGGTGAGCGGGCCTCGGACACACTGATCTCGGAGACCCTCACGCCGGTCAGCGTCGCGTACACGTGCGCGGCGTTCTCGTCGCGAGTGGTGAGCTTGAGGTCCTGCGGTGAGGACGTCAGCGCCGTCGCCCAGGAATCGATCGCATCGGTGGCCGACGCGGAGGCCGACACCTCACGCCAGCCCTCGGTGGGCTCTTCCGGCTCCCATTCAGACACCGCCGTCGGCGCCAGCGGCGCGATCGACGGGGACGAGATCACCTTCACGCCCTTCGACGGGGCGTAGGCGGTACGCACCGCGGCCCGGTAGTAGACCCCGTCTGCGGTGGCGATCGTGAAGTCGTGGGTCATCAGCTGGTAGCCGATCTCGCTGTCGGTGGCCTCGACCTCCTCGCGGTTGCTGATCCCGTCCCAGGAAGTGATGACCGCGTCGGAAAAGATCGAACCCTCGCCGTCCATCCAATCCTGCAAGGCACTGGTGGCCTGGATCCGACCCGTCTGCGACGCAGACGTCTCTCCCGTCGGCCCGGCTCCTGTCTGCATATTCTGGATCAGCACGCCGACGGCGATGAACGCCACCAGCGCACAGAACGACGTCATGAATGGCGACAGGGTCAGCGCCCGGCGGATCAGGCGGTAGCGGCGCTTCGGACGCTCGGCAGCCTCCGGATTCGGGGTCACCTCCGCGGTGTCGATCATGTCGTCGACCTGGTTGCGGCGATGCTTCCTGGCGACCATCAGCGTTCACTCTCCCCTGCCCGACGGGCGGTCAGCTTCTCGAGGTGATCCCGGGCGGCGTAGGCCACCGGGGCGTGCATGTCATCGGCCAGGTCCCCCAGGACATCGAGAGGGACGTCTTTGCGGGCGGCGACCGCGGCTCGGACCTGTCGGGAGGGGTGAGCGGCCAGCAGCAGCCAGCACTGGGTGCAAAACGCGGTGCCGGACTGGGGTGTGGAGAAGCACGGCCGCCAGCAGGCCCGGCAGGATCCGGGCTCGTGCGTGACCGGGTGGCCGTCCGGTCGCGCGGCGGGGCGCCACGCCCGGCAGCGACCCCGCAACGGGTGACGGATCGAGCGCATGAGAGATCTCACTTGGACAGCAGCTCCTGGAGCTGTACGAGGGCGTCCTGGTCGATCTGCGCGTCGCGGATCGGTTCGACCAGCGCCAGGGCGGCCTCGGTCGACTTTGCCGGCACCTTCTCGGGCAGCTCGGCCTCCGAGATCGCCCCGACCAGGTCCACCAGCGCGGACAGGTCGGTCCGACTCATCCCCACCAGATGCACGGTCGCCTCCGGCACGGACCCTGACTGGATCCCGGACAGGTCAGCGATCGCCGCATCCACCGGGGACTTCCTCGCCTCCATCACCGCCGTGGTCAGATCCGCGATGCCGGCCGAGCGGGCCCCGGCCAGGCCGGCGGCCAGGGATCGTGTGTCCTCGTCGGCGCGGGCGATCTGCTCGGCCTTGTCGGCGATGCGCCGCACCGACGCCTTCCCTGCCCTGCCCGTGGTGCGGCTACGTCCGGACGGGCGCCGCTTCGCCGGCGTCTCGGGTGCCGGAACGGCGGTCTCAGGCTCGGCCTGTGCGGCCTCGTCCTGCTCGGGCTCTGCAACCGGCTCCTCGACCGCGTCGATGTCAGCCTCGGTCAGGGTCTGCTCGCTCATAGGTGCTCCTCCACGGGTGGTGCGTGATCTCGTACCGACCAGTGGGCGGATACTCCGCAGGCCTGTCGTGAGGCGGTGTCCGCCCTGGCCAGTCACTGTTCGGAACGGCAATCGTCGAGCCACTCCCGGACGGTTTGCGCCCAAGGGTGGCTCGCCGATCAGTGGGCTCAGGCCGCGAGTTCGCCCGTGTCGGCCTCGTAGCGGTCGTCCTCCCCAAGGTCCATCAGGTGGACCAGCACGCGGGTCTTGCGGTTGGCGTCGCTGGCCCACGGTTCGAGCACTACCCACACCAGGACGCGATGCCCGATCAGGGCTTTCGCCTCGGAGGCGACCATCAGCCCCTCGGGATCGTCGGTGCGATCGGTGCGCACGATCTCGTACCCGGCGGGAAGGTACTTCTTGGACCCGTCAGCGTTCTTACCGGCCTCGACCTCCTTCTCGGTGCCGGTGTAGAGCAGCAGCTTCCCGCGGGTGGAGGACTTCTCCCTGGTCACCTTGACGATGGTGCCCACGAAGTTCTTCAGGTCCAGCCCCTCAGCCTGACCGGTCATCTTGTCGATCAGCTTCCAGGACGCCGACCCCTCGGACAGTTCGGCGACCAGTTCCCGGATCGCCTTGGAGATGGCCACCTGCCGCGGCACGGCCTTCTCGATCCCGGGGACTCTCACCAGGGAATCCTCGGTGGTCTCCAGCTTCGCCACCCGGTCGTGGGCGGCCATGATGATCTGCGCGTGATCAGTCGCGGTCATGGTCAGTCCTCCTCGCTCGTGGGGGCGATGCTCGCCAGCGTGTCCGTGTCGGCGGTGTGCTCGTCGGCCTCGGCCAGTCGCACGGCGGCGGCAGCGATCGAGCGAGTGTGGCCGGTGGTCATCTTGATCCACCGCTGCCAGGTCGCCTCGTCCTGCCCGAACGGAGGCGGAACGGCATCGAGCACGGTGCGCAGCACGCCGCGCACGCGCGTGTTGGTGCCGTCCTGGAACGAGGTGGAGCCGGTCAGGTCCTCCTGGACGTCGGTGATGATCGACGCCAGCGTGGTCGTCAGGGCATCGACGGCGACGCGCTGGATCGGCACGTCATGCTTGCCCAGCAGCTCGTAGGCCAGGGATGCGGCACCGAAGTAGCCGATCGCGGCATAACTGGCGCCGTTCAGCGTTCCGGCGACGTCCTCCTCCCACGGCTTGCCTTCCGCCAGCTGATGCTCGGCCATGTCGATTCCTTCCCTCGCGTCTGCGGTATCCGTGCCCGGATCGTCCGGGCACACCTCGGAAGTGGGCGCTCCGCCGCTCTCGCAGGACGCCGCCGGGACGGCATCGTCGATGTCGATCAGGTCGGTGGCCTCCAGTGCGGTCTGCCCCTCGGTGCGGTCCGTGGTGAACGTCGAGGCCTGCGCGGCCGGGCAGAGGTTCACCAGCGGGCACCAGCCGCACAACGGCGAGACCTTGGTCGGGAACATCTGCGCCTCGACCATCTCGTTGTGCAGGTCCCAGGCGCGGGAAAACTCCCCCACGCTCTGCGCGACGCGCTTGGACGAGACGGCCACCACGCGGGACTTGCCGTACCGGGTGTAGTAGACCCGGCCCTCCAGCACGGGCTCGTCGGTGACCTGCCGCAGACCGGCGGCGTACAGGCGGATCTGGTCGCCGTGGTCATCGCCGTAGCGTTCGATCTTGTGCTTGTCCGGCACCCGCCCGGTCTTGTGGTCCACCGCCCGCAGCCCGGCCTTCCCCCGCGCCGTCACGTGCTGGGCGAGGTCGACGAACCCGACGAAAGGCACCCCACCGACGGTGATGTCGCGCAGCGCCCACTCGGTGGCGGCGACGTCGACCTCGCGGGGGTCCTCGATGTCGAAGATGCCCTGGTACTTGCCCATCACGTCGGCGAGGAACAGCTGCCTCGTGACCGGAT
>Ga0209487_1004859_pt1 | contig 10191 bp, 9 predicted proteins | sample Poulit2012_FD_187524 | JGI IMG/M metagenome (GOLD analysis project Ga0209487, IMG submission 187524) | Agricultural soil microbial communities from Georgia to study Nitrogen management - Poultry litter 2012 (SPAdes) (version 2) | ecosystem: Environmental > Terrestrial > Soil > Agricultural land... | reverse complement strand
ACCGAGCCGGATGGCTCACAGCAATACACGGTAACGCTGCAGATTCTGGCCATTATGACGGCGCTGACGTTTCTGCCAGCGCTGTTGCTGATGATGACCTCCTTTACCCGCATTATTATCGTGTTTTCGATTTTGCGTCAGGCACTGGGGTTGCAGCAGTCGCCCTCTAACCAAATTCTTATTGGCCTGTCACTGTTTCTGACCCTGTTTATCATGCAGCCGGTCATTAGCACGGTGAACGAAAACGCGCTGCAGCCCTACATCAATGAGCAGATCAGCGCGCAAGAGGCGCTGGCGCAAACCGCCGAGCCATTTCATACCTTTATGCTCAGTCAGACCCGTGAAAGCGATATTGCGTTGTTCGCGGGCATTGCTGGCAGCCCAGTGCTGAACGGCCCGGAGGATGTTCCTTTCAGTATTTTGGTGCCGGCGTTTATCACCAGTGAGCTGAAAACGGCGTTTCAAATTGGCTTTTTGATTTTTATCCCGTTTCTGGTGATTGATATAGTCGTGGCCAGCGTGTTGATGGCCATGGGGATGATGATGCTCTCGCCGTTAATTATCTCTTTGCCCTTCAAAATTATGTTGTTTGTATTGGTGGACGGTTGGGCGATGATTATCGGCACTCTGGCGGCCAGCTTCGGCGTCTAGAAGATCGCCGAATAAGCCTGTGATCACCACACCAGCGCAGCTGGGCATCTACCCGAGACTCGCCATGCCCAGGCAGGCGCGCCTTTATCTAATACACGACATGCCCGCGCGGGCGGGCATCCAGATATCTAATACGCGTCATGCCCGCGCAGGCGGGCATCCAGAAAGGTCAATGTTTTTTAGAGGCTGCCTATGACCCCCGAACTCATCATGGATCTATTTGCTGACGCGCTGATCCTGACTGTGCTGATGCTGATCGTTATCGTCGGGCCGGGGTTGGTGGTCGGCCTGATTGTGAGTATGTTTCAGGCCGCGACGCAAATTAACGAGCAGACTTTGAGTTTCTTGCCTCGCCTGTTAGTGACTCTTACCAGCATTATGATTGCCGGCCCCTGGCTGCTACGGGAGTTTATGGACTTGTTTGAGCGGCTGTATACCAACGTTCCGTTCTTGATTGGGTAAACGTAACCGGCCGGCACAACGAGATTTGTTATGCAAGAACTGGTGCTAAGCGAACAACAACTGATGCAATTTATCGGTCAGTACATCTGGCCAATGATGCGCATCGGCGGTGTGTTGTTAGTCATGCCGGTGATCGGTGCCCAAACCGTGCCCGCTCGGGTGCGTGTGCTTCTGGCTTTGTTTATTACCTTGTTGATCGCGCCTTTGCTGCCGCCGCCCCCGGATGTGTCGCTTATCTCGGTGCAAGCCATGGCGATGATTGTGCGGGAGTTGCTGATCGGTATCGCCATTGGCTTTCTGTTTCAGGTAGTGCTGCATGTGTTTGTGCTGGCGGGACAGTACGTGGCCATGAAAATGGGCCTGGGGTTTGCCGCTATGAATGATCCGTCCACCGGGGTCAGTGTCACGATTTTGTCCCAGTTCTATCTGTTGTTGTCGACCCTGTTGTTTTTGAGCGTCAACGGTCACCTCATGGTGCTGGACTTGCTGATACAAAGTTATGGCACCTTTCCCATCGGAGGCTCAGGGCTGGGTTTTGACAGTTTTGTGCAGATGGCGCACCTGGGCTCGTGGATGTTTCGGGCGGCACTGTCCATAGCACTGCCTATATTTACCGCGGTGCTGGTGGTCAACATGGCCTTTGGGGCCATGAACCGCTCCGCTCCTCAGATGAACGTATTTACGGTGGGTTTTCCGTTAACTCTGATTTTTGGAATTTTCGTGATGTGGGTCAGCCTCTCGGTATTTTTGTCCAGCTTCGAGCTGGTCATGGAAGAGGGGTTTTTCGCCGCCCGTGAGCTACTGAGGTTGAACTGATGGCTCAAGAAGACGACAGCGGTCAGGAAAAAACAGAACAGGCAACGCCTCGAAAACTGGAGAAGGCCCGGGAGGAGGGGCAGATTCCCCGATCCCGGGAATTGACCACCAGTGCCATTTTGATTCTCGGCACCATCGCGCTGTATGTTTTTGGCTCCCATATGGCCGGCCGGTTGATGGCCATAGGCCGCCACAATTTCGATCTTAGCCGGGAAGTGGTCTTTAACCCCGCGGCTATGGTGGAACATTTGGTGGCTTCGGGCTACGAGGGGATTGTGAGCTTACTGCCTTTGTTCGCCGTGCTGCTGGCAGCATCGATCATTGGCCCTATTGCCTTGGGTGGCTGGCTGTTGAGCGCCAAGGCCATGGCGCCCAAGGCCAGTCGGCTCAATCCCATCGCAGGGCTCAAGCGTATGTTCTCCATGAAATCGCTCATGGAGCTGGCCAAATCCATCGGTAAGGTGTTGCTGATTTTGGGCGCTGGGATAATCGTGATGGCGATTCAGCGCCAGGATATTTTACGTCTTTCGGATATGGAGACCACGGCGGCCGTCATCTACGCGCTGCGCTTAAGCGCTTATGCGGCCATCGCCATGGCGGCGGTGACAATTATCATCGCCATGATCGATATTCCCATTCAAATGTGGGAGCACGCCAAAAAGCTGAAGATGTCTCGCCAGGATATCAAGGATGAAATGAAAGATACCGAAGGTAAACCGGAGGTTAAAGGCCGCATCCGTCAGCTGCAGCGGGAGATGGCTCAGCGGCGAATGATGGCAGAGGTGCCCAAGGCCGATGTGGTGATTACGAACCCCACCCACTATTCAGTGGCGCTCAGTTACGACCCAGATACCATGGGTACACCAATTTTGCTGGCGAAGGGGTCGGATCATACGGCGTTGAAAATCCGTGAAATCGCCAAGGCGCACAAAATCGAGATTATTGAATCGCCGGCACTCGCTCGGGCGGTGTACTACACCACGGAAATCGAGCAGGAAATTCCCGCTGGTCTGTATATGGCCGTGGCCCAGGTGCTTGCGTACGTATTTCAACTGCGCAGTTACCGCCGGGGGCAGGGCGAGCGGCCGACGTACCCACGCAATATCACTGTCCCGCCGGATATGCGCTATGACGGATAATCCGGGCCATTGAGCACATCGGCACCGCCAAACTGCAATAAAAATACCGCTTTTGCACAGATAGGTACGGTTCTTGCGAGGTATGCGATAGGCATCTAAAAAACGTCAAGAAACCGTCCACTATGGCATTACCAAATTTTCGTCAATTAAATACCGCTAACAGCCGGGCTATGCTCCGGGATGTCCGTCGGCAGGGTTTGGGCAACCTGGGCATACCGTTATTGATGGTGATGTTGTTGGGCATGATGATCATGCCCATCCCTACGTTTGTGCTGGACGCGCTGTTTACCTTCAACATTGCATTGTCCATGGTGGTGTTGCTGGTGGGCGTCTACGCTATGCGTCCGCTGGACTTTCAGGCGTTTCCTACCATTTTGCTGCTGGCCACGCTATTGCGCCTGGCTTTGAACGTGGCCTCCACCCGAGTAGTGCTTCTGAATGGGCACGAGGGTGGAGATGCCGCCGGTAAGGTGATTCAAAGCTTTGGTGAGGTGGTGATCGGCGGTAACTACGCGGTCGGTCTGGTGGTGTTTTTGATTCTAATGATCATTAACTTCGTGGTGGTCACCAAGGGTGCAGGACGAATCTCCGAGGTCAGCGCCCGTTTTACCCTCGATGCCATGCCCGGCAAACAAATGGCCATTGATGCCGACCTCAACGCGGGCTTGATCGATCAGGACGAGGCCCGCCTGCGCCGTAGCGAAGTGGCCAGCGAAGCCGACTTCTATGGGGCCATGGACGGTGCCAGCAAGTTTGTCCGCGGTGATGCCATTGCCGGTGTGCTGATTCTCGTCATAAACGTAATCGGCGGTTTGGTGATCGGCATGGTTCAACACGGACTGGATTTAGCGACCGCGCTGGAATATTACATTTTGCTCACCATCGGCGACGGGCTGGTGGCGCAAGTGCCATCCCTGTTGTTGTCCACGGCCGCGGCGATATTGGTTACCCGGGTAAACAGTGCCGAGGATATCCGTGAGCAGGTGATGAACCAAATGTTCGCCTCGCCCAGAGCGTTGGCCATTGCAGCCGCGATTTTATTGCTCATGGGCTCCATCCCCGGTATGCCCCACATGGCGTTCCTCGGACTGGGTTTGTTGTGTGCAGGGCTGGCGTATTTCATCTATTGGCGTCAGCACCAGCCCGAAGCGGTCGCGGAACGTCAAAGCGAATTTATCCCCAACAACAAGCGCGCTGGTGAAACGGTATCGGTATCTCAGACCGGGAGCGACGCTGGCGCAGCAGCGGCACAGCTGCCCCCCGCAGCCGAATCCGCCGAGCTGGGCTGGGATGATGTGCAGCCAGTGGATGTGATTGGGCTGGAGGTCGGTTATCGGCTGATTCCTCTGGTGGACCATACTCAGGGTGGCGAACTGCTCGGCCGGATCAAAGGCGTGCGTAAAAAGCTCTCCCAAGAGATGGGCTTTTTGATCCCCACCGTGCACATCCGGGACAACCTGGAGTTGGCCCCTAACGGGTATCGCATCAGCCTGATGGGGGTAACCGTGGCTGAGGCTGAGGTATACCCAGATCGGGAAATGGCCATTAACCCCGGTCAAGTATTTGGTGAGCTGGAGGGTGTGAAAACCAAAGATCCCGCGTTTGGGTTGGATGCAACCTGGATTAACACTGATCAGAAAGAGCAGGCCCAGACATTGGGCTATACGGTTGTGGACGCCGGCACTGTGGTGGCCACCCACCTGAATCAGATACTGCAACAGCACACCTGGGAGCTGCTTGGCCACGAGGATGTGCAGAAGCTTCTGGACAGACTCGCTGAGACCTCGCCCAAGCTGGTCGAAGAGCTGGTGCCCAACACAGTCAGTATTAATGTCCTGCTGAAAGTGCTGCAAAACCTGTTGCGTGAGCGGGTGCCGATTCGCGACATCCGCTCCATAGCCGAAGCTTTGGCGTCCAGTGGCGGCAAGAGTCAAGATCCCGCCGCACTTACCGCCATGGCAAGGGTCGCTCTGGCACGTCAAATCGTACAGAACATCGTGGGTTCAGAGCCCAGCGTGCCGGTTATCACGCTCGATCCCCAGTTGGAACAGATTTTGCTGGGTACTGTACAGCAAGCACAAAAATCTGGCGTCGATGACAGTGCGTTTATCGAGCCGAGCCTGGCTGAGCGCTTACAGCGGTCGTTGGTAGCGGCGGCGCAAAAGCAGGAAGTGGCGGGTAAACCGTTGGTCTTATTGGTGGCAGCACCGCTGCGCATGATGCTGTCGCGCTTCGCTCGCCACAGTGTGCCAGACCTGCAGGTTCTGGCGTACACCGAGATACCGGAAACAAAACAGATCACCATTGATGCCACGGTTGGCGCTGAACAAAGTTAATGATTAATGATTGCCCGGCACCATGACTCACAGCCTGGCTGTGAACCGAGGAGAGAGACATGCAAGTAAAACGTTTTCTAGCGGCGGATATGCGGCGCGCCTTGGAAATGGTTCGCCAGGAGTTGGGGCCGGACGCAATTATTTTATCGAGCACCCGGACGAAAGAGGGCGTCGAGATACTGACGACCAAGCAGACGCCGCCCCCCTTACAGGCAGAAACCGTGCAGCCTGAAATCACACCGCCCGACATCGCGCAGCCGGAACTGCCTGAGACGGCCTCCGCTTCAGCAATCCCCGGCCAACAGCGGGTTGAAGCAATAGAGCAAGCGCGCCAACGCCAATTGACCAGCCGCGCGGTGGAGGAATCAGCCGATGAGTTCTTGCGCGCAAACCAGCGCGTAAACGCCGGTATTCCCCGCCGGGCCGCCACCGAGCGCAGCATGGCGTCAATGGCGCCCAAACCCGGTTCAGCCGCTGAGCGTTACGGCTTGCGAGATTTACCAGAGCCTGCGCCAACCAGTAGTCGCTCAGCGAGTAGCTCAGCCGCTCGTGAGCTGAGTCAGTTGCAAACCGAAATGGCGGAAATGCGCCTGTTGCTGGAAGAGCAGCTGTCCCAAATGCTCGATGTGCGCGGTACGCCGGGCACGCCGGTGTTGGCCAGCGTGAGCCGTCGCCTCACGCGGCTCGGGCTGCCGAAGGAGGTCACCACGAACGTGTTGCAAGGTTGTCGACGGCCTCAAAGCTTGAGCCATAGCTGGTCCGATGCGCTGGCGACCTTATCGCAACAGTTGCCGGTGGACGCCAGTGACCGGGTCAGCAAGGGCGGCGTGTTCGCCTTGGTGGGCCCCACAGGAGCGGGAAAAACCACCACGATCGGCAAGCTGGCGGCGCGCTATGTTATGGAGCACGGCCCGCGAGATGTGGCGCTGGTAACCATGGATAGCCACCGCATCGGCGCCCAGGACCAACTGCGGGCTCTGGCGCGCATTTTACGCGTACCGGTGCGGGTGGTGGACGAGAGTCATTCTCTGGAGTCAGTACTGTTCAGCCTGCGCCGCTGCAAGTTAGTGTTGGTGGATACCGCGGGCTTTAATCACGGCGATCCGCTTCTGGCGCAGCAAATGCGAGCCCTGGCGCAACAGCCCCAGGTAACGCCACTGTTGGTACTGTCTTGTAATAGCCATCCTCAGGTGCTGCGCGCGTCGCTTCATGCCTACGGTGGCGGCGCAGTACAAGGCTGCATTTTTACCAAATTGGATGAAAGTGCGAGCCTTGGGGAGGCGCTGGGGCTGGCCATGCAGAGCGGTTTGCCCATCGTCTATACTACCGATGGGCAGGATATTCCCCGGGATATCGATGTCGCCCGAGCCCCCACGCTGGTGGCCAAGGCCGCCGCGTTGCTGAAAAATACTCCTTCGGCGCAAACACCCACACGGGACCAATCCGGGTGGCCCACCATTGTGGGCACAGCGTCGTAAACGGGACGATGAATAGCGACAGATGAATAGCAATATAAGCCCTGCCAAGGGAGTTGAGGAGTTAAACAACACATGAGTTTACTGCGACCCGTACAGGTCATTGCCGTTTCCGGTGGTAAGGGCGGCGTTGGGAAGAGCAATATCTCCGTCAACTTGAGCATCGCCCTGGCAGAGCTTCGTCGGCGCGTCGTGCTGCTGGATGCCGATTTGGGTCTGGCTAATGTGGACGTTCTGCTTGGCCTCCAAGCCAGGCACACTCTGGCTGATGTGCTTGCCGGAACCCACAGCTTGCGGGATATTCTGATTACCGGCCCCGGCGGTATCCGGGTGGTGCCAGCGGCTTCAGGCGTGCCGCGCATGGCCGCCATGGGTGCCCGAGAACACGCCGGGTTGATCAGCGCGTTCAGTGAGTTAGCCGACCAGGTGGACACGTTGATTGTCGACACGGCAGCTGGCATCTCCGACACCGTGGTGAGCTTTGTGCGCGCTGCCAACGAAGTTCTAGTGGTCGTGTGCGATGAACCGTCATCCATCACAGACGCCTACGCGCTGATCAAGGTGCTTCACAAAGAGCATGATGCCCATAGGTTTCGGGTAGTAGCCAACATGACCCGCAGCGCCCAGGAAGGTCGCTCCATGTTTGGTAAGCTCAACAGCGTATGCGAGCGGTTTTTGGATGTTACGCTCGAGTATGTTGGCAATATTCCCTTTGATGAAAACGTGCGCAAAGCCGTGCAGAAGCGAACCGCGCTTCTGGAATATGCGCCAAATTGCAAAGCGGCCCAAGCCATCCGCGAGCTAGCCAAAGCGGTGGATCAATGGCCGCTGCCGAGTGCCCCCAGCGGGCGTTTGGAGTTTTTTATTGAGCGGCTGCTGCAGGCCAGCAGTCGGTAAGCCTGGCGTTTAAGCCCGGAAAGAATGATCGTCGCCCGCGGCCCTTTGGCCGTGCGACACAGAAGCCCTGCTTCGTTCAGAGGTACCTTAACAATGGCCGCAGTGACCGGATTAGCCATGTACGATGACGCACAAAAAGCTGGCAACGAGATCCGTATCGAAGATCATGCCTCCCTGGTAAAACGCATCGCGTATCACATGATGTTGCGTATGCCCGCCAGCGTGCAGGTGGATGACTTGATACAGGCGGGCATGATCGGCCTACTCGAAGCCGCGCAAAAATATGATGGCTCCCGGGGTGCAAGCTTTGAAACCTATGCGGGTATCCGTATTCGGGGCGCCATTGTGGATGAAATGCGCCGCGGTGATTGGGCGCCGCGCTCCGTGCACCGCAATGCCCGCCGCGTGGCCCAGGCCATGGCCACCGTGGAGGCCCGAACAGGACGCGACGCCCAGGATGCCGAGGTAGCCCAAGAGCTTGGCGTAGAGCTGGATGAGTATTTCGCTATGTTGCGAGATGCCAGCGCCAGCCGCCTGTTCAGCTACGAGGAGACCTTTGGAGAGGACGAGTACCGCATGGAGGTGGCCGGTACCAGCAGTGATCACACCAGCCCCCTGGAGACGGTTCAGCGCGATTCGCTCAAGCAATCGGTCGCTCAGGCGATAACCCAATTGTCAGAGCGGGAGCAAATGGTTCTGGCGCTGTATTATGATGAAGAGCTTAACCTTAAGGAAATTGGCGAAATCTTAGGGGTAAGCGAATCCCGAGTGAGCCAGATTCACAGCCAGGCCGCCCTGCGTTTGCGCAACCGGTTGACGGACTGGCAGAGCAATAATTGACCAAGCGGACGATTGCGGGTAGCTTGCCGGCCGGTTTTGGGCCACTTTTTTTATGCTCGAAAGCCTATGCTTCGGGCCAGTCCTGCTAAACTCAACGCAGGTATAACCAATAGATGGGCTGGATCCAGCCCCAACGAAGTTCCCGCCAGTTACGACGGAGGTTGCATTGGATAAAAACATGAAAATCCTGATTGTCGACGATTTTTCGACAATGCGGCGGATTATTAAAAACCTGCTCAGGGATTTGGGGTTTTCCAACACCCATGAGGCGGACGACGGTGTAACGGCTTTGCCCATGTTACGCAGCGGCGACTATGACTTTCTGATCACCGATTGGAATATGCCGGGCATGAGCGGCATTGATCTTCTGCGCGCGGTGCGCGCCGACGACAAGCTGGCCAGTCTGCCGGTGCTGATGGTTACCGCCGAAGCCAAGCGCGATCAGATTATCGAAGCGGCTCAGGCGGGCGTTAATGGCTATGTGGTTAAGCCATTCACAGCGCAGGCGTTGCAAGAGAAAATTGAGAAGGTTTTTGAGCGGGTCGGTTAAGTACGCGTACGTGCTCTACGACAAACCTGGCCAGGGCTTGCGCCCAAATGGCCCGTTTCCGGCTCGGTCATGTACCCAAAAGGCGAAATAATGGCGTCACCAATTCAGCTGCACCAGAATCAGGAGTTTCTCTCCGAGTTAAAAGAGTGCACCAAACTACTGATTGAAAAACTGCAAGGCGATCACTACGACGAGGCAGCAGAACTCATTCAGGCCATGACCGAGGCTCGGGATCGGCATATATTCCAATCCGTGGGCCGTCTTACCCGCGGACTGCACGATGCCATCGTCAATTTTAACCTCGATGGCGATTTCAGCCGCGAGCCACCGAGCATCGAAAGCTCGGAAATGCGCGATGCATCCAACCGGCTTACCTATGTGATCGACATGACTCAGCAGGCCGCTGAGCGGACCATGGACAAGGTCGACGAGGCAGCTCCCATCGCCACGGACATGGGGCAGGAGGCCGATGCACTGCGTACCGAATGGGCACGGCTTAAAACCCGTGACATGACCGCTGAAGAGTTTCGTGTGCTATATGCCCGCATGGACCAGTTTTTGGAAAAAATGGTCAGCGGCGCGGGAGTGCTGAGCAAAAATTTGCAAGAAATTATCCTCGAACAAGGCTTCCAGGATCTGACCGGACAGGTTCTCAAACGCGTGATCGGCCTGATCAGCGACGTGGAACAGGACTTGGTCAGTCTGGTGCGCATAGCCGGGCAGGTGGAAGAAATTACAGGTTTGGAGAGATTTGCCGATAACAAACAAGAGCCGGAGCGCAAAAGGCGCACGGCCTCGGGCGAAGGGCCCCAAATTAACGCTAAAGAGCGCGCCGATGTGGTATCAGGGCAGGACGAAGTGGACGACCTGTTGTCGAGCCTTGGATTTTAGAGGAAGGGTTGGATGGGTTTCGGTGACGATGAAGAAATTCTTCAGGATTTTTTGGTTGAAGCGGGCGAGATTCTCGAATCTCTGTCCGAACAGCTGGTGGATCTGGAGCAAAGCCCCGACGATACCGACCTGTT
>Ga0209487_1004858_pt1 | contig 10193 bp, 6 predicted proteins | sample Poulit2012_FD_187524 | JGI IMG/M metagenome (GOLD analysis project Ga0209487, IMG submission 187524) | Agricultural soil microbial communities from Georgia to study Nitrogen management - Poultry litter 2012 (SPAdes) (version 2) | ecosystem: Environmental > Terrestrial > Soil > Agricultural land... | reverse complement strand
ACCACCAACGGAACAGTAACTGATATTGACGGAAACTTCAGGCTAAACGTAGAGAACGATGCCGTGCTTCAGATCTCTTATATCGGTTATTTGACACAAGAGATCAACACTACCGGCAGAACAACTATCAATGTAATTTTGCAGGAAGATATGCAAGTACTTGATGAATTGGTGGTAGTGGGGTACGGAGCAGTCAGGAAAAGGGATCTCACGGGAGCTGTTTCATCAATAAAGATGGGGGATGCGCCAATAAATACTGTTTCCACTGTAGGACATCTGTTGGCAGGAACGGCAGCAGGATTAGAAGTGAACACACTAAGTGCACAACCCGGTGGAGGAATTTCCATTAATATCCGGGGAGCTACTTCCGTGGGTGCCGGTAATGATCCCCTCATTGTTATTGATGGATTCCCTGTATCGTCATCTGCTGAACCGGGTAGTGGAAACAGGTATGAAGGAGGTTCCAAGGATTATGTATTAGGATCATTAAATCCCAATGACATAGAATCTATTGAAGTATTAAAAGATGCCAGTTCAACTGCCATATATGGTGCAAGAGCCGGACATGGCGTAATTCTTATTACAACCAAACGAGGTAAAACGGGAATACCATTAGTAAAGTATTCATCTACTGTATCTATCCAAAAGATGAATGACAACTACAAACTCCTTAATGCGGGTGATTATATGCTGGTATCTAATCAGTATCTGAGAGAGCAATTCCTCATCAACAATGGGATTGCCCCTTATGGGAACAGATCTTTATCGGAGTTTCCCTCTGAAAATATTCCTTTTGAATATACGCAGGAACAGATCGATAATCCGGTACATGACACATATTGGCTTGATGAGATTACGAGAACAGGCTTTCAACATCAGCACAACCTGTCGCTCAACGGAGGTTCAGAGGCTACACAATATCAGGCAAGCCTGAGCTACTTCACCCAGGACGGTATCATAAAAGAAAATGACATGAGCCGGTTAAGTGGGAGGATAAACCTCGATCAGAAAATATCCGATACCTTTAAGGTAGGAATGAGTGTCATGATGAATCAGAATAGGTATAATAATATTCCATTAGGTTCAGGCTCTAACGAATATGCAGGTATAATACGTTCTGCAGTTCAGTTTAGTCCCCTTTTACCTATAAGAGATGAGAACGGAGATTATACCATTAGCAATTTAAGACCTTTGATTCCTAACCCAGTATCGTTGTTGGAGATAACGGACGAAAGTATTGACGAAAGGTTACTTGCCGTTTATTATGCAGAATACAATCCGATAAAAGATCTGTTGGTGAGATTTAATGCTGGGATCGACCGAAAATTCAGAAAACGCTCAGCCTATATTCCCAAAACAACATTATACGGTAAGAATGCTGGAGGAGAAGCAACAATCAATCAATATGACAACAGAGATTATTTGATGGATATAACTGTCACTTACAATAAAAGCATTACAGATCACAATTTTACCATATTAGCCGGACACTCTTATCAACAATTTAACGGAGAGGGTTTAAATGCAGGAAACAGAGATTTCCTGACTGACAGCTACCTATTCAATAATATTTGGGCAGGAGATTTTTCGAAACCCACTGTTGGATCATGGAGAAATAAAAATACGATAGCATCGCTCTTTGGGAGAATAAATTATTCCTTTCTGGACAAATATTTATTGACTCTTACACTTCGATCTGATGGAGCATCCAATCTTGCAGAGGGGAACAAATGGGGGTATTTCCCCTCTATGGCTGCTGCCTGGCGGTTTAGTGATGAAACTTTCATGTCCTCAATGAGCAAAGTACTAACGAACGGAAAGATCCGATTCAGTTATGGAGAAACAGGAAATTCGAACATAGGCAATGGAGCATTAGATTACTACCGGCCGTCAGCGAGATACATCTTCAATGACGTAGCACAGGGGGGAGTACAGTTTGGACAGGTAGGAAACAGATCCTTAACTTGGGAAACCACCAAGGAGTACAATCTGGGATTAGATATAGGACTGTTTCGCAGAGTAAATATCACAGCAGAGTTATACTCGAGGCAAATCACGGATTTGCTGACACGAAGAAACCTCATGAGTTATTACATCCTACCTACCATTGCTGATAACATAGGCACAACCCAGAGCAATGGCTTTGAGCTGACAATCAACAGTTATAATATTGATACACAAAACTTCAAATGGAATACTATTTTCACTTTCTCCCAATATAAAGATAGATGGAAAGAAAGGGCCGACACATGGAATCCTGCTGCTTATGAAAAGCACGATGATCCGATACGCGCAGCCTTTGGTTATCGTACAGACGGGTTAATACAAGAAGGAGAAGTAGTAGATTACATGCCCGGGGCACAACCGGGACAGATTAAGATAAAAGACATAAACTCGTTTGAAAGAGACGAAAACGGAAATGTCGTTTATAATGAAGAAGGACGTCCTGTACTCACCGGCAATTCAGATGGAAGAATCGATGAGGCAGACAGGGAATTCCTTGGATCCTTAGATCCTGATTTCAGGGTTGGTTTAGCCAATACTTTCCAGTATAAAAACTGGAACCTTAATATGAACCTGTACGGATCTTTTAATATGCTTAGAGGAGAGACCTATCTGGATTATGGCTCCATGGGAGGATCCTATATCCTGGCAGACCATAATTTCCCAGCAAGCATGAAAGATGTCTGGCGTGCCGATAATCCAACAGGTAAATATCCGGGATATACTCAGGTAAATAATCCATATGGGACCGGGGATTATTTTTACAGGAAAATATCCTATGTGCGGGTAAGAAATATAACCCTGGGCTATAATATTCCCTTGAAAACAAAGATACTATCCAATTTACATTGCTATGTTGATGTCAACAATCCTTTCCTGTTTACGAACTATAAAGGGATTGATCCGGAAACGGACTATATGGGAACACATTATGTGGATGTTTCCTATCCAAATACCCGTTCAATTACTTTTGGTATTGACATCACATTCTAAATACATTTAAAAAATTAATCATGAATAAGTTATATTATATATTTACAATAGTATTCATCTTTTGGGGTGGAGTATCATGCATTGATCTTGATTCAGAATTATCAGGGGTTATCGACCCGGGTAATTTCCCGGCCACGGATAAAGATGCTGATGCTTTGGTCATAGGCTGTTATGTCCCTTTTCAATCGAACTGGTATAACGGTATTTTCACCGTGAACAAGCAGGGTTACCAGGTAATTGGAGATATGACGACAGATATCGGCGACTGTATCTGGGATGGTGATTGGGCATTAGCCATCTATCAAAACTGGACTCCTGATAGTTGGATTGTGACATTCTTTTACGAATACATTCGTGACATGAATGAGTCCACAATGGTGCTGAACCAGCTTGAACAAATGGACCTGGACGAAGAGAAAAAAAGAAAAAGTATAGCTGAAGTCAAATGTGCCAGGGCCTTTATGGCATACTTACTCTACAGTTGGTTTGGTCCAGTACCTGTGCCTACCGTGGAAGAGCTCCAGCATCCTCAATCCAATTTGGCAATACCGCGACTCACGGAAGCAGAAATGGTGGCGTTTATTGAACAGGATCTGATTGATGCAATAGCAGACCTGGATTACCAGAGTGATGCTGAATGGGGACGCTTCACGAAGGGACTTGCCAATACACTTCTCCTGAAATTATATATGTTGGACCAACAATGGGATAAAGCAGAAACCGTTGGCAGGGAACTACTGGATGCTCGTTATGGATACGGGCTTGTCCCTTTCTATAAAGACATATTCACGTATGAAAATCAAAAAAATAACGAAATTATTTTCGCGTCTACCTGTGACCAGACTATTTCACAACTATGGCTGGCCCATGTACTTCCGGGAGCGTATCCCACGAATAACCCCAATATTGTAAAATGGAACGGATACAGGGTACCCTGGCAGTTTTACGACACTTTTGAAGAGAATGACCACAGATTGGAAGTGTTGGTAGGGGAGTTTAGAGGCAATGACGGAATGCTGTACAACAGGCAAAATCCAGGGAATGCTTTAGGGAAAGGGGCAATTCCCGTAAAATATGGAGAAGATCCCGGCGCGACAGGTGAAGATAGTTCTATCGATTGGATCGTGTATCGTTATGCGGATGTAATCACACTATTGGCAGAAGCCATTGTCAGAAACAACAATAGCGTGACACAAGAAGCCGTTGATTTGTTAAATCGGGTAAGAGTAAGGGCAGGATTATCCGCTCGCAGCCTGTCTCGTTATACAGATACAGAGATATTTTTAAATGATATCCTGTTAGAACGGGGACATGAATTCTGGTTTGAAGGACTCCGAAGGGAAGATCTTATCCGTCATGGAAAATACAAGGAAAAAGCAATAGAAAAAGGTTCAGTCACGGCTCAGGACTGGTTCGACCGAATGCCTCTTCCACAATATGTCGTCACCGAAGGGAGAGGGCAAATCATCCAAAATCCGAATTATTAAAACACTAAAAACAAGGAAAAATGAAAAATTATATAACTTTCTTATTATTAGCTCTCTTATTGCCATGTTTCTCATGTGCAGAACCCAATGAGACCAATATAATTGATGAAGATGAAGACGAAAACACTGAAATATTGAATGTTCCCTTCTCCAAAGGAGTGAATTTATCCAATTGGTTTTTGGCAGATAAAGAAGAAGACATTTATAAGCAAAAATACACGAAAAAGGATTTTGAAGACATCAAGAGTTTGGGTATTGATGCAATAAGGCTCCCTATCCGGTTTTATAGGGTTGCCGGGGCAGCCCCTGATTATCTATTGAACGAGTCTTTTTTCGACAAATTGGACTATGCACTTGACTTAGCTGAAGAAACCGGAATACATATCATACTGGACAACCATTCTTATTTCTCGAACAATCCTTTTCCAGTAGAATACGGAGAAGAACAACTCACCAAGATATGGCGGCAAGTAGCCCGACACTGCAAAGACAGATCAGACCTTGTCTATTATGAGTTATATAATGAACCGGATGGAAATTATATGAAAACCCATTGGGGAGAAATGCAAGGACGCCTTATAGACGCGATTCGAGAAATAGATACGAAGCACACGATCATCGTGGGAGGATATGATGCCAACTCTCCGGCTACTTTAAAGGATTTACCACTCTATGATGATGACAACTTAATTTATACTTTTCACTTCTATGACCCGTTCTTATTCACCCATCAAGCATCCAATTGGACCCTTCTCGGGAATGTGAGTGGTATACCATTTCCTTACCGGAGCGATATAATGCCCGAATGTCCTCCTGAACTCATCGGAACGGGGGAATGGGGCGACGGGTTGTTTGTCGATTATCCCACCAAGGGAACAGTCCCGGCTGTAAAAAACAGTATCGACCAAGCTGTTGCTTTTGCCAGATCAAGAAATGTACCGGTATTCTGTGGAGAATTTGGTGTACACATGAATGGCGTGGATAATGACCAGCGCTGCTTTTGGTATAAAACAGTATATGATTACTTTGAAGCAAATGATATTCCTTGGACTATGTGGGATTATCATAACAGTTTTGGACTGTTTAAAGAAGGAGGTAGCTATCGTTTCGAGTATGACTTGAATGTCCCTTTACTTGAGGCTCTCAATCTCAATATCCCGCAGTCGTACATTTCGGGAGAAAAGCCAAGCATCGTATTTTATGATGATAATATTGCCCATGGTATGAAAGATGCCAGTTGGGGGGGAGGAGAGATAAACTTCGAAGATACAACATCCCCCTCAGAAGGAGAGAAGTCTATTTTTTGGAAAGTGGGTTCAGAATGGTCTGCTATTGTATTTGAGATATGGCCGACAATCAATATAGAAGAACAATTTACGGCAGGACAGTCGCTGAATTTCGATATAAAATGTAGCTCCCAAGTCAATATGCAAATCAGATTTGTTGAATACCAAGATGATTCCCAGCCCTGGCGTAACACCTTTTTATTAACTGACGACATGGTTGCTAATGATGGTTCATGGACAAGTATTTCAATACCCTTGGATTCATTTGAAGAAACAGGTGCTTGGGATGACATTTACTATGAACCCCAAGGTTTATTCAATTGGAAATATATTAACAAACTGGAATTTGCTATTGAAGGTAACGAAGATATGATAGATGCAGAAATCGGGATAGACAATGTAACAATAAAGAAATCAGAATAATCAACAAAGGAAATAAATTTCAAGAGTCCACCGCCGGATAATTTTCTTGTAACCACATCAATATGGTAATAAAACCATCATAAAAGAGTCAGATATTTTTTTGTGGTGGACTCGATATTTGAACCTTCTAAAATACAACGTGTAGATTCGTAAGGATATCACTGTAAAATGAAAGAAAAGGTAAAAGAATCCTTCCTTCATAAAGTCGGTGATTGAAATATAGGTAAGAATATTTTCAATTTATAACTTTTCTCATTCCATTTAGGTGTGCAGGCATGGTGTAAGCAGCCGGCAACTTCGTCCGGAGGTTATCAATGATTATTGAATTGTATCCCGTCGGCTATGAGCGTGTTGCAGGAATGGGTAAAAATTAGCATATCCCTCTCCGGTCCACCTCCTATGGTTTATTCTCTGCTTCAACCGGCACATTGAATCAATGGCGGTATGACAATATTGTATTCGATCGTTGATCGGGGGTATCGTGCATGTAAGGATCCGTCTTATCCAAGGATATTCTCTTTCCAATTGTGTGGGAGCAGCTCTTCCAGTTTATTCGCGTGATGATCGGGTATTCTGTTGAGGACATCAGTCATCCATCGCGTTGGATTCACGCCGGCTTCGCGACAACAGGCGAAGAAAGAATACATCATCGCGTTACGCTCGGCTCCCTCGTGGCTCCCGCAGAATAAATAGTTACGGCGTCCCAGGGCAAGTTTCCGGATTTTATTTTCAATCTCGTTATTGTCTATCTCGAATTTGCCGTCCGTCATCGTCCTTTCCAACCTGTCCCAAATTTTCAGAATGTAGGCAACCGCGATTCCTATGGGAGATTTAGGCAGGACTTGCCCCCGCTGGTCTTCCAGCCATCGTTTCAGCTCTTCCATCACCGGTATTGATTGTTGTTCGCGCAGCCGGTGCCGTTCCTCGAATGGCATCTTTTCTTCGCGTGCCCGTTTCTCTACCCGGTAGAGTTTCGCGAACAAGTCAAGGGCTTGACGCGATCTCGATGGCGAGTTCTCCTTGGCGTGTTCAAATTTTCGCCGGCTATGGGCCATGCATGCCAAAAGTGTGATGTGCTCCGCGTCCTTATACTGGTCATACCCCGCGTACGCGTCAGTTTGGAGCGCACCGCGGTACCCGTCAAGAAATCTGACGGCGACATCCCCCGAGCGGGATTTTCCGTACCTGAAGCACGCCATGCCTTCCACGGGGGCATGAAACGCCCACATGTACCCCTTGTGCGTGGCACCGGGCTTATCCGAGGTTTGACGTAAGGTGTCAAAATGATTGCTTTGCTTTGCATTTAGGGTAGATAAATTAATGCAAAGGTCATAGTTGTGAGAACACTAATAGCAATCGAAAATTCATTATGCCACACTTTTTATGATGTGATTCAGGATATTTTTATTGTTTCAAGTTCGTTAGTTAAAACTATGCACTTTAGTGCAAGACTTTAGTTTCTACAAATCTCATTTTGTACATTTGTAAAAAAAGGATTTATGGAAACTCGTCGAAGCAGTCATAGTATTCATAGCTTACAGGTTCATCTAGTTTGGATAACAAAATATCGTTACCACGTTTTGCAAGGGGAAGTTCAGTTACGTTGCCGTGATATCTTACGTCAAGTTTGTAACAGTTTGGATATTCAAATTCTCAAAGGCGTAGTGAGCAAGGATCACCTGCATTTACATCTAAGTTATCCCCCTAAGTTGAGCATTAGTGATATCGTGAAGCGCTTGAAAGGTCGGAGTTCACGGATGTTACTCTCTGAGTTTCCAGAACTTCATCGTCGCTACTGGGGTAATCACTTTTGGGGTATTGGTTATGGATGTTGGAGTACAGGTCATTTGACAGAGGATATGCTTAACTCCTACCTTGATCATCACAACGATCGTCCTAACACCGATGAGAATTTCATTCTAGAATAATATTTCAATGAACTTTAGTTTACTGTTTTCAATCGACTTTAGTCGAACCTCAAACGAATTTCATTCGTAATTCAACCTATGGATTTTCAATCCATAGTGGTTCAGTTTATTTTGACCCTATGACTTAATTGTTTATGTTTGTAAATATTAGTTATATTTCTTATGCTGTTTAATTTGAAAAACATATTTATAATGAAGAGCTTTAAAGTCTTATTTGTTTCAGTATTTCTATTATTTATTACTGGTTGTGAATCTTCTATTGATATTTTAAACAATGAAATAGAAGGAGAAATAGAATATGAAATAAAAGAGGAGAAAGAAGTAAAAGAGGAAGATGAAGAATCTAATGGTAATTCAATTGAAGATTGGGAGGTGGATGCTGATTCGACGGTATATGAGTTGAAGCCGAGTGGGAAGGGGTAGTTTAATAAATAAATATGTAGTTTGTTTTACACAACCCATTTAAAGGTGATTTTTATTTCATTCTATTTATAATTTTAGTTAACTTTGGTTTTTTAACATAATTAGAGTTGTTGACTAAATAAAGATATAATAAAACATATTCAAAATAAGCTTCGTAAACACCCCCGATTTCGTAAGGATATACGAATGTTATAAATCGGGTATATACGAATGTTGTATATTCATTGCGTAAATAACACGTTAGCGGCTATGATGAAAAAACGACTCTACATATTATTAATTTTCGGAATTTCGATTTCAGCGTTTGCACAAGACAAACATTTGGAACTCGAAAGGAAACTTATTGAACACTTCCAAAAACAAACTTGGGGAGATGCTTTGATAACGAGTGACAGTCTATATTTAAGTCCTTTCAAAGAAAAGTTCAATGTTTCCGTAAGCGACAACTATATTGAATTCGACACAACTCATCTAGTAATAAAAAATCCATATTTCAATGGCAAATATGAAAATGATGAAGAAGAAAAAAATAATGTGAAAAATTTTCCTAAGTCTTTTTCAGTCATATATGAAAACTCACTCGTTTCGCTTTTTGAAAATGGAAAATTTGCTTGTTTTCATCTTGACAACTTTAAACGTAATACAAAATTAGAGGCGGAATTAAACACTAAACAATTCAAATATCATTGGGTAATTGACAATAAATTAGGCGGAATATCAGGAAACACTATTTTCTTATGGAATGGAAGTAAATGGACTAAATTCAAAGACAACTTTCCGCTCAAAAATCAACCAAAACTATTTGAAGACGAAAATTTCATTGTTTACGGTGATTGTTTTGGAGAATGGGGTGGAACAGTTTACTTTTTTGAAAAATCAACTTCAAAAACATTTTTTACTGAATCTACTTGTGCAAATTCTGTTATTAAAAACGCAGACGGTTATAATGTATTAGCTCACTTGGGACACGGCGGTGGCTCAACAGAAGTAAAAACTATATCTGACCCAACTAAATTAACCTTTGTAAAATCAAATGAAATTGGAAAAACAGTTAAAGGAGAGGCTTTAGGTTATACCGACAAATCAAATGCATTTGAGAAAAAAATTGACTTTTACGGTGTTCAAATCTTTTCATCATTTAATTACCAAGACAAAGTTTTATATATAGTTCACCTTTCTGAACTAACATTCATTGCTGAAATTAAGAAAAATGAAATAGAAATTGTAAATCCTTTATTTTTTAACGATTTATATACTCACGACCCAATTACAAACAAATATGGTAATTATACTTTAATAAACTTAGACCATTACGGAACAGGTTTAGACAGAGAAATATCTGTATTAATAATACAAGGAAATAAAATCACAAAACTAGATTGGAATGAAAATCACAGCCGCTAACAGCAGTTTGGCAAAATGGCGGGTTTAGTGCTAAAATGAAAGTTCAGTTTTCAAATAAAGTTTAGTGCTAATTTGAAACTAAGTGCTTCAAAATCCGCCACTTCGCCAAGCTGCAAAACGTTATTTGAAATTTGGCTATTTCGGTTCGACTTGTGCCAATGATTTCGGTTCAAAGTGTGCCTGTTTTTACGGTTCGATTTGTGCCTGTTTTGCACGCCCTGCCGAAAATTCCTGAAAGATCAAGC
>Ga0209487_1004857_pt1 | contig 10194 bp, 10 predicted proteins | sample Poulit2012_FD_187524 | JGI IMG/M metagenome (GOLD analysis project Ga0209487, IMG submission 187524) | Agricultural soil microbial communities from Georgia to study Nitrogen management - Poultry litter 2012 (SPAdes) (version 2) | ecosystem: Environmental > Terrestrial > Soil > Agricultural land... | reverse complement strand
CCCACCCCGAGCTGGGCCGCGGCGACCTCACCGTGCTCGACCAGCCGCACGCGGAGGTGCTCGCCCACCGGGTGGCCTGGCACGACCGCGTCGTCGTCGCGGTGCACAACCTGTGCGGCGACGCGCGCACCGTCCCGCTGCGGCCGCAGGTCCCCCAGGGCGCGGTCCTGGAGAGCCTGCTCACCCACGACTCGCTCACGGCGGACGACGACGGCGCGGTGGAGCTGGCCCTGGACGGGTACGGCTTCCGCTGGTTCCACGTCCACTCTCCCGACCGGCTGCGGCTGCCCTAGGGATAGCCCGTCCGGTGGACCCCGGCGGCGCCGGCCTACGACCCGGGTCGCACCCGGCAGGGGAAGGTTCAGCCGGTCGGCCGACGCGCGTGCCGGGCGGCGGAGTGCAGGCTGGCGCCATGGCCGTCACCCGCGCTCCCCACAGCCCTGCACCCGCCCACGACCGGAACCGGCTGCAGAGCCTCGCCCTGGGGACCGCGCTCTTCCTCCTCGCCGCCGCGCTCATCCTGGCCATGCACGCCCTGGACCCGCGGCGTCAGGCGGCCGGCGCCGGTGAGCGGCCGACGCAGGGCGGGACCGAGGCGCCGCTGTCGCCCACCGGTTCGCGCTTCGACGTGGTGCCGGCGGTCCACGGCTGACCGCTCGCCGGTCCCCCGGGCACGAGGCGTCGCCGGCGGACCGGCGAGCGGTCAGAACGGCACGCCGCAGGTGAGGACGACGTTGGCGTAGGGGGTGGCCTCCCCGGTACGGACGACGAGCCGCGCCCGGGCCGACTCGGCCTTGAGCTCGGCGTGGGTGACCCAGCGCGGCTCGCCGAACAACCCCTCGAGGAGGCTGAGCGCCGCGGGGTTCGCCTCGGCGGTCTCCCGGGCGACGGTCGCCCGCTCGACGACGAGCTCGGCCGCCAGTGCGGTGACGACATCGGCGAAGCGCGGCACCCCGAGGGTGACGGCGAGGTCGACAACCGGCACGCCGGGTGGCCGCGGCAGCCCGCAGTCGCCGACCACCACCGTGTCGGTGTGCCCGAGCCCGGCCAGCAGCCCGGCAAGCGGGGCGTTGATGATGCCGCCGCGCTTCACGCCGACCGCTCCGTGACCTCGGCCAGGGTGGGGAAGGACTCCTGTGCACCGCGTCGGGAGACGGCGACGGCGGCGACGGCGGTGGCCAGCTCGACGGCGGCGACGAGCGGCGCTCCCTCGCTGAGCCGGACGGCCATCGCGCCGACGAAGGAGTCCCCGGCCCCGGTCGTGTCGACGGCGGTGACCTCGTGGGCGGGCACGCTCATCGACCGCAGCCCACCCGCGTCGTCGCGCTCGACGACGACGGAGCCGGCGCTGCCGAGGGTGAGGACCACCGACCGCGGACCGAGGCCGACGAGCCGCTCGGCCAGGGCCACGCCGTCGCCCTCGTCGTCCCCGAGGAGGTAGTGCGCCTCGGACTCGTTGGCGACGAGCGGGTCGGCCACGGCGAGCACCTCGGGCGGCAGCGCGGCCGCCGGTGCGGTGTTGAGCACCACCCGGCCGCGGGTCCCGGTCGCCACGGCGGCGACCGTCTCGAGCGGGATCTCCAGCTGGAGGACGACGACATCCGCGTCCACCCAGGCGGCGCGGTGCTCGGCGACGAGCTCGGGGGTCACGTGCCGGTTTGCTCCGGGGGCGACGACGATGGAGTTCTCCCCGTCCGGGGTCACCATGATCACCGCCATGCCGCTGGGCGCGTCGACGGTGCGCAGGGCGGTGACGTCGACGCCGGCACCGGTGAGCGAGTCGCGCAGCAGCCGCCCGTGCTCGTCGTCGCCGACGCAGCCGACGAAGGCGACGTCACCGCCGAGCCGACCGGCGGCGACGGCCTGGTTGGCACCCTTCCCGCCGGGGGTGACGACGACGTCGGAGCCGAGGACGGTCTCCCCCGGCGCCGGCCGGTGGTCGATGTCGAGGACGAGGTCGGCGTTGGCCGAGCCGACGACGGCGATGCGGTGCTGCTGCATGGGTGTCTCCAGGGGTGTGCTCGGAAGTGGCGGGTGCGCCACCGGCGGGGGCTCCGGGAGCCACCGGTCTGGGGCGGCTCCCGGAGCGGGTCGGTCAGAGGTCGTCCTGGCGCATCGCCACGACGGGGACGGCGATGGTCTCCTCGACGGTCTCGCCGTCGAGGAGCGCGACGGCGGCCTCGACCGCTGCGCGGCCGAGCTCCTCGGGCTGCTGGGCGATGGTGGCGTACATCGTGCCGTCGGCGACCGCGGCCTGGCCGTCGTCGGTGGCGTCGAAGCCGACGACGAAGACCTCGCTGCCGGCGCGGGTACCGAGGGCCTGGATGGCGCCCAGGGCCATCTCGTCGTTCTCGGCGAAGATGCCGACGACGTCGGGGTTGGCCTGGAGCAGGTTGGTGGCGACGTCCAGGCCCTGGGTGCGGTCGAAGTCCGCGGGCTGCTTGGCCACGACCTCGATACCCGGGTACTCGGCGATGCCCTCGTCGAAGCCCTGCCCACGCTCCCGGGAGGCGGAGGTCCCGGCGACGCCCTGGAGGACGACGACCTGGCCCTCCTCCCCGATGGCCTCGGCGAGCGCCTGGGCGGCGAGCCGGCCGCCCTCGACGTTGTCCGAGGCGACGAAGGCGTCGACCTCGGCGCCCTCGACGGCCCGGTCGACGGCGATGACCGGGATGCCTGCCGAGACGAGCGGGGAGACGATCGGGCCTGCTGCGTCGGAGTCCACCGGGTTGATGAGGACGGCGTCGAGCTGCTGGGTCTGGAAGTTGGCGACCTGGTCGGCCTGCTGGGTGGCGTCGTCGCGGGCGTCGGTGACGACGAGCTCGACACCGGCCTCGTCGGCCGCGGCCTGGGCGCCGTCGCGCAGGGCGACGAAGAACGGGTTGTTCAGGGTGGAGACGGCAAGCCCTATCGAGTAGTCCGAGCCGCCGCCGTTCGCATCGCCGTCGTCGGCGTCACCGTTGCCGTTCCCGTTGCCGCTGCCGCAGGCGGCGAGCGTCAGGGCGGTGGCGGCCGCCAGCGCGGCGAGCCGCGTGCTGTGCTTTCTCATGGGACTTCCTTCCTGTGGGGGTGGTCCGGAAGGGACCGGGATGACGGTCAGCTCCTCCGTCGGCGCAGGGTGTCGCTGAGGACGGCCAGCGCGATGACCGCGCCGATGACCACCTGCTGCCAGAAGGAGGAGACGTTGAGGAGGTTGAGGCCGTTGCGGATGACGGCGAGGACGAGCGCGCCGACGAAGGTGCCGAAGGCCCGTCCGGAGCCACCGGCCAGACTCGCCCCGCCGATGACGACGGCGGCGATCGCGTCGAGCTCGTAGCCGGCGGCAGCCTGGGGCTGTCCGGAGGCGAGCCGTCCGGCGAGGACGAGGCCGGCGATCGCGGAGTAGAGGCCGGCGAGGGAGTAGATGACGAGCTTCTGCCGGTCGACGTTGATACCGGAGAGGCGCGCGGCCTCCTCGTTGCCACCGATGGCGTACATCGCCCGGCCGGAGTAGGTGCGGTTGAGGATGAACCCGGCGAGCAGGCCGAGTGCGACCATGACGAGCACGGGTACGGGCAGCCAGCCCCCGATGGTGCGGCCCAGCCAGGCGACCTGCTCGGGCTGACCGATCGGGACGCCGTCGGAGATGACCAGGGCCAGGCCGCGGGCGATGGAGAGCATCGCCAGGGTGGCGATGAAGGCGGGCAGCCGGCCGTAGGCGACGAGGATGCCGGAGACGAACCCGCAGGCCACGCCGGTGAGGACGCCCAGGAGGATGGCGAGGAAGGGGTCGACCCCCGACGTCGTGGCCATGTAGGCGGTGACGATCGAGGAGAGCGCCGCGACCGAGCCGACCGACAGGTCGATGCCGGCGGAGACGATGACGAAGGTCTGCCCGAAGGCGAGGATCGCCACCACCGCGGCCTGCACTCCGATGTTGAGCAGGTTCTGGGTGCTGAGGAAGACGGGGCTGAGCAGCGCCATGACGGCACCGAGGAGGAGGAGCGCGACGAAGGCGCCGTTCTGGCCCAGGAGCGTCGTGAGCTGCGTGCGGTAACCGGCGCGGGTGGTGACGGACTCAGTGGACACGGGAGGACTCCACTTCCTTGACGGCCAGCGCCATGACGGCGTCCTGGCTGGCTTCTTCGCGGGTGAGCTCGCCGACGATGCGGCCCTGGGCCATGACGAGGATGCGGTCGCACATGCCGAGCACCTCGGGAAGCTCGGAGGAGACCATGAGCACGCCGTGCCCGGAGTCGGTGAGCGCGTTGATGAGCTCGTAGATCTCCACCTTCGCCCCGACGTCGATGCCGCGGGTGGGCTCGTCGAGGAGCAGGACGAAGGGGTCGGCGGCGAGCCACTTGCCCATGACGACCTTCTGCTGGTTGCCGCCGGAGAGGTTGCGCACGACCGTCTGGGTCGACGGCGTACGGATGCCGAGGTCGGTGACGCTCCGGCGCGCCTGGCGCCTCAGCGCTGCCCGGTCGACGAGCCCGCCGCGGGTCTCGCGGCGCATGATCGCCAGCCCGAGGTTGTCCTCGACGGTGGCGCCCAGGACCAGGCCCTGGACCTTGCGGTCCTCGGGGACCAGCCCGAGCCCGGCCTCGATGGCGGCGTGGACGTCACCGCGGGGCAGCGGCCGGCCCTTGAGGGTGACCGTGCCGGACTCGTAGGGGTCGGCGCCGAAGACCGCCCGCAGCACCTCCGTGCGTCCGGCGCCGACGAGGCCGGCGATGCCGACCACCTCCCCGGCACGGACGGTGAGGGTGACGTCCTCGAACCGGCCGGTGGCGGTGAGGCCCTCCACCCGCAGCAGCTCCTCACCCACCGGGGTGCTGCGGCGGGGGAACTGGGCCTCGATGGAGCGGCCCACCATGAGCCGGACGAGCTCGTCGGTGTCGGTGCTCGCCGGGACGGTGTCGATGGAGCGCCCGTCGCGCAGTACGGTGACGCGGTCGCCGATCTCGTGGATCTCGTCGAGGTGGTGGGAGATGAAGATCATCCCCACGCCGCGGTCACGGAGGTCGGCCATGAGGCCGAGGAGGTGCTCGGTCTCGGCGTCGGTGAGCGCGGCGGTCGGCTCGTCGAGGATGAGGATGCGGGCGTCCAGGCTCAGCGCCTTGGCGATCTCCACGAGCTGCTGGCGGGCGACGCCCAGGGTTCCCACCGGCCGGCGCAGGTCGACGTCCAGGCCGATGCGGTCGAGCGCCGCCTTGGCGCGGCGGTGCATCTCGCGGCGGTCGATGACCCCGAACCGGCGGGGCTGGCGACCCAGGGTGATGTTCTCGGCCACGGAGAGCTCGGGGACGAGGTTGAACTCCTGGTGGATGGTGGCGATGCCGAGCTCCTCGGCCTGGGCGGCGGTGGTGATGCGGACCTCGCGGTCGTCGACGAGGACGCGGCCCTCGTCGGGCTGGTAGACCCCGGAGAGGCACTTGATCAGGGTGGACTTGCCGGCACCGTTCTCGCCGAGGAGGACGTGGACCTCGCCCTCGCGCAGGTCGAAGGAGACGCCGTCGAGCGCGACGACGCCGGGGAACCGCTTGACGATGCGCTCGACCCGGAGCAGCTCGCGCGCGGTGGGCGCAGGGGTCATGGCCTCCTCCTGGACTGTGTGGGCTCGCTGGGGTGCGTGGACTCCCCGGCGAGGGTGGGCTCGCCGGGGAGTGTGGACTCGCGGAGCACGAGCCGGCAGGGCAGCGGCTCGGCCGGGGGCAGCGGCTCACCGGCGATCCGTGCGAGCAGCGTCTGCATCGCCCGCTTCCCCAGCGCCCTGGTGGGCTGGGCGATCGCGGTGATGGTCGGGGTGAGGAGGTCGAACCAGGGCGAGTCGTCGAAGACGGCGATGGCGAGGTCCTCGGGCACGCGGATCTCCGGATGTGTGCTGAGCAGCTGGAGCACGCCCAGGCCCATCGAGCCGTTCGCGACGAAGACGGCGTCCGGCGGCTCCTCGTCGATCGCCTGGGCCATCGCGGCGTAGCCACCGGTGCTGCGGAACTCGCCGTCGAGCACCCGGCTGTCCGGCAGGTCCAGGCCGTGCTCGGCGAGCGCCGCCCGGAAGGTCTCCAGGCGCAGTCGAGCGGTGCCGGCGTCCCGCGGGCCGGTGATGACGGCGGGCCGGCGGCGGCCGGTCGTGACGAGGTGGTCGACGAGCTCCCGCACCGCGGGGCCGGCATCGGCGAGCACGGTCGGCAGCTCGACATCGGCCACCGGCCGGTCGACCAGGACGACGTGGAGGTCGCGTTCGGCGGCCTCCCGCAGCAGGGGGGAGGTCTCGATGGTGGGGACGACGATGAGCCCGTCGACCTGCCGCTCGAGGAGGTTGCGTATGTAGTGGTCCTGCTGGTCGAGGCGCTCGTCGGCGTTCCCCACGATGACCGAGTAGCCCGCCGCCCGGGCGGTGTCCTCCACCGCGCGGGCGAGCTCGGTGAAGAAGGGGTTCATGAGGTCGGAGACGACGAGCCCGACCGTCCGGGTGCCGGTGCTGCGCAGCGAGCGCGCGATCGCGTTGGGCCGGAAGTTGAGTGCGGCGGCGGCGGCCCGCACCCGCTCGCGCATCTGTGGGGAGGTGGCCGGGTGCCCGGACAGCACCCGCGACACCGACGCCGTGGACACCCCGGCGGCCTTCGCCACGTCCTTGATGGTCGCCATCGCTGAGCCCGTCTCGCCCCTTCAGTGTGAGCCGCGTCTCTGTAATCGTTCCCATGGTAACGATTACATGACCTGCACCACAACTCCCCAGCTCCCCACCTTGCTGGTGGGGAAGCGGGGCTGGTGAGCGACCACCTCCCGCCGACAGCCCACTTCCCACCCACAGCGCAGTTCCCACCCACAGCGCAGCTCTCGTCACGCGCGCACGCCCTGTCCCACACTCTCGACACACGGCATGACCGGCTGACAGGGTGGCGACCATGCTGCGACCCGTGGTCCTGCTGGTGTCAGGTTTGGTCATCTTCGTCGCCGGAGCCCTGGTCGCGTTCGTGCGGCCGGTGGAGCTCGGCTGGACGGCCTACGCGCCGCTCATCGCCGGCGACCCCTTCCCCGGCGTCGTCGTCCTCGACGCCGCCGGCGTGGCGGGTGTCGTCGCCGCGTTGCTCGGCGCCGCGCTCGCCGCCGGTGCTCTCGGTTACCAGCTCGGCCACCGACACCCGGACCAGCGCGACACCGCATCCGGCGGCTGACCGGGCATCAGCTGCCCGCGGGTACCTCGGTGCGGTCGCGGGGTCCCGCGTCCCGTGGCACCCGCGGATCGGGTGACCGGGCCCGCAGCGGTGACAATGGGGCGATGACGTCCTCCGCTTCGCGCAAGCCCCGCGTCCGCGCCTCCGAGCTCGTCGGCCGGTCGTGGCTCAACACCGGCGGCCGCGAGCTGTCCCTCGCCCAGCTGCGGGGCAAGATCGTCCTCCTCGACTTCTGGACCTTCTGCTGCATCAACTGCCTGCACGTCATCGACGAGCTGCGGCCCCTGGAGGAGAAGTACCGCGACGTCCTCGTGACGATCGGTGTCCACTCCCCCAAGTTCGTCCACGAGGCCGACCCGGCCGCACTCGCCGCCGCCGTCGAGCGCTACGACGTGGCCCACCCGGTGCTCGACGACCCGGACCTCGTCACCTGGAAGGCCTATACCGCCCGCGCCTGGCCCACCCTCGTGCTCATCGACCCCGAGGGCTACATCGTCGCCCACATGGCCGGCGAGGGACACACCCCCAACCTGGCCCTCACCATCGACCGGCTCGTCGCCGAGCACGAGGCCAAGGGCACGCTCCACCGCGGCGAGGGCCCCTACGTCCCGCCCGAGCCGACGGCCGGAGTGCTGCGCTTCCCCGCCAAGGCCGTCCGGCTGCCCGGCGGCAACCTCCTCCTCGCCGACGCCGGCAGCCACCGCCTCGTCGAGCTCGCTCCCGACGGCGAGACCCTCGTGCGCACCATCGGCACCGGCGAGCGCGGGCGTACCGACGGTCCCGCCGACGCCGCCACCTTCAGCGAACCGAACGGCCTGTGCCTCCTCCCGGACGACGTCGCCGCGCGGGTGGGGTACGACGTCGTCGTCGCCGACACCGTCAACCACCTGCTGCGCGGTGTCCACCTCGCCACCGGCACCGTGAGGACGGTGGCCGGCACCGGCGCGCAGTTCATGGTCGGCGCCCCGGACAACGTGCTGCCCGGCGAGGCCCCCGCCACCGAGGACTACGGCCCCGCCCACCGGCTGCGTCTCTCCTCCCCGTGGGACGTCACGTGGTCCGCCGAGGCGGATGCCGTGGTCGTCGCCATGGCCGGGCACCACACGCTGTGGACCTTCGACCCGGTGGCCGGCTACGTCGCGCGACTCGCCGGGACGAAGAACGAGGGACTGGTCGACGGCGAGCTGCGCCAGGCATGGTTCGCCCAGCCCTCCGGCCTCTCCGTCGGCCCGGACGGGCGCGTCTGGCTCGCCGACGCCGAGACCTCGGCGCTGCGCTGGGTCGACGTGGCCGCGGGCCAGGTACACACCGCGGTCGGGCAGGGGCTGTTCGACTTCGGGCACCGCGACGGCCCGGCCGCCGAGGCCCTCCTCCAGCACCCGCTCGGTGTCGTCGCACTGCCCGACGGCCGCGTGGCGGTGGCCGACACCTACAACGGCGCCGTGCGCCTCTACGACCCCGCCGCCGGCGAGGTGAGTACCCTCGCCACCGGCCTCTCCGAGCCCTCCGGCCTGGTCGTGGACGACGACGGCGCGCACCTCGTCGTCGTCGAGTCCACCGCGCACCGGCTCACCCGCGTCCCGCTGCCGACCGGCGACACTGCCGACCGGCACGACGGCGGTGCCCACCGCACTCGGCGTCCCGTCACCGAGGTGGCACCCCACTTCACCCTCCGCGTGGTGTTCACACCGCCCGCCGGGCAGAAGCTCGACGACCGCTTCGGCCCCTCGACCCAGCTCTCCGTCTCGGCCGGGCCGGAGGAGGCGCTCGTCGCCGGAGGCGGCACGGGGACCGAGCTCGCGCGGCAGGTCACGCTCAGCCTCGGGGAGCTCGGCGGGGACACCGGCACAGCCGACGGGCAGACCGTGCTGTCGGTGACCGCGAAGGCGGCCTCGTGCGACGCCGACCCCGCCGTCGAGTTCCCCGCCTGCCACCTGGCCACCCAGGACTGGGGCATACCGGTCCGGGTCGTCGAGGGCGGGCCGGAGGAGCTGGTGCTCCACCTCCACGGCTGACCGAGCGGCGGTCGGGCGCCGCCCACCGTAGGACGCGGTCGACCGCTGCACCGCGTGGCCCACCGCCGCCGAGGACGGTCCGGAGGAGCTGTGGGTCCTGTGGCAGACGGAGCAGCAGGAATGCAGCGGGAATAGCCTGATCGCGTCGCCCGTTCACGTGGGTGAAAGGCCTTTCGGCGACCTGCCGGGAAAGCAGCGCAGACGGGGCCGCCGGGAATAGTCCCGAGACGTGGTGCGTTGACATGAGTAGAAGGCGGGTCGCCGACCCGGCCTTCACGAAAGAATGTCGACGAGTTGAGGAAGGGAGGAATGCATCGTGGCACTGCCTGTTCGAACCAGGAACACAGCGGAGCTGACCACATTCGACCCGTTCCGTACGTTGGCGGACTGGGAAGCCCGCATGAACGAGATCTTCGGCAACGCATTCGCGCCGCTGCGGATGCAGACGCAGGGTATCTGGCGTCCGGCCGTTGACATCGAGGAGACGGACACCGCGTACGTCCTCGAGGCCGACCTGCCCGGCGTGAAGCGGGACGATGTCACCGTCGAGCTGACGAACAACGTCCTGAGCATCCACGGCGAGCTCAAGGAGCGTGAGCGCGTCGGAGTTCTGCGGCACAAGACGCGTCGCACCGGTGAGTTCGACTACCGGATGACGCTGCCGGCCGACATCGACCCTGAGAAGGTCACCGCGACGCTCAACGACGGTGTGCTCCGCGTCGAGGTCGCCAAGGCCGAGGCGGCGCAGCCGAAGCGGATCGAGATCACCAAGGGCTGATCTCACCGGCACTCCAGGGAGGACCCCGATCCGGGGCCCTCCCTTTCGTGTGTCGTGGCGACGTGACGCGCCCGGTGGGCCGATGACGACCTGAGTTCCTGACGGGCACGTGAGCGCCAGGAGCTCAGCTCTCGGTGACACGTGCCCTGTCGGTGAGAACTGAGCTCTCGGTGGTATGTGAACTGTCGGTGGGAACTCAGCTCTCGGTGGAATGTGAGCTGTCGGTGAGAACTCAGCCCTC
>Ga0209487_1004856_pt1 | contig 10194 bp, 9 predicted proteins | sample Poulit2012_FD_187524 | JGI IMG/M metagenome (GOLD analysis project Ga0209487, IMG submission 187524) | Agricultural soil microbial communities from Georgia to study Nitrogen management - Poultry litter 2012 (SPAdes) (version 2) | ecosystem: Environmental > Terrestrial > Soil > Agricultural land... | reverse complement strand
GTCGTCGCACTGATCAATGCCGGCCACGACGTCGAGATCATCGACAGTTTCATCAATGCCAGCCCCGCGGTCATCGACCGGCTCGAAACCATCACCGGCGTGCGTCCCCCGGTCCACGACTTCGATGTGCGTGACCGTGCCGAAACCGACCGGATTCTTGACCAGGGTGCATTTGAGGCGGTGATTCACTTTGCCGGTCTGAAAGCCGTCGGGGAATCCGTGACCCAGCCCCTGCGTTATTACGACCACAATATCGGCGCAACGTGCGCGCTAGTCGAATCGATGAGCCGCCATAATGTCACCACCCTGGTGTTCTCGTCGTCGGCAACGGTCTACGGGGATCAAGCGCCCGTGCCGTACGTCGAAGGGTACGGCCCCCTCAATTCGACTAACCCGTACGGCCAGACCAAGGTCATGATCGAGCGGATCCTTTGTGATGTGGCCGACGCCGAACCGCAGTGGCGGATCGCCCTATTGCGATACTTCAACCCCGTGGGCGCGCACCCGTCAGGGCTCATCGGCGAAGACCCGCAGGGCATACCCAACAACCTGATGCCGTTCATTTCGCAAGTGGCGGTGGGCCGCCGTGACCATCTGGAGGTATTCGGCGACGACTACGACACCGCAGACGGCACGCCCGAACGCGATTACATTCACGTCGATGACCTGGCCGCCGGGCATATGGCGGCACTGGACGTCATCGCCGGGAGCAGCCCGGGCACTCGGGTATGGAATTTGGGCACCGGGCAGGCCACCTCGGTGCTGGAGATGGTCTCGGCTTTCGAGCGCGCCACCGGCCAGAACATCCCATACCGCATCGCGTCGCGCCGGCCCGGTGATCTGGCCGTGACATACGCTGACGCCGGCCTAGCCGAACGAGAACTGAATTGGCGGGCCAACCGCGGTATCGACGATATGTGCGCCGATACGTGGAATTGGCAGTCTAAGAACCCCCAGGGATATCCGGAGTAGCGCTGCGAGCTATTCGCGTGGCATACAACGCCACCGAAGCCGCGACACTCGCGTTCAGTGATTCCAGATCCGACGACATGGGGATCGACACCAGCTGATCGCATGCTTGGCCCACCAGGCGTGAGACTCCCTTGCCTTCACTGCCAATGACGATCGCTAACGGCACATCCAGTACCGGGCATCGGTCCAGGCTGGTGTCCCCGCCGGCGGTCAGCCCGATTGCCATCAGTCCGGAACGCTGATAGGACTGCAACGTCCGGGTCATATTGGTTACCTGCGCGATCGGCATCCGGGCGGCGGCACCGGCGGACGACTTCCAGGCGGCCGCGGTCATGTGGGCCGCCCGCCGTTGCGGTATCACCACGCCATGTGCGCCGAAACCGCTGGCAGATCGCACGATAGCGCCGAGATTGCGCGGATCGGTGATGCCGTCTAGCATCACGATCAGCGGCGGTTCGGCGCTGTCCCAAGCCCGCTGCAGCAGCTCATCGGCATCGCTATATTCAAACGCTTGAATTTTGGCGACCAGCCCCTGATGCGCCGCGCCGCCTGCAAGCCGATCGAGGTCGCTGCGGCTTGACTCGACGACGGGCACATTGCGTTCATGAGCAATCCGGTAGGCCTCGTCGATCGGATCGCCGCGACGTGCATCGTAACCCTCGACTACACAGAGTTCGCTGACCGGTACCCCGGCCCGCAATAGCTCGGTAACGGCATTACGGCCGGCAACCCACTCTGCTCGCGCGGGGCGCGGGGCAGCTCGGCCACCCGCACCGGCGTGTTGTGAGGGCTGGCGGTAGGCCTTGTGGTGAGGGCGGTCTTCGGCCGGCGGGGTCGGGCCGCGACCCGCCAAACGGCGGCGGCCACGGCCCCCCGAACCCGCCGTGGGATTGCCTTTGCCGGACTTGGACAGGTTCTTGCGGCGGCTGTTTCCCCTATTGGACTTGCCCCTGTTGGACTTTCCCTTATCGGACCCCGCCATCAGCGTATGCTCCATCGCGGGCCGGCAGCGGTGTCTTCGACGTCGATGCCGGCGCGGCTCAACGTGTCTCGCACGTAGTCGGCCCGCTCAAACTCGCGGTCCTGCCTGGCACGGGCGCGTTCGTCGACGAGCTCCTCGACTAGAGACGCCAACGCGTTCTGCGTATCCGAGCTTTCCGACGACGACGCCCAGGTGTCCGAAAGCGGATCGAGGCCGAGGACATCGAGCATGCTGCGCACATGTGCCAGCAGATCGCATAGATCGGGTGACTTACCGCCGGTCAACAGCCGATTACCGCGAGCGACGTAGTCGTGGATGACCGCCACGGCGGCCGGGACGGATAAATCGTCGTCCATAGCCGCTGTGTATTCGGCCGGCAGCCGGCCGAGCGTGACATCGCCGCAGATCTCGGTGGCGCGGTGCACGAAATTGCTGATCCGTTCAAAGGCGGTGGCGGCTTCCGTCAAGGCTTGCTCGGAATAATCGATCTCAGAGCGGTAGTGGGCGCTGATCAGGTAATAGCGCAGCGCGATCGGCGCTACGCGCGCGGCGACGTGATCGACCAGCATCGTGTTACCCACGCTCTTCGCCATTTTGGAGCCGCCGAGGTTCAACAGTGCATTGTGCATCCACAAGCGAGCGAACGGCTGTCCGCAGGCATGCGACTGTGCAAGTTCGTTCTCATGATGCGGGAACCGCAAATCCAAGCCGCCGCCGTGGATATCGAACTCGTCACCCAGATACTTGGCCGCCATGGCCGAACATTCCAGATGCCATCCCGGGCGACCACGCCCCCAGGGCGTCTGCCACGAAGCGGACCGCGGCTCAACATCCTTGTGGCCCTTCCAGAGGGCGAAATCGCGCGGATCACGTTTGCCTTCTGCCGGGGCGTCTTCGGCGGCCTGCATGTCGTCGAGGCGCTGGTTAGACAATTCGCCGTAGTCGGGCCAGGAATGAACATCGAAATACACGTCGCCGTTATCGGCCGGGTACGCGTGCCCCCGCGCGATGAGTTCCTCGATCATTTCGATCATTTCGGGGATGTGCCCGGTGGCGCGTGGTTCATATGTGGGCGGCGCGCATCCCAGGGTCTGATACGCGCTGTGTAAGCGCCGTTCGTTCGCGTAGGCCAGGGCCCACCAAGGTATGCCTAGTTCCTGGGATTTGGTCAGGATCTTGTCGTCGATATCGGTCACGTTCGCTACGATCGTGACCTGGTAACCGGCGCGCTCCAGCCAGCGCCGCAAGACATCGAATACGACTTCCTTGCGAATGTGGCCGATATGCGGTGGCCCCTGCACCGTCAGGCCACAGTGATAAATCGACACCTCTCCCGGCCGGACCGGAACGAATTCACGGGTCTGACGGGTCTTTGAGTCGTAGAGATGCAGTACCACGGTCCAACACTATCGGCTCCAAACCCAGCCGCCGCCACTGTACCTATACAGCACCTATGCAGCACCTATACACGGGGGCCGAATGGCGGTACGGCATGATCATGACTATGACTCGAATCGGGATCGGCACCGATGTGCATCGGCTTGTTGCCGGCCGCGAACTGTGGCTCGCCGGCTTGCGGTGGGATTCCTCAGATGGCCTAGCCGGGCATTCCGATGGTGACTGCGCCGCGCACGCCATCGTCGATGCCATTCTCTCGGCAGCCGGTCTTGGCGATATCGGCACGCTTGTCGGCGTCGACGATCCGAAACACGCGGGATCGGCAAGCATTTCGTTTATTCAGCAAGCCGTGACACGGGTAGCTGACGAGGGCTTGCGAATCGGCAATGTCAGCGTGCAGATCATCGGGAATCAGCCACGGATCGGCGCGCGTCGCGCCGAAGCCGAACGTGTCCTAGGTGACGCGGTCGGCGCGCCGGTTTCGGTATCGGGCACCAGCACTGACGGCCTGGGCCTGACCGGACGCGGTGAAGGTATAGCGGCGATCGCAACCGCCCTGTTGATCACCGGTGCGTAGACGCTAGGAGGCCAGCACTTCGTCTAGGCGGGTTTCGGCCTTGTCCTCATTGGTGTTTTCGGCCAGGGCAAGCTCGGAGACCAGGATCTGCCGCGCCTTAGACAGCATGCGCTTTTCGCCGGCCGATAGGCCGCGCTCATTATCGCGGCGCCACAAATCACGTACCACCTCGGCGACCTTCAGCACGTCACCGGAGTGCAGCTTTTCCAGATTGGCTTTATAACGCCTGGACCAGTTGGTGGGCTCTTCGACATGCTCGGCCCGCAACACATCAAAAACGCGTTCCAGCCCCCGCTCATCGACAACATCGCGCACGCCGACGAGATCGACATTGGATGCCGGGACTCTGACGACTAGATCGTTCTGCGCGATGATGCGCAAAACCAGGTACTCTTTATCTTCGCCTTTGATCTTGCGGGTCTCGATCTCTTCGATCACTGCAGCGCCGTGATTCGGATAAACAACCGTCTCGCCGACAGAAAACGCCATGGACACGCACCTTTCCTCGGTGTCCAGGATACCATGAAATCCCGGCGATCACCGCACAGAGATCTTCGTCGTCCACAGACCCTCGCCGCACCTATGCATCAGGGCTGCCAATGGCACCCCGGGCCGCGCTCCGGGCGACGGGTCAGCTTCGATAGCATGCAGGCGGTTGTTCGTTTTTCAGGAAGCAGGTTGATGTGTCTCGATCCCGTACCCCGCGCGATAGAAAACTGCGCACCGCACGCGGCGCACGGCAACGGGCCGCGATCGCTCTGACCTTCATCGGCGCGGTGATTTTGAGCGCATGCGGTAGCGGCCTGGACACCGCAACGAACCAGATTTACCAGGCTGGGGCCGGTGTGGACCATCGCGGACAGGTGTGGGTGCTTAATACGCTGTTGGTGGCCGACTCCGATTCGGCGACGTTGTCGGCGTCGGTCATCAATAAGGGGCCCGAAGACCAAGAGCTCACCGGTATCAGCGTCACGGATCGCGACGGCAAGGAACTCGAGGTCTCCACTGCGGGGCTGCCGCAAGACCTGGGTGTGGAGCAATTACAGCATCTGGGCATGCAGGACACGCCGATCGCGCTGGTCGATGCCGAGCTCACTCCCGGCTATCCGGTAAAGGTTACGCTGAGCTTCAGCGACTCGGCCGATGTCACGCTTGATACGCCGGTCGAGGAGCGCACCGAGATGTATCAGGACATCGTGCAATCGGTGCCCGAGAAGCAGAGCGATAATGCAGGCAATAAAGACAATGCGCAGGCCGGTGATGATGAGCAGGGTGCCGGTGATGAGCAGGGCGCCGGTAATGAGCAGGGCGCCGGTGATGAACCGCAGGGCGAAGCAGAGAACGATAATCAGTAGGCGCGGGTTTTCAGCGGCCTTGGGCCGCCACTGACGCGATAGCGTCCCGGGCCGCTTCGGGGTCCAGATAGGTGCCGCCACGCGTTACCGGCTTGGAATCGTCGTCCAGCTCATAGTGCAACGGAATGCCCGTGGGAATATTCAACTGCACGACATCGTCGTCGGACATCCCGTCGAGGTGTTTGACCAGCGCGCGGAGTGAATTGCCGTGCGCCGTCACCAGGACGGTACGGCCCGCCTGAAGATCCGGGACAATCGCGTCGTACCAATACGGCAAGAGCCGCGCAACGACATCGGCGAGGCATTCGGTTCGGGGCATCAATTCGCTGGGCAGGCCCGCATAACGAGGGTCCCCGACCTGGCTGAATTCGCTATCATCGGCCAGCGGCGGCGGCGGTGTGTCATATGAACGTCGCCACGCCATGAACTGTTCTTCACCGAATTCCTCGAGCGTGGCCGTCTTGTCTTTGCCTTGCAATGCGCCGTAGTGTCGCTCGTTGAGCCGCCACGAGCGACGGACGTCGATCCACTGCCGGTCGATCCCCTCGAGCACAATCTGTGCGGTTGAGATCGCCCTACGTAATACCGAGGTGTGCAGGACGTCGGGCATCAAGTCGGCCTCGGCCAATAACTGAGCGCCGCGTTCCGCCTCGGCTACCCCCTGGTCGTTGAGACCCACGTCCACCCAACCGGTGAAAACGTTCTTGGCATTCCAATCACTGTGGCCGTGACGCAGCAGTACGAGGTTTTGGCTCATGCCGACAGGATATCGGCGCGCCGACGGTAGACGATCCGGCGGCCAGCGTCGCGTGCCCACCGGACCGCGTCAGCGCTGGTCTAGCCACAGCCGCTCCAGCGCCTGCACATAGTCGTCTTGGCTTTGCAGGCCGTCCAAACGCCATTGCGCTTCAACCATGAGCACCGGAAGATCCGTGATGCTCAGATCTGCCGCGGCTCGATTTTGGGCGTGCACCTGGTCTGCGTATTGGCTACCGGCCAGCACGTGTTCGGCGGTATCCAAATCCAGGCCGGCAAGTGCCGCGCGGCTGCCCAGGACCAGCGGATCGCCGATATCGGCGCCCTCCAGCCAATGCGCTTTCCATAGCTGATGAGCCAGGTTTTGCTGCGCCGCGCGATCGCTTTGCCCCGCCCAGGCGAGCAAACGGTGCGCGTCGAAGGTGTCGGCGGGCACGACGTCCTCAAGATTGATGTCAATGCCGCTGATGCGCGCGGCCTCGCGGACATCGTCGTCGTGGGCGGACGAGGGACCCAATTGAACCGATCGCAATCCGAGCGAGATTTCTTTGCCGTGCATCAGGGTGAAGGTGGCGCTGGCGCGCTCAAGCCGGGTGACGCCGATAAACGCCCACGGGTCGGTGACATCGATGAACACCAGAACCTGCATATACCCACTATGACATCACGTGGTGCGCGCCGATGCGGGTCTAGAACAGTCCGACGGTGTCTCCGTTCTCATCTATATCGATGTGGGCTGCCGCCGGGTCCGAACCCAGTCCGGGCATCGTCTGCATGGTGCCGCAGATCGGGTAGATGAACCCGGCACCCACCGAAGCGCGTACTTCGCGCACCGGTAGACGCCATCCGGTCGGCGCGCCGCGCAGTGTCGCATCCGATGACAGCGATAAGTGGGTTTTGGCCATGCAAACCGGCAGATCGCCCCACCCCGAACGGGTGTACCGGTCGATGGCAGATGCCGCTTCGGGCGAATAATCCACACCGTCGGCGCCGTAGACACGCGTTGCGATCGCTTCGATTTTTTCGCGCAGGCCGGCGGTCGCGGGATACAAGAAGTTGAAGTCGGACGGCTCCTCGGTTGCCTCGGCGACTGCGTCGGCCAGCTCCGTGGCTCCGGCCCCGCCGTCGACGAAGTGCGTCGACAGGGCGCATCGCACTCCCTTCTCCGCGGCAATTTGACGGATGGCGTCATGTTCGGACGTGTAATCGCCGGGGAAGGCGTTGATCGCGACTACCGGAACCACGCCGTGCAGCGCAATATTATCGAGCTGTTTGCGCAGATTATCGGCGCCCGCGAACACGTCGTCGGGGTTTTCGGCCAGCAGCTCCTCGGGCAGGGGTTTTCCGGCGACGATCTTGTGCCGGCCCGAATGCGCCTTAAGCGCGCGCACGGTGCACACCACTACCGCCGCGTCGGGCTTCAGGCCAGAAACGCGGCATTTGATGTTGAAGAACCGTTCGGCGCCCATGTCCGCGCCGAATCCGGCCTCGGTGACCAGGAACTCGCCGCCGTGGATGCCGATCCTGTCGGCTACCACCGATGAATTGCCGGTCGCGATATTTCCGAACGGTCCGCAATGTACCAGGGCGGGGGTGTTCTCTAGCGTTTGCAGGAGGTTGGGTTTCAACGCATCTCGCAGCAGAACGGTCATCGCGCCGGCCGCCGAAATATCTTCGGCCGTCACGGGTCGCGCGTCCGGACCGCGGGTGTAACCCACAACGATTCGGCCGAGGCGTTGACGAAGATCACGTAGCGAACCGGACATGGCCAGGGTCGCCATCACCTCGGAGGCCGCGGTGATGTCAAAACCGGCCTCGCGCGGAATACCGTCCATCCGCGACCCGAGGCCGGTGACGATATGACGCAAACTACGGTCGTTGACGTCCATCACGCGTCGCCAGGTGACCGATGCCGGATCCAAGTTCAGGCTGTTATCTCGGAAGAGATGATTATCGACCATGGCCGCTAGCTGGTTGTGAGCGGCCGTGACGGCATGCATGTCGCCGGTGAGATGCAGATTGAGGCGTTCCATCGGCACTACCTGGCTGTGCCCGCCTCCGGCGGCGCCGCCCTTGATTCCCAGAGTGGGGCCCATTGACGCCTGGCGGATCGCGATAACCGCGCGCCGTCCGGTGCGGTTGAGGCCCTGCCCCAGTCCCACCGTGGTGGTTGTTTTTCCTTCGCCCAGAGGAGTGGGAGTAATGGCACTGACAACCACATATTTCGCCTTAGGGCGCGTTTTGAGCTCGTCAATGGCGGCGAGGTCGATCTTGGCGACTCCGCGGCCATAGGACTCGAGTAGGTGACCGCCCAGTCCCATGTCACCGGCGACGTCTTCGATGGGTTTGAGGGCGGCGTTGCGTCCGATCTCCAGACTGCTGGGCGGGCGTGTGGTGTGTGTTGTTGCCGCTATTGTCATCGTATTCACCGCCTGAGTAGGTATTGATTCAATTGGATAAGGGTGTAGGTCATAGCGTTCTGGCCTACTTGTGCAGTAGTTCCTGTCGCCACTGCTCGGTAGCGCGTATGGCGTTGAATGTATAAATATGCAGGCCGGCCAGGCCGTTGGCGGGCTCCGCGAACATCGGTGCCAATGACCACAGCAAGGGATCCGGCTTCCAGGTTCCCGGCTGCGCGAGCCGTAACAAGCCGGTTCCGTGATGCCGAAGCACGCGCGTCGAGGCTCCCACACCGATTCGTGCGCTGATGCGCAGCAGATGGGCTACCGACGCGGGCCCGGGCACACCCAGGTAAATGGGCAGCGTGACACCCCGGGCACGTACGCGGTTGACCCAGCTTTGCAGCACATCGACTTCAAAGCACATCTGGCTGACGATATAGGACGCGTGTCGCTGTTTATCGGCCATTGCCCGGATTATCGCGTCGTCGTCGATTTTGGGATGTGTTTCCGGGTAGCCGGTGATCCCGACGGTGAATTCGTGGCCGAGCCAATCCATCGCGTTGAGCAGATCGCCGGCAGCGGCGAAGTCGCCGACCGGAGTGGGCGCATCGCCGCCGACAACGAAAACTTCGTGCACTCCAGCCGAAGCGAGTTCATTCATAATATCCTTGAGCTCACCTTCGTCGGAGATCAAGCGTGCAGATAGATGCGGAACCACATGGCGGCCCTGGCTTGCTAGGCCGGTGGCCAGGCCCACTGTGGCGTGCATGCCTTTGCTTACCGAGGCGGTGACCGTAACCGTGGCGTCGGCCGGTACGTGTTCGGTCACCTGTGCCTCGGCGCCTGACAGCGGCAGCACCTCGTAGCGGGGCCGGCCGAGAGTATCGGCCAGGCCCGGCTGCGCGGCGAGTTTTTTGGGTCCGGTTGTTTTGGGCCCAGTTGGTTTGGGCCCAGTTGTTTTGGGCCCAGTTGGTTTAAACACTGCCCTATTCCGCGTCAACATGTCCGTTCCTACGAACTAGTCACCGTGACAGGCTCGGCATTCGTAGCGAATGTGGCCAGATCCTGTTTGGGCTGGTCCTTCTTGGGATCAATGAACGGTTTCGGCACGACGACGGCCGACTCCCGCTGACCGCCGGTGTCGATCTCCAGAGGTGTATCCAGCGCGGTCAGTTCGGTGGGCAGCATGGCATAACCGATATTGCGTTCCATGCGCGGCGAGTGGCACGCCGATGTCACGTAGCCCACCTCGTGTCCGTCATGGAACACGGGCATGACGTCGATCATGGAACCGTCGTTATAGCTTCCCAGCGGCGCCCCGCCGATTTCGACGCCGGCGAGCTTGCGATGCGGACCGGCCTCCTTGATCTGGCGTAGTGCCTCTTTACCGATGAAGTCCGTCTCTTTGTCGAGGCTGACCATCCAGTCGTAGCCCATGCCGATTTCGAAGGGATTTGTATCGAAGGTGATATCGGCACCGTGTGACAGGATCCCGCCTTCGATCCGGCGGATATGGCACGGACCGATGACGCGCAAACCGTGTGGTTCACCGGCCTTTTCGATGAGGTCCCATACCGCTAAGGCATTGCGGCTGGCGTCCTTGACGTATATCTCGAAGCCGAGTTCGGCGGTGTATCCGGTTCGCGACACCACCACCGGCATGCCGTCGAGTTCGAATTCGCGTAAGTAGTAGTACGGGATCTCCAGGACGGCATCGCCGAACAGATCGCGCATGACCGTCGCGGACAACGG
>Ga0209487_1004855_pt1 | contig 10196 bp, 11 predicted proteins | sample Poulit2012_FD_187524 | JGI IMG/M metagenome (GOLD analysis project Ga0209487, IMG submission 187524) | Agricultural soil microbial communities from Georgia to study Nitrogen management - Poultry litter 2012 (SPAdes) (version 2) | ecosystem: Environmental > Terrestrial > Soil > Agricultural land... | reverse complement strand
TCATTTTTCCTTCTTAAAAATTATCGCAGTAAAATACTGCAAAGCCTCAAGCCTATTACAGAAACGATAAAGTGGCTATTTACTAACGCAACGTTGTTCTGTATAGTATAGATAATATTAAAGAATGGGGGGAGTACGATGGAGCAAAAACGTGAACAGTGGACGTCTAAGTTTACGTTTGTATTAGCATCTGCTGGAGCTGCGATAGGACTAGGTGCCATTTGGAAGTTTCCGTATGTTGCCGGGATGAGCGGGGGTGGAGCCTTTTTCCTGTTTTTCGTCCTTTTTACACTCTTAATCGGATTGCCAATGCTTATTACAGAATATATTATTGGGCGTGGTACCGGAAAAGAAGCGATTAGTGCTTATAAAAAAATTGCACCAGATAGTTTTTGGGTTTGGATTGGACGTTTAGGTGTATTAGGGTGTTTTTTACTATTAACTTTCTATAGTGTTGTCGGTGGTTGGGTGCTCATTTATAGTGCGATGAGTATTCCAGGACAAATTATCAAAACAGGCGCAGATTATGGGGCATTGTTTGGTAGTGTCACTGCTGACCCTGCAATTACATTATTAGGTTTAGCCATTTTTACCATTTTAAATGTTATTGTCATTGCGCTAGGAATTAAAAATGGAATTGAACGTGCGAATAAGTATATGATGCCGTTATTATTTATTTTCTTTATTATCCTTGTTATTCGTGCATTGACATTAGATGGAGCGATGGAAGGTGTTACGTTCTTTTTAAAGCCAGATTTTTCTAGTATTACAGCGGAATCCTTATTATATGCATTAGGGCAATCTTTCTTCTCCTTAGCAATTGGATTTTCATGTATGGTTACATATAGTTCGTATTTAGATAAGGATGTACATTTGACATCTTCTGCAGGTGCGGTTGTAAGTATGAACTTGTTTGTTTCTCTTTTAGCAGGATTAGCTGTATTTCCAGTCGTTTTCTCGTTTGGATTAGAACCGGCTGAAGGCCCGCCATTATTGTTTATTGTATTACCAGAAGCTTTTGCACAAATGCCATTCGGTGGTCTTTTCTTAGCTGTTTTCTTGTTATTGTTTTTATTTGCGATATTCACATCGTCGTTTAGTTTGTATGAAATTATAGTTGCAGCATTTACTGCAAATGGACGATACTCACGGACGATGGTTTCATGGATCTTAGGTATTGTATTATTTATTGTAGCAATTCCTGCTGCATTATCTTCAAGTATATTAGAAGGTGTCATAATCTTTGATAAGAGTATATTTGATGCCACTGATTATTTAGTAAGTAATATTATGTTGCCATTAGGTTGTTTACTTATTGCGTTTTTTATTGTTCATAAAGCGGATAAAGCATTCGTCCAAGAACAATATACGATTGGTGGAACAGGTCGTTTTTATCCAGTATATCGATTGTTAATGACCTGGGTTGTTCCTGCAGTTATTATCCTAGTTTTTTTGAATACGTTAGGTATTGTTGGTTAAAAGTGCCGTAAAATTCAAAAAAATGAAATGATTTTAACATGTTTAAAAATAATTAGAAAAAAAATTAGTAATTTCCTTGCATTTTATCTCAATAAGGGTTAAACTAGTAAATAGCAAATGGAAATTGAAGTAAAAATACTTTACGATCTCTTTAACAAGTGGTGTAAAGGTATGGATTCAATTACTTTGCACGATATTGTATAAGGAGGTCATTGTAAATGATGACTGGTAAAGTTAAATGGTTTAACGCAGAAAAAGGCTTTGGATTTATCGAGCGTGAAGACGGAGACGACGTATTCGTACACTTCTCAGCTATCCAAGCAGAAGGCTTTAAAACACTTGAAGAAGGTCAAGACGTTGAATTCGAAATCGTTGAAGGAAACCGTGGACCACAAGCAGCTAACGTTTCTGCGCTATAATTTATAGACGTTTAAAAGACTTATCTCTTAGGAGGTAAGTCTTTTTTGGTTGTTTGATGATGCGTTTGAGTCAAAAGTAGAATTAGGATATATTAGAACATATAATGGATATTGTGTAGATTTATTTAGTTAAGAAAATAATTCAGATGGACGCCATCATCTAATAGGGGGAACTGTGTTTTGACTCAACCTTTTGATTGGGAAAAAGTTGTAACGAATACATGGGATCAACATGCTGTAGATTGGGATGAACGTAGTCAGCGAATGTGGGAGTACGGAAGTAGGAAAAAGATTATCCCTTTTATACAAGCTCATGTTAAAGAAGGGAGCCATGTTTTAGACGTTGGAAGTGGAAGTGGTTATGGCTCTTTAAAGTTACATCAATCAGGCTATCGTGTACTAGGTGTTGATATATCAGAAGAAATGATTCGCTTAGCTAATAAGTATCGAAAAGGTGATGCGCTAACGTTTAAACAAGGTGATGTCTGTAACTTATCCTTTCTTGATCAAACGTTTGATGCAATTATGTCGATTAATGTTTTGGAGTGGACGAAGACCCCAGTAAAAGCATTATCAGAACTCACTCGAATACTGAAGCAAGATGGATTATTATGTGTAGGCATTTTAGGACCAACTGCTGGACCACGCGGGCATAGTTATCGCCGTTTATATGGGGAAGATGTGATTCAAAATACGATGATGCCATGGGAGTTTTTGCAATTAGCAAAAGAACATCATTACGATTTAGTAGCTTGTGAAATGGTTTGGAAAAAAGAAATGAATCAATTTAATCCAACATCTTTACCATATCAGATGCAACAGGCATTAGCTTTTATGAGCGTATTTATGTTACAAAAGAAATAGAATGAAGGTGTATTTGTATGAAATTAAGTGAAAAAGACCAATATATTATTAAGCAATATGAACAAGATGAAAAGATGATGATCATTATTTATGCGCAGTGGTGTGTCAATCATGGTGTAGATGCACTCGAAATATATGAACGTGCCTATCCTGGACAAATGGAAAACAAAGCATTAATAGAAGCGATAGATGAAACAGTACCAAAGGAAGCATCAGAAGATATATCGACAGAACTTGTGCAACATGTATTGCAATTATTTGGTAATGATGATTTAGCATTTGCGATTCAAGAAGTAATCGATAAGCGAGCAAAGAAAAAGGAATGATCGTTTTTAAATCGTAGCGATCATTCCTTTTGATCATTCATAATACTTTAATAAACCGTGAATACCACTTTCTTCTTCTCCCATAGCAGCTAATTTCTCATACATTTCTAAGGCAAGACTTAATCCAGGCGTATCCATATTCATTTCTTGAGCAGATTCTAAAGCGATTTTCATATCCTTAATGAAATGTTTAATCGCAAATCCCGGGGCAAAATCGCCTGCAATCATTCGGGGAGCATAATTATCTAAAGACCAACTACCTGCTGCTCCTGTTGAAATAGATGTAAGGACTGTATGAGGATCAAGCCCAGCTTTATTTGCATAGATTAGCGCTTCACATACACCTATCATGGCAGGGGCAATTGAAATTTGATTGACCATTTTTGTATGTTGTCCGGCGCCTGCTTCACCTTGATAGACAATATTTGTTCCCATGATTTGTAAAATTGGTAACATATCATCAAACACTTCTTTATCTCCACCAACCATAATAGCTAATGTGGCGTTTTTCGCGCCAACATCACCACCAGAAACCGGAGCGTCTAACACTCGGATTCCTTTTTTCTTAGCCTTTTCATAGATGTCAATTGCTAATGCTGGTTTTGATGTTGTCATATCAATGAGTGTCGTGTTAGGCTTGGCATGAGCTAAAATTCCATCATCAGTAAGGTATACTTCTTCCACATCATTTGGTGTGCCAATCATTGTGATGATAATGTCAGCTACTTTTGCTACGTCCGCTACTTTGTCCTTCCAGATGGCTCCATTTTCTATTAAGGACTTTGCTTTTTCCTTTGTACGTGTGAAAATGGCTACATCGTATCCATGATCTAACATATGTTGTGCCATACTTTTCCCCATCACACCTGTACCAATCATGCCGATTGTTTGAGTTTTCTCCATAAATATCCCCCTTATTATGAAAATATGTACGTTTGAATAAACCATTTAATCCACATATTAACATACTTTTTAAATCTAAATAAAGAATCAATTCATAAAAGTCACACATAGTATATATACAGAAAGATCAAGTTGTATGAAATGGGAGGGAAATGAATTGCTACCAAAAGCACAGTTACAACAATTTAAGCAAATCTTATTAGAAGACCAAGCAAAAATCATCGCTCAATTAGAAGACGGATTCGGCTTAGAGTCCTCACAAACAGATGCCGTTGGTGAATTGTCGAGTTATGATAACCACCCTGGAGATTTGGCTACAGAGGTATATGAAAGAGGAAAAGATATTGCACTAAATGCAAATAAAGAGCAAGAGCTAGAAGCTATCAATAAAGCATTACATGCAATCGATGAAGGTACGTATGGGATTTGTCGCGAATGTAGCATGGATATCCCACTTGAGAGGCTTATCGCTATGCCAACTGCAGAAACATGTATCGAACACGCCGAGTCAACCGTTAATCTAGATAAACGTCCAGTTGAAGAAGACATATATAGTAATCATATTAATCCAGAAAGAAATGAAAAGGAAACCGGATATGATGCAGAAGATGCTTGGCAAGAAGTAAGTCGATATGGATCATCAGAAACACCTTCTGATTTATACGGGGACCGGGATAATTACAATGAAATGTATCCAAATAGTGATGAAGATGTCGGTATTGTAGAAGATGTCGAACGATACTCAACAACAGAGTAACATATGCTAAAGCAAGTGATCATTTTGTATCTACATTTGAAATCATAAAATAAAATGTTAATTGCAAGTTGAATCAATAAAGAAGCCGTTACTCATATGGTATACTAGGTACAGAATTTTCAACTCACTTGAAAAACCCCATCATTTGTTGGTGGCTAGAGATGTTATCGGCTACTAGAATGAAGCAAGTGAGTTGGGAAAATCTGGACATTATTAATTATACTACAGTGTAATTGATTATTATGAGGAGCGTACATGCATGAATGTAAGAGAAGATATCCGTAATATTGCTATCATTGCCCATGTTGATCATGGAAAAACAACTTTAGTAGACCAATTATTGAAGTACTCAGGAACGTTTAAAGAACATGAACAAGTGGAATCAAGAGCAATGGATTCAGATGATATTGAAAAAGAACGTGGCATCACTATTTTATCCAAAAACACAGCAATTCATTATCATGATGCAACGATTAATATTTTAGACACACCAGGGCATGCGGATTTTGGTGGAGAAGTGGAACGTATCATGAAAATGGTAGATGGAGTTATTTTAGTTGTCGATGCTTATGAAGGAACGATGCCGCAAACTCGTTTTGTCTTAAAAAAAGCATTAGATCAAAAAATAAAGCCAATTGTTGTATTAAATAAAATAGATCGACCAAATGCTCGACCTGAAGAAGTAGTGGATGAAGTGTTAGACTTATTCATCGATTTAGGTGCAGACGATGATCAATTAGAGTTCCCTGTATTATATGCATCAGCTATAAATGGAACATCTGGAAGAGAACCAGAGGAACAAACGAATACAATGGACCCGATCTTTGAAACAATTATGGAATATATACCTGCACCTATTGATACAAGTGACGAAGCCTTACAACTACAAGTTACTTTACTTGATTATAATGATTATGTAGGAAGAATTGGTATTGGTCGTGTATCAAGAGGAACTATTCGTGTTGGAGATCGTGTTGTCGTGATGAAACAAGATGGCAGTGGCCAATCATTTCGTGTCACAAAACTATTCGGGTTTATTGGGTTAAAACGAATTGAAATTAAAGAAGCAAAAGCCGGTGATATTGTCGCCGTATCTGGAATGGATAAAATCAATATTGGGGAAACAATTTGTCCAGCTGATGAACCAGACGCTTTACCAATGCTGCATATCGATGAACCAACATTACAAATGACTTTTCTCGTAAATAATAGTCCATTTGCTGGCAAAGAGGGGAAGTTTATAACTTCAGCCAAAATTGAAGAACGTTTAAAAACACAATTAGAAACAGATGTTAGCTTGCGTGTGGAACCAACGGACTCACCGGATGCTTGGGTTGTGTCAGGACGTGGAGAGCTTCACCTATCCATTTTAATTGAAAATATGCGCCGGGAAGGTTATGAATTACAGATTTCTAAACCACAAGTAATTGTAAAAGAAATTGATGGGGTAAAATCTGAGCCAATCGAAAGTGTACAAATCGATGTTCCCGAGGAGTATACAGGCGCTGTGATGGAATCAATTGGAGAGCGTAAAGGTGAAATGCTCGACATGGTAAACCAAGGGAATGGACAAGTGCGTCTACTTTTTAATGTACCATCACGAGGTTTGCTTGGCTATGCAACCGAATTTATGTCACAAACACGGGGTTATGGAATTTTGAATCATACGTTTAGTCATTTTGGCCCGCTTGTAAAAGGTTATGTCGGTGGCAGACGCCAAGGTGTACTAGTTGCATTAGAAAATGGAAAAACTTCCGCTTATGGGATCTTACATTTAGAAGATCGCGGAACTATTTTTCTAGAGCCAGGAGTAGATGTGTATGCAGGTATGATTGTTGGTGAACATAATCGTGAAAATGATTTAACTGTTAATATTACACGTGAAAAACATTTAACAAATATCCGATCTGCCCATAAAGACCAAACGTCAGTTATTCGAAAAGCGCGTGACATGTCTTTAGAAGAAGCGATTCAATATTTAGATGATGATGAGTATTGTGAAGTGACTCCAGAATCAATTCGTCTCCGTAAAAAGATACTAGACAAAGGCGAACGTGAAAGAGCATCAAAACGAAATAATTCTTAAACCAATCATCCAGATTGATATGTTTTGCACATATCAATCTGGATGATTTTACTATTTTATAGTCTATCATCTGCTCCATCCGAGCAAACATCGCTCCACCTAAGCGTTCATTCGCTCCATATACTTCAAAACAGTAAAAAAACCAAGAAGCTAGCAGCTAACTAACTTCTTGGTTCTGTTTATTTATCAAATGTGTAATCTGTTTTCATATCCCACTCATGGATTTCATAGCCACGTGCGCCTTTCGTGACGTATGGGTCCTGGCTTGCCCATTCATCTACTTGTTCTAAACTTTCTCCTTGATAAATAATTAAGCCACCTGCTCCATCCACTAATCGACCATATAGAAAAATACGATGCTGCTCTCTCATTTTTGCGAGATAATCTAAATGTGCTTGGCGATGTGATTTACTTTTTTCTTCATCTTTCATAGGTAAGAAAACTGCATAATAGTTCATTGATTCGTCCCTCTTTCATTTTTATTTGGAATATATTTTGTAAAATAAGCAGCAAGTAACAATTCAATAAAGACTAATCCCCATGTCACAATGCCACTCCATCTTACATCAAAACGATATCCAACAAAGATTGTAATGATGCTTAGTAAAACAAACAGGAAAGACAAATATCGTTTCATAGCACTTCATCCCTTTACTATTCTACTTCTAGTTTATCATATTTTCTTACTGAATCATGGCTTAAATATCCATTTAGTTACGTATAACAACAATTTACTCGATATTTAATTGTAAGAATGTGGCATCTTGCTAATTGTGTATGAAAGCGTATAATCGAGATAAAGAGATGAATAAAAGAGGTGGAAGAATGAGAGAAGTTGTTATCGTGGAAGGGTGCAGGTCGGCAGTTGGTAGAAGAAAAGGAGCATTAGCGCATTATCGTGCAGATGAACTTTTTGCAGATGTTTTAAGTGATTTAATGAAGCGCGCAAAAGTAGATAAAGGAATGGTTGAAGATGTGATTGCAGGTTGTGTCACACAAATTGGAGAACAAGCAATGAATGTTGCTAGAACCTCCTTATTAATTGCGGGATTTCCTACGCACGTACCTGGTGTGACCATTGACCGTCAATGTGGCTCAAGTCAACAAGCTGTCCACTTTGCCGCACAAGCGATTGCGTCGGGGGATATGGATGTTGTGATCGCTGGCGGTGTCGAAAGTATGACAAGGTCTCCTATGTTTGCTAATGTCGGTGAAGTATCTCCAAGCAAAAAGTTGACAGACCAACACGAGATTGTGAATCAAGGAATTTCAGCAGAACTGATCGCCGAAAAATGGGGATTCTCTCGTGAGGAATTAGATGCTTTCTCTTTAAAGAGTCATCAACTTGCATTAGCCGCCATTGAAAAAGATATTTATAAAGACGAAATCGTTCCAATTGAAGTAGAAGACGAAGATGGAAATAAACAAATTTTCGATACAGATGAGGGACCACGCAAAGAAACGTCTATTGAAGTATTAAATAAATTACAGCCAGTGTTTAAAGAAGATGGTGTAATAACGGCGGGGAATGCTAGTCAAATGAGTGATGGGGCAAGTGCAGTTTTGTTAATGTCACGAGAAAAGGCTGATGAACTAGGTCTAACACCAAAAGCAAAAATTGTCGCAAGAACAGTAGTAGGTTCCGACCCAACGCTTATGTTAACAGGTCCGATTGCAGCAACAGAAAAGGTGTTAGAAAAAGCGAATTTAGAAATTGAAGACATGGATTTATATGAAGTAAATGAGGCATTTGCTCCCATACCACTAGCATGGCATCAAGATTTAAGGGCAGATATAGATAAACTGAATGTAAATGGTGGAGCTATTGCATTAGGTCATCCGCTCGGTGCAACAGGTACTAAATTACTCGTATCATTAGTGAATGAACTTGACAGACGAAATGGCAAATATGGGTTATTGGCGATCTGTGAAGGTATGGGAATGGCCAACGCGACGATCATTGAGAAATTATAAATATAGGTAAAAATTAAAGGGGTTTGCAGAGCCTAGTCTGATGTCACGAAGGAAGAGTTAGTAAATGATGAAGCGCTTTATGATGAAGTATATAACCATATGACACAGTGGATGCCAGAATTAGAGTTTACCAAATAATAAAAAAGAGCTCAGCACAAAAATGAATACGTGGTGAACTCTTTTTTCTTACCTTTTATTTTTATCATCTTTATCTAAATGTATAACTACGCCCCGCACATAGCGAATGTTTTCTTCATCTACTTGTCCTTCTCGCGATTGTTCTAACCTTCCCCATTTAAAGGCAATAATGAGTAGTGCATATGAATAACTTCCTAGTTGTAAAATTTTTAAAAGCCCTCCGGCAGCTTGTTGATCATATACCGCGGTAAACCCAGGGATAAGTGCACCAGCTACAGCTTCATACATAGGGAAATGCGCTATTTGTACTACTACGTAAAAAAATCCAATCGGCAGTAAAATGACCGAAGCTAAGAAAATATAAAAAGCTCGTAACATATAACTGAGCCCTTTGATTTCTGGAATTGGATTAATAATAACGAACCACATGAATACAGCAGAAATAAATAAGATAACATGAACTACAACCGATAGTAATAGATTTGACTGTACAAATGTAAACACGGAAGGAATAAAATAAATCGATAAAAACCCGTTAAAAGTAATAAGGGACATCCAAGGATGCGATAATAATGTAACGATAAATTTAGTTTGATGATGCCAAACGTATTGTCGTAATAAATTTGTTGGCAAACTTAAAATGAGTAGTGGTATGACGATAAAGTATGTTAAAGACATTTGTAACGTATGTACACTAAACAAATAGTATGTGCCAATTACATCGAAAGGAGTTGCTTTAATAAAGAATAAAAAAATCATTGCAGTGAAAAAATAAAAAATTTGATTACCGCTCACTTGATAAAGTGGAGATCTTATTACTTTCATCACATAAAACAGAATAATTAAAGAGAACAAAACGATCCAATGTGGCTTAAATAGCGCATATAACGAATGATTTTCTATTAAATAATCAAACAATCAAAAACACCACCACTTCATATAATAGAGAGCTTGATAATATAACTATAGTCTAGCAAATGGCAGCCAAACGTCCAAATGATTAGTATATCAAGCTTTATAAATGTTTGTGTTGAAGAATTAACGATGCTTATATGCGATAAAAATGTAAATTAACGATGGACATTGATTAAACTGTGAAATGATATTGCTTATTTCCATCATCTCTTCCCTATAGTGGGCCGCATAAATCAAGCCAACGACAGAAGGTGGCTTATGAATGTATGGTCCTAAAAAATAATATGATACTTATTTTTAGAAAAAACGACTGAAAAGACCGATGAGGAAAAGAA
>Ga0209487_1004854_pt1 | contig 10197 bp, 8 predicted proteins | sample Poulit2012_FD_187524 | JGI IMG/M metagenome (GOLD analysis project Ga0209487, IMG submission 187524) | Agricultural soil microbial communities from Georgia to study Nitrogen management - Poultry litter 2012 (SPAdes) (version 2) | ecosystem: Environmental > Terrestrial > Soil > Agricultural land... | reverse complement strand
GAACGGGCGTTTCGTACATGTAATTTAAGAAAAAGCTATGGTTTTCATTTGGTTACTCAGGCTGCAGACCCGTTGCCTCCAGTAGAAGATGCCGTGTCACCTTATCATATGAAGCTGATTAAATATGGGGATAAGGTGCAATTTTTTATAAATGAACTACGCGTTTTAGAATGGCAAGATGATGGTGAAACTTATGGTCCTATTTTAGAAGGCGGTAAGATTGGTTTTCGACAAATGGCACCCATGAAGGCAGCATACGCCAATTTAAAAGTGTCACAAGCCATATTGAAGTGAAAATCAGCTAAAGCGTATAGGTTTCTCATCATTGTTGATGTGAGATATCTTAGTGTTTTGTGACAATGTACTATTAAGTAAGGAAATAATAAACGCAAATTTCATGTACAAAAATGCGCAGCAATACCATTATAAAAAGAAGGAATGATTTCCATGTTTGACGGATTTTTCGGGGGCTTTTATCGATTTGGTGAAGTCATATTTCTTTTACTATATGTCAATGTCTTGTGGGTTTTATTTACATTACTAGGCGGCATTGTTCTAGGATTTGGCCCAAGTACTGTCGCCATGTTTAGTGTTTTTCGGAAATGGTCAATGGGCGAGAGTGATATCCCTGTGTTTACAACATTTTGGAAAACTTACCGTGAAGAATTTTTAAGAGCAAATGCTTTAGGCTGGGTGCTTGCCATTATTGGGTTGATGCTCTATGTTAATTTAAACTACATTGAATTGGAAAACACATGGTTTTCAGCGATTATTCGTTATTCTATTTTAATCGCTGCTTTGATATATAGTATTATGCTCATTTTTATTTTTCCATTGTATGTTCATTATGAAAGTACATTTATAACGTATTTTAAAAACTCAATATTTGTAGCCATATACAACCCGATTCGTACGATATATGCGATTGCTGCGATTTTCACGCTGTACTATGTATTTGTAATGCTCCCTTCATTTATTTTTTTCATCGGTCCAAGCCTCGTCAGCATGGTTATCATGTGGATTGCTTACAGGTCATTTATGCGCATTGAATATAAGCAAGAACAGATACAGGAAAGTATGGAATCTGAAGGAAAGACAACTGGAGGCGATGAGCATGTCACAAGTACAAATTAATGTATATTTGGCAGGTGACTCAACTGTCCAAACCTACGGAAAACAACAGGCACCACAGGCCGGTTGGGGACAATATATTGAAAGTCACTTCACAAATGATGTTCATATTCATAACCATGCAATTGGCGGCAGAAGTTCCAAAACATTTATTACTGAAGGACGTTTAGAGGACATCATTGCCGATATTAATGTGGGTGATTATTTACTTATTCAAATGGGGCATAATGATTCAACAAAAAGTCGACCAGCCCGATACACTGAACCATATGAAGATTATAAAACATATTTAAAGGAATACGTGATACATGCGCGAGAAAAAGGTGCAATCCCTATACTTATTACACCTGTTGGCAGATTGCATTTTGTAAATGAAGCGTTTCTTGCTGATTTTGGGGATTATTGTAATGCGATGAAGGAAGTGGCAGAGGAAAACGATGTGCTCCTTATTGATTTGATGGCTCGGAGCCTTGATTACTTTGGAGCGATTGGTTATGAGGCGACACACCAGCTATTTATGGTTTCAGTTAATGGCACAGATCATACACATTTTACGGAAAAGGGTGCCAAGGCCATGGCCCAATTGGTTTGTCAGGGTATTCAAAAGTTAGATATTGACTTATCTACATATATTACAGAATAAATAGGATCTTGCGTAGCCGATTTGGTGTTAAGTGCGTGTCCTGCTTTGGCTTGATCATCATTAAGTAAAATTGTCAGAAGGTATTTTCTGGCATTTTTTATTTCCTTCAGGTCTCAAAATACGTCATTATCATGGACCGCCCTATTTAATTGCCAGCGCAGTTCCTGTATGATGGATATAAATATAATAACTCAATTGATATGTTAGTCAACGGAAGGGGAGGCTTTTTAATGAAAACAATGATGGATGCAGCCGTATTAAACAAGCCGTTAGAAATGGAATTAAAGAAATTATCTATTCCTAAACCGCGTAAAAATGAAGCGCTTGTAAAAGTGTATTGTATTGGTATCTGTGGTTCAGATATTCATTATTATGAACATGGGAAAATAGGAAGATATGAAGTTAAAGAGCCGCTTATTTTAGGTCATGAAGTTGCTGGAGAAGTTGTCGAAGTTGGTGAAGAGGTTCAAAACGTGATGATAGGTGATCGTGTGGCCATTGAACCTGGAGTGACATGTGGTCGGTGTGATGCTTGTAAATCTGGGAGATATAATTTATGTCCTGATGTCGCGTTCATGGCAACGCCGCCTGTTGATGGCGCCTGGGCAGAGTATGTCACAGTTCGAAGTGATTTTCTGTTTAAACTTCCAGATGAAATAAGTTATGAAGCTGGGGCTTTGCTTGAACCTTTATCTGTTGGTATCCACGCTATGAACCGTGGCAACATAACACCTGCTGACCGTCTATTGATTACGGGTTTGGGTCCTATTGGTCTACTCGCCGCACAAGCAGCTAAAATGTTTGGAGTGAATGATGTATATGCGACAGATGTTGTGCCATTTCGGAGAGAACTCGGTTTAGATTTGGGTATTACAAACGTGATTGATCCTTCGAGAGATGATTTACAAAAGAACATTGAACAATGGACAGACGGCAAAGGTGTTAATGTTGTGATCGAAACGTCAGGTAATGCCAAAGCTATTCAAGATGCTTTTAATTCAGTGAATAGAGGTGGTCGTATTGTTTGTGTCGGTATGCCTGTTGTAAATGACATACCAGTAAATATCAATCACATGATCGATTCGGAATTGGATGTCTATGGTGTGTTTCGTTATGCAAATACGTACCCAACAGCTATACAAGCATTGAAAAATCCGCATCTTGATATTGAAAAAGTGATTACGCATCAATTTGCATTAACAGATATTCAAGAAGCTGTCGATGTTGCACGGAATCAAAAGGATACGAGTATAAAAGTCATGATTTATCCCGGTAAATAAACTGAACAATAAGTGAAAGTGCACTCCCCTTCAAATTGCGTATTTTGCAATTAGGAGGGGAGTTTCACGCTACTTTAAGTCGGGTGACTGTCCATCCGCTATCACCATATGATGGGAGCGCCTTTCTCAATATAATAAAGAAAGGGAAAGATACACTTTTGTCGATCACGTATGCGTAAGTGTAGAACAAAAACAGTAGGAACACGACATAACTGCGTGTTAGCACTTTTTAAAAGAATCCGTTAAAATGAAACCCAACTTTTTAATCCCTTATTTGATCGAAATGGTTGTTCCTCTTTGGCTCCACTCAACATTTAAATCACTTGGAATGGACCATTTCTCATAGCAATCTTGCAATAAATTGTCTAAACCATCAATCCAATTTAATTTCTTTTCTGCATCTCGTTTTGTAATATGTTCAGGGAATTTTGGTACATTTGGTACTGATTGATGCATGGCGTAAATTGATTGAACATGAGGGGTGGCTGCTTCTACCCCACATAAAATGTGATCATGCCCTTTTAGGATCGCATCAATGCACACTGGAAATTTAGAGTTGCGTTCAAGTTCCGGATCTCCATATTCAATTGTTGTTCCGTCATCTAGAGTCGCAACCATACCACGTGAATCCACCTCAGGATCATATGTGACGGTACCTTTTTCAAATTCCATCACAAAATGAGGTCTTCTATTTTCAGTGACAGCATGTGATGCGATATATAGAATATCTATATTTGCTTGTGTTGTAATTTTGACTGCACATGTATCAAATGTTTCAATGTCATTGACCTTATATAATTCAGCGGTCAAATTTGTCGGATTTGCACTTGTTTCAACAGTGTCACCGGTTACATAAAAGAGGTGATGTAAAAAGTGAGCTGTTGCATTATTCACAACACTATCGAAAATCATATCACCTTCGGGACTGTAAGTTTTACCTGCCCACGCCGAACGGTTATAGTAATCTTCGTCACGCGGCCAAAGGACGATAGATTTTAATCGTTTCGCCTTTCCGAATTTACCTTTCAGGACATCTGATTTAAGTTGTTGAACTGAAGGCGCAAATGACCAGTTAAAACCGATTGCTAAAAATTTACCAGTGGCATCACGTGTTTGTATCATGTCCGAGATATCATCTGGATTGGCTGTCATTGGTTTCTCGCATAATACATGACTGCCATGTTTCATTGCATAAATAGATTGCTGTTTATGTAGATGAATGGGTGTCGAGATAATGGCTAAATCTGCACGGTGGTGACTGTAAAATTGCTCAATAGAATCATAGATTGGAATGCCTCTTTCAATGATTTCATTATAGTAATCAGAGCGTTTTGGATTAATATCTACGGCACCTACAAGATAGGATGTTTCGTTTTGATCATTGAATAATTCTCTCAGATATGTATGTCCATACCCGCTAATTCCTATTAATAAGACTGATACTTTTTTGTTGCTCATTATGTTCCCCTCTTTCAAATCGAATATGTATATCAAGTTTATAATATCATAACCAGGGTGGACATACATTTGAAAAGGGGGCAATTGCTTATTATTTTATGGAAATAATGACGGCAAATTTTGTGTTTTTTCCTATCATGAAAGTGAGCGTTAGGGTTTGCAAGCATTAGAAAAAGAACTATAGTAGTAATAGATGTTTTTTTAATTTAATCAACGAATACATATTTAATAAGGAGTATAATATGAATATTGTCATTGCACCAGATTCTTTTAAAGGTAGTTTAACGGCTATTCAAGTAAGTGATGTTATTGAAAACGCTATAAAGGATTATAATGAGCAATTCAAAGTTATAAAAAAGCCAATGGCTGATGGTGGAGAAGGAACAATTGATGCTATTTTATCGGCTACAACGGGGGAAGTCATATCAATCAATTGTACAGGACCATTGGGAGCGTTGATTCCAACATCATATGCTACGATTGACGATGGACAAACTGCAGTGATTGAATGTGCCAAGATGGCTGGCTTAATTCAAGTGCCTGAAGAAAAAAGAAATCCGGATCATACGACCACTTATGGAATTGGCGAGACGATTCTTGCTGCCTTAGATAAAGGCTGTACGTCTATTATAATAGGTCTAGGTGGGAGTGCAACAAACGATGGGGGACTAGGGATGCTTTTAGCCCTAGGTATGGAAGCATTCGATGAACAAGGGAACAAAGTAGGGATATACGGTCAAGATGTTCATAAAATCCGAAGCGTAGATTTCTCTAAAATAGATTCAAGACTAAACGATGTTGCTATAAAGGTGGCCTCTGATGTAGATAATCCATTATGTGGAACACGGGGAGCTAGTTCAATCTATGGACCACAAAAAGGTGCCACTGCAGAACAAGTAAAATCATATGATCAATCATTATATAATTTTAGTCGGTTAGTTGAATCTAACTTACAGACTTCGATTCGTGATGTTGCAGGCGCAGGTGCGGCGGGTGGTCTTGGTTTTGGTCTCCTAGCAATCGGTGGCCAATTGGTTTCAGGGGCTGAATTATTAGCTAATGCAATCGATATGGAAACAGCCATACAAAAAGCAGATATCGTTTTGACAGGTGAAGGACAGAGTGATGCACAGACCCTATATGGTAAAGCACCTGGCTATATTGCTTCTGTTGCTGCAAAATATGATGTGCCGACAATTTTAATCTCAGGTGGGATTGAAGAGGTGGAGCAGTTGAGTCATGTTTTTGCCGGCAGTTTTTCAATTATTAATAAGCCACTCACATTACAGGCCTGTATCGAGCAAGCTGACACCTTACTTTATCAACAAACAAAACAAGTGATTCAATTGGTGAGCACACTAAAAAAGTAACAACAGCCTTGGAAAAGAGGAATAGCTCATGACACAAGACATCGGTATACATCTTAAAGAAAGTAAACATCGTGATGGTGAAGCGGTAAAAATGCATCATCACCAAACACACCAAATTCTTTATGTGTTAGAAGACACGGGTAAAATTACGCTAGACGATAAAGAATATCATGTAGACACAGATAATGTGGCATTTATTGCCCCTTTTTCAGATCATGCTATTACAGCTCATTCAAAATTAACCATATTAGTATTGGAATTTGAAACAGACCACTTAGATTCCATGATGCAACAGGATCTCATCCAAAAGTATTTTGTACATTCTAATATGCTTGAATTAAACATGTTCGAGGCGGGTGATATTCGCCAGTTACTCAGGAAGATGCTTTATGAACAATCGATTGGTAAAACACTCAATCAATTGGCATTAAAAGTCTATTTGTCAGAACTATTGCTTATTCTGGCAAAGTCCCAACAAGAACCTAAAATGGTGGATGCTAATATTTTACGGGCTGAAAGATTACAAAAATATATTGACACCCATTATTATGAAATGATTGATGCTAAATATATTTCCAATATGCTTGGCATGAGTATCAGGCATATTAATAATATATTTAAAAAGCATTACAATAAAACACCCATTCAATATTTAACAGAAGTAAGAATGGAACTATCAAAAAAATTATTGTTGGAAACAGACAAAGATATTGTGTCTATATGTTTTGAAGTCGGATTCGAATCATTATCAACCTTTTATCGTTCATTCAAAAATCATACACACATATCACCCAACCAATTTCGTACAAGATATCAGGACCCTCAAATAGACTCACGTTCATGAGAAGAGAAAGATTGAACGTGAGTGCTCCATGCAATATTTTTTATATGGTGTTGGCTGGACGTTTTTCGGTAAATTCAGCACGCATGTTATAAATGATAAGACTGACAATTATAAAACCAGCAAGTTCACCGATGGACGCTGCCATAGATCCATTCACACCATCTAAATACGGCCATAAACGAACGGTAATAAGCAATGTTACAATGACGACGACCAAATTACCGATCTGTGCGAATAACATCTTATTTGTTTGTCGTTTAATCATTAAAAAGCCATTTAGAAAGTCAACCCAAGGGAAAATAAGCGTCTTAATGATGAAAAACTTTAATACAGCAATGGTTGCAATGGCGAGCGAGGTATCAGCGCCCATAACACGCTTCATGAATAGCATGCCAACAGGTGTATAGCATAAAATACACAACAATAATGTGGGAATAATACTAATGATAATGACGAAACGAATGACTTTTTTAATTTCATGGCGTTCATAAAATTGCAACACCAATTGATGTGTATACATAAAAAAGCCTAATATCATATTTGTGATACTAAATGCTAAAGAAAATGAAGCAATACTCATTTCAATATTTTGTGATTTGGCTAACAAAATATATATGATTGGAATGAGGATGGTTTGCATTAAAAAGTAAAAAACTAAAGGAAAATAAAACTTTGAGATATCCACCTTTAATAACTTAAATTTTGAATCTTGGTTGAGGTTACTTTTCAATAAGTTATGGCCTTTAAAAACACTTACAGCACATTCAATCATCATGCCGGCTAAAAAGATGAAAGCCCCACTGACACTTGTGATGAGATCAAAAGCGATCAATAGACTCGATACGATAAACATCCCTATTAACCTTGTCACAACACCAACCGTTAACCAATTTGTAGCAAGCTGATTAATAATGATACCCTGATATAAGCCTCTAATACCTGAAAAAATAATGACAATTGAAACGACTTGATATGTTATACTTATTGCCTCAACCATATCATCCGTTGCATTAAACATATGGGTATAGAGCCATGTGCCAATCGGTGAGAAGGCAATGATTGAACTGATTAACATGATCGTGAATAGTACATAAATAAAAAAACGGCTTAAGATTTTAAATGCTTTACGATCATGCACAAGTGCAGAAGATGTTTGACGAAAGATAATAATGGGTCTTTCGATAATTCCAAACAATGACATAGCGACAGCATAACAAGCAATTATAAAAGCGGCATTATCCCCACGGCTTAATGTGCCATTAATGATAACATGTGTGACAGAAGTTAAACTTGCCGAAACACCAAGCGGTATAAAGAAAAGCATTAATTGTTTATATGATAGCTGATGATGTTGCAAAATAACAAAACCTCTTCCCCTTATGAATACTTTTCCGAATAACAACGTTGTTATTCATTGTAATGAACTCTGATACTTTTTACAACTCACGAAAAGAAATCGTATGTATCCCTTGCGAATTTAGCGTAAATCATTTATTATAATAACAACGTTGTTATTGTTTTAAAAATGAAAATGAGAGCGCTTTTAAAACATTACATATGCGTTCTGTTTATAAGCTGATGTTGGCCAAAAAAGTACATTTTTAACTTTTTTATCAACATTGGAATTTAAAAAAGGGGATGACAAATATGGAGAAAATGGTACCAATAATCGAGTCATTGGCTAATGGCAAGATTGCTAAAGATTCGGGAAACGTCAAAATTTATGAGAAGTCTTTAAAGGCATATGATAAAGTTCATTTGTTAATGGTGAAGGATGGTACTGAAAAATTTCTTTTAGCTGCTGGGAGCGGCCCATTATTTGATGAACTTGATGGTGAAGCAGTTGCAAGTGAGGGTAAAGTATGTGCATTAACCCATGCGAATCGACTTGTTTTAAATAAGTATTTTGATTATACCGTGCCGCGTGCGTTTGGAACTGAAATCGCAACAATCGGTTTAGGAGATAGGTTAGGACTTGCATCACCTGGGCATATCCAAACGGTGCAAGGGAAGAAAGTGAAGCCTGTTCTCGCTCAGCAAAGTATTAGGGAACTTGATTTAACAAATCGATCAATGACTGATATCCTCGATTCCGCAGCTTTTGCTGTTTTCCAAGAAGGTTACACGGGTGGCTATGGTGCAGATGGTGACCACATTAAAAAAGAGTCAGACATTCAACATGCCCTTGAACTTGGCGTGTCGATGATTACGCTTGATTGTTCGGATCAAATCGATAAAACGGTTGAAGAAGCACCAGTCGACCAACTAGAAACGGCATTTAATAAATTACCACAAGAAACAATAGATTACTATAATGATAAATACTTAGATCAAACATTTGAAGTGAATGGTTTATCGCTGACGTTTGATAAGGAAGCTGTAATGAAGAATGTCTTATTATATGATGAGGCGATTGAGTTTACGGCACTAGTCTTTGATAAGTACATTCGTCCTTTAGACAGACCAATAGATTTTGAAATTTCTATTGATGAAACAGAAACGATTACATCACCTTTGGCGCACTTTTTCGTTGGGAATGAGTTAATTACAAAAGATGTAGAGGTTATAAGTCTCGCACCTAGATTCTGTGGGGAGTTCCAAAAGGGTATTGATTATATTGGAGATATTGATCAATTTGAAGTTGAATTACGCGAACATGCCTTAATTGCGGAACATCTCGGTTATAAATTGAGTATCCACTCAGGTAGTGATAAATTTGCCGTGTTTCCTATTATTGCTAAATATACAAAGGGCATTTTACACATTAAAACAGCCGGTACTAACTGGTTAGAAGCGATTAGAGTGATCGCCAACGTCAATCCTGATTTATACAGAAGAATGCATGTATTTGCTCTAGACAATTTTGAAAAAACGCTCAAATATTATCATGTGACACCTGATTTAGACAGTATCGATGCATTAGTTAGCGTATCTGATGACAAACTACCTGAATATATGAATGATGATGCAGCAAGACAATTGTTCCATGTCACATATGGTTTGATTTTAACGGAGACAGATGCGGAAGGCAATTATGTGTTTAAAGATGAATTTTATAAGACATTACATGACCATGAGACAGAATATGATGCAGCACTCGTCCATCATATCGGTCGACATCTAGAAACCCTCGGACTATAGTTTTCAATAAAACAATTTACGACACCTTCGACGATGAATATGTCTATATCGTTTGAAGGTGTTTTTTTGACTAAAAAATCACTAATGATACTTAGAGTTGGTAATCATAGACTATAAAACTAAGAAGACAAATAATAGGTCAAACTATGATAGAGTAGATAAGGGAATAATTTTAAGGAAGTGACTATTTTTGCGTCGTTTATGGTCAGGATTTCATATTTATTTGCTTGGGGTTATTATTTTAACTTTAGGCATTGCACTTACTATTCAGTCGGCGCTCGGAACATCTCCCTTTGATGCTTTGCTTGTTGGTTTATATCGTACGTTTGG
>Ga0209487_1004853_pt1 | contig 10205 bp, 8 predicted proteins | sample Poulit2012_FD_187524 | JGI IMG/M metagenome (GOLD analysis project Ga0209487, IMG submission 187524) | Agricultural soil microbial communities from Georgia to study Nitrogen management - Poultry litter 2012 (SPAdes) (version 2) | ecosystem: Environmental > Terrestrial > Soil > Agricultural land... | reverse complement strand
CGAAGGTCCTTCAAAAATACCGGGGGTGATCACTTAGTCACTAGACGCGTGTAAGAAGTCCGCGAAATGGTGGCAAACCGCCACGCCTATTTAGCCTAGCGCAGTTTCTAGGCCAGCTGCGCCCCTTCTTCGGCGATAGCTGACCGCAGCACCCGCCACCCCCGGGGCACCTGCTCCTCGGCGGAGCGGGAAAGATCGCTCAATACCAGCACGCTCGGGCCGGCCCCCGAGACGACGGCGGGTATCCCGTTTGCCCGCAACTGCGCCAAAAGCTCCGCAGTCTCGGGCATGACGTCAGCACGGTAATTCTGGTGCAACCTATCCTCGGTCGCGGCGAGCAGCAACTCCGGTTGTCCGCTAAGAGCGAGCGCGAGCAGCCCGGACCGGGCGCTGTTGAAGGCGGCATCGGAGTGAGAGACGTAGGAGGGGAGCGCCCCGCGGGAACGCGAGGTGGACAGTTCCGCCACGGGCACGATCACGGTAGGAGCTATCCCGCGCACGGGGATCTTCGCCGCACGGGCCGCGCCCTCGCTCACATAGGCGATCGTTGCCCCGCCGAAGATTGCGGGGGCCGCATTATCCGGGTGGCCTTCGAACTCGGTCGCGAGCGTGAGGAGGCACTCATCAGTGAGCGCTTCCGGCTCGCTGATGAGTCCCCTCGCGAGCAGCAGCCCCGCCACGGTCGCCGCGGCGCTCGACCCCAGCCCGCGCCCGTGCGGGATCCGGTTGTGGCAATGCAGCACGAACCCTGCTTGCGGGGCGTCCACGTAGTCGAGGGCGACCCGCAACGCGCGGATGATCAGGTGGTCCTCTCCGCCGGGGAGGGACTCGGCCCCTTCCCCCTGCACATGTGCCTCGCTCGAACCGGTGACCGCCTCGACCCGTACGTCGTCCCAGATGGACAGGGCGAGGCCGAAGGCGTCGAATCCCGGCCCGAGGTTCGCGCTCGTTGCCGGAACCCGCACCTGCGCCCGATCTTTCGCGAGTCGCATCACAGACCCAGCACGCGCACGACGTCGCCGAGGTTCGGCGCAACGACCTCCGGTGAGACCTCCCGATCGCCCAGAGCGGTCGCCGTATCCTTGAGCCCGTTGCCCGTGACCGTGCAGGTGATCGTTGCCCCGGCGGGCACCTCCCCCGCCTCCGCGCGTTGGAGCAGCCCGGCGACGGAGGCGGCCGATGCGGGTTCGACGAACACCCCCACTTCCGCGGCGATGAGCGCCTGGGCATCGAGGATCTGGGCGTCGGTGACCGAATCGATCCGGCCCCCCGATTCCTCGCGTGCCTGGGTCGCGAGCGCCCAGGAGGCGGGGTTCCCGATCCGGATCGCGGTCGCGATCGTCTCCGGGAACTCCACGACCTCGCCTTTGACCAGCGGCGATGCGCCATCGGCCTGCATCCCCCACATTTGGGGAAGCTTCCTGGCCGCGCCGTCGCCGTGGTATTCGCGATAGCCCATCCAGTAGGCAGAGATGTTCCCGGCGTTGCCTACCGGCAGCACGTGGATGTCCGGGGCATCGCCGAGCACGTCGACGATCTCGAACGCCGCGGTCTTCTGTCCCTGCAAGCGGTAGGGGTTGACGGAGTTGACGAGTTCGACCGGATAGTTCTCCGCCAGTTCCCGCACGATGCGCAGGCCGTCGTCGAAGTTCCCGTCAATTTCGATGAGGGTCGCGCCGTGCACGACGGCCTGGGCCATCTTCCCGGCGGCGATCTTGCCCGCGGGGAGGATCACCGCGCAGCCGATGCCCGCCCGCGCGGCGTAGGCGGCGGCCGAGGCTGAGGTGTTGCCGGTGGAGGCGCACACGACCAATTCCGCGCCGCCGCTGACGGCCTTCGAGATCGCCGTCGTCATCCCCCGATCTTTGAAGGAACCGGTGGGGTTGGCGCCCTCGACCTTGAGAAATACCCGCGCGCCGGTCCGCGCCGAAAGGGCCGGCGCCTCGACGAGCGGCGTGCCCCCTTCCCCGAGGGTGACGATCGTGTCGGAACTTTCGAAGGGGAGCCGGTCGAAGTATTCGGCGATGAGTCCCCGCCATGGTGCTGCCATTAATTACCTTCCACGCGCATTACTGAAACTACTTCTTCGACCGCCCCGAGCACCCGAAGATCGGTCAGGGTCGCATCCAGTGCCGCCTGGGGTGCGGAGTAGGTGACGATGATCAGCCCGGCCTTGCCCTCTTCGCCGGGGGTCTGGCGCACCGTTTCGATCGAGACGCCATGGTTGGCCACGACCGTGGCGATCTCCGAGAGCACACCGGGTCGGTCGGCGACCCGCAGGCGCATGTGGTAGCGGTTCGGCACGAGCCCGGAGTCGATGATCGGCAGCATCGCATAGGTAGAGTCGCTCGGGGCCCGACCGCCGGTGACCTGCCCGCGGGCGACGTCGACGATGTCCCCAAGGACGGCCGCCGCGGTAGGGGCTCCGCCGGCGCCGGGGCCGTAGAACATGAGGGTCCCGGCGGCCTCGGCTTCGATGAACACCGCGTTGTACGCCTCGGAGACGGTTGCGAGCGGGTGGTCGGCCGGCACCAACGCGGGGTGGACTCGCACCGCGATCGCGCCGTTGACGCTTTCGGCGATCGCGAGGAGCTTGACGATGTTGCCGGTGGCTTTCGCGGACGCGATGTCATCGGCGGTGATTTCCCGGATCCCCTCGGTGGGCACGTCGGAGGCGTACACGCGGGTGTGGAACGCGAGCGAGGCGAGGATCGCCGCTTTTGCGCCGGCGTCGAACCCATCGATATCAGCGGTGGGGTCGGCCTCGGCATACCCGAGTTCCTGCGCGTCTGCGAGTGCGGTGTCGAAGTCGGCGCCCGTCGTCGTCATCTGATCGAGGATGTAGTTCGTGGTGCCGTTGACGATTCCAAGGATCTTCGTGATCCGGTCCCCCGCGAGCGATTCGCGAATGCCTCGGACTACGGGGACGGCGCCCGCGACCGCCGCCTCGTACAGCAGGCTCCCCCCGTGAGCGTCGGCGGCCTCTTGTAGCTCTGGTCCGGCCTCGGCCAGGAGCGCCTTGTTCGCGGTGACGACGCTCGCCCCACGCCGCAGTGCGCGCAGGATGAGGCTCTTGGCCGGTTCTACCCCGCCGATGAGTTCGACGACGATGTCAGCAGAGTCGACGAGCGTTTCCAGGTCCTCGCTGAGCAATTCGCTCGGCACGACCTCATCGCGGGGAGTCTGCGTCGATCGCACGCCGATCCCGGCCAACTCAATCTCTGCTCCCGCGCGTGCTGCTAGGTCTGCATCGTGCCGGAGCAGCCTGCGCACGACTTCGGTGCCCACTACTCCACAACCCAGCACTACACAGCGCAGCGGCGCTTTGACGTCGCTCATCTTCTCCTCATCAGATTGGCAGTTTCCTCGTACGAGGATACGGGCGATTTCAGTTCCTTGGTGCCGCGTCTCAGGCCGTGAGTCTTTAGCCCACGTCGAGGCGGAGCAGATCCTCGATTGTTTCGCGGCGAACGATCTCCCGCGCCTCGCTGCTCGTCACGGCGACGACCCCGGGGCGGGGTATCTGGTTGTAGTTCGACGCCAGGGACCGCCCGTACGCTCCCGTCGCCGCGACGACGAGCAGGTCACCGGCGCGCAGGTCCTGCGGCAGGTCGATGTCCGGAATGAGAATATCTCCCGATTCGCAGTGCTTACCCACGATCCGGCACGGCATGGAACCGGCCGTGGACGACCTGTTCGCGAGCCGGGCGGTGTAGTTCGCGCCGTAGAGGATCGGGCGGATATTGTCGCTCATCCCTCCGTCAACGGACACGTACACCCGGCTTCCTTCATCCAGCTGGACGTGTTTGATCGTGCCCACTTCGTAAACGGTCATCATCGCCGGTCCCACGATCGCTCGGCCCGGCTCGATGGACACCTCCGGCACGTCGGTTCCCAGCCGGTCGCACTCGGCGCGTACCGCCGCGGCGAGTTCTTCTGCTGCGACCCTCGGGTCCAGCTCCTGCTCCCCGGGCAGGTAGGCGATCCCGTACCCCCCGCCGAGATCGACTTCGGGAACTGCGATCCCCTCGCCCTGAAGGTCTGCCCGCAGCTCCAGCACCACGCGCGCGGCGTTCGCGAACCCATCGGCGGCGAGGATCTGCGACCCGATGTGCGAGTGCAGGCCCACGAGGTGGAGCCGGGGCAGGGCGGCGATGCGTTCAACCGCCTGCCGGGCAGCTCCGGAGGCAACGGAGAGGCCGAATTTCTGGTCCTCGTGTGCGGTAGCGATGAATTCATGCCCACCGGCGTGCACGCCGGTAGTGAGGCGCACCATCACCGGCACGTCGCTCGCGCCGAGGGCGGCGGCGACCTCGTCGAGCAAGTCAATCTCGGCGAGCGAATCCACGATGATCCGCCCCACCCCGACCTCCACCGCCCAGGTGAGCTCCGCGCGGGACTTATTATTTCCATGCAGCCCGATGTCGGCCGGATCGACGCCGGCGGCGAGCGCGACGGCGAGCTCCCCCGCCGTCGAACAGTCCACCTTGAGTCCCTCGTCGCGCAGCCACCGCAACACGGCGGTGGAACTGAAGGCTTTGGACGCGTAATACACCCCGACCGACCTGCCGAACTCCTCATCGAACGCGGTCTTGAACGCCCGCGCCCGGGTGAGGAGGTCGTCGACGTCGAGGAGAAAGCTCGGCGTGCCGAACCGGTCGGCGAGCTTGGTGATCGGGTGTCCGGCAAGGCGAACCTCCCCGCCTACCAGGGTCGCTGATGCGGGCCAGGGGCTGCCGAGAGGGTTCGTGCCGTGTTGAGCGCTCACGACTCCTCATCGTAGAGCATCGCGCTCCCCGTTTCCGCACAATCTAAGGCGCTTCTACGTGTCCGCACGGCGCTCGAGCAGGCCACTGTGACCCAATGAACAGAGCCGGAAATTCGTTCGAACCGCTTTCACCCTGCTACGATTCTTAATCGCGGGTAATTCCCGCACCGGCCCCCGTAGCTCAGCGGATAGAGCGTCTGCCTCCGGAGCAGAAGGCCACAGGTTCGAGTCCTGTCGGGGGCACCCTCATTCATGGCTCTGACTTGCGGTAATGCCGATGCCGTTCGCTCGTCAAGTCATGCCCGCCCGTAGTCCGTTCGCCTCATCGACGAGTTCATCGCGGCCGCCCGAGCTGCGGCGGTCGCGCGCTGGCTCCCTCGCCCGCACCGCAAGCACCGTCCTGGGGAACATCCGCCGTAATCGTTACGGCAGACCAGCCCCAGACACCTGCACCCACCAATCCTGGGGAACATCCGCCGTAATCGTTACCGCAAACCAGCCCCACACAAAAACGTTCGGGCGTGGAAACCGGCAGGTCGCAGCAATCCGTGCGTCACGGCGGGAAGGGTGAGGACCTACAGAAACCACGCGATGGCGGCGCTGGCAACCAGCACGAGACCCGTGACCACGCTCGTGCGCCCTGCCTGCATCGCTGAACGCTGCTCCTCTGTCAGGTCGGCTCGGCCTTTGAGTCCCATCGCGGCGGTAGCGCCGATCGACACTGCTGCGCCCATGGCCAGGTACAAGGGGGTGTCGTAGAGCCACGAGTACGGCGCGAAATGCACCACGAGCACGATCGCCATCGCCAACGGCACGAGCGTGTACCGGCGCGTAGCAACGAGAAAGATCACGAGTGGCAATGCAAGCAACTGACCGGCGCTGAGTAACACAGATAGCGAGTTCATCCCTTCTAATTCGGGACGATCGGCTCGGGCGCTCAGCGCGGTCAGGCCCAACGCAACCGGCAAGGCAACCATGCCCTGAAACAGCGTCGCGTACGCGGCCACGCGCGGAGCCGCCCAACGCCAGAACGCTGCACATACCAACCAGGTCGCCCCGTACGCCGCGAGGAACCCCCATCCATGCCGGCTCGCCTCTCCCAATGCGTGGGTATATTCGGATATCACGTTGATCCTTCCTGGATTCGTGGAACAAGTCTGGCAGATGGCTGCCCTGCGCGACGTCAACACCGGCCGAAGGCAACAGCGGCTGGTTACCCTCATCCCGTGGCCCTGACGCCCGCAGGATCGCCGAATCCAGCGGCGACCAACGAGGTGCACGCAAAGTCTAGGTGGCGCAAAATTCAGTCGAAGCGAGCCGAAGACGCCGAGCGGGGGTACGCCAGTAAAGCCTTCCCCGAGGATGGCGAAGCGCCCCTCATCGCGCGAAACCTGGCTGCGGCAAGAGGGACCGTTTACCCCTCCAACTGGAACTTGCGACCTGTGCACGGTAGAGCTGTCCGAGGGTAGACTCGTGACCCTGCGCATCCGCACGCACCCGCGTTTCGGAGCCGCGAGCTTGAGGGGTCATCAGTGCCTCCAGCAAAACTGGCGCATTGATTTTTATGAGAAAGGGACGCCGCAATGGCTCGATCTGATTCCCCCATCGGCGACGTCATCGAGTTGCACTCGGGGAACAGCCGCGTCGAGATCACGACGGTCGGCGCCCACCTTCGCCGCTTCCAGGTGGCCGGCCGCGAGGTGATCGTCCCGTTCGGAGAGGAGCTTCCCTGGGGCGCCCACGGTGCGGTACTTGCGCCCTGGCCGAACCGGATCGATGCGGGCACCTACTCCTGGGAGGGAGAGGAATACCGCCTCCCCCTCACCGAACCGGAGCGAGACAACGCAATTCACGGGCTCGTGATGACCGAGCCATGGCAGCCGGCGCAGGTCGCGCCCGGGCGCGCAGAGTTCACTGTCGATCTCGCCGCGAGTGCGGGCTATCCCTTCCCGTTGCGGCTGTCGATCACCTACCTGCTCGAGGGAGCCCACCTCACCGTAGATTTCCGCGCGGAGAACCACGGCGGCAGGGCCGCGCCGTTCGGGGTCGGGTTCCACCCGTGGCTCGCCGCGGGGCCCGGCGGCCTGGAGGGAGCGACCCTCACGGCGGATGTGGGTACGTGGTTCCGCTCCGATGCCCGCCTGCTGCCCGTGGCAGAGGAGCAGGTTCCCCGCGAATTCGATTTCCGTGGCGGGAAGCCCCTGGGTGACCTCCGGCTCGACGACGCCTTCGGTATGCCGCGCTTCGATGAGTCGGGAAGATCCTGGGTGTACCTGCACGGCGACGACGGCGCCACGGCTGCCGCGTGGATGCGCGAACCGTTGCGGGTATGGCAGCTGTGCTCCGATCCCTCACCCGCGCCGCGCCCGGGTCTCGCGGTGGAACCGATGACCTGCCCGGCGAACGCGTTCAGAACCGGCGACCGCCTCCACGCACTCGCCCCCGGCGCCTCGTGGCTGCTGCAATGGGGGCTCACCCTCTCGTGAACGCGCCCGCCCGGCGGTGTGGTCCGGTGCCCCCGCGGTGCGATCCGTTGCCCGGTGTGATCCGGTGCCGAGACGCGTTGGGATCAGGTGGGGCGCTGCGAGCACCGGCCACTGCGCGAAGGAGCCGCTATTGTTCCAAGCATTCGCGAGTTTCCTGATCGAGAGGAACCGCGCCGTTATTCGCTAACCACGCCGCCGGGTCGGTCGTGGTGAGGTTGTCATCGAGGTGGATCTCGAAGTGCAGGTGCGGCCCGGTGGAGTTGCCGTTCGATCCCACGGACCCGATGACCTCGCCAGCTTTCACCTGTTGTCCCGGCGCGGTGTACACCCCGTTGCTGTACATGTGCACGTACCAGGAACGGATCGTTTCGCCGTCGATCTCGTGGCGCACGATGATGAGCATGCTCGAGCGGCCCGCTTTCCCCGGCCCGGTGTACTCCACGACGCCGTCGGCGATCGAGTGGATCGGGGTCCCGGCGGACGCAGCGAAGTCGATCCCGGTGTGAAGGGAGTAGCGGCCCCACAGCGAGCGGTGCCCGTAACGGGAGGAGATCCGGTAGCTGCCGTCGGTGAGTGGCATGACCACTTCCGGGGCACGGGAGGCGACCTCAGCTGCTGCGGCGCCGTTGACGCTGCCTGCGAGCGCGCTGCAGGATCCCGGTTCCCGTTCGGTGTTCCGGCTCGCGGAGACGGCGGCGCGCACCCCGACCATCGGGTCGGCGCTGAGCGCGTCGGCCTCGGGTTCGGCCGCGACCTCGGGGTCAACATCCATAAGCACGTCAAGCACGTCGGTCGCGCCGTACTCCACGCCTTCCTCCGCGTTCGCGGCCGACGTGGGCGGACCGTTGAGGGGGATGACCGTCGTGGCGGCGGCGAGGCTCCCTAGGATCGCTACCCGCGGCACGAGCCGGCCTCGCCGGGTTGCGGGCTTCGGCGCCGGAGGGAGATCGTCGACCTGTTCAGGGATGATCGGGAAGTTCACCGGCTCGGACTTCCCGCGCACGGGCGGGAACGGAATCTGCGGGACCCGGTAATCTGGGCCACGCTGTGCGTAAGTGCGTTCGGGGATGCGGGAACCGACCTCGGGCGCGGTCGCCTTCGTTTCACGTTCCGGCGTGACGGGCCGAAACGTGCGTCGTTCGCCTTTCCTCGCTCGCTTCTCTGCTTCCCGGAGCGAGCGGCGGGTTGGGTACGCCTCAGCGGGTGCATATCGCTGAGTGTTCACACGGCCTCCGGCACAGCTACCAAGGGAAAACAACAAGGGCTTGACGCAGATTTTCTTCGTGCGGGAAAACCTGCCTGTAGAACCATAACGCTTTTCTTCCGTCGCTGCCGACAGGTTGTGCATAACAACACAAAATTGCCCATCCCGTTCACACCGTGCCCCGCAACTACCGGCCCCAGCGTTGCGTGGAATCTCGCACTTCGCCGACGAGTTCTTCCAGGATGTCTTCCAGAAAGATCACCCCGAGCGGCTCTTGCCCCTCGGAAACCAGCGCCAGGTGGGCACCGGAATGTTGCATCAACGTGAGCACGTCCTCAATGTCATCGGTGCTGCGGGCATTGGTCAGGGCCCGCACCCGCCAGGAGGGAACGGGTTCTTCCCGTTCCTCCGCCGTCTTGGCGTACAACGTGTCCTTGACATGGAGATAGCCGATGATCTCCTGCGCATCGTTGTGCACCGGGAAGCGCGAGAAGCCGGTCCGCGCCACCGCCGCCTCGACTTCGGCGATGTTCACCCCACTGGGAAGGGAGACGACGCCGTCGAGAGGCACCATCACTTCCCCCGCGTGAGAGCCGGAGAACTCCAGCGCGCCCGACAGCAGGCCCACCTCATCCTCCAAGATCCCCTCCGCCTGGGAACGGGCGACGATCGAGGCGACCTCCTCCGCGGTGAAGGTGGCGCTCACCTCACTCTTGGGTTCCACGCCGAACATCCGCAGCACGGCGTTGGCGATCGAGTTCAGCACACTGATGATGGGTTTGATGACGTGCGCGATCCACACCAGCGGCGGCGCGAACCACAGCGCCGCCCGCTCGGGGCCCGCCACTGCAAGGTTCTTGGGAACCATCTCGCCGAGCACCACGTGCAGGTAGATGACGATCGCGAGCGCAGCGAGGAACCCGATGATGTGGGAGGTCTGGGCGGGCAGCCCGAGGCGCACCAACGGCGCCTCCACCAACCCCGCGAGCGCCGGCTCGGCCACTGCCCCCAACCCGGTCGAACACACGGTGATGCCGAGCTGGGCTGCGGCGAGCATGAGCGAGACGTGTTCGACGGCGTACATCGTCGTCTTGGAACCGCGCACCCCCTCCTCGACAAGGGGTTCGAGTTGTGCCCGCCGAACGGACATGATCGCGAACTCCGCACCGACGAAGAACGCGTTGGCGAGGAGAAGCACCGCGGCGAGCAGGAGCGCCGTCGTTACGCTCATTGGCTTTCCTCCCCTCGCACCCGCACTTGTTCGATGCGGCGCCCGGATAGCCGTTCCACCGTGAGGGTGACTCCGGGGAATTCGACGTTCTCACCGACGCTGGGCAGGCGGCCGAGTTCGTTCAAGATCAGCCCGCCGATGGTTTCATAGGAGGCGTCGTTCGGAACGCTGATCTGGGTGTAGGTCTCCAGTTCGTCGGGGCGCAGCGTGCCGGGGATCAGCCAGGTTCCCGGCCCGACGGCGCGGACGGCGAGCCGGAGCCGGTCGTGCTCATCAGCGACCTCCCCGACGATTTCCTCGACGACGTCTTCGAGGGTGACGATTCCGGAGGTGCCGCCGTACTCATCGACGACGACGGCCATCTGGGCGCCCAGGTTACGCAGTTCCAGCAGCAAGGGCGCAAGATTCATCGTCTCCGGGACGCTGGAGATGGGCTCCATCACCGCACCGGCCGGCACGTCTCCGCGCTTCTCGTAGGGCACGGCGATCGCCCGGCGCAGCGTGGCGACCCCAGCG
>Ga0209487_1004852_pt1 | contig 10207 bp, 8 predicted proteins | sample Poulit2012_FD_187524 | JGI IMG/M metagenome (GOLD analysis project Ga0209487, IMG submission 187524) | Agricultural soil microbial communities from Georgia to study Nitrogen management - Poultry litter 2012 (SPAdes) (version 2) | ecosystem: Environmental > Terrestrial > Soil > Agricultural land... | reverse complement strand
TCGCGCAGCTCGCGCATAAACCTCATTTCCGGACGCACATGCTCGGGATCGTCAGCCGGCGAGGCCAGCGTCATCAGTCCGCGGATCTCAAGCCGCTCAAAGACGGCGGCTTCGTTCAGGAATGACGCAAGCTCATCAGGCTCGATGCCAAACTTGGTCGACTCGCCGGAGACGTTGATCTGCACGAGGCATGGTAGACTCCGCTCGGCCGCCTCGGCTCGCCGGTTAAGCTCCTTCGCGAGCCTGAGGCTGTCGAGCGCGTGAAAGACGTCGGCATGGGCGATGACATCTCTCGCCTTATTACGCTGCAGATGACCGATCATGTGCCAGGTGACGTCGCCATCCTGCAAACGCGGAGGTACCCGGGTTGCTTTCTCGACGAACTCTTGCACGCGGTTCTCCCCGAAATCGGCAATGCCGGCTTCCTGTGCGGCTTTGATACTGGTGACGGGGAAGTTCTTGGATACCGCGATGAGTGTTACTTCGTCGGCCGAGCGCCCGCTTCGCGCACATGCGGCAGTGATGCGCTCGCGGATTGCTTCGATGTTATTCCGGATGGTCGCTACTTGAATATCAGTGTCTCGCACGTCTTAGGATCGTTACTGAGAAGGGCTCGCCGAAAAACGTTCGATCTCGCCCTCCCGAATTTCTACCAGGATCTGGATCGGCCGGCAGCAGACCTCGCAATCTTCCACATAGACCTGCTCGTCCTCTGATGGGTCGACCAGTATCGATATCTCCTCCCAGCAATAGGGGCAGGTGAAAAAGTGCTCGATCGACTCTACGCTACGCATCGGACAGGCCGCTCCAACCTGGCTATGGTTCTCTCGTCTCGCGCGAAACCGCCTTAGCCGGCCGGCGGTACCGCAAATCAAGTCATACAACACGACTCCAATTGCCGTCGACCTCGCTATACGGCCGCATCCTGATCGCGGTTCTCATGCTAACCATGAGCGCGGGGTGCCGTGACGGCCGCGAATATATGGCGAGCCCGACAGACGTAGCTTCAAAAGAATCGAGCAGGAAATCGATGAGCGAGACCTCCGCGAGCGAATTGTCTAATGAGGATGGAGCCGAAAGTGCGCCTGCTCCTGTGATTCTGTTTCTGGGAAACAGCCTCTCTGCCGGTTACGGGATTAACCCGCGGGAGGCGTTCCCATCGCTCATCGAGGAGCGTATTGACTCGCTCGGCTGGGACTTCCGCGTTGTGAACGCCGGCATCAGCGGCGACACCTCGGCCGACGGACTCGCCCGGCTCGACGGCCTCCTCCATCTCCCGATATCGGTCCTTGTGCTCGAGCTCGGCGCCAACGACGGACTCCGAGGCATCTCCCCCGCCGTCACCAAACGAAATCTGCGAACGATCATCGAGCGAACGCGCACGCGTCACCCCAGCGTCCGGTTGTTGATTGTCGGGATGATGGTCCCACCCGAATTGGGCGAGGTGCATTTCCGCCGGTTCGCGGCCGTCTTCCCTGACCTCGCAGCCGAGTTCGACGCCGACCTGGTGCCGTTTCTCCTGGAGGGCGTGGCAGGCGTCCAGACGCTGAATCAGCCCGACGGCATCCATCCTACCGCTGCAGGCCAGCGTATCATGGCCGAAAACGTCTGGAAGCACCTTCGCCCGATTCTCGAGTCGCTGGTTGACGCGTAGCGAGTCGTAATCCTCCGCTCTCGGTCCCTCACAACTCCGCTTTGAATCGCTCGGCCAGCGAATCGGCCTCGTCACGCGTCGGAGCTTCGGCGTAAATGCGGATGATCGGCTCGGTGTTCGACTTCCGCAGATGCACCCAGCTCGTATCCATGCTGATCTTGAGGCCGTCGGTGGTGTCCACATCTGCGCCTTCAGCGGCGTAGCGCTCCTTCAACCGGGCCAGAAGACCGTCGGCGTCCTTGCCGTCGATCGACGTCTTATGCTTGGCGATGACGTACCTGGGCATATGCTCCACGACGGCCGAGAGCGGCTTGCCGAGATTAGTCAGGTGCTGAAGCACCATGACGATGCCCACGAGCGCGTCGCGGCCGTAATGAAGGTCGGGGAGGATGACTCCGCCGTTGCCCTCGCCGCCGAGAATGGCGCCGACTTCGCGCATTTTTTCGACGACGTTGACTTCGCCGACCGCCGATCGAAAGACCTGCTGGCCGTGGCGTGCCGCGACGTCATCGATGGTACGGCTCGACGAAAGGTTCGTCACAAACGGACCGCCGCGCAAGCTCCACAGGAAGTCGGCAGCCAGCACCTGCGTCATCTCCTCACCGATGTATGCACCGCCGTCAGCAACGAAGGCGAGCCTGTCGGCGTCCGGATCGACGGCAATGCCAAGATCGGCATCGTGCGTTCGAACGAGCTCCATGAGCTCCGTCAAGTTGGCTGGAAGCGGCTCCGCCTCGTGGGCAAAGTGTCCTGTCGGCTCGCAGTGGAGACAGACGACGCCGGAGCCGGCGATGCCCAGCCGCTCGAGCAGCCGTGGCACAGCCACGCCGCCGATCGAGTTAATGCCGTCGACAACAACCTTAAACTTGCGCGCCCGGATTTTGTCGACATCCACAAAGGGCAGCTTCAGAATCTCATCGATATGATCGTCGAGGAAATCGCGCTCGGCGAGCGTACCGAGTTCATCGTATCGCACGTACCGCACGTGGCCGTTGTGCGCGATGTCGAGCACGGTTTGCCCTTGCTCAGCAGATAGGAACTCTCCACAGCCGTTCAGCAGCTTCAACGCGTTCCACTCAGCCGGATTATGAGAGGCCGATAGAATGATTCCGCCGTCGGCGTTCTTTTGCATCACCGCCATCTCCACGGTCGGCGTCGTTGCCATCCCCGCATCGATCACGTTGCACCCCGTCGATTGAAGCGCGGCGATCGTCAGCCTGCGGCAGATCTCACCGGTAACCCGTCCGTCCATCCCTACGACCACCGTCGGATTATCACCTGCCTCCTTCCTCACCCACGTGCCGAATGCGGCCGCGTATCGGACCACGGTTTCCGCATCGAGTCCGCTGCCGAAGATGCCGCGGATGCCGGAGATCGAAGCAATAAGCGTACTGGACATAAACTATCCTCTATCTGAAAAAAACATGTGTGACGAAAGGCGCCTGACACTACCGCTTCGGCGGCGCGACCGAAGGTAACCACCGCCGCCGACCGGATGGGCCGCCGCCGTTACGCTTCGCCTTGATTTTACGGAACCGGCACTTTAGCGTCTCGTAGCGTGCTTCTGTCGCAAAGCGACCCCTGCAGCACGCTTTCTCCCGATCCCGATTTTCCTCTTCGACGCATGTTGAAGCTCCGCATTGGCGGGCGTCCGTACGCCTACACCGCCGAAACACGGGCGCGATTTATCTTTTCCATTGTTGCCGTCGTGTCGACGCTCGCGCTGATGGGCTGGGGTGCGTTTGTAACGAGCATCAACGCCGGGCTTGCCGTGCCCGACTGGCCGACGACCTTCCAGTCGTACGATCCTTTTAACCCCTGGCCCGAGTGGTGGCGCATTACGCCGGTACTTGCTGAGCACGGGCATCGCCTTCTCGGCATGCTGGTTGGGTTGTTGATGATTGTGATGGCGGTGTGGACGGGCTGGAAAGACCCGCGCAGGTGGATGAAGGTACTCGGTGTGGCCGCGCTGATCCTTGTGATCTTTCAGGGAGTGCTCGGTGGATTGCGCGTGGTGTGGGTCTCGCTCGACCTCGCCATGGTGCACGCGGCATTCGCCCAGATCTTCTTTTCGCTGATTGTGGCAATGACGCTGTTCACCTCCCGCGGATGGATGGAGGCCGACGGTATTCTTGAGGAGGGTGCATCGACGCGACGGCTCCGCACGCTTGCCGGCGTGGCCGCACTCGGCATCTTCTTCCAGATTGTGCTGGGCGTCTTTCTGCGCCATCCCGGCACCGGACTTGATCCGTTGTGGGCCGGTCTGCACATCGCAGGTGCCGTGATTGTCGCCGTCTTGATGACACTTGCATACCTCCAGATCCGGCGGCATCATGCCGACAATAGGCTGATAAGTAAGGCAGGCAACTGGATGCTCGGCGGACTGATCGCACAGCTCACGCTCGGCTTCACGGCGTATTTCGTAATTCTGGATGAACGGGGCGTGCTTCAGCCAAGCAATTTTCAGGTGATTGTCAACTCGCTACACCTGATCGTTGCCGGCCTCTTGTTGGCATCTGCCGTATCCTTGACGCTTATTGCGGCACGTACCGGCTCGCTTGAGTCTGTCGGCGCCGAAGACCCACATCTCGAAGCCGCTTAAGGCGGAGTGTTTCTTTGTCTGAATCCAAACACGTGTTTTCATCATCCGCTTCTGCCGTCGCAACGGCCGAGGTGGATACGAACGCCCCGGCTGTCGAGTCATCGTCTTCGCTTCTCAGAGACTACTTCACGCTCACAAAGCCTGAGATCACGTTTCTGGTTGCAATCTCGGCGCTTGCCGGATTTCTGCTGGGCTCGCCGGGAGGCCTCGACTGGTTTATACTGCTCGTGACCATCGTCGGCGTCGTGTTGTCGTCTGCCGGGGCGGCTGTACTTAACCACGCCACCGAGGCACCGCTCGACGCCGTGATGAAACGGACGTCGGGCCGGCCGATCGCTACCGGCCGAATCCCCGTTCAACAGGCGAAATACGTCGGGTATTTTCTGATCGCCGCGGGAATCGGCATTCTTTGTCCGTTAACGAATCCGCTCACGGCGATTCTCGCGGGCATCGCGGCGGCGGCGTATGTCTTCGTCTATACGCCGCTCAAACGTAAGACGGAGTGGAACACGCTCGTCGGCACCATTCCGGGCGCATTGCCTGCACTGGGCGGATGGACGGCAGCGACGGGGAATCTGCATGCCGGCGGATGGGCCATCTTTCTGATCCTCGCCGCGTGGCAAATGCCGCACTTCCTCGCGCTGGCATGGATGTATCGCAAAGACTATGCGCGCGGCGGATTCGTCATGACGTCGGTTAACGATCCAACGGGAATCCGGACGTCAGGCCAGGCGATGTTCTTTACTGTTGTCATGGTGCTCGTGAGCATTCTGCCGTTCGCGCTTGGGCTCGCCGGCACCGTTTATCTGGCCGGCGCTGTATTTCTTGGGGGATGGTTTCTCGTGTACTCGTTCCGCTTCCTCAAGGAACGCACGGGCACGACGGCACGAGGCGTCTTGAAGGCCTCCATTTATTATATCCCGCTTCTGGTCGCGCTCATTGCGGTCGATCATCTGATCTGACTCGCCTCTAAACCCGGCAACTCATGGGCCCCGCGCTCAACATCCGAAGCGTGTCGCATCGGTACGGCGACCGTCCGGCCCTGCGGGATGTCTCGCTGGAAGTCCCGCCCGGCATACTACTGGGCGTTCTCGGCCCCAACGGCGGCGGAAAGACCACCCTCTTCCGCATCATCTCGACATTGCTCATACCTACGGAAGGCCGCGTCTCGGTTTTTGGATCCGACCCGGTAGCGAGTCCGAACGCCGTGCGGCGCCGGATCGGCATGGTGTTTCAGAATCCTGCCCTTGACGCCGAGCTGACGATTCGTGAGAACGCGGCGACCAACGCCGCGCTTTACGGCATCGGGAGCCGCAAAATGCGGGATCGAGTCGAAGCGCTGGCGGCCGACTTCAAGCTCACCGAACGGCTCGACGACCGCGTAAGCACACTCTCGGGAGGCCTTCAGCGCCGCGCCGATCTGCTTCGAGGTCTCTTGCATCAGCCCGAACTTCTTCTGCTTGATGAGCCCACAACGGGTCTCGATCCGGCAGCCCGGCGGATTTTCTGGGACCTCCTCTCCGACCTCAAAGACGAGTACGGAACGACGATGATCGCAGCCACGCACTTAATGGAGGAGGCCGAGCAATGTGATCGGGTCGCCGTCATCGATGAAGGCCGTATCATCGCCGAAGGCCGGCCGGCCGAACTGCGCGCTCGCCTCGGAGATGAGTCGCTCTGGCTCGAGACCTCCGATGCGGCGGCCCTGGCCGATGCCGTCGCCGACCGCTTCGGTTTCGAGACGCGAATCGTCGGCCATGCGGTCCAGGTTGTGAATGGCGCGCCTTATGATATTGTCCTGTCTCTCCATGAATCATTCGGTGGATTGATTGAGTCGGCGACGATCCGGCGGCCCACGCTCGAGGACGTCTTCCTTCATCTAACCGGAAGGCGTATTCACGACGTCGGCGAGCAGAGCGCGCCCGATGGACGTACGGCGGCTACGCCACGCGACGAGATGGCCGTATGAATGTGATCGCGATTACTGCTCTCTGGAAGCGCGAACTCGTCAAGTTTAGACGTGATCGAAGCCGGCTGATCGGGGCACTGCTGCAGCCGCTGGGATTCTGGCTCCTGCTTGGCCTCGGCTTCCAAGGCACGTTCAGGCTGCCGCCTGAGGCGGGCGCCGACGTCGGGTTCTTCGAGTTCCTCTTCCCGGGGATTCTTGCTCTGATCATATTGTTCACCGCCATCTTCTCCACAATCTCGATCGTCGAGGAGCGACGCAGCGGATTTCTTCAAAGCGCATTGGTGGCGCCGATCTCTCGCGCGAGCCTCGTGCTGGGGAATACGCTCGGCGGGACGTCCCTTGCGATCTTCGAGGCGGCGCTCTTCCTGCTGTTCGTGCCGCTGATCGGCATATCGCTCACCCTTCCGGGGCTCGGCATCATCCTTCTCGCCGCACTCTGCCTCGGCCTGACGTTTACGTCGCTCGGCGTAATCATCGCCTGGCGGATGGAGTCCACCCGCGGCTTCCATGCCGTCATGAATCTCTTTCTACTCCCGCTCTGGTTTCTCTCGGGCTCGTTCTTTCCCGTAGCGGGTGCGCCGCCGGTGCTGCAGTGGATCGTCCGGCTGAACCCGGTTTCCTACGCGGTCGCCGCGATCCGCGATGGCCTCTACCTTCCTACGGGTCATGGCCTCGCCACGGTGCCGCTCTCCATATCTCTTGGGATCAGCATCGTGACGGCCGTCGTGATGCTGGCCGTGGCAACCCGGGTGGTGCGCCGTCCACTCTTCGCGTGAACCGCGAACCGGAAGGGAAACGGCCGGCTGCCGAAAGGCGTGTAACGGTGCTATGACCGCATCTCCCAACATGATCGAAGCCACGGCTGATCGCGTGGATCTGAAAGCGCTCGGCCGAGACGAGCTACAGTCCTATGCCGCCACGCTCGGGCTGCCCGCGTTCCGTGGTCGACAGCTCTTCCGCTGGCTGTATCACCGTCGAGCGTCTTCATTCGAGGAGATGACCGATCTGCCGAAGCTATTGCGGCAGGAGCTTGAAGACATCGCGGAAATCCGCTCAATCGAATGGGTTAAGAAGGCGGTTTCCTCGGACGGCACGATCAAAGGGCTCTTCCAGCTCCGGTCCGGCCGAGAGATTGAGTCTGTACTGATCCCGGATTTTGATGAGGATGGATCCCCGATTCGTATGACCGTCTGCGTATCGAGCCAGGTTGGATGCGCAATGGCGTGCTCGTTCTGCGCGACGGGCCTTATGGGCTTCCACCAGAACCTGACGCCCGGCGAGATCTTCGACCAGGTTGCGGCGATGGATGTTGAAGCGCGCGATCGTTACGGGCGCGGTGTCTCCAACGTCGTGTTTATGGGGATGGGCGAGCCGCTGCTCAACTACGACAACGTCGTGAAGTCACTCGAACTGCTGACTCATGACGACGGGTTCGGATTATCGCCGAAGCGGGTCACCGTCTCGACCGTCGGACTGGCGCGGCGCATCCGTCAGCTCGCTGATGACGGCTTCCGTGCCAACCTCGCGGTCTCACTTCACGCGCCGAGTGATGAAAAGCGGTCGTCGATCATGCCGGTGAACCGACGCGCCGCCACCGATCTGACAGCGCTCAAGTCGGCCATTCAACACTACATCGGCGTCACAGGGCGCCGTGTGACATACGAATACTGCATGTTCGACGGCGTCAACGACTCGCTGGAGGATGCCCGCCTGCTCGCCCGGTTTGCTAGCGACGCACCCGGTAAGGTTAACCTGATCATGTACAACCCCGTAGAGGGTCTCGGCTTTGGCCGCACCGGAGACAAACGCCTGAACGCGTTCATCAAGGAGGTGATTCGCCACGGCGTCACGGTAACGGTACGCCGAAGCCGCGGACAGGATATTGATGCCGCCTGCGGTCAGCTCGCGGCCAGGGAAGCGTGACGAGTCGGCAATTCAGCGGCTCCGTTGCCAGAATGTTGAGTCAGGCCTTTGCACCGAAGACGGCGGCTCAATATCCTCCCTCACTCTCATCAAGTGAAACGAGACGACCATGCTGCGCGACCTCGGGCAAGATGAAGCCCAGAAATCACTGATCAACCTCCTGCTCGGCTTCTTTGGCGTTGTCGGCGCCTTCCTGTTGCTACCTCGGACGATCAAGTTTGCCGTGCGGCGCTTTATTACCGGCATGGCCAAAGAGATCGTGTTGGTCATCCTCACGGGTCTCCTCACCGAGAAGCTCGTGTCGATGCTCGAACGAGATGACGAGCCCGCCCCTCGCCCCGCCGCCGAGCGGGATCTTACGCTGTAGGTCAGGTTTTCCTTGCGCGGTCGGAGCCCGCCGGATGTATGCGTCAAGGCGCTTCCCCCGACGGCACGGCACCCGTTGCGGCGGTTAAGTAGAGGCCGCTAAGCAAGCTCGTCCGCGCTTCGTTGGGCTCGTCCCGCCCGGCAAACCCTGCTACAGACCCTCATCGACAGGATCGTCGGGCACGACCGGTTGCGGAGTCTCCACCGGCGCCTCATTCAGGATGCGCTCGAGTTCGTCCATCCGATCGCCGAAGACCCCGAAGTTGCCGTCCCGCAGCGATTCCATCGCCCGGTTGAAGGCCTGCTGCGCCCGGCTGAGATTGCGTCGGGCCTCGGGGTCGACCAACAGATCGGCCGGCAAATCAGAGAGATCGACGTCCCGCGCTTGCGCGATCCGTGCGATGTCTCCGTCAAATAAACGTGCCATGGCCTCATCGAGCGTGCGTTCCATCACCACGCGCTCGCCGTATGAGACGATGACTCGACGAAGCTGCGGGATCTCCGTCGCATCCGCGATCAGGAATACCGGCTCCACGTAAATGAACGATGTCTCGATGGGGATAACCATCAGATTGCCTCGGATCACGCGAGAGCCCCGCTGATCCCACAGTGCAAGCTGCTGCGAGATCTCAGTATCCTGGTCGATTCGTGATTCCACCTGCGCCGGACCGTAGATCAGCCTGTCCTTCGGTAGCTGGAACACAACCAGTTCTCCATAGCGCCCGGGCTCACTACGCGCGGCCACCCACGAGATCATATTATCACGAGCCTCGGGCGTAAGCGGCGTCATCAACAGATAGTCGAGTTCTTCCTCATCCGGCAGGCGCGTGAGCAGGTAGTAAGGCTGCATCGCCTGCTCACGACCTCCGTAATGCTCCCGTGGCCGTGTCCACAAGTCTTCATTGTTATAGAAGACTTGCGGCGTCGTCATGTGATACCGCGTGTACTTCGACACCTGGATGTCGAACATGTCCTGCGGATATCGAAGGTGCCGGGATAACACCTCGGGCAATTCAGACTGGTCGCGGAAGAGATCGGGATAAAAACTGCGATATGCGTTGATGATGGGATCGTCCTCATCAAACACATAAAAATCGACCGTCCCGTGGTATGCGTCGGTGACCACTTTCACCGAGTTGCGGATATAGTTCAGCCGGGCCCGATTGTCGGGTTCTGAGTACGGATAGGTCCGCGAGACGGTGTAGGCATCCTGAATCCACTTTAAGCCGTCGGCGGTGACCACCAGGTACGGATCATCGTCGAGGCGCAGGAACGGCGCGATGCGGCGGACGCGGTCGCGCGTGCGGTTCCAAAACTGGATCCGGCTCTCGTCGTGGATGAGGTCCGACAGGATAACGTTCGTGTCGCCCAGATAAATGGTAAAGAGCAGCTTCCGCCAGAATGAACTGAGCTGGACGCCGCCTCGGCCGCCGTAATGCGTGTAAACGTTCTCATCGCCGGCGGGGTACGCCAGCTCGGGTACGTCGGTATTGACGATGCGGTACGTAGGCGTGTGCTCACCGTAGTAGATGGCCGGGTTGCCGACGTCCAGATCAATCTCAGACACGAGCGGTAGGTCGCGCATGAGGAGGAGCGGCGTGCCTTCGGGGCCGACCTCCGCGACTTCGTTCATGGTGATGCCGTACCCATGCGTGTACTGCATGTGCCGGTTGATCCATGTATCGGCGCGGTC
>Ga0209487_1004851_pt1 | contig 10207 bp, 10 predicted proteins | sample Poulit2012_FD_187524 | JGI IMG/M metagenome (GOLD analysis project Ga0209487, IMG submission 187524) | Agricultural soil microbial communities from Georgia to study Nitrogen management - Poultry litter 2012 (SPAdes) (version 2) | ecosystem: Environmental > Terrestrial > Soil > Agricultural land... | reverse complement strand
GTATGATAGTTGTAGCTATGGGACTTTGACTTCTTTAGCAGTCTTATCCTCATACGTTGCCTCCTATATGATTTCTGTTCGTCAGACCAGAGATTTGCCTTGGGCTTCCTTCAGATTCCACATCACTGTGGACACCCTTGCCTTTAGCTATGTGCTTACCGCTACATGGTCGCACTCGGGACTCTCACCCGTTAGAGTTCGCCCATGCTGGGCGAACCAAAAAAACTTGCAGGAAACCCTACAAGCCATTTTTTCTCATACTATATTAAAACTGCACCCAATGGTTTCGTATTGCCATCACAGCAGCCTGTGTTCGATCATTTACTTTCATTTTTTTAAGGATACTACTTACATGGTTTTTTACTGTTTTTATACTTATGTCCAATGTTTCTGCAATTTGTTGATTCGATTGACCGTACGTTAATAATTGGAGAATACTACGCTCACGTTTCGTTAAAAAATGAGCAATATGCTTAACTGATGGCCCATCTTTCACTATTTGTATCGCTTGAATGAAAGATGCTTTTTCCATCTCCCTCATTAAAAATCCGTGAACATGTGGATTTGTTTTGATAGCTTTCGTAACAATATATTCTTCCCCTTGATCTGCAAGCACAATTACTTTTGTATCTTTATCATGTAAGATGTTTTTTAACTCCCCATGATTTTCCATAAAAATATTTATATCAATTAAAATGATATCGAAATCAGAGAGAGCTAATACTTCTTGTAATTGATCAAATCGATCCCTAACAATAACATCCTGGAACGATTCATTTGTATCTAAAATTAACCTTATTCCTTCTCGAAATAATTGGTGACGATCAATCAGAATGATTCGGATTTTTTCTGACATATATTAATCTCCATTCTACTAGACTTTAATCAAAATATTCCCTTTCAATGATCTTTCTATCTGTTGTTCCACAGCATCAAGTTAATGTCTGGATAGTGTACGGAGTATGCCATCATCAATTAAAACAGTATTAAAAAACACGCTCTTGATCCATTAATACTTCCGATTATTTGAGAAAGATTCTCTATGACTAGATATAGCAACACATCAATCGTTCCATTCTCCTATCACTTTCGCCTTGTATCTTGAACAAACATTTGAATAGGTACTTCGACCAATTAAATGTGGCCTTCAATGAATAATTATACCTATATTTGTGTTGTTTGGCAAATACGAAAACTAGTTACAACATCCTCACTCCCGATCAAATTAAAAAAGCTTTGAAATAGAGCCTATTCCCTCACCCAAAGCATTTTCATTCCTTCTATTTTCTCTATCACTTCGTTATTTACTTGCTGTAATACTTCTTGATCTTCTCAACCTATTTCTGTAATCACCCTATCGATAGGATAACTTTGATACGAATGATGAAATTGACTCATTTAATGAAAAAACATACATTCATTTCGTTGGTTTTATTGCATTCCCCCTAAATAAGCGACATAATTAAAATAGTCATAATTAAAAGATGTTCAACCAATCCAAGATAAACAAAAGCTGGAAGATATGAAATGGGCCTTAAAAGTATTTTGTTCTGAGCGTGATTACATCATGTTTCTGATCGGTATAAATACAGGATTATGAGCAAGCAATTTGCTTCAGCTGAAAGTTTCAGATGATTGTCAATCATACTAGCCCGGAAATAACGTTACACTATATCGGGATTACAAAAGAGGAAAATGATCTAAACAGTTTTATTTTATAAAGAGAGTAATAAAACGAAGTGCAAATGTGGGACATCTTACATATAATAACTTTAAAAATCAAAGGAGCAATCCAATCATATGCCTAGAAAACTAAATCATGCTGAAAGAAAAGAACATATTGTTGAAGCAGCATTTGACGTTATTTATTATCATGGTTTCGAAAACACCTCATTACGAGATATTGCGAAACAAGCAGGATTATCTTTAGGTTCTGTTCAACATTTTTTCCCAAGACAAAGAGACATATATGCATTTGCAATGGAAATTATCTTTCAAAGATTTGAAGAGAGAATGCAAAAGGTCGTACAAGTGGATCAGGATGCTTATGAAAATGCCGTTCGTATGGTAAAGCAAATTGTTCAAGTTCATACAGATGTTGAAAGAATGGAAAATAATATATGGGTAAAGTTTACCTTAATGGCAACAATGAATCCGGAATACCATGAGTTACAGGAAAATTATCGAAAAGTAAACCTTCGATTTGCTGAGGATGTTTTGAGGATGCTTTATGAGCATGGGCATATTACAAATCATATAAGTATTAAAGACAAGGCACATTCATTAATTATATTTGTTACCGGATTAGTATTTGAATCTGTCATTTATGCACATTTATACAACGATCAAGTTGTTGAAGATAAAATCAAGGAATATTTAAGAAATATCTGTCAGTAAATACATATGAACTTTAGAGTCACACACTGAAAAAAACATCCTCCATTGGATCCCAAAAATTTGCGCGGGATCCAATGGAGGATGCACAGCTGTATCGACCGATCAGTTTAAACCCGACGATGAATGTGATTTATGGCAGGTGTTAAAAACCATTCCACGATAAACATCTTTTTTCTTTCGGGCGGATACATTCCTTTTTTTCTTATTTTGTTACACGAAATAGTAATGACAGCTTGATAATCATTCGTTGTTCTTCAAATCATCAAACTTGTCCTGATTCATATCTATCCACTCTTGAGCTACTTCTTCAGGTTTTTCGCCGTTATCGATTTTAATAATCATATCTTCCATATCAGCAATGGATATTGTCAACTCTTCTAGCAATTCATAGACATCCGGTATGTTCTCTTTGACATCTTTATGAACGATAGGATGAATCGAACTTCCATTGAAAAACTCTGGGTGTTCATTGTTTGTCAGTATTTTTAAATCAAAATCACTAAACATGGAGTGAGGACGCCATCCATATAATAAAATCGGTTCATTATCATCAGTACTTGCTTTAGCAGCCGCAAGCATTGCACCTTCTGAAGAACTGATTAATTCAACATCAAGATCCTCATAAGCATCTATAAGCTCCTGTAATTCATCCATGGCAGGGTCGCCGTCTTCAATTGCGATAAGTTCATTGTTTATCAAATCTTCATTACCAATTAAGTCTTCCACATCATTGATATCTTCCATATAATTTGGAACCACCATACCCGCATTCGCATCTTCATAAATTGGTGTTAATTGTTCGATAGAATCGGAATGTTTCTCTAAATATTGTGTCTGTTGTGGATACCACGAGTCCATATAGATATCTATTTCTCCTGTTGCTAGACCAGCATAAATAAATCCGATATCTGCTTCTTTTATTTCAACGTTATACCCCATTTCTTCTAATAAACTCGCTAATATTTCTGTCGGAGGGATCGTACTTGTCCAAGTTGTCAAACCTAAAACTACTTCCTGTCCCTCTACATTTTCCTCGTCATTTTCAGTTGTTGCACATCCCAACATTGTTAGTAATACTGTTATAACTATAAGCACTTTCTTCATTACAAAGACCATTCCTTTCAATTATTCATCATCTGAGTGAATTTCGTAATTACCCAAATCAGCCATTTCATTACAACATGCAGTTAAGAAAGACTCTACGAAACTACATGTTGTATTGAGGTGGCATAAAATCCGCATGATGAAATTCACTAATCTGTCCAAATATTAAAATACTAATCTATGTGTCATATAATTGAAATTACATGATCATTATTTATCCTGCCAATAATCGTCTCCTGCTTCTTCAAGCCATTGGACAATATAATCATTACCTATCCGGGAGACCCCTAATTCTTGAATATAATAGATACATTCGTCCAAATTTTCAGGATTTCCGGAGGCTTTGATTTTTACTCTATCATTCACGATATTACGTATTGTTTTTAAATTGTCAATTCCCGTATTGTCATAGGGGCCTACCATTTCATCAGTGTAATCAGCATTTCCAGTGGCATCATACCCTGTGGCAAATCCCGTGGCTTGTTTCACATAGTCAGCTCCGGAATCAATCACTAATTCACATGCTTTCGCTAACTCGTCCTGATCTTTAAGGTGAGGTGTCTCAATAATAACTTTAACAATACAGTCACTTTTTTTGTTTTTTGCTGCTTCAACAACTTGGGTCAGTTCATCTAACACATAATCATAATCACCATCTTTAAAGCGGGCTATGTTCATAACAATATCAAGTTCATTCGCACCATTATCAATTGCCACCAGAGACTCATGGATTTTGGTTTGTATCGTTTCGAATCCTAGTGGAAACCCAACCACACCACTAATGCTCGCTTTGTCACCTATTATTTCCTTAGCTATAGATACGTCACCAGGAAAACAACATAAGCAAGCAAATCCGTATTTAAGCACTTCTTCACTTCGTTTTTTTACTGATGATCTACTTCTGCTCTGCCATAAAAGAGAGTAATCTATTTGCTTACAAAATTCTGTTTTATTCATCTCAATCATCCTTTTTCTTATTATGTTGGCCGCCAAGTACCTAGTCCACTACATTCAACTTTAGTTTCCAGTAAGACTACTATCGATATATCCAACTTCAAATTCAGTGTAATACAGTTGACTTACAAAAGCAAGGAAGTGTATATGTGTTTTCTGTATTATAAGCTGTAAATAAATAATTTAATTTGACTTTTTATGTTTTTAAATATTGTAGTGAAGAATGTTTTGATATCACTAGCATTGCAGTATATAAAATTAAATATTCCCAAGCTATTCACTAAATTATTATTATGCATGGATGCAGCTAAAGGGAATATTACTGAAACAAGCAAGACTCTCGGAATATCGAGACAAAACTTAAATTATAAATTAAAAATCATGCTATCTTGCCGAGTCAATTTAAATAAAGCTTGTTAAAAAAGCCAATGAACTACACCTTCTTATGTTAGCACCACCACAGGTGTTAATCTCTCATCCAAATTTAAAAGCCTAATTCCTCCATATCTTTAATCAGAAATTAGACTTTCAATGTTCAATTTACTACTATAATAAATAGCAATAATCGGTATTCCACCCCTGTATCTCTTACCCTTTTTCAATCAGCCTGGATAGGTTCCATATCATATAATTCTTGGATCTTAGATAAACTCGGTTGTCGTATAATTTTTACAGAAAGTATTCTTCCAATCTTTTGGATAGTCTCTCTAACTACCATTATATAAGATTTTCTTTTTTACATTTTGAAACCCTTGCCCTGTGAGAGCTAGGAATTATGAAATTGATTCATCTATATAAATAAAATCTAGTCTCCATCATCTAAAGAAGACGGAGACTAGATCCTATGACGTTCTGATTTTTCCCGTAATTAACCATTTTTCAGTTTTTCTAATGTTTCATCAAATTCTTGATTTATTTCAACTGATTGACTACCCATTAAACTGACAACAACCGTAACCATTGTGTTTAACAAAAATCCAGGAAGAATTTCATATAAATCAAATATTCCACCTGATAAGAAATCTCCCCAGATAATAACTGTTAGCGCACCTGTTATAATTCCCGCAAGTGCTCCATTTCGAGTGATCCTTCTCCAAAATAGGGAAAGTAAGATGATTGGCCCAAATGACGCCCCAAATCCAGCCCATGCATAACTGACCAATTCTAATACGGAACTATCTGGATTGATTGCAATAATTGCCGCAATGATGGCAATGGCTAACGTTGCGATTCTTCCTACCGTGATTAATTCTTTATCTGTCGCTTCCCTTCTAAATATCGCTTTATATAAATCTTCCGCTACCGCCGAGGAGGAAACTAGCAGCTGAGAGTCGATTGTACTCATAATAGCTGCAAGAATCGCTGCTAATAAAATCCCAGATACAAAAGGATTAAACAAAATTTGAGAAAACGCGATGAATATTTTCTCTGGGTCTTCTAACACTTGAATACCATTTTCACTTACGACATTAATTCCCATACTTGTTAGCATCGATACATCTTGACTACTAATAAATGCAAGACCAAAGAGACCAGTGAAAATAGCTCCGTATAATCCAAGTATCATCCAGGTCATTCCAATAAAACGGGCTTTTGGTACATCCTTTATCGATTTAAGAGCCATAAATCTCACAATTATATGTGGTTGACCGAAATATCCAAGCCCCCATGCTAGTGATGAGATAATCGCTAATAAACCGACCCCATGCAACATACTAAGATGTCTTGGATTTATTTTACCCACCATTTGCACCGCTTCATTCCAACCGCCTATTTCATAAAATGCTACTATTGGAACAACGATTAGAGCGAGGAGCATTAAACAACCTTGGAAGAAATCTGTCCAGGATACGGCTAGAAAACCTCCTAGCAAAGTATAGGAAACTACTACGATTGTTCCAATCCAAAGCGCTGTATTGTAAGAAAAGCCAAACGACGATTCAAATAACTTTGCTCCGGCTACCATTCCAGATGATGTATAAAAGGTAAAGAACAACAAAATTACTATGGCGGATACAACACGCAATATGTTAGATTGATCTTTAAAACGATTACCAAAATAATCAGGGATGGTTATCGCGTTATCAGATACCTCGGTGTAAACGCGTAATCGCTTTGCGATGAATTGCCAGTTCAAATACGCACCTATTGCTAATCCAATAGCCATCCATGCTTCTCCAAATCCCGAGGCATAAATCGCTCCGGGGAGTCCTAAAATTAACCAACCACTCATATCAGAGGCTCCTGCACTTAATGCTGCCACAGCAGGGCCCAATTTTCTTCCACCTAGTACATAATCTGATAAGTCCTGTGTGCGGCGGTACATGATGAGCCCAATGACTAACATTCCAACCAAATAGACTATAAATGTTAATAAGGTTATAATATCCATTGTTTATTCCTCTTTTCGTTGCCGAATGTAAGATCCAGCTGACAATACAATGATTAGTAATAATGGGACGATTAACCACATCACCGTTGAACTGGGAATAGAATGCCCTGATGTTACCGCTGTACTTACTTTTAAATCCAAGTCTTTTTCATTTTGTGGCCGTTTTATCCCTGTAGTCTCATCATCAGATTCACCTGTATTTTCTTTTTCATTTTTCACCATTTCTTCTACATCATCTAGTAGTTTTTTAGCATCATAGACAATACCATCTTTTATAGTATATTGAATACCTCCTACACGTTCTACTTCACCCTTTTCTTCATTCAACTTAATGGCGCCCGTACCATATAAATACTTTAAATTGTGTAATGGATTTTCATCAATTATGATTAAATCAGCCAACATACCTGGTTGTACACTTCCAAATGTCACTTCTTCGTTGCTTTCTTCCGCAAGTAATTCTGCACCATCCTTCGTTGCAGCCCGTATTACTTCTAATGGATTTAATCCCGCTTCTTGCAATAATTCTAATTCTCTTATATAGCCGAATCCATATGTTCTGTATATAAAACCGGAGTCTGATCCAGCAGTTACTCTACCACCTTTGTTTTTATATTCGTTTATAAATTTCATCCATATTCTATAATTTTCCTTCCATTTAATTTCATCTTCCGTAGTCCAATCAAAGAAGAAAGATCCGTGACTTGTAGCACTTGGTTCAAAAAAATCATGTAAAGAAGGTGCTGTATACACATCATGCCACTCATCATTCTTTACCCTCATCTGGTCTCTAGTTGCTTCATAAATACCAAATGTTGGACTCATAGTTAAACCGTGTTCTAAAAATTCATCCATTACTTCGTTCCATTTTTCACTTCCAGGTTCTGCTGCCTGCTCCCAAAGTTCTCCTGCTTCATTAAAACGATCATATTCATTATTATAGTTATAATTTGGCGAAAAATCTTGTATCGTTCTATCTTCAAATAAAGCCTCTGGAATACCATACCAATGTTCTACAGACCCTAATCCCCATCGCGTCATGTCAGAAATATACTCATTTGTTACCACATTCTGTACTAAATGAGTGGTCGTTCCTAAGTCCTGCTTATTTGCTTCGTCAATAAGGGCTTCCATAATTGGGGCTTCAATTCTTCTTAATTTAAACCCATCTGCTCCTTTTTCTTTCGTGTATTTTACAAATTCACGGGCTTTTTCTGGTGTAGTTAACGGTCCTTCATCCCAATCACCGGGTGATACATAAGAATAGATTCTTGGTGACACGGTTTCATTATTTTTACTGCGCTCTTTTTCCTTTAATACCCAATCTATTCCATTAAATGAACCAGGTTCACGTACTGTTGTTACTCCATGTGCTAACCATAGCTTGTAAACATATTCTGCAGTTACCCCTTGTGCAACCCCACCAATATGTGCGTGTGTATCAACAAATCCCGGTAAAACGTACATATCTTTCGCGTCAATCAATTCTACATTATCTGGATAATCATCTGTAGATTGATTAATTTCCTTAATCGTGTTATTTTCGATGACAATATCCATAGGCCCTTCCGGTGGTGCTCCTGTTCCATCAATCAATGTTGCTCCTTGAATAACTAATTGATCATATGGTCCGAATCCTTCACCCGTTTTACGATCTGGCGCATGTTTTACTTGTTTCGTTTTCTCTGCATGTACATAATTATTACCGGTACCACTTATAATCATAAAAACGATTAGTAATAAATAGAATGTTACGCCGGCTATTTTTTTAAACTTCTTCATCATACCAATCCTCCTTGTTATTTAAAGTAGTACTGCTGTGATTATTAATGAAGTTTCCATTATATTTATACGATCAATCCCTCCTTTAATAATGGTTTATACAAAGAATTCACCTTATTTTAAAAGGTGCCCTCTTAATATTTAGTTTATATATTTCATTACATAAAATGAGTGAATGCAGTTGAAAATCTAGTATTAAAGTAAAGAAAGGTGAGAAATTTAATTTAGTAAACTATTTATACATATATATACCGGATAATACAAAGTATATGTAAGTGAATTTTAAACATGCGTCACGGGCATATCTTGTTCATACAATGGGATGGAGTCTTTTCAAATGGGTTCCATAGAAGAAGCACAAGTTATTGAACCAAAAAACGTATGACATGGTACCGCCCCCCGAAAGTTAGAGTGAAAAAATCTAGCATTCGGGGGTTTCTTTATGGTTAAATATAATGAAGAATTTAAAATAAAACTTGTCACCGAGTATTTACACGGGAATCTTGGATATGGATCATTGGCAAAAAAATATAATATGGGTAGCCAGACACTTATAGTTGAATGGGTGAAAGCCTATAAATCTCAAGGGATAGAAGGATTAAAACGAAAAAAGACGAAGAAGGAGTATTCTGTTCAATTTAATTTGAACAACCCTTCCTTAATCAAACGCTGGATGAAGGAATTTAAGGAACAAGAAGTAGGAGGCCTGAATCCAAAATTACAGGGCGACCTTCTATGTCTGAGAAACCTAATAAACAGAAGAAAAAGGAAGAGATAAAGTTAACAAGTGAAGAAAGATTGGAACGTGAAAACGAACTACTTAAGCTAGAAAATACTTATCTAAAAAAGCTGAAAGCTTTTCGGGAGAATCCGAATGCCTTCCACGAAAAGCACAAGCAAAAGTGGCATTCAAACTCAAAGAAGAAGGATTCCGATTAAAAGGTATCTTCCTGGTTGTAGATATTCCTGAAGCAACCTATCACTATCATGTTAAAAACTTTGGGAAGGAAAATTCAGATATAAAATTAAAAGAACTCATTACACACCTATTTAAAAATTTTCATGAACGCTATGGCTATAAGCGTATCAAGAACGAATTAAAGAAGTTAGGGCATCCTATCAATCGTAAAAAAGTGTATCGTATAATGCGAGAACTAGGATTAAAATGTGTAAAGGTTATGCGGAAATCTCGTAAATATAATGCTTATAAGGGGAAGGTAGGTAAGGTCGAAAAAAATCGTTTATCCCGTCGTTTCAGCCCCTCTACCCCTCTTCAAAAAATAGTAACGGACATTACCGAATTCAAATGTCTAGGTGAAGAGAAGTTATATTTAAATCCAATAATTGACCTTTACAATGGAGAGATTGTTGCGTATGGAATTAAGAAACGTCCAACGTTAGATCTTGTCACGGAACCTTTAAAAGAAACGATGGAAATAATAAAGAATCATGCAACCTATCGAACCACCATCCATTCCGATCAAGGCTGGCATTATCAGCACAACAAATGGGTAATGATGTTAAATGAGAACATATTTTTTCAAAGTATGTCACGTAAAGCAACCTGCGCAGACAACA
>Ga0209487_1004850_pt1 | contig 10207 bp, 19 predicted proteins | sample Poulit2012_FD_187524 | JGI IMG/M metagenome (GOLD analysis project Ga0209487, IMG submission 187524) | Agricultural soil microbial communities from Georgia to study Nitrogen management - Poultry litter 2012 (SPAdes) (version 2) | ecosystem: Environmental > Terrestrial > Soil > Agricultural land... | reverse complement strand
CCACTCATCTCACCCTCCTCTCAGGTACGATAGACACCCGCCCATCCTCGATCCTGCGATAGAGGGCGGCGAGCTCATTTTCCCTTCTCGCCGCGCGGATCTGGTCACGTGTCGGCGCCTCGATTGTCACCTCGCAGCCCTCGCAATACAGAGTGCGCCGGCCCAGCGCCCTAGCGCCACGGAGCCACCAGGGGCCGGGGCACTGTGGGTGCAGGTGCTCGATCCCGTCTCTCTGCCTATCCTTTGCCGCCATTGACCCCTCCTAGTCCATGTGCCTCGATCGGTGCTCCGAGCCGTATCAGCTCCCTGAGCACATCCTCCACGCCGTACGCGACTATCGCATGGCCCCCCGCCTCGAGCTCCGCATCGATCCATGCGCGCTGGGCGGGGGTCGCGCGATTCCGCCCCGCCTTGACCTCGACCCAGAGCCGGATCCCCCAGCGGGGGTGCCGGATATAGAGGTCGGGGATCCCCGGGGTCATCATCGCCCGCTGGGGCTGGCTGGTGCTGGTGACGTCACAGCCGAGCGCCTGGAGCGCCCTGATGATCTGCCACTGGACCCGCTTCTCGGGGGATCGTCTCACCTCTCCCTCCTCCCCGTCCTGGCCAGTATGATCGCCAGTACGATCGACACGATGAGTTTGACCGCGATCATGGCACCAGCTCCCCCTGAAATTCCGTCCATTCCGTCCTGAACCGGCGCTCGTCGTGGGGGTCACGACGACACCTCCCGCACAGCATCACGGAGTCGGGTGGCTGCAAGTCGCAAAATCTCAACGTAAGCATCGGCTCCGACCCCCTCGAGTCCGTAGGCGATCTCCTCCAGCGCGCTCGGCACGTCGTCATACATGCCGCCATAGCCTTCCGTTATCGCCGCCAGCAGTATCGATACTCGGTTGTCCTCAGCCATTCCCCCCTCCCTTCTCAGACGTATTCATCGGCGTCCTCACGGCTGCCAAAGCTCGCAGCGGCCGCGCCTGCGATCACACTAGCGCGCTCATCGTTCGTGCGCTCACTCGCCATCGTCATCGCTCCCGCTGGATCTGGTGCGCGCCGCGTCGTGCTCCGCGATCACGTCGAGATAGTGCAGGTACTGGCTCCTGTGTGGATCGGAGAGCGTCCGGAGATACGCCTCGCCCCAGCACGCCCCGCACAAGCCAGCGCTGCGATTGTGCTCCCTCGTCTCACTCGCCATCGTTCTCGCTCCTGTCGGTGGGGTGGGTGGCCATCCCCGTCAAAAGGTTGTCGATCTGAGTCACGACGCCGATTAGGTCGGGCAGCGACTCGGTGCCGGGTGCGTAGTGCGTCAGCAGCCGGGCCAGATAGTCTCGCGCCCTCGTCGCCGCCCAGACCCGCCGCGACGCGGGACGAGCCGGTGGTTGGCCTGAGCGAGGACGGGCCAGGGCAGCATGAGCCGGATCGTCACGCCGACCTCCGGCCGGGCTGGTCAAACCGCCGGTCCCGGCCGCGCACCTCGACCGTCCGGTAGACGGCCGGGCCAAACCTCGACGCCAGCCGGAAAAACTCCGGGTGCCGCGCCTCGAGCTGGTCCGGGCCGATGTTCGCGGTGATCAGAGTCGGGCGGCCCTCGCGCTCGGCGAGGATCATCGTCAGCCGCCGCACGACGTCGTCGCTCGGCTTCTCGGTGCCGAGGTCGTCAAGGATCCAGACCCGCGCCTTGATCCGCCGCTCGAGGATTTCGTCGGTCGACTCGCCGGTGTTGTAGGTGTCCTGAATCCTCGAAATCAGCGAGAGGGCGTAGTCGAACACCACCTCGCCGAGCGGGATCTCCGGATCGAGGAGCAGGTCCCGCGCGGCGGCGACGGCGAGGTGCGTCTTGCCGGTGCCGGTCGGGCCGAACAGGTAGAGGCCGCGGACCGGGTCGTAGCGCCCCGCTCGCCTCGTCTCGGCGAGGAGCTCCCGGACAGCCGTGATCGGCCCCGACCCCGACTCGCTCGTATCGTAGCCGCCCAGGGTGCAGCGGCCGTGGGCCCAGGGATTCACCCCGGCCCGATGCAGCAGGTCGAGGATGCCCTCCTCCCGCTCCCTGCGCGCCCTCTCGGCTCGCTCCTGCTCCTCGCGGCGGGCGGCCTCCTCGCGCTCCTGCTCCTCCGCCGCCTGACACGCCGCGCAGGTCGTCGCCATGCCGACCACCGAGCGGAAGATGCGATAGCCGACGGCCTCGAACTCCGCGCCGCATCGGCCGCAGCGCCGCACCTCGACCACGGTCCGGTCGTCACTCATAGACCCATCCGCTCCGCCGGGCAGGGTCGCCGGCCCCGAGTGCTGCAGGCCGCGCTCGAGGCGCCGCTCCCCTGCCATTCGCCGCAGATCGTCTGGGGTGATCGCTCGCTTGCTGGTCGTTGCTTTCGTGGTGCTCATCTATCACAGCCTCCAGGAATCGTCTGAAATACCGTCCGTTGTATCGGGTCGCCTCGCCGGCATACCGGTCCATGGCTATCGCCAGGAGGGCCGGACGCCGGTCGGGTGGTGAGCGCCTCCAGATGAGTTCGTCCGTGCCACTCGGGCCGTAGAGGCCGTAGAGCGCCGAGGCCCACGTCGGCGAGTGGTCAGCTGCGGCGGCGAAGCGATCGACGGCGTCGGCGTGCGGTCCGAGGTAGGACCGGAGCCGATCGAGAGCCGACTCCCTCGCGCGCTCGCGCGGTGGTGATGGTGGTGGTGTATATCTTTCCCTATCTTTCCCTATCTTTAGGGTCTCGGAAGTGCCTGTGTTTTCAACGACTTGCGAGTGTGTACAGGTAGCGTCCACGCTACCACCCCTGTATGCGCCGGCGCTACCACCCCTGGTAGCGTCCACGCTACCACCCTGCGCGGGTGCTACCTGTACGCCGTCGGGCTCACTGGCAGCGGCGAGTGACGGCGGCGTGACCGCGAACCGGCCCCACCTGCGGGGATCCTTCTCGAGCCGGTAGGTGGCGGGCGCGGAGAATGTCGCAGGCTCGACGACGATGACCACGCCCTCGCCGGTCAGCGCCTCGAGGGCGCGCTGTACCGTGCTCTTGTGCGACCCCGTCGCGGCGCGGAATGCGCTGAGGGAGATCCGCGCGTCCTTCCGCTGCCAGCCGTAGGTCTCGCGGATGACGACCGTCAAGACCTTGAGCTGCGCGGCCGTGAGCGGCGCGAGCGCGAGCGCCTCGAGGATCGGGTGGGCAATCCGGGTGTGGCCGTGCTCGACCTGGACGTCAGTCATGGCCTTCACCAGGTGGGGGCAAAAGTGGGGTGAACGCCGCACGACTCGGAGAATCCGGCGCGATTCGCCACTATGCTGCCGGGGTGCATCCGGCGGTGTCGTATTATGCTACGCGAATCTGAGTATGTGGCGCGAAGTCCGGCGAAAGATCGGGACCATCTACGAGGGGACCAGCAACATGCAGCTGCAAACGATCTCCAAGAACATGCTGGGGGCAAAATAGGGGGCATCATCGCTCGATAGGTCATAGTTCGTAGCTCGGACCCTCCCGGATCCCGTCCGCCAGGTCCTCCGGGGTCAGGTGGACATAGGTGGAGACGACGGTCTGTACGGTGTCTCCAAGCAGCGCGGCCACCACGCTCTCGCGCACGCCCCTGCGGATGAGCGCGGTGGCGCACGTGTGGCGTAGCGTGTGGATCGTGATCCCGCCGGGCACGTCCCTGCCGTAGCGCACGCCTGCACGCTCACAGAGGCGTGCGAAGTCGTCGGCGAGTGTGCGGGCGTGCCATATCCGTCCGGTCCTCGGGTTCCTGAGCGCGTAGTCGCCCGGCTCGCAGGGATAGAGCTCGAGGTATCGCAGGATCGCAGCCCGGAGGGCTGGCGGCGTCTCCGGCACATGGAGCGTGCGGTGTGACCGGCGCGTCTTCGGCGTCCATCCTGTGCCCTGGCACTGCAGGCACGGGCAACGTGCGTCCGGCCCCCTCGGCTGGATGTGCCACGTCCACGTATCGAGGTCGAGATCAGTGTGGATGCGGGTATGCGCGAGCTCCATCTCGCGGAGTCCCAGGTGGAGGAATGCCCGCAGGTACGCCTCCTGGTAGACCTCTGCGGCCGCGAGGAGTGCGAGGACCTGATCCTCAGACGCCGTCTCGACCCGGGCGGTCCGCTCGGAGGGCTCGACTCCTGCGGCGGGGTTCACCGTCCATCGTGGTGCACGCTGAGCGGTGCGCGCGGCCTCCGCCTCCTCTCGTATGCTCCACGTGTAGAGCGCGGAGAGCGCCAGCCGGACTGACTCGCGCGTGTTCGGCCGGCCGGAGGCACGGATCACGACCCGCTCGACATCGGAGACCCGCACCTCATCGACTCGCCTCTCTCCTAGCGACACTCCGTCGACTTCGGCTGAGAGCGCGCGATTCAGCTCGCTCTGCCTCGTGGCGGTGCTCGCCTCACCCCGCCGCTCGGCATACCACGCGAGATACCTGTCCGCCTCCTCGCGTAGCGTCGGCGGTAGGCCGATCTCGCGCGCGGTCAGGTCGCGCCTTAGCTCGGGGATCGCCCGCTCGCCGTCCTGCCGGATTCGGCGGCAGACCTCGGCCACGTGCAGGTGACCGTCCTGGATGGCGCGCAGGATATCCCACGCGCCCCAGGTCCGGAGATCGTTCAGCCGATCGCGCCTTCGCCGGGCCTCCGCGCCCGTAGCGCCGAGCGAAAACCTCACCCGCCCGGCCGGGAACAGGTCGCGCGGTACATCTCCCGCGCGCACGTCGAACCGAGGAGCGCGCTTCATGCGACTGCCATCTCCCGCACCATGTCGCGAGCGAGCCGGACCGCCGCGCGATCCCTCTCCTCTAGCTCTTCGCGGAGCCGCCTGAGGTACGCCTCGCCCTCCCCCCTCTCTCGTGCACGCCTCCACGCCCTCATTCTAGCGCCCGCGGCTAGCACGTCCGCCGGATGATAGCGCCTGAGTGACCGGGATCCGGTCCCGTAGTCCTCGTAGGGCAGGACCTCAAGGGGCAGCGCCTCAATCACCTGGCGAGACAGCCCTAGCCGCTCACAGACCTCGCGGACAGACAGGTAGCTCTCCGAGGCGATCCTCTCCCGCAGCGCCTCTATCGCGCGCTGCTGCAGTAGCATCCTTCTCTGTTCGTCCATCACACCACCCTCAGTGTCCAGAGTCCTAGCAGTGCCCACAGCGCACGTCGGCAGAGATGTATAGAGCAGGCGTGCTCATCGCCCCCCTCCCTGGTGGAATTTGATCCACCGCTCAGCCTCCTCTCGCGATGCGAATCCCGTCGCCACCCGCGGGTGGCGACCTCCGTCAGTAGCCTCATAGATCGCGATCAGCGATGGGTCGTCTACATCACGGGCGATGTAGAGATTGCCCGTGCGACGCAGAGATGGGCTAGATGCGACGGTCATTCCCCACCTCCTCTGTAGATGCCGCCAGGATCGACTCGCGGCGGTAGGGCTCGAGCTGCTCGCGGCCGTATGTGAGCGCGCCGAGAAATCCTGCCAGGGCTGGCTCCCACGCCGCCCGCCACTCAGGATCGGGGTCGACGCGGGCACGCACGGGTGGCAGCTCTGGATTGTACGCCCAGAGATCCCACCACTCGCGGTCGGTGAGCCAGAGGAGCGCCTGGACCTGGCCGCGGTACGTGGCGGCGAGACTCTCCGGCTCGAGCAGGTAGCCGATGTGGGTGTGGATTGCCGGACATTTGATTTCGAGGCCGCCGGAGTCGCCGACCAGCCCATCCGGCGAGCCCGCGAACATCCCGTCATCCGCGACGATCAGCCCGACCGTCTGGACGTCGTGGCCCGTCTCCAGCTCGTAGGCGGCGCGCGCCTCGGCCTCCAGGTCGGTACCGCGCTCCATGTACTGCGACGAGCCCGACCACTCGATCGGGTAGCCGAGGACCCACTCGGCGAGGAGCTGGAGCCGGTACGTCACGGCGCCACTGGCGGGCCGGAGCCGCGCGGGTGTCAGGATGCGGTCGGCCTGCGAGCAGGTCGGCAGGCCCAGGCGCAGGCGCTCCCATGCGGCCGACCCTTGCGGTACGTTGTGCATGATCATTCGTACGTCCTCCACCTCCGGCACCCAGGTCGCGGCGGCCTCTTCGTTCCCCTCCTCGCGTCATAGGCTCCTTCACACCACCGGACGATGGTGGTTGCCGTTACGCTGTGCGCCCGCGCCGCCGCCTCCACGCTTGGGTACTGGATTCCGTTAATCTCGACAGTCCAGGAGTCCCGGCGGTTCTCACACTGTTGGCGATGTGTGGCCCACCTCACATTGCCGGGAGCATAGTCGCCAGCGTTGTCGATGCGGTCCAAGCTTGTGCCCGGCGGGCGGGGGCCGATGTGGGCGTAAAACGACTCAAACGAATCGATCCATTCCGGATGCACGCGCACGCCTCGGCCACCCCATCGCGGGTAGTCCTTGTTGCCCGGGTCTAAGCACCGGAGTTTCATTTGCACCCAGGAGCTATACTCCGGGCTGGAGCGCATCCCGTGGGTCCGGTGCTTGCCTCTGTCTGTTTCGCAGCCGCAATGCCGAAAATGGCTGTACCCCCCGTGCGACACGCGGCTTATTGGGAAGTCTCGCACTCCTCCGCACTCGCACCGGAACCGACCTGCGATCCTGCGATTGATGCGGCGGGGCAGAATCTTCACCAGCGTGAGCTTCCCGAATCGCTGACCGACGAGGTCTCCGTATCGATTCTGCGCCAACTTTCCCACCGCGCTCATCCCCGCCTCCTGCGCTCGAGCATCCGCACGGCCTGCGCGTACCGGTCGGCCGGCATGTCGGCGACGCGCTCGACGCCGGCCCACGCGAGGACCTTCTGCCGATCGGCCCCGACCTCCTCGATCAGCGCGATCAGGTCTGCGGCCTGGCTCTCGGTGATCGCCTCGGCGCTCCCGGCGCTCTCGGCGCCGTCGACGTCGTCGTCGGCGGTGGTGAGGCCGAGGACCGCGATCAGCGACTGGCGGCGGCCGTAGGTGAGGGCGGCGCCGTTTTTCTGTGCGTCGCTCATCCGTGCGCTCGTATCGACCGGGACAGGGAAGCTGGCCCGCTCCTCGTGCCCGTCGACGTGGCGGAGTACGCAGGTCACGACCAGTGTACCCTCGCCCTGCGAGACGTCCCACGCGTAGGAGAGTCCGTGGCGCCTGAGCACCGGCCGGATGGTGCGCGTGATGTCCTCCAGCGCGGCGTAGTTGTAGGAATACGATGAGCCCGCCCGTGTCGCGATCTGCGCCGTCCGGGATTTCGGCACTTCTGGCATCTCCTCCTGGGCCGACGCGAGCGCCTCGAAATACGCGCGCCTCGCCGCCTCCCGGTCGACGCGCTCCTTGAGCGCCACCAGCCGCTCCAGTGCCTCGACCGATGCGCCCGCCTCGACAGCACGGCCGAGTAGCGCCATGATCTCGCCCTCGCCAGTCGTGGCCACCGTCGTCGGTGCCTCGACCCGCGCGATCTCTCTACCGCTCATTGGATACCTCCATCAGTTCGTCCGCCTCGTCGAGCGCGGCGAGGACGGCGTCACGCGCGTCGGGGTAGACGTGGCCCTCCCGGATCACGCGCGCGACGATCACGGCGAGGGCCAGGGTGCAGCCGCCGGCGATCAGGGCAGCGACGGCGGACAGGATGATGCCGGTCACGGCGACCTCCCCGCGCTCTGCGCCGTCCGCAGCTCGTCGAGCTCGGCGCGGATCCGCGCGGTCCGGTCCGCGTGCGCGTCGCGGACGATGTCGGCTGCGCGCACGTAGCGCGACACATGCTCGGCGTCGGTCTCATGGCGCGCGATGGAGCGCAGCGACCGCTCCGCATCCTCCGGCGAGATGCTGTCGATCTCGAGCGCGATGGCGTACGCGATCGACTCCAGACGCAGGACCTCGGCGCGGAGCCGGTCGCACTCCTCGATGTACTGACGCAGCACCTCGGCGGCGGCGTCGCGCGCGCTCGCGGCTGGGTCTACGGTCATGCTGCCCTCCGGTGGTGACTGGCGATGGGTGTCCGCCGTGCGGATCGTGCCGCCGGGGACTGATTCCCAGCGGGTGCGGGTGGCTTTAGGCATCGGCCACCTCCCCCTCGACGTAGAGGATCGGGCCCGAGTCCTGGATGGTCGTAGCATACAGACCCGTGGGCAGCTCTATCTCCCATACGGAGACAGTAGCCCCCCTAGGGCCGAGCTTTCCGCTTGCGATGAGCCGGCGGGGATTACGCCGGCGTTGGCGTGGTTGCATTTGCATGAGATTTGCCCTATAGTTGGAGTTGATAGCGTGGGGATACACCCCCGTCCATTGCGCCTCTGATCGGCGATCTCTGCCAGGAGACCGGTCAGGGGCGCTTTGTTTTTCTCACGCGGGAACCGCTTCATCAAGCCCTAGACGCTCTCTGATGCGTGCGTACTCTTGGAGGATCTCCGCCATCGTCATGTCCCGCATCACATCGGATTCGGTAGAGTTATGGACCTCCGCCACCAGTCGAACGGCACGCTTCTCGGTGCGAGTGCAGGCTACCGCCACGCGTTCGACCCGAGACTCTTGCTTTTTGTTGGACATAGCCCCTAGTTTGTGGAGGTTTACCGCAAAGAAGTGCGGTTTATCGACCCGCTGTGACGAATTATAACGAATTATGATGGCTCGCGCAAGGGTGTTGTGACGATTACTGGCGATGTAGAGCTCGTTAGGTCTGCTCTCGAGCGAGTGCGGGATTACAGCAACCTGGCTGCTGCAAGGGAGATAGGTGTCAGCGAGGGAACTGTAAGACGTTGGCGGGACGGTAGGATAGCGGTCCCCCTACGTACCTCCACTCGTCTCACTCTGCGCCAGTTTTTAGATGAGTCTGATTTAGGTGTCGTTATAACGAGTCGCGGGCCCTCTGTCCTAGTAGACGATGATAGCCCCGCCCCCGACTACGACAGCCTCGGAATAGACCTTCCTGGATATGAGCGCCTGCACGACCGGCCCCGCCTGGAGTTTGATCGGTTCATGCTCGAGCTGATCGCCGCCGGACTCGGCAGGGAGGATATAGAGGAGTTAGGGCGTGGTCTCCTTGCGCCTGTGGCGCACCTGAACACGCTCCATAAGGGCAAAGAAGAAAGCGATGCACGGTCCGAGGAGGACCAGATGCTGATCATGAATGGGATGATCCCGGTGATACGGAAGATTGTCCGGGAGAGGGGGCGTAACTAGAAGTACCCCCCTCATCCCTCATATTGTCACACCCGTCCGCTAGCATCACCGCGGGCGTATCAGTCTCACCACAGCACTCAAAATTGCCTATGACTCTGCCGAAGGAGTTTCGCAGTCGTCTGGCCGCTCTGGCACGTCGGTATCCGACGCTCGCCCGGGGCGGACTCAGCTCCGCGCAGCTCGTCGACCTCTCCCGTCGCCTGGCTCTTCGCCTCGGCTACCGCCTCGAGGTGGTACGCACCGCATGGCCCTGGCCGGCCACGATCAGCCGCATCGCCGATACACTCGTGATCACGATCGACGACCGCCGTGACCCGGGCGATCAGCTGATGGCCCTAGCTCACGAGGTGGGTCACATCGCGCTAGGGCACATGCGCACTTCTCCGTTCTGGACCGAGGTGGATGGGCCGTACGCACTCGAGGAGGATGCGTGGGCGGACCTCTTCGCCGCGGTGGTGCTGAGTCGGCACACGTCGGTGGTAGAGTTTCTTGGCAAAGAACAGCTCGAGCTACTCTGAAGGAGGCGTGACAATGAAGCGTGTGGTACTACTCGCTGCCACCCTCATCCTGGTACCTGCATCACCGGCGGCTGCACAGGACGCGCGAAGGCTGGCGGACGGGTTGGCGGTGGGGTATTCGGCGAACGCGCCCAACCAATACTTTGGCTTCTCTGCTTTCACCGTGCGCAAGGGCGCAGTCGGATTCTATGCAGACATGAAGCTGACCCTGCCAAACCTAGAAGCCAGGGATGACTTCTACAGCAACATCTCAATCCGGACCGCGGAACAATACTTTGGAGATCGCCACATCGACTCCCGGTCTTCTTGGACATCGTTCAATGGTGGGATCACGTACCGGCTCGCCTCGGCCGTCGCATTGTATGTGGGGATGGGGCTCACGGCAGAGAGCCGCTACCGAAAGTACGATGACCCGACCGGCATTCTTGGCCGAGAAGGGCAGTACTGGATAGAAGACAAGGCCGGTGGCGGGCTCCGCCCTAACGTATTCGGGGGAGTCTTTCTACCGATCGACCCTGCCTGGATGGTGCAGCTCGGGGCGGAGATGGGCCCGAAGGGGTTCACTGTG
>Ga0209487_1004849_pt1 | contig 10207 bp, 5 predicted proteins | sample Poulit2012_FD_187524 | JGI IMG/M metagenome (GOLD analysis project Ga0209487, IMG submission 187524) | Agricultural soil microbial communities from Georgia to study Nitrogen management - Poultry litter 2012 (SPAdes) (version 2) | ecosystem: Environmental > Terrestrial > Soil > Agricultural land... | reverse complement strand
TCACGCTCCTTAAGAGCCTCCAGAACAACCTTCGTTTTAAACTTGGATCCAAAATGTCTTCTTTTTCTTTTCATGACAGCAAATTATAAATTAGAAGTTTACTGTCCTAATTTCCCAGACCACTACACCACAGATTAACATAACCACCAAAAGTTTCATTTTCGGAGCCTGTGCTCTTTGTATGAATAACCATTGCCATACTCAATCGTGCCGAACAATTCCACAATTTTCTTTTGCTCGTGCCTCTCAATATATTCAATAAGAGCCTGTGTAACCGGTTCTTTTGTGGTTTTATGATTACCAGTTTTTTTTGCTTACAGAATCAGGGAGTCATCAATATCCAACTTTGTTGCCATTGCGAACCCCTCACTATGTTTTAAACGGAGGCTTTGCAAAACCAGGATTTTGGTCAAGATTGAGGCCGGAGGAATTTTAAAAGCGGATCCTATTCGTCATATGTGAGGATTTTAAAATTCCGACAACGAAGATATTGGACAAAAAGACAGTTTTGCAAAGTCTCCTAAATATTTGTCTGTGTAGATATAGTATTGGACGAAGAGATACAAAGCATCTATTCCATACTAACTCAATCAACACATTGCTATCCGGTGCTTCATTGTTTTAGATTTTGGATTCATCTCTTCGCCTTGTAAGCAATGTGTTGATTGAACCTGTTCATCCTGGAGAACCTTGAAGCTCAAATTATCTGAAAAATATGTAAGGGTACCCAAGGTCTCATTCGTATTCTCGCTGAATGAAGGAAATATGATTCAATGAACTGGAAAATATTATATAAATACGTGCAGGGTCAGTGCAGTGAAGAAGAACTTGCAAAATTAGGAATCTGGCTCCAGGAAAACCCTGTAAATGAAGATTTCTTTACCTCATTTATTGAAGAGTGGGAAGAGAAGAAAGAAGGCAGGTTTCATTCAGATGAGCGTGAAATCTGGGAAGATTTTAAAATGAAACATATCATTCCCGAGGCAAATCATGAACGTCAAATCAATTTTTCAGACCTGCTCCATATACCGGCCAAAGGAAGTACTTTAAAAAATAAAAGAAGGAAAAGGGTTGCGGCATATTGGTTTTATGCAGGCTCCGCTGCTGCCGTACTTCTTTTTTCAGTGTTATTTGTTGCACGTCAGCAAGTCGTCAGGCATAGTGAAGAGCAGGTAATGGCTAATCAATATCAGGAAATTAACACGGTGAAAGGGCAGCGGTCTAATTTAAAACTCAGTGACGGGAGTGTCGTTTTTCTGAACTCCAGTACCACATTAAAGATACCTCAGGATTACGGGAGAGAGACACGGACGCTCTATCTGGAGGGGGAAGCTTTTTTTGAAGTAACTCATGATGAATCCAACCCCTTTATTGTTATTTCTGATGGGGTTTATACAAAAGATCTGGGTACTCAATTTAACATATCTGCATATGACTCCGGGCGAGTGGAGGTTGCGGTGAAGGAAGGACTGGTTTCCTTGGGTAGAATGGATAAGGGGGTACCGCAAAAAGAGATTGTAGAAATAACTCCAAATAAAGTTGGAATATTAAAAGCTGTTGGGGGGTTGACGGTTGCCGATATCGAAAACATGGATAAATATGTAGGATGGATGGAGGGGAGGCTGGTGTTTCAGGAAACACCATTCCCTGAAGTGGCAAAGAGGTTGGAGCGGTGGTACGATATCGAGTTTGAAATAGAGTCAGTTTCAGAGGATGTGCTGGAAAGAACACTCACAGCCACCTATGATAATATGCCGATGAGTGAAGTCCTGCAGGTAATGGCTATTTCCCTGAAACTGTCGTACGAACGCGATGGGCGGACTTTTTTCTTTCGTGACCTGGATTTGGATGATGTTTTGAACGGAGCATAAAACAATAATAACAACAGTAAACATATAAAAAAGTAGGAGTAAGTATGCTGATGGAGCAATGGATACGGATATCGAATAGGATATTGAAACCGATGTGGCTGGTTTTATGCATCGCTGGGATTTGTTTTCAAGGGGTAAACGCACAAGAGGTTTTGGTGGAACTACCACCACAAAGACAAGCAACAACACAAGGAGAAAATATATACCTGCAAAACTTAAAAAAGAATATTCAGTTCGATAAAAATGAGATGATGCTGGGGAAAGCGCTGCGATATATCGCGAATCATGCCGAGCTGAAATTGTCTTACAGTGAAGAACTGATTCCCCTAGACAAGAAAGTTGCCATTGAGCAGGGAGACATGACGGTAGAGCAGGCACTACGGATGATACTGGATGGTACAACACTGCGATTTGGGATTTCTTCTACAGGCCAGCTTTTCTTTCTTGAAAAACAAGTCACGCGGGCAGAGGAAGCGTTACAGGTTACGGTTTCCGGGATGGTTACGGATGCGCAAAACGGTGAAGCCCTTCCCGGGGTGAATGTAATTGTGGTGGGATCTGAAGAAGAGATGGGATCTATAATTGGTACTCAAACCGATATCAATGGCAGCTACTCTGTTAACGTACCCGATGCGTTGAATACTCTTGCATTTACCTATATCGGATATCAGCGGCTGGAAGTGGATATTGATGGGAGAAGCGAAATAGATATCCAGCTGCAGCAGGATATACAGATGCTGGATAATGTCGTTGTGGTGGGGTATGGTACAATGCGTAGAGAGGATATTACATCATCTGTTTCTTCAGTAAGTTCAGAAGATTTTAATGCCGGTATTGCTATTGATCCATTGGATATGATTCAAGGAAGAGTTGCGGGTCTTACTATATCAAGGGCTGGTTTTGACCCAAATGCAAGTGCAGGAATTCAATTAAGAGGAATTTCTTCAATTGAAGCTGATCGGAGTCCATTAATTGTCATTGATGGGATCCCTGGTGCTGATTTACAAAATATTCCTCAAAGTGAAATTGAAACCATTGATGTGTTAAAGGACGGGTCGGCAGCTGCTATTTATGGAACACGTGGTACAAATGGGGTTATTGTTGTGACTACTAAGTCCGGGAGATTAAATGAGGGAGAAACTCAATTTGATTATCAGACCTCCATGCAGACGGAGATGATTTCTAATCGACTAGATGTTTTTTCAGCTGAACAGTATCGAGAATTAATTTCACAAGGGCTTATTGCAGAAAATCAGGATTTTGGTGGCAATACTAACTGGTATGATGAAATACAGCAAACTCCTTTTACCCAAGATCATAATTTTTCCATATCAAGAGGTGGTGAAAACACCCGTTACAGAGCAAATGTTCATTACAGGGATGCTAAGCCGATTATGATTGAAACATCCCGAAGATCATATGGTGGGAGGGTTAATATTGATCATACAGGATTCAATAATCGACTAAATGTGCAACTCAATTTACAAAGTACATTTGTTGAAAATAAATATGGTACAAATGGTGTTTCAGAACAAGCAATCATAAGAAATCCGACCGCTCCTGTGTATGACGAAGAAGGAAGCTTTTTTGATCCGGTGGGATTCCATAATCAATTTAATCCCGTAGCTCGTCTTAAACAGCATGATGAAGGCGCCGAACGCAGTCTTTTTTTAGGGAATATACGAGGCACTTTGGAGCTCACTGATTGGCTAAGTGCTTCTCTTTTTTATGCAAATGAAAATAATATAATTAAGAATTATACTTATATAGGGCGGGAATCCTATCAGTCGAGAGATAATGATTATGATGGATTAGCAAGTAGACTGGATCAATTCAACAAGAATAATACAGTTGATTTTACCTTAGAATCAATTCAGAACCTTGGACAACATCGAGTGAATGCGTTAGCTGGATATAGTTATCAAGATTTTATAACTGAAACCTTTAGTGCTGAGAATCGTGATTTCTTGACGGACGCAACAAGCTGGTATGACCTTGGAGCAGGTAGTTTTCTTGGAAGCGGTAGAGCAAGTATGGGAACAAATAAAAGCTCCAGTACTCTGATTGGTTTCTTTGGACGAATAAATTATGCTTTTGATAATAAATATCTTGTCACAGCGAGTGTTCGTCGTGAGGGATCTTCAAAATTCGGCATTGAGAATAAATGGGGCACGTTTTCTGCTATCTCTTTAGGTTGGAGATTAAGTAATGAACCATTCATGCAAGGTATGGAGATTGTAGACGATTTCATGATCCGTCTGGGATACGGTGAAACAGGTAACCAAAGTTTTAGCTCCTATCAATCTATAGCTACTCTTCGTTCATTTGGTAATTATTATGACTATGAATCAGGTAATTGGATTTCGGTTTGGGGGCCCGCTCAAAATCCCAATCCCAATCTACGATGGGAAAAAAAGAAAGAGTTTAATCTTGGTCTTGATTTTACTTTAGTGCAGGGAAAAATTCATGGAGAGTTGGATCTATATACACGAACAACCGAAGACCTTCTATTTAATTATGATGCTCCTATGCCCCCAAGTGTCCACTCTAATATATTCACAAATGTTGGATCCATTCAAAATAGAGGAATCGAATTGCTAATGGAGACCAGAGTGATAAATTCAGACAGTTTCCAGTGGACGGCAGGTTTCAATTGGTCATACTTACATAATAAAATCGTCAAATTATCTGATGAATATTATCAGCAAGGGTATATTGAAATGGCAAATTTACCAGCTCCTGGATCTCTTGGTCCTTCAATGAGAATAGAAGAAGGTAAACGAATAGGAAGCTTTTATGGTTATCGTCACGCTGGTTTCACTGAGGATGGAGATTGGCTGTTTTATAAAGAGGATGGGAGTACATCAACTCCTGCGGGAATGTCTTTAGATGATCGGATCTACATTGGAAATGGTCTCCCTAAGATGAATGCTGGTTTGAACAACAGACTATCTTATCAAAATTGGGATCTAAGCATATTCTTCAGGGGAGAGTTCATGTATGACATTTTAAATATGTTGCCAATGTACTATGCAAACTCAACTGTATTAGGAAGCTACAATCAACTTCAAGATGTGCTTGGTAAATATGCTCATATAAATGCACCTACACAGTATTCAGATTATTATTTAGAAAAAGGGGACTATGTAAAGCTGGATAATATTAGTCTGGGGTATAGTTTTGATTTGAGAGAATATAGCATTCGCCATCTCAGAGTCACTGCTACAGCTCAAAATTTGTGGACTATCACCAGATATACAGGACTTGATCCGGAGGTTGGTTCAACAGGTTTGACGCCAGGCTTAGGTGGAAGGAGTTTCTATCCTCGTACCACTGTATTTTCACTTGGTTTAAATGTTGGATTTTAAAAAAAAATTATTTAAAATTATGAATAAAATAAAAAGTATAATTACGATACTATTTGCTTCTGTAACTGTACTGTCATGTACTGATTTGCATGAAAGCCTGTATAGTGAAGTGGATAGAAACAGTTTTTATAATAATAAAAATGAAGTGACCGCAGCGGTTCTTCGTAGCTATGAACACGCAGCTACTTTTTACAGATCGAATGATTTATTTTTTTTGGAAGAATTAACTGCTGATCAATTTGTTATCTCACAAAAAGGGCAGCATTGGTATGATCAAGGTCGATATATACGGTTACATCGCCATGAATGGACATCTGAAGAGCCGGCAATTTATAATACCTGGAGATCAGCCTGGATTGGTATTTCTCTCTGTAATACATTACTTGAAGAATTATCAGATCTTGATTATTCAGAAATTCCAGGGGGTCTCACTCCGGAAGATCAACAAAGACATCTTGCCGAGATGCGAGTTCTTCGAGCTACTTATTATTATCACTTGGTCAGTTTATGGGGCACCGTCCCAATTTCAGAAGTTGCATATGGTACACCACCCGACCCATCCTCCAGAGTGGAGGTAATTAATTGGGTAGTTGAAGATCTCGAAGAAGCATCTGAATATCTTCCAATGCAGTCCTATATAGAAGCTCCGGGAAGATTAAATCAGGCAGCTGCAAAACATCTTCTTGCACGTTTCTATCTGAATTCAGAAAGATGGACAGGTGAATCCAAATATGATGAAGTCGAGCGAATTAGTCTGAATCTTATTGAAGGTGTATATGGGAATTATGAGTTAGATGATACTTTTTATGGACCTTTTGTGCATAATAATGGCGAGAACTCAACTGAAATAATTTTTGGTTTTCCTCGGAGCAAGACCTTTACAGCAGGAAACTTGTTTAGTAATTTTTATCATCCACAATCACGCAGAACTTTCGGAACTGATGCCGTCGGGCCTAATGGTGTGCATCTGCAGCCTTCTCGTAAACCACCAGTTGCTGGGGAACATTATACACCTCGGGAATCACAACCGAACTTCAGACCCGAAGAAGATTATGATCCCATTTCTCTTGAATTATATCAATGGGAACCTGGTATTGGGAACCCGTATGAACTTTTTCATGATGACGATTTGAGAAAGAAAAACTTCAATTTTGAAGGGGATATTGGAATAGAAAATAAAAATTTTGATACTGTCGTGGGTATGTTTCTTCATGGAGCTCAAGAATCAACAAACACTATTACTGGTGAAACAGCTATTGGAGCCAATGAATATAGTGACTATACCTTAGTATATGTTGATTTTGTAGCACGAGCTTCCCAAGGACAATCTTCCTCTTCTACTCCTGAAGGGGAAGAGATTTCAGGAGTTCGCCTTGTGAAGTACCCGGTTTATCCCTCAAGCTTTGAAGGCGATATGAATAGTGACTATGTGGAGTATAGATTGGCAGAGGTATATTATATGTTAGCAGAAAGTCTTATTCGGCAGGGTAAACCTGGGGCTGCTGATTACATTAATTTAGTAAAACAGAGAAATTTTGAAAGCTATAGTTCGCATGCATACACTGACTCCGAACTCGACCTTGATGTAATGTTGAGTGAGTGGGGAAGAGAGTTTCTTGGAGAGAAGAGAAGGAGAACTGATCTAATTCGTTTTGGAAAATTTAATTCTGAATGGTGGGATAAGGAAGTTTCATCAGAACACAGACAACTTTTCCCTTATCCTGCAAAGGTATTAAGTTCGAATCCAAATCTTGAACAAAATGAGGGATATTAAATACTGACTTAATATAAAAATAATTATTATACTAATTTATTTATATTGTTATTATGAGACAAAAGGAATTACTTATACCGAATAAAAGCAGGAAAGTTGAATGTATAATTATACCTCTTTTAACTTTGTTTTTTGGAGTGGGATGTAACTTGAGTGAGGTGCATTCTCAGAGACAATCGGATCCAGCTACAGACAAGCCCAACATCATTGTGATGTACTCCGACGATCATACGGCGCAGTCGATTGGAGCGTATCAGGAAGCGCTGAATTACGGGCTCAAGCTGGATCATACCCCAACCCCAAACATCGACCGGCTGGCAGAAAACGGTATCCGGTTCGACAACGCGTTTGCAACCAATTCCATTTGTAAACCCTCGCGCGCGGTGCTGCTCAGCGGGCTGCACAGTCATTTGAACGGGGTATCGACCAATGGTGAGGATTTATCATCTGACATAGAAACATTTCCTGTATTGCTTCAGCAGGCGGGTTATCAGACACTGGCGGTGGGGAAATGGCATCTTGGGAATGAGGAGCCACCTCAGGGGTTTGATGACTATGAACTTCTTTACGGGCAGGGGCCTTATTACAACCCAACCATGCGCACCCCGAATGGCGATGTGGATTATCACGGCCATACAACCGGCCTTATCACGGACATCACATTGGAGTGGATGCGGCTTAAGCGGGAGCAGGACAAGCCATTTATGATTCTCTACAATCATAAAGCGCCTCACCGGGAGTGGCTACCCGGCCCGGCACTGGATGATTACAGAGACCGCGACCTTCCCGAACCGTCCACGCTTTTTTATGGATACTCCGGCCTCACAACCGCGGCCCATGAGCAGGATATGGAGATTGCGACCACCTTGAGATGGGGTGCGGATCTGAAGGTACCCCTTCATCCGGAAACGGGAGAGCCGAATGCGGACTGGGAGAACGTGATTGTAAACGGGAACCGGTTAACGGCAGAGCAGCTGGCACGCATTGAACAGGCGTATGCTGAGGAGAATGAGGCGCTTTATGAGAATTACGGTCAAATGACGCAAGAAGAAATTGTGCGCTGGAAATATCAGCGGTATGTGAAAGATTATTTGCGTGTGGTTCGGGAAGTGGATGATGAAGTGGGCAGGATGATGGCGTATTTGGAGCGGGAAAACCTGCTGGAGAATACGATTGTGATTTATGCCGGCGATCAGGGTTTTTTCCTGGGGGAGAAAGGCTGGTTTGACAAACGCTGGATTTATGAGGAGTCGATGCGGATGCCGCTGATTGTGCACTGGCCGGAAGGGGTTGAGCCGGGATCTTCGGATCAACATCTGGTTCAGAATTTGGATCTGGCACCGACCATTCTGGAGCTGGCGGGAGTGGATGTTCCGGCTGAGCTGCAGGGCCGTTCGATGGTGGGGCTTTTGCGGGGTGAGACACCTTCTGACTGGCGTGATGCGGCGTATTATCACTATTATGAGGGGCCACCAATGGTTCACAGGGTGGCTCGTCATTATGGCCTGCGGACAGAGCGTTATACGCTTGCCCATTTTCCGGATCATGGGGAATGGGAGTTATTTGATCTTGAGCAGGATCCGGAGCAGCTGCAAAGTGTGTACGGTGATCCGGCATATGAGGATGTGCAGCAGCAGCTCAAGACCAGGTTAGCCGAGCTTCAGGAACAATATGAAGATGATACATGGGAGTGATTATGATAATTCCGGCATAAAATGTATGCTAGAAGCTCTTCACACATGAAGGTAGTGAAAAAAATCTTACTCATATGAAGGAATATATGTGAAAGAATTTGAATTTAATTTCGTACTTGTGCTTTGTTCCGGGAGTGGGGGCTGGGTCGCGTTTTAAGGGAATTAAACCAGCTGAAATTTTATTCTACCAATCATCATCGTCCTCCAGATTATCTTTTAAAATCTGTACGTTAACACGAGCATGGCTATGGAAGCTATTCCGTAATGACATGGTAATGAGGAAAACGTTTTTTAACCCCTTTTCAACAGGAAAAAAAGGAGATAACAGCAAAAATGTGTATAATCGAATATTACAAGAATTGAAACTCAAGCATAAAGGAGGTATCAACCCATGGAAGAAGAACTGCTCAAAAGAATTACCATGAATCCGAAGGTAAGTTTTGGAAAGCCTGCCATTCGCAATATGCGATATCCGGTGGAAATTATACTCGATCTGCTCGCGGCTGGAATGTCAACGGAAGAAATACTGGACGATTATCCTGATTTGGAAAAAGAAGATATACAGGCTTGTATTATTTTTGCAAAACAAATGCTACGGGTAAAAAGTATTCATAAAGTTGGCGGATAAATGAAATTTCTTGTTGACGCTCACTTACCTATGCGACTGGTTTACTGGTTGAGAGAAAGAGGGCATGATGTGATACATACCAGAGAACTTCCAGCTAGGAATAAAACAGGTATGAAATATCGATTGATTTTTTTGCGGCCTCTAATCGGGATGCATTTTTTATGGTTTGCAGCAACAGTTGGTTTAATAGCTTTCGCAGGTTGCATGAATGAAGGGGGAAATATATCAGAAAACAGTACTGACCAAACCCACCCCAACATCGTGATCATCTTCCTGGACGATGCAGCTTATGGCGACTTTTCACCGTTTTGGCCTACGCGATATGAAACCCCCAATGTAGCACGTTTAGCGGAAGAAGGACGGACCTTTACCAGCTTCTATGTTCCCCAGGCCGTCTGTTCCGCTTCACGAGGTGCACTGATGACGGGGACTTATCCCGAGCGTAACGGACTTTTCGGAGCTCATGCACCCCGCCAGCGTGGATTGGATCCTGAGTTTATGACAATGGGGGAGATGCTTCAGAATGCAGGGTATACAACAGGATTTTTTGGTAAATGGCACTTGGGTGATCACGATGAGACACGCCCGCAAAACCGCGGATTTGATGAGGCTGTCGGCATCATGTATTCCAACGACATGTGGGCAGAGCATCCGGAGGATCCGGAGTTCTGGGGGCAATTTCCGCTGAACTTCTGGAGAAATGGAGAGGTGGAAATTGATTCGGTCACCTCGGCACATCAAACGTACTTTACCACCTGGTTTACTGAAGACTCCGTTGATTTTATCAACCGGAACAGCGGCAATCCCTTTTTTCTCTACCTGGCTCATCCCCAACCTCATGTGCCACTTTTTGTCAGCGAAAAGTTTGAAGG
>Ga0209487_1004847_pt1 | contig 10214 bp, 8 predicted proteins | sample Poulit2012_FD_187524 | JGI IMG/M metagenome (GOLD analysis project Ga0209487, IMG submission 187524) | Agricultural soil microbial communities from Georgia to study Nitrogen management - Poultry litter 2012 (SPAdes) (version 2) | ecosystem: Environmental > Terrestrial > Soil > Agricultural land... | reverse complement strand
GACGTGGCCACCGGGGAGCAGCGCGTGCTCGCCGACGACCCCGACGCGGAGCTGTTCGAGCCCCGGATCAGCCCGGACGGACAGCTGGTCGCCTACCTGGTGGAGAGCCTGTCCACCCCGGACGAGGCGCCCACGGTCACCCTCCGGGTGAGCCGGCTGGACGGCTCCGAGACCCGCCAGGTCGCTGCGGACTGGGACCGGTGGCCGGCGAGCCTGGTCTGGCTGCCGGACTCGACCGGGCTGCTCGTAGTTGCCGACGACGGCGGTCGCGCCCCGGTCTTCCACCTCACCCTGGCCGGTGGGGTGCGCAGGCTCACCGCCGACGACGCAGCCTACTCAGGTGTGGTCGTCGCCCCGGACGGGCGCAGTGCGTACGCACTCCGCGCGTCCTACGCGCACCCGGCCGAGGTGGTCCGGCTGGACCTGGACCTGGACGCCGGCGCGGCCACGGTGAGCGCGCTGCCGGGGCCGGTGGCCCGGCCGGAGCTGCCCGGCACGCTGCGCGAGGTGAGCACCACCACGGCGGACGGCACGCCGGTGCGCGCCTGGCTGGCGCTGCCCGAGGGCGCTTCCGCGGAAGCGCCGGCGCCGATGCTGCTGTGGATCCACGGGGGTCCGTTGGGGTCGTGGAACTCCTGGAGCTGGCGCTGGTGCCCATGGCTGCTGGTGGCCCAGGGGTACGCGGTGCTGCTGCCCGACCCTGCGCTGAGCACCGGCTACGGGCAGGAGTTCATCCAGCGCGGCTGGGGTGAGTGGGGCCAGGCGCCGTTCACCGACCTGATGGCGATCACCGACGCGGCCGAGGAGCTGGCGGAGATCGACGGCAGCCGCACCGCGGCGATGGGCGGCTCCTTCGGCGGCTACATGGCCAACTGGGTGGCCACCCGCACCGACCGGTTCGATGCGATCGTCACCCACGCCAGCCTGTGGGCCCTGGACGGCTTCGGCTCCACCACCGACGCGGGCTACTTCTGGCGCCGGGAGATGACGCCGGAGATGGCGCTGGCCAACTCCCCGCACCTGTCCGTGGAGCAGATCGTCACCCCGATGCTGGTGATCCACGGGGACAAGGACTACCGGGTGCCGATCGGGGAGGGGCTGCGGCTCTGGTACGAGCTGCTCAGCTCGTCGGGTCTGCCCGCCGACGCCGAGGGCCGGACCGCGCACCGGTTCCTGTACTTCCCGGACGAGAACCACTGGATCCTCACCCCGCAGCACGCGAAGGTCTGGTACCAGGTGGTGACGGCGTTCCTCGCCGAGCATGTGCTCGGTCAGGAGGCGCCGGAGCTGCCAGAGGTGCTGGGCTGAGGTCCCGGACGGGTCAGCGCCTTCGGCCGGCGCTGCTCAGGGCGTCGGCCGGCGCGCCTCGATCCCGTCCAGGACGACGTCGAGGCCGTCGTGCAGCCAGTTGCGCTCCCCTGCGGGTAGCGGCTGTGCGATCACGGACTGCAGCAGCGGAAACTGCCCCAGGTCGACCTCGCGGAGCCTGCGTTGCCAGTTCCGGCCCGGATCGTCCTCGGCGCTGACCGCTCGATCGCCGAGCAGCACACGCGCAGTGCCCTGCACGTAGATGTTGATCGTCATCACCGCCCGGGCCGCCTCGTGCGGCGGCAGGCCCAGTGGTGCCAGTGCGCCCAGCGCCCACTCCATCCCGGCCAGGGCGGCGGTACCGAAAGGCGGGGTCGCGGTCTCCACGGCGGTGAGCATCCACGGGTGGCCGAGAAATGCCGACCAGTCCTGCTGGGCCAGCACGTGCATGCACTCTCGCCAGTCCAAGTCGGCGGCGTCCGGGTAGTCGTGGCCGGCGGTGACATGTTCGACCATGGTTGCCACCAGTTCGTCCCGGTTGGTGATGTGCCGATAGAGCGAGGCCGCACCGGTGTTCAGGTGCTCGGCAATGCGACGCATGGACACGGCATCCAGCCCCTCACTGTCGGCCAGCTCGATCGCGGCGGACGCGATCCGTTCGCGTGACAACGGCCCGGACGGCCCGATTCGAGGACTCACTGCACCACCACCTCCACCTCGATCCTATTGCCATGCGAACATCGTCCGCTACACTGAAGCGAACGATGTTCGCACCGAGGGAGGAGGGGACGATGTACGCGAACGATGGCCGAGAGTCGTCGAGATGGGCCGGTCTGGCCGTGCTGACTTTGCCGGTGCTGCTCACCTCGATGGACATCACGATCCTGCACATCGCCATCCCGAAGATCACCCACGACCTGACGCCGACGGCCAGCCAGACGCTGTGGATCTTGGACGCCTACGGTTTCCTGTTAGCGGGACTGCTGATCGTGATGGGCAATCTCGGCGACCGGATCGGCCGGCGCCGCCTCCTGCTGATCGGTGCCGCCGTGTTCGGTGCGGCCTCGGTGGCGGCGGCGTTCGCCCCGTCGGCGGAGGTGCTGATCCTGGCGCGGGCGCTGATGGGCGTCGGCGGCGCCACACTGATGCCGTCCACGCTGTCCCTGATCCGGAACATGTTCACCGATCCGGCCGAGCGGGCCCGGGCGATCGGGATCTGGACGGCCAGCGTCTCCGGTGGGATCGCCCTTGGTCCGATCATCGGGGGTCTGCTGCTCGAGTACTTCTGGTGGGGGTCGGTGTTCCTCGTCAATGTTCCGGTCATCGTGGCACTGCTCGTGCTGGCCGGACGGATCGTCCCCGAGTACCGGAGTCCGCGGGTGGCTCCGTTGGACGTGCTGAGCGTGCTGCTGTCCTTCGCCGCGATCCTGCCGGTGGTGTGGGCGATCAAGTCCGCCGCCGAAGAACTCACGCTCACCCCGGCAGTGGTGGCGGGCCTGGCGGCCGGTGCCCTCGCCGGCTGGTGCTTCATCGTGCGGCAGCGCCGGATCGAGCTCCCGTTGGTCGATGTCCGGCTGTTCGCCGACGCTCGGTTCAGCGGTGCGATCCTCGGCGCCGGACTGGCGATGTTCTCCCTCGTGGGTGTGATGCTCTACAGCGCCCAGTATCTGCAGCTGGTCCAGGCTCTCTCCCCGCTGGTCGCGGCATGCGCGATGCTGCCCGTGATGGTGGCGGTGGGCGCGATGGCGGTCGTGGCGCCCGGCCTAGCGGGGCGGTTCGGGTACGCGACGGTCTTCGGTGCCGGTGCTGCCCTCGCCGCCGCCGGAATGGTGGCGTTCAGCCAGGTCGGGGTCGACGGCGGACTGGTCCTGGCCATCGTCGCTTCAGCGGTGATCGGGGCCGGGATCGCGCCGATGATGACGCTCGCTACTGATGTGGTCGTCGGCTCCGTCTCCCCGGAACGCTCCGGTGCCGCCTCGGCGCTGTCGGAGACTGCCGCGGAACTGGGCGCGGCACTCGGTGTGGCCGTTCTCGGCTCGATCGGTACCGCGATGTACCGCTCGGGTGTGCTCGAGGAGGTTCCCGGCGACATCCCGGTCGAAGCGGCTGAGGCGATCAGCTCCAGCCTTGGCGGAGCGCTCGCTGTCGCTTCGCAGCTGGGTGAGCCCGCAGGCACCGCACTGACCCAGCTCGCACGGTCTGCCTTCGTCGACGGACTGAGCGGAGCGACGCTCGCCGGCGGCGCCATCCTGCTTGGAGCGGCCGTCATCTGTCCGATCCTGCTGCACCGGGGGCGGTCCGCGCAGCCCACGGACCGCCAGCAGACCTCGCCTGAAGCGGAGGGCCGGCGATGAGTGCTGCCTCAGCCGGCGGTGGCCAGATAGATCGTGTTGCTCGACTGGCCGCCGGTGAGCGGGTTGGCGAACGGGACCACCTCCGCCCGGCTGCTGGGGAACACCGACGCGAGAGTGCTGCTGAACTCCTCGTCCGGCGGGTCGTCCGACCAGAGTGCGAACACGCCGCCGGCGGTGAGGTGCGCCCGCATCGCCTGCAGACCGGCCTCGGTGTAGAAGGTGGCGTGGCTGGGGTGTAGCACGTGCCGAGGGGTGTGGTCGACGTCGAGCAGGATCGCGTCATACCGGGTGCCCGGTTCAGCGGCGACGTGCGAGAAGAAGTCGCCGAGCACCAGCCGGCAGCGCGGATCGGTGGCCAGCCCGGCGACCTCCGGGAGCAGCCCCCGGCGGTGCCAGTCCAGCACCGGTTCAGCGGCGTCCATCACAGTCAGGTCCGCCACGCGTGGGTCGGCCAGAGCGGTGTGTGCGGTGTAGCCGAGCCCGAGCCCGCCGACCAGGACGTGCAGGTCGCCCCGGTCCAGCGCGGCCAGGGCGAGGGTGGCCAGTGCCCGTTCGGCGACGGTGAACAGGCTGGACATCAGGTACTCCTCGCCCAGCCGCACCTCGTAGATCTCGGTCTTCGCGGTCAGGTCGTAGCGGCGGCGCAGACTGATCTCACCGACAGGTGTCTGCTGGAAGTCGAGCTCTTCGAACCGGGCCACGTCGGGACGCTCCTGTACTGGTCGGGTCAGCTGGTTCCGAGGTCGTCCAGGTCTATGTCGGTGCCGGTGACGGTCAGCCGGAGACCGCCGTCGACGACCTCGATGGCACTGGGCGAGACTCCTTCCGGCAGTGCGCTGGTCGGTACCGCCAGGCTGCCGATCACCTCGTCGACCGTACCGGGCAGGTGGGTCAGGTCGAGCTGCACACCGCCGAGAGTGAGCTCGCGCGGTTCGAGATAGAGACCGCCGTCGCGGACCACCGGATCGGCAGTGGCGCGCAACGTGCTACCGAGGACGGTCAGCTCGGCGACCAGCCGGCCGTCGGCCACGTCCAGCTGGAGCGCGTCGGGGACGGCGTCCACCCGGGCGAGCAGGTTCTGCAGCGTGGCCACCGGAAGCGTGCCGGTGACCGTCAGCCGGTCCAGCGTGCGCGGCTCGTCCACGCTCACCCCGGTGCCGGTCCCGGTGACGTCGGTGATCACCAGGTCCTGTAGCTGCACCTGGTCCGCCTGCACCCGGATCTCGTCCAGAGAACCGCTGATCACCTGCGGGAAGAACATCCCTCCGGTGATCTCGGTGTGTACGCCCTGTCCCGCGGCGGCGGTAGTGAGCTCGTCGCTGATGTTCTGCTCGGTGCGGTGCGCCGCGTACCGGTCGACCCCGTAGCCGAGCACCAGCACGATCACCAGGACCAGGACGGTACCGAGAGTGACTTTCGCGCCGCGAGACATGGGCACACGGTAACCGGCTCGGCTGGGACGAGAAATTCCGTGGACGTCCCGGGCCGGCCGTTCCTACGGTGAGCGCCATGGGTATGTTCATGGTGATGCGCCGTGTCCGGCTCCGGGCAGCGGCGCTGGGGGTGGCACCGGCTCCGGCCGTCCTGGGCTGATCGGGTAGTCCGGGCTGCCGAGGTGTGCCCCGGGGAGACCGTGCTGGACCTGGGCGCCGGTACCGGTGCGCTGACCCGACCGCTGGCGGCCGGTGCGGGCCATGTGCTCGCCGTCGAGCTCCATCCACGGCGGACCGAGCAGCTGCGCGAGGCGATGGCGCGCCACCGGGTGGTCACCGTGGTGCAGGCCGACGTGCTCCAGGTACCGCTGCCCCGCCGCCGGTTCCGGGTGGTGGCAAACCCGCCATATACGATCGCTGCCGAGCTGCTCCGCCGACTCACCGCCCGGGACGTCGCGCTGATGCGCGCCGACCTGGTGCTGCCCCGGTGGATGGTGCAGCGCTACCTGCGCAGGCCGCCGCGCGGGTTCCGGGCCGAGCTCGGCCTGCACCTACCGGCGTCGGCGTTCGCGCCGGCGCCACGGGGGGACTCGGCGGTGCTGGTGCTGCACCGGGCACGCCCGCTGCCGCGACAGGATCGTCGGCGCTGCTCTCGGGGTGGGCGTTCTCGGGGGGCGGGCTCACGCGGTGGTCGCGCGCCAGGTGGCCCCGGCTAGCCTGTCCGGGTGGTGCGACTGGTGCTGATCAACGGGGCGCCGGCGAGCGGGAAGTCGACGCTCGCCCGCCGACTGGCCGAGGAGCGTGCCCTCACGCTGGTGCTCGACCTGGACTCGGTGCGCGGCAGTCTCGGCCGGTGGGCGCAGGACCCGGGGGGCGCGGGTCTGGCCGCCCGCCGGCTCGGTCTGGCGATGGCCGAGGCGCACCTGAGTGCTGGCCAGGACGTGATCGTGCCACAGTTCCTGCAGCGAGTGGAGCTGGTGCACGCGCTCGCAGCGGTGAGCAAGAGAGCGGGTGCGGAGCTCATCGAGATCGCGCTGGTCAGCGACCCCGAGGAGGCTGCCCGCCGGTTCGCGGCCCGGGCGGGTTCGCACGAAGCCAATCACCAGGACGCCGAGCGCCTCCAGGCCGCGCCGGGCGCCGAACCGGTCGAAACCATGTACCGCAGCATGATCGAGATGCTCCGCACCCGGCCAGCCACGCGGTACGTGCGCACTCGCACCGGCGATGTGGACGGCACGTACGCCGAGCTGCTCCGCGAGCTGACCTGACCGGCGCTCATTCGAACACCCTTTGCGCATTCGAACCGGCGTGCAGAGTGGTTCCGATGCGGGAAGGGTGTTCCAACGCGAGTGCGGTGCGGGCCGGTCAGGCGGATCAGGCCGGCCGGACCTTCTCCGGGTCGACCTCGAGCCACACCGAGCGGGCCTGGGCGAGCAGCTGGCCACCGGAGTACAGCGCGGTGCCGGCAGTGTGCTTGCGCCCCTCGCCACCGGTACGCCAGGACATCACCACGCACTCGGCGCCCACTGCGGGCAGCTCGCTGATCTGCGTGGTCATCGTGCCCAGCACCATCGGTCGCCCGCCGACACCGAGAGCCCAGCCGCCCGGGCAGTCCAGCGCGGACCAGACGATCTCGCTGGTGACCTCGCGCGGCACCCAGGCCGCAGCGAAGGCGCTGTCGGCCACCGGCCCGGGGCGCAGGCACAGGGCGTCGTCCGGGTCGCGCTGCGTGCCGCAGGAGAAGCAGGTGGGAAACGGGTGGTCGGTCAGGCCCGGGTAGCGTTCACCTGCGGCGAGTGCCTCGGCATAGGAGACCGGTACCGGGCCGGGATCATCGGTGATCGTCTCAGCCGGGCCGGCTTGGGCGATACGCACGGCCTCGTCCAGGAGCACGGTGGACTCGCCGTCGCGCTGGAGCTGCATGACCTTCTCCAGCGGCGGGGGACTGGACAACCGCACGGAGGCTGCGCCGTCGAGATCGGCATAGGCAACCAGCCGACCGCTCACCCAGCCACCGTTGCCCGACTCCGGAGGCCCGCAGAAACGGGCCGGCACCACGAATTCCATGGCGCCAACGTACGCCAGCGGCGGGTGCGGGTACGAACTGGGGCAGGGCGGGGGTCACCGGCTCCGGCGTCAGGCTGTGGGCCGGAACTGGCTGCCGAGCTCGACGAACACCGCCTCGTTGTACCGGAATGCCGCCCGCGCCTCGGCCACCAGCCGTTCCCGGCCGGCCTCGTCCAGCGGCAGCTCGTCCAGGGCGGTGCGGTAGGCGGCCTTGTACGGCGGGATCTTCGCAATCTGAGTGAAGGTGTAGAAGGTCAGCCCCTCCTCGGCCATGCCGTAGTGCCGCTGCATCATCCGCTTGATCGCCTGCCCGCCGGAGAGGTCGCCGAGATAGCGGGTGTAGGCGTGTGCGGCATAGCCGGGTAGGTCGTCCAGGGTGCTCAACCGGTGGACGTAGTCCTCAGTACTGGCCAGCACCGGGGGAGCCTCGCCGCCCCCGGTCAGCGTGCGCAGGTCCTCGGTCAGGGCGGCGGTGCGCTCCAGCTCGGGTCGGACGAGTGCCGCGGCGCCGGGGTGGTCGGCGACCCGGTGGCCCAGCGCCTCCAGCGCGGTATAGATCGCGCGGTGCTGCGCAGCCAGGGCGGTGAACGCTGCGACCGACAGTCGGCCAGACATCAGGTCGGTGACGAAGGCGGTGGTCTCCGCGCGGGTGTGGGCCTCTTGGGTGGCCTCCTTCAGCAGGACGCTGACGGGCGCGCTCGGGGCAGTGACTGACATGGGACCTCACGATCGGTTGATGACACGGTGTCGTGACACAATGTCAGCACCCTAGGTGAGGTATGGCTAACCTGACAAGAGGGTACGTCAAATTGTGTGATGCGCGCGTGGCGAAAATTGTGGCGCAGCGTTGGCGGGTGCGAGGGGTGTGCGGGTGCGAGGGGCGTGCGGGTGTGCGCAGGGTGCGGCGTTGCCGGCCCGCGGCGCTGCGTGACGGTGTGGCAGTACGCCCGGCAGGCGCCCGGCAGGCGCGCGGTGTGGGGTCGGATACCTCTGGTGCTCTGCTCGGTCAGGCGATGGTGAGCGTGCGGGCCGCCTCGAGAGCCTGCAGATCCTCGCGCGGGTCGATCTCGGCAGTCGGCGTGGTGGGCGCTGGTCGCAGTCCGACAGCGCGCAGCACGAATGCCTCGGTGGCCTCGATCGCGCGCTCGCGCTCCGGACCGGCCTCGGGGTGGATTCGCCCGGACAGGCAGGCGTTGATCAGCGGCACCACGGCTGCCACGTCTTGGTCGGGCAGTCGGCCGGTGGCGATGCCGTGATCGAGGATCTCGGTCAGCAGCGCCGTCACCTGGGTGACATGCTCGCGCAGCCGGGCCTGCGTGCCGGAGGAGACGACGCTGCGCAGGTCGGGGCCGGGGGCCAGGTGGTAGACCGACTTCAGGTTGATCTGCTCGCGCACGTAGACGCGCAGCTGTTCCTCGGGGTCGTGCACATGCTCCAGCGACTCCGCGAGCTCGTGCACGTACTGCCGGGTCTCGTGCTCGATGAAGCCGAGGAGCACGGCTTCCTTGTCCGGGAAGTGGTTGTACACCGACGTACGGCCCACACCGGCGCGTGCGGCGATGTCGGCCATGCTCACTGCGTCGAAACCGGTCTCGGCCATCAGCTCCGAGAGAGCGGCGAACAGTTTGGTACGGACATGTTCACGGTGCTCGGCGAGGGTCGAGCCGATGATCTTAGGCACGGACCGAGTATCCCATTTCGTGACGGACTAGTCGAATCAGTCGTGAAGACGGCCCGATGCTTGCTCGCCTCCAGTGCGTGATTTCGCGATGTGAAAGTTGAATATCGCGCACGATGGTGCCTCCTGGGTTACTCTGGGAGCTGCGTACAGGCGTACGCACTCGGATGGGTGTGACTCTCACTCCGCAACGAACCCAGTTCGGACGCGTAACGAGGCGCGGGCCTGTTCCGGCCCACCAGGTCGGATGCGCAGCAGTGCACAACAGGAGTGAGGAGTCACGACGATGCAGTCACCCATGATGCAGACCGCCGCACCGCAAGGGGTCGGGACGTCGGCACCGACCGTCTCGGTCAACGGAGCCCCGCGCTCCCTGGCCGACGTGGCACCGTATCTGTCCTTGCTGGACTGGTTGCGTGGCCTCGGCCTCACCGGTGCCAAAGAAGGGTGCGCCGAGGGGGAGTGCGGGGCCTGTGCCGTGCTGGTCGCGCGGCCCGGCATCGAAGCACCCACCGAGTGGACTCCGCTGAACGCGTGCCTGGTCCCGGCGTGGGCGATCGCCGGAGGCGAGGTGGTCACCGCCGAGGGCTTGGGCACTGCAGCCGACCTGCACCCGGTCCAGCGAGAGATGGCCCTGCGCGGCGGGTCGCAGTGCGGATACTGCACCCCGGGCTTCGTCTGCTCGATGGCCGGCGAGTACTACCGGCCGAGCCGTGCCGCAGGCTCGTCGGCGCCAGGTGCTGATGAGGCGCCCGCTGATGAGGGAGCACCCGCGGGCGGAGTACCAGCGGACGGTGCGCCTCCCGACAGCTGCCAGAGCGGCGGCTGCAGCTCCAGCCCGGAACGTGGCCCGAACGGCTTCGACCTGCACGCCCTGAGCGGAAACCTCTGCCGGTGCACCGGCTACCGTCCGATCGTCGACGCCGCCTACGCCCTCGGCATCCCGGACGTCGAGGACCCGCTGCGCCGCCGGATGGACGACCCGCCCCCGGCCGGCACACCCGCTGCGATCACGGTCGGCGACCAGCACCTGCTCCGGCCCGCGGACCTGGCCGAGGCGCTGGACGCGCTCGCCGCCCACCCGGACGCCCAGATCGTCGCCGGTGCCACCGACTGGGGCGTCGAGGTGAACCTCCGCAGCCGGCGCGTTGCCACCACGATCCTCATCGACCGCCTGCCCGAGCTGCGCGAGTACGAGGTGGGCGCCGCCGAGATCCGCCTCGGCGCGGCGCTGACCCTCACCGAGATCGAGCGCCGTCTGGCTGGGGCCGTGCCGCTGCTGGACGAGATGTTCTGGCAGTTCGCCTCCCGGCTGATCCGCAACGGCGCCACCCTGGGTGGCAACCTCGGTACCGGCTCCCCGATCGGTGACGC
>Ga0209487_1004846_pt1 | contig 10217 bp, 11 predicted proteins | sample Poulit2012_FD_187524 | JGI IMG/M metagenome (GOLD analysis project Ga0209487, IMG submission 187524) | Agricultural soil microbial communities from Georgia to study Nitrogen management - Poultry litter 2012 (SPAdes) (version 2) | ecosystem: Environmental > Terrestrial > Soil > Agricultural land... | reverse complement strand
AATGACTCAGATGGTAACGCAAGACGATCTCACGTGCCTTCTTGAAGAGAAAAATGACTCAGGTGGTAACGCAAGGCGATCTCGCGTGCCCTCTTGAAGGGAATAATGACTCAGGTGGTAACGCAAGGCGATCTCGCGTGCCCTCTTGAAGAGAATAATGACTCAGGTGGTAACGCAAGGCGATCTCGCGTGCCCTCTTGAAGAGAAAAACGACTCAGGTGGTAACGCAAGACAGTCCCACATGTCATTTTGAAAGAATTTTAAATCCATGTTTACTGAGAGGTTAATCAACATTTTATGTTTAAAGTGTAATCATCTATTTAAAAAATCCGTTACAAGTAAAGGTTTTCCTCTGCTTGTAACGGATTTTTAAATTAATTTGCTTTTTACATAACCATTTACAAAAATAATTGTAAATAGGGTTCCTCCTACAAATACGAGAAGTGCTCCAATATATATTTGCATGACTAGAAAAACAGTCGCGAATAAAATCGTTTGAATAATCGTTAATTGTAAGATCCATTTCGTTATAGCTTGTCTTTTTAGGGACTGATCGACTGGATATAGATCTAACCATATATTTGTCCGATAATGTTGATACAATGTCATCATTTGAAAACAACTCATATAGATAAACAGTACCGCAAATAGAATCTTCATCCATTCATTTGGAACAAGATAAATGAACAGTCCACCTATAATGAGTAAACGGATATACATTCCTAAGTAATCACCACTCCGAATGAATGTAATTCTGTATAAATAATCATATGTATGTTTTTTTTCAAACGGCAACTTACTTACTATAGAAACAAGCCATCTTCTTTTTTTCATGCGCGTTTTTAAATGAGGAACATCTGTAAACATATTTGCGATTCGATAAAATAACTGCATACGATTTTGATCTTTTTCCACTAAAATATCCCAAGCAATACTAGCTTGTTTTCTTGATATGTTGAACACATAAAGAAATAAACCTATCAATAACAGTGTTGTAATGATTGCTAAAAAGATTTCTCCACGAATGATGAAAAAGAATGTCGCACAGTTCAGTATTAACCGAACCGTTTGGTCCATCCTGCGCATGTTTTCGTCACGTATTTTAAGTAACCACCAGTTTGTAATTAAGTTCCATCCTTTAAAAATTAAGATGAGCAAAAAGGTAAGTAAAAAAGCCCCGCCACCACGATCTGGATAAGAGTGGAAATATAGTGGACTTAACGTCGCAACTACAAATAACAGTACTAATAATTGACTGACAAAACTATAAACTAATGTCCCCTTAAAATAGTCAGCCATTTTATGTTCAGCAGGAATAAGAAAGACTAGATCTGGTTCCTGTAGTAATGTGCTGATTGGTGCATAACTTACGATCAATCCAAATATAATGCCAATAATCCATGCAGATGGAAAGTCATCTGGAAGTTGAGCTAACCATTGTTGGTAATAAACAGCAATCACTGATATTAAAAAGAATAAAACAATAGCAAGATGCCCATTAAAAATGTAGCGTAAATACCTACTCATTTCTTTTATATGGGCGGATAAACGTTTTTTAAATAAATCTTGTGCATCAAACATGGCTTTCTACCTTTGTTAGTTCGAGATATAAATCATCTAGTGAAGCACTAGGCATATTAAACTGTTCCTGTAATTCAGACAAAGTACCGACCGCTCTTAATTTTCCTTCATGAATAATAACTAGTCGATCACAATAACGTTCAGCAGTTGCTAATATATGTGTCGACATTAAAATACCAGAACCATTATTTTTCATTTCATCTATCAGTTGCAAATAAGACTGGATACCAAGTGGGTCAAGTCCAACAAATGGTTCATCAACAATGTATAATGATGGTTCAATTAAAAAAGCACACATAATCATTACTTTTTGTCGCATTCCCTTTGAAAAATGGACTGGAAACCAATTAATTTGTCGTTCTAAATGAAATTCCTTTAATAATGGTGGGAGCCTTTTTTCAAATACATTTTCAGAAATATCATAAGCCATTGCTGTTAATCGCAAGTGTTCATATAAGGTTAGTTCATCATAAAGGATTGGGGTTTCAGGTATATAAGCTAGTTGATTTCGGTAAAAACTAGGATTTTCATTGATTGTGGTTCCATTAATTGAAATAGAGCCTTTTTTCGCTTGCATCAAACCAATAATGTGTTTAATGGTTGTGCTTTTACCGGCACCATTCAAACCAATTAAACCCACAATTTCTCGTTTATTCACTTCAAATGAAATCCCATGTAAAACATCTTTATGTGTATACCCACCAAACAAATTGTCAATTTTTAATAATGGCTCCACGAAATTCTCTCCTCATTTATTCATATATATAGATGTTAGCATTTTTAGATCATAATGCCAAAGCATACTATTCTCATTTTTTTATTTTTTTCATGTATATAAACGATAATTTTGTACAGAATATGTATTGAGGATATGAGGTTGTATCACTACAAGTTAATTCTGTGGAAACACAAAATGAGGTGTAAGTGATGGATATTACAATAATGTAAAGCCCTTTTGCCAGAATATATCCCAAAGAATATGTGGATACTGCCAAAACGGTTGCAAGCATGTTAAATAGCTTATTGTTATTTAACAATGCTTAATCACAATCCCCAAACATTAGACAACTTTACGATTGCATATTCAGTTATGCCGTTGTATAAGTTAAATGTATACAAATAATAATGTATTCGTACTTTGTTATTTGTATTAAAAATATCAACTTCCTCATTATTCTCAGAGCAGGCTTGCCCTCTTTAAACAGGGTAGGCCTGCTTCTTTGTTTTGAATCTTATGTATTGTATAGCTACTTATGATAAAATGATTAGTAAAGAAATGAATATATAAAGGGAGCTGTTTAATGATGAGTCATGAAGATTGTATTTTTTGTAAAATTGTTAATGGTGAAATACCATCAGCAAAGGTTTATGAGGATGAACATGTCTATGCTTTTTTAGATATTAGTCAGGTAACCAAAGGACATACGCTTGTGATCCCTAAACAACATGCAAGAAATATTTATGATACGCCATCAGACATAGCTGGTGAACTATTTGCCCGCGTTCCTAAAATATCCAATGCCATCAAAACTGCATTTCAGCCTGATGGTCTAAATATATTAGTAAACAATGAAGCGCCAGCAGATCAATCTGTCTTTCATTTACATATCCATTTACTACCGAAATACGAAGCTATAGAAGGCTATTCTTCAAACTGGATTACTCATCCAGATGATTATACGACTGAAGATCTTCAAGAAATCGCGATGAATATTGGCAAAGAGATAGATTAAAGATTTCTAGCTAATCACCAACTTTTAATTTAAGGTAAAATTTGTTATACTGATAGTGTATTTCCGCAACTGACAATGGATGTACAGTTGGGAAAAATTAGTTGAGACGAGGAGAGTTTACAAATGAATACAAGAGTTTTAGTCATTTTAGCATTATTAGTTGGGATTGGTGCTGTTTTACATGCTTTCGCTCCGCCAATATTTGGTGTTACGCCTGATTTATTATTGGCAATGATGTTTTTAGGAATTCTACTTTTTCCTAAGGTTCAATATGTTTTATTGCTGTCAATTCTTTCCGGATTTATAGCTGCATTGACAACAACATTTCCTGGTGGAGAAATTGCTAGCATGATTGAAAAACCAGCAGCTGCATTTATTTTCTTTGGTCTGTTCTTACTTATTAAAAACATGGTTAACATAAAGATCAGTAGTGCAATTCTTACTGCTATTGGAACCTTTGTTAGTGGAATCATTTTCCTTTCTATTGCCCTATTTATTCTCGGTGCTGACGTCGGAGCAGGATTTTTTGCATTATTATCAGCTGTAGTATTGCCTACCACTGTGCTTAATACCATCATAATGGTGATTATCTATCCAGTTGTAGAAGCAATCTTAAAGAGATCACAACCAATCTCAATCACCTAATAACTGACAAAATGATGATGATCCTCTGGCACAATTTGTCAGAGGATTTTTCAAAACAACGATGAACCAACATTACATAACTTTTCATTAAAATGTTTGAGCTGATGATTTTGTGGAAAAGTATAACTATGAGTTTTAAAAAGGAGGATATATGATGTCTAGAGGAAATTCATTTTTATTAGGATTTGTAATTGGTGGGGCTGTTAGTGCCGTTGCAACATTGCTTAGCACACCAACATCAGGTAAAGAACTACGTGGACAGGTAAAACAACAAGGTTTAGAGTGGAAGGAAATGGCAGACAATCTACTACAAGATGCCATTCGTTTAAAAGATCAAATCGCGAAAACTTCTAAAGAAGGTGTCGCTCTTATTAATAATTTGACAGTTGAAATGAAGAAGTCAATTGAAGAATGGAAGTCTACCGTTGAACCACATCAAGAAAATATCCATGAATATCTCGAGCAAATTCAAGCTAGTTTAAAGGATCTCGAAGAAAAAGTGAATAAACAATAACGATCGATCATTGACTAGGTTGACACAGAAAAGTGACAATCATTTTTGATTGTTAAATAATTACCTAAAGAGTATTAATAAGCATTTTCTATACAGACAAACTTAAATATCTGCTACACTATGGATAGACCACATTTTTTGGAGGGATTATTTGTGAGGTTAAAAGAAAAGAAAGTTATTACAATCGTAGATCACGATTATAACGATCTTGAGTTATGGTATCCGATCTTTAGATTACAAGAAGAAGGTGCAACTGTACACATTGTAGGAAATGAAGCAAATACAGTGTACAATGGACAATCCGGCATTCCTGCCGAAACCGATTATGCATTTTCAGACATCAATATTGATGATTATGATGGCATTCTTGTACCGGGTGGATGGGCGCCAGATAAATTAAGACGATATCCAGAAGTGCTAGATTTCATTCGAAAGTTAGATCAAGCGAATAAACCGATCGGCCAAATCTGTCATGCAGGATGGGTACTTGTCTCTGCTGGTATCTTAAAAGGTAGAAAAGTAACAAGTACACCAGCTATAAAAGATGACATGACAAATGCAGGTGCAACTTGGGTTGATGAAGAAACAGTTGTTGACGGTAATATTATTTCAAGTCGTCGCCCTTCTGATATGCCGACATATGTTAAAGCATACGCAGATAAATTAGCTGAGTAAACATTTACACAATCTAAATAAGCGTGGGACCTTCCCCATATTAGGCAGGTCCCACGCTTATTTTATGTCTTTTTTAAAAACTTACTTAGCTGTTAAATCTTCAATTGAATCAATATCCATATAACTTGGAACAACTAGACCAATTTTAGCACCTTCAAGGTTAGGTCCAAGATCAACTAATTGATCTTTATATTCTTCATATAGTTCACCATGTGTTCCAGGTAACCATGCAGCAACCATTCCATCTGCTTCGCCTGTTGCAACAGCTTGCCACATAATTGCATTATCAAGTGCTGTTGCTTCTACATCATAACCAACACTTTCTAATGCTAATTTTACGACGTTCGTTGAAGCAATTTCTGTATCCCATAGTACATATGTTAGTTCGATGGACTCACCATCTACTTCATCTACTCCATCTGTCCACTCTGCAACTTTGTCTTCATTCTCATCTACCCATGTTTGAGCGGCAACTTCTGGATCTTCACCATTTTCAATATCTAACATCACTGATTCTATATCATCTGGTGACCAATTAAAATTGTCCAATACTTGATATGCTTCAGGCATATCATCTTCAAGACCTTCACGAACCATCGTAGCAATAATTTCTTCGCCACCAAATACTTCTTTTGGATCATCTAAATACTTTAGATCATATTCAGAAAACTTCCAGTGTGGTGACCATCCAGTCACAATGATAGGTTCTTCTTTTGCAATAGCTTCACCTAATGCAGTAGCCATTGCACCACTTGAAGAGGCAACTACTTCCCAACCGTCTAAACCATATTCCTCAACTGCATCTTCCGAGGCTTGAAATACACCTGCACCAGCTTCAATACCAGTGATTTGATAATCAACTTCTTTACTATAATCTACTGCTTGATCTTCTTGATTATCATTTCCGCTACCATCATTTGAATTACCGCAAGCAGCTAGGAACATGACCAAACTAATTGACACAACTAGACCCCAACGTTTCCAGTTAACATTAAACATAAATATAAAAACCCCTTTTTTTAAAAATATATATAGTAACTTTCCATATGAAATGGAAAGATCCTAACGTAATTCATTCTATTTTTCCTTTTTAACATTTGCACTTTGTGTAAAACGATCAATAATAATCGCTAAAATGACAATGGCTAATCCTGATACAAATCCTGCACCAACATTCGCCCCTTGTAATGCTCTTAATACTTCTACACCAAGTCCTTTTGCACCAATCATCGAAGCAATAACAACCATTGATAATGCGAGCATAACCGTTTGGTTGATTCCAGCCATAATGGTTGCTTTTGCCATTGGCAACTCTACTTTAAATAATTTCTGCGAACCTGTACTACCAAATGCTTCTGAAGCCTCAATCAATTCATCTGATACTTGACGAATACCTAGATTCGTAAACCTCACAGTTGGTGGTGTCGCAAATATTAGTGATGCGAAAACGCCTGGTACCATTCCAATTCCAAAAAAGGCAACAGCAGGAATTAAATAAACGAACGCTGGCATCGTCTGCATAAAATCAAGTATTGGCGTAATAATTGCTTCAGCGGTTCTGCTTTTAGCCATCAATATACCTAGTGGCACACCTACAATCACCGATAATAGACTTGCAATCAATACCAGTGTGAATGTATCTATAAATTGGTTCCACAGTCCTTGGTTGTCAATTAACCAAAGTCCTACAACAGCGAACGCTGCTAACCCCAATCTTTTTCCAGATATGAAAAAGGCAAGTAAAGCAACAATAATAATTACAATAACTGGCGGTATACTAGAAAGCAAATCTGAAATAAGCGCCATAAAATCTCCAAAATACTTTTTAACAGGATCAAACAAAAATGAAAAAGTTTTTGTCAATCCATCAGTAAATTTCTTTGTGCCTTCTGCAATAGGTAATTTTGGAATAAAATCTAAAAGATCATTAAGCATTTTCCATATTCACCTCGCCATCTTCAGACAATGCGGCAATTACAGCTCCACGAACAATAATACCTACCATTTTTTCATTTTCTACTACCGCAATAGGTAATGGTGAATCGTGAATAATATTAAATATGTCATGCATTGGTGTTTCTTTATCAACTCGAGGAATATCATTAATTAATATACCTTCAAGGCTTCTTATATCTTTTCTCACTGCATCTGCTGCATCATCTGCAGTTACATAACCTTTTAAATTTCTTTTCCCATCAACTACATAGACACCTGATAATCCAACCTCACGCATTCGTTCTAATGCAACACGTGGACCATGATTATCAATGTTGACTGTTTCTGGACGCTTCATAATGTGTTGTGCTGTTAAAATTTTTGAACGGTCAACATCTTCAACAAACTTTTCAACATAATCATCCGCTGGTTTAACGAGTATTTCTTCTGGTGTGCCAATTTGAACAATAGAACCATCTTTCATTAAAGCAATTCGGTCACCTAATCTTAGTGCCTCATCTAGATCATGAGTAATGAATAAAATTGTTTTTTTCATTTTAGCTTGCAAATCCATTAACTCATCTTGCATTTCTTTTCGAATTAATGGGTCAAGCGCTGAAAAAGCTTCATCCATGAGTAAAACATCTGGATCATTTGCCAAGGCACGTGCTAAACCAACACGCTGTTGCATTCCGCCTGATAGTTGATTAGGATATTGATCTAAATAACCGCCTAACCCTACCATTTCAAGTGCTTCTTTTGCTCTTTTTTGTCGTTCATCTTTTGGTATGTTTTGAATTTCAAGGCCAAATTCAGCATTCTCTATAATGGTGCGATGAGGAAATAATGCAAAGCTTTGGAAAACCATGCTTAGTTTTTTTCTTCTCACTTGTCGCAATGCCTCTCGATTCATTGTGGATAAATTTTCACCATCTATGAGGATATTACCTGATGTAGGTTCAATAATACGATTGATTAAACGTACTAAAGTCGATTTACCACTTCCCGATAATCCCATAATCACAAAAATTTCACCCGCTTCAACTGAAAATGAAGCACGGTTAACTCCAACTGTCTGACCTGTTTTTTTCAGTATTTCTTCTTTCGACATGCCATTATCGAGCATATCTAAAGCTTGTCTAGGATTTCTGCCAAAAACTTTTGTTAAATTTTCAACCTTAATAATTGGCATTCCCTTCACCTCTTTAATAGCTATTCCCCCTTCTCTGGATAATTATGTCACTTAGCATTTCCCGTAAGGATAATCTTATCCGATTTGGATTTTATTATTTCCGAGCTAACATGCAGACACTTATACAACTATACTGGCTTCTCCCCCAAATGATCAAACAGTAAATTTCATTATTTAAGGCTACTTGTCTTCACTACAAGTTACTTATGTCTCTGTATAGACTTTTTCATACATTTTCACAATATCTCTTTACTTTCCTCTCCATTTTCTAATTAATAATTGTTTTTCCTTCGTACTGTGATAATAATGAGGTATTATTTGTTTTTAAAACAATTTGAAACAGTCAAAAGTTTTTTGTTGGACAAGATTATGTTATATTATATAAATGGTACATAAAGATAAGAAATAGGAGTGTTAAATGAATGAAAAGAATACTAATTGCTGTAATGTTTACAGTTGGGATACTTGGGCTAGTAGCTTGTAGCTCTGGTGATTCAGAAATTGTTGTAAAAACAAATGTTGGAGATATTTCAAAAGATGAGTTTTATGATGCATTAAAAGAGCGTGTTGGTGAACAAGTACTCCAAGAAGTCATAACGATTAAAATTCTCGAAGATAAATATACTGTCGATGATAAAGACGTAGATGAAGAAGTTAATACAGCGAAAGAACAATTAGGTGAACAATTTGACATGTGGTTAACTTCACAGGGTTATCAAGATGAAGATGCATTTCGTGAAATGGTTCGTGTAAGCTTACTTTTTGATGAAGCTGTCTATGGAGAAGTTGAAATTTCTGATGAAGAAATCGAACAATATTATGATCGTATTTCAGAAGAAGTTGAAGCAGAGCATATTTTGGTAGAAGATGAAGAGTTAGCTAATGAGATCAAGGAAAAGCTTGATAATGGTGAAGATTTTGCCAAATTAGCGAAAGAACATTCAACAGATCCTGGTTCTGCTGAAGAAGGTGGAGTATTAGGTGTTGTTCCAATTGGTGAATTTGTCCCTGAATTTGAGGATGCCGCATATACATTAGATATTGATGTTATTAGTGACCCAATAAAAAGTGATCATGGGTATCATATTATTAGGGTAACTGATAAACACGATGTATCTGAAGAAATTGGCTCACTAGAAGATAATAAGAAATCTATCATTAGTACACTTCGTGCGAAGAAAGTTGATCCTACCGAAGCACAAGCTAAGATAACAGAACTTATTGACGATGCGAAAGTAGATATCAAAATCTCTGAGTATGAAGATCTATTTAAAACTGAAGGTTAAACTATATCATAATAAAGAAACTGGGACATAGGGGCTGGACCCTTGGATTTTGTCCCAGTTCTTTTTAATTAGATTTTTGTTTCTTTCTCATTCGTTCTTCCTCCATACGTTCGATGTATTTCATCCCTTCATTTTCAATGTAGTGTTGATCAAGCTCTTTCTCCGCCTTTATTGCTCTAAATGCCATATAACCAGATAAAAAGATCAGAACAATTATTGTAAATACCCACCAAGGCAATCCAGCGATCATTTTTTAAGCCTCCTTGTCCACTTCTCTTTAACATATCTATATGAACTATTTTCTAAAAAAATGACGGGAGCTTTTTGTTTATAACATAAGACCTCAACTGTCTCATCAATAAAATAAGTTCAAACAGTTTAACAATTCAAACTTAACAACTTTTAATAACTATCTTGACATCTTTGTAGACAATTATTAAAACTGTTTTCTAAAACACAATTGCCATAGTAGAAACAAACTGCGAACTACCTGAATTCAGACTAATTTACCGTCTGGGATCGCACCGTACGGACGCTTTTGTATGAAAAGAACTTAAGAAAATGCTCTAAAATGGCAATAATAAATTAGACCCTTCAAATTCCGTTTTTTTAAAGAGTAAGGATGATCATTTTATTTGTTACTGTTAAAAATTTAA
>Ga0209487_1004845_pt1 | contig 10220 bp, 9 predicted proteins | sample Poulit2012_FD_187524 | JGI IMG/M metagenome (GOLD analysis project Ga0209487, IMG submission 187524) | Agricultural soil microbial communities from Georgia to study Nitrogen management - Poultry litter 2012 (SPAdes) (version 2) | ecosystem: Environmental > Terrestrial > Soil > Agricultural land... | reverse complement strand
CTAATGAAGATAAAGGCTTATGGGAAGACCTGTTGGAACAAGTGCAATTTTTACCCATTAAAGAACAAGACCGCATGATTTTGAATTACCTCGTTCTCAACTTAGATGATAATGGCTATTTAACAATTACAAATGAGGAAGTTGCAACAATGCTCTCTACCAATGAAGAAACCGTTGAACATTGTGTAGAAATACTGCAAGATTTAGAGCCGATTGGTATCGGGGCCAGAGATTTAACAGAGTGTTTGCTTCTGCAAGCGCAAGCCTATTACTCTGATGATACGAATACTGAACTGGTTATCAGGGATCATTTGGATTTATTGGCAAATAAAAAATGGCAAGACATTGCACGCACTTTAAAGATCACACTTAAAGATGTCAAAAGGATTGCTGAACAAATCCAGACCCTTAATCCCAAACCATGTGCCAGAATGAACAACACTACAGCAAGTTACTTATATCCTGATATTACTATTGAAGAAGATAACGGAAATTATGTCGTTTCCCTGAATGACAATTACATACCGAAGATCCATCTGAACCAGGAATATATGCCATTATTAAAAGGTAAAAGTGAAACATCAAAATATGTAAACCAGAATTATAAAAAATATATGTGGTTAATCAATAGCATCGAACAGCGGAGAAATACTATTTTGAAAATAGCTAAGGTGATTGTAAAAAAACAACGGGATTTTCTCGAAAACGGATTTGCTTCTCTCCAAGCAATGACACTAAAAGAAGTGGCAGATGAAATTGAGATGCATGAATCAACAGTCAGCCGCGCAACAAGCAATAAAGTAATCCGAACACCGGCCGGCTCTTTTGAAATGTCACGGCTATTCACCTCAAGCCTTGGAAAAAGTGATGGCAGTAATGCATCTTCAGCAAAGGTAAAGATTTTACTCAAGGAGTTTATTAATAAAGAAGATAAAAAGAAGCCCTATTCGGATCAGAAAATCGCTGATTATTTTAAAAAGGAAAGCGGAATTACGATATCAAGGCGTACTGTTGCGAAGTATCGGGAGGAGCTGAATATTTTATCATCGACTAAGCGGAAGGAGATTGTTTGATTGTATAAGATCTTTAAATTATAAAGAAGGTAGGCGTCATCATCAGTGATTACGCCTACAATAAACTTTATTTCACTCGAAAAAAAATCCAAAAAACCAGCCTCTTTTAATAAATCCAGATCTAACAGCCCGTTAACATCATCATATCCAAAATCATTAGAACCCACTTGAATATCTGCAAAAGAGTAATCATTTACTTGAATTCGGTCTACCTTTTAAAAAAGCATGTTATTTTCCACCAATGCAAAAATCCATCGCTATCTCAAAGAGAGCGATGGATTTTCAGTTTTACTTTGAATTACCCTTGCGCTTTTCTAATCTCTTGGTCTACCACTTTTTTCCTGATTGATTGCAGTTGCAGTCCAATCATCACAACAAATACAATAAGCCCAGCAATATCTGTATAGCCACCAGGATAAATTAATAGCAGCCCAGTAGCTACGGATACAATTCTTTCCACCCAATGCAATTTCCGGTACCAGAAACCAATCAAGCCACCACCAATTGCTATCATTCCAGCGATAGCGGTCGCTAATATCAAAATAACTTCCCAGAACGTTGTATCAATCATTAATAACTCCGGTTGCAAAATAAACATATATGGAATAATAAAGGCTGCGATTGCTAATTTCGATGCGTTAACACCTGTTCGAATTGGTGCACCACCGGAAATTCCGGTCGCTGCAAAAGCTGCAAGTGCAACAGGTGGTGTAATATCCGCAACAATTCCAAAATAGAAAACAAACATATGCCCCGCGAGCACCGGAATCGCTACTTCAAGTTGATCATTCAGTGCTAAAATAGCTGGCAACGCAATCGTTGACGTAATAATATAGTTTGCTGTCGTAGGTGAACCCATCCCTAGAATAAGTGATGCAATCATCGTAAAAAACAGAGTAAGTAACAACATGACCTGTGGAGAAGAAGCAATGGTTCCTGCCAAACTGACAAGTCCATTCCCCATTTTCAGCCCTAATCCTGTTTTCGTTACAACACCAACAATAATCCCCGCACAAGCTGTTGCTGCTGCGACCCCCAGTGCAGTCCTTGCACCTGACGTTAGTGCAACAATGAATCTACCAGGTGTGATTCGTGTATCTTTCCGAAATAGACTAACAATAATCGTTGCCAAAATACCATATAAGGCTGTTCGTTCAATACTAAATCCGTCAAACAACAACCAAACGATGGCCACAATCGGAATTAAAAGATGGATTTTTTTAAGTACTTCTCTCTTTCTAGGAATCTCTTCTTCAGGTAATCCATGAAGACCCAACTTTTTTGCTTCAAAATGCGTCATAATCCATATGCCTGAGAAATATAAAGCAGCCGGTATCGTCGCCGCTTTGGCTATTTCCCAGTAACCAACTCCGGCAAATTCTATCATCAGAAATGCGGCAGCCCCCATAATTGGCGGCATGATCTGGCCACCGGTGGAAGACGCTGCCTCAACTGCACCGGCAAAATTTCGATGATAGCCTAACTTTTTCATCATTGGGATCGTGTAAGAACCGGTCGTTACTGTATTCGCTACAGAACTTCCAGAGATCGTCCCATTAAGCGCACTGGAAAATATCGCAACTTTCGCAGGTCCACCTGTCCTCCGACCCGCAAGTGATATCGCCAAATCATTAAAGTAGTTACCGACACCTGTCTGAATAAGAAAAGCACCGAATAACAGAAATAAGAAAATATAAGTAGAAGAAACCTGTAGTGGTGTACCGAGAATCCCTTCTGTTGTAAAGAACATCGAGTCAATCAATTGCGACAAAGTAAGTCCTCGATGTGCCAGCATTCCCGGCATATAAGGACCAAATAATGCATAGGCGAGAAAAACCAATGATATAATAGTAATCGGCAAACCGACCGCCCGTCTTGTAGCTTCCAAAACAAGCAATATAGCAATTCCGCCAATAATCATTTGTGTATTATCGATTCCGCCAATTTTCTGTACCAATGTTTCATAAAAAACCGGCCAATAACCACAAACGACAATCGCAGCGACCGCAAGCAAGATATCATACCAAGCTACTTTTTTCTTGTTTCCCTTTTTCCTAGCCGGATATAAAAGAAAAATAAGTGTTAATGCAAATCCCAAGTGAACTGTCCGTTGGATATAAGCAGTATATTGCCCGAACGCACCTGTATAAAGCTGGAATAAAGAAAAAGCTAATAAAGTAATAAAGACAATTTTCGCAGCAATTCCAGCCAGATTACGAGTATTTGATTCGGTATCATATTTTTGCAATAATTCTTCTTGTTGTTCTTGTGAGAGCTCTTGTTTGGATTCACTCATGAATGCGCACTCCTTTCAAATACTGCCATAAAGTTAACTTTTCTATTTTGAGTGTGAACCATGCGCCGGGTTTAAAGTAATCATTAAACCAAACCAAATGTTCACCCTGAATTCCCCAGACAAGTCGTGTTTCAGACACTGTTTTCCCGTTTCGGACATTCATAGAATGAAAAATATTATTCAAATCTTTGATATGATATTTCCCATCCTCATAGACGAATGTTTCCCCTTCCTGGGCATTAGAAGGCATGCCAATTCCAAACTCCTCATACACGATTTCAGTTTGTTTGATCATGTCATTATCCATTACCTCATATTTTTCCACCACATCTGTTAAATGGATCGAATGTTTGAAAATAATTTGGAATTCATCTTCTTTATCCATAGGGACAAATGCTTCTATATGATTCGTATTTTCCTTATAAAATACCAATGCTGAACGAAATGGAACAAACGAGAGGGCAATACCTGCCAGGAAAATAATTATTGCGATGATTGCTGTTTTTTTGAAAAGGTCATTCATATACCAGTCCACCCTATATCTGTTGGCTGAAAATAATATGGCCGGTAGCAATTGCCTACAAATAGGACCCGCAACCGGCCTCGCTTCTTAAATTAAATTTTAAACTATTCTGCTTCTATTCCTTCTTCATCAAAGTATTTTTTTGCACCGGGATGCAAGTCAATACCAATCCCATCTAGTGCAGATTCCAGTGTAATAAGCTCACCTTTTGCATGTGAGATTTGATCTGTATTTTCATAAAGCGCTTTCGTCATGTCATAAACAGCATCTTCGGAAATATTGTCCGTCACAGCCAGCATTGCTAGAACTGCAACCGTCTCAACATCTTCTTCTAATCCATATGTCCCCTCCGGAACAGTATCTGCTGCATAATATGGATATTGTTCCACAAGTTCATCTGCCTTATCTTGCGCAACAGGTACAATACTTACATCTTCTGTTGCTGATAATCCTTCAACAGCTCCTGTCGGTGTACCCGCAGTAATGAAAGCGGCATCAATATTTCCATCTTGAATACCACCAGTAGATTCACCAAAGTCCAGGTTTTCTGCATCAATATCATCCATCGTCATGCCATGGACCTCTAAAATTTGCTCCGCATTAATATACGTTCCGGATCCAGGTGCACCAACAGAGACCGTTTTCCCTTCCAAATCTTCTACAGATTCAATTCCTGCTTTATCCGTTGTCACAATTTGGATTGTCTCCGGGTAAAGTGATCCAAGTGCGAGCACATTATCAACCGGGTTTCCATCAAATGCGTTCACCCCGTCAACCGCATTGGCAACGACGTCTGTTTGAACAAAGGCAATCTCGGCTTCCTCTTCTTGTAAAGCGATTACATTATCTGCCGATGCGTTGGATGAAACTGCATCCGTTTGAATACCCGTTTCATCTGTGATAATTTTAGCCATTGCCCCGCCAAGCGGATAATACGTACCACTCGTGCCACCTGTCAGCATGCTGATGAATTCAGGTGTTTCTCCTTTATCTTCACCCTCAGCATCCCCATCTGTATCTGCATCTTCCGTACCACCACAAGCTCCTAAAAATAACGCTAATAAAAGCAACATAGCAATGGAAAATAAATAATTTCTCTTTTTCATCATACTACCCCCTTATAGTATCTTAGCACTAATAGTTTACCCTTAACATCGCCTAATTGTCAAATTATTTTTAATAAAACTAAATATCCCACTTATCGTTAAGTCGCACGAAATAGAGTTTACAGAATATAATTATATCTATAGTTGACAAAACCGATCGGAAAAGAGATTATATAGATATTATAACAACTCATATTTATCCCTAGGGATTAAGGAAAGGGTGATCAGCATGTATTTAACAATAGATGGTGTGGAGAAAAGCTTCCAAAATAAAGATAAACATCAAGTAAAAGCTCTGGAAGATATCAATTTTGAAGTGGAAAAAGGGCAATTCTTATCCATTATAGGGCCATCCGGTTGCGGAAAATCCACGTTGCTTTATTTAATAGCCGGGCTTGATCAAATAGACAAGGGGGAAATCACTGTTTCCGGAAAAAAAGTGACTAAACCCGGACCAGATCGTGTTGTTGTTTTTCAAGAAGATGGTCTCTTTCCTTGGGCTTCCGTACTGGACAATGTCACGTATGGCTTACTTTTAAAAAACATGCCTAAAAAGGAAGCCGTAGAAAAAGCGCGCGCCATGCTGAAGATGGTTCATTTAAGCAATTACGTTGATGCCTATCCACATCAGCTTTCCGGCGGGATGAAACAACGGGTCGCCATTGCACGTGCGCTTGTCATGGAACCGGATATTTTATTAATGGATGAACCATTTGCCGCTTTAGATGAACAAACGAGAATGGTGCTGCACAAAGAACTGCTCGATATTTGGCGGGAAACAAAAGTAACGATTCTTTTCATTACCCATAATATTCGCGAGGCCGTTCTTCTATCGGAAAAAATCATCGTCCTGGAAACACGTCCCGGAAAAATAAAAGCAACATTTACGGTTCAAACCATGCAAGATGGTGTCACACCGGATAGTGTCTCCCTTCATCTGGAACAACAAATATTAGCAACATTACAGGAAGAAATGGAAAAAGTGTTAAAGGAGGAGATGGGTGATGACTACAGCTTTAAGACGAATCAGCTTCATCGCGATACTAGCGGTGATATGGGAAGTCACATCTAGATTATCAGGGATGCCGGCTTTTATGTTCCCAGGGATCATACAAGTGATGGAAACATTATTCAATGGGATTATACATGGACAAATAACCGTCGCGATTGTACAAAGTTTGGGACGATTGCTCATTGGGTTTTTCATCGCGGTATCGCTCGGGCTGTTGTTCGGTTATTTAATCTGGAGATATAAACTTGTTGAAGATACACTCGGTTTTCTCGTTACAGCACTGCAGTCGATTCCGAGTATTGTTTGGTTTCCACTTGCCATTATTTGGTTCGGCCTTAACAATTTTGCGATTCTATTCATTGTAACCATTGGCGCAACATGGACGATGACGATCAATGCAGTCAGCGGCTTTAAAAATGTACCGACACTTTACCAACGCGTAGCTAAAACATTCGGTTCCAGCGGGTTTCATTTTTTACGGACAGTGATTATACCCGCGTCCATCCCGCAAATCATTTCCGGACTGCGTATTGCTTGGGCATTTGCCTGGCGCGCATTAATGGCTGGGGAATTACTCGGAGCAGGCGGGGGACTTGGTCATCTGCTGGAAACGGGCAGATCGCTTGGACAAATGGACCTTGTTATATCTGTGATGATTATTATTGCAATCATCGGAACCATTGTTGACAATGTGGTATTTCTGAAATTAGAACGGCGTGTGCAAAGAAGATGGGGATTAGCTTAATTGATTAAAATAAGATGGGAGAGATTGACATGAAACGTTTTCCAATGATTCTAGCAATAATTTCTTTATTTATTATCGGAGGGCTCGCGGCTTGCTCACAAGACGGAGCAATAGATGAAAAGGATGGAAAAAAACAAATTACTATCGGATATTTTCCTAACCTGACACATATTGCCACAATGGTTGCTTTAGAGAACGACTATTTCGACGAAGCTTTTGGTGAAGAGGTTGAATATCAAACGAAAATAGTCACGAACGGCGGATTATTTATGGAAGCAATGGCAACGAGTGATATTGATGTCGGAACAGTCGGCCCCGGTCCATTACTTAACTTCTATGTGAAAGATCCGAAGTACCATCTCATTTCAGGTGCGGTCAATGGCGGCGCAGTGCTCGCAGTTAGCGAGGAGAGCGGTATTGACGATTTAGCCGACTTGGACGGGAAGAAAGTGGCCATTCCTGTCATTGGAAGTACGCAAGATGTTATGCTGAGGAAAGCACTGGAGGAAGTTGATTTAAAGCCCGAGTCCAATGGTGGTTCTGTGGAATTATTCGCGGCGGATCCGGCTGATACAACTACCTTGTTTGCGCAAAAATCGGTTGATGCTGCAGCAACCCAAGAACCATGGGGATATGTTTTGGAAACACAGGCGGATGGTGAGCTGTTACTTGACTGGGAATCTTTTGCCTGGGGGAAAGACTCAACAAATACAGTTGTGGCAGCTACAGAAACATTTTCAAACGACGAGGAACTAGCAGCATCCTATTTAACTGCCCATGAAAAGGCTGTTCAGTTTGTGAAAGAAAATCCACAAGAAAGCCAGGAACTTGTCGTCCAACACCTGAAAGATCTTACTGGTCAGGAAGTTAATAAAGATGAGCTGGAAGCAGCCTTTGATCGACTGGAAGTAACAACAGATGTAAACGAAAAAGTAATTCAGGAGATGGCGAATATCAGTGAAGAAGCCGACTATATTCCTAGTAATGATATTGATGGAATGGTGGATTTGTCGATTTTGGATGGGGTTGCGGAGTAATAAAGTTGTTGGTTGTTGATTGGGAGTTATTTCAATTAGCAACCAATATTGTTTTTCAAAAGGCTCAAAAGAATATAAAGGAAGAGCACCTGTATAGTATTGGGATTAAATGATTCTAATTAAAACCCCTCCGGCATATACTTATCAGGTCGGCAGATGATTAACTTACTAGCCACAAAGGAATACAATAGATCGAACAAATAATAGGGAGGTTATTTTTAATGCCAAGCGGTTTACATGAAATGAAAGTAGATCTTCCGATTGAGAAAGTCTGGTCATTTATCAGTGATATGGATAATTGGGCGCCATTAGTTCCCGGCTACCTGGAACATGATATTTTGAACGACAGACAGTCCACCTGGAAATTCATAGGTGAAGTTGGTGTCGTGCAGAAAACGGTACATCTGAAAATAGACATTATCAAGTGGCAGGAACCATCGAAAGTGACATTTAACTTATCCGGATTAAACGAAAACTTTAAAGGAAATGGCTATTTTGAGGCACAAGCAATAGATGCAAGACAAACTGAAATAACAGGCTATCTGGATATCACCGCAAAAGGTCTGATGGGGCCAATGATTAATTCTGTACTGAAGTCCCTCGTCCCAAGAACTACGAAAGAGTTAACAGAAGCAACTGCTAATAAAATGGTTGATGTTGAGGTAGTTGCTACATAAGTACAATAATGCAGCTAAAAAGAACACGATACTCTGTTAAACTCAGAGACGTGTTCTTTTTGGCATCCATTCGGGAATACCCATTATAAAATAAAAGACAAAGGGACAGGCACGCTGCCCCATTTTACCCAACCTATTCGAAAACGGTTGGAACAACGCACCTCACACACACTTTCCCTTAAATAACTTCCTCCACATAACGGATAAATTGTTGTGCTCTGATTCGGTGTGTGTGGTTGTGGTGGATAAACTTATATCCTGCTAGGGCTATTTCTTTGCGTTCTTTAACATTGGTTAAATAATACAACCCTTTGTTATAAAAGTTTGTTTGATCTGCGGCAACGTAGTTAACACCATCCTTAAAACCTAACTCGACTAAGTCGGGATTTTCCTCGGCTATTAAAAGTGTATAACAGCCAGGAACTTCGAAATATTTCATAACAGGATATTGATAGATGGAACCGCATGTGAAAAACATTTTTGCGCGGTTAATTTCTTTTCCGAAGTCTTCGTCGATAATATATTTCGAGCGATCTTGTTTGAGATGTCCCGGGTGTTTATGATATACAAAACCTTCAACATTCTCCATTGTATCCCGGACCGCTGCACGGAATGGATAGCTTTCAGCGATATGCCCCATGAGTAGAAAATCGATGTCTTTTTTCTGGTTCCAATTTCGTATTAAAGCAGGGTTGATCGAAAAAGGCAGAAAGCGAAATTTAGATTTGTATTCAGGGTATCTTTCCAGAAAAGGGTATTTACTGACTGAAAAAATTAACGAGATATTATTCTTTTGGAAGTACTCTTTTCTCTTTTCAGGCTTCCAATGGGCATCAATGACATATGTGCCAATTGGGATATCGATTTTGTCTAGATTTTCAATCTTAGGGGATAAACGATTTTGTGCAGTAATATCATAATGAAAAATGAAGTCAGGTTGATTTTTTTGTTGTTTTAAGATCTCCAATATGTCGCCATCTTCATGATGGTAAGACACATGTGCAAACGCTTCTAGCGCTTGTAAAAACTCATACTTCACTTTATGTTTTGGATATAATTTATCGAATCTCCTCACAAGTATGAGTATGTTAGGTTTTCCCATTTTACCTAACCCCTTTACTTTATTTTTTTGTGGGACGTAGGGACAGGCACACTGTCCAGAGGTTTCCGCCTAGAGCTAGCGGGACAAGGAACCTGTCCCCATGTCCCAAACTTAACTTTCATTAAAATATGATTCACTAAATGATTGTTTCATGGTTTTTATATCTTTTGCGTTCATTGTCTCAACATATTTTAATATTTCTTGTTTGATCTGGCTACGGTATTTGGGTGCCAGAAATTCTTGTGATTTGGAATACCATTTGTTCATCCAATCAACCGATAGCGTATCACCACGTGTTTCTTTCTTTAGTGCCAGCATTTCTTCGTGGTTTCCATTATAGTGAGCGGTAATATAGGCTAATATACTTGAAAAATAAATGGGTGGTGGTGCATGAAGGACTTTTTGTGCATCTTTAATATTAAATAATTTATCTAGATAACTATCATGGAGCGGACGATTCATCATCACCTTCTCTAATAGACTTTTCCTAAAACATTTAAAACAGTTCATACATGGTTGTTTAATGTTCCCTCTGCTACAAGCTTGAGCAAATTCACTGTACAATGAATTATTGACAATCCTTGTTGTAGTGACTTCACTTAACCCGATTGTCGGCAGCGTATACGTTAAATCAACAGCTGTTAACAGT
>Ga0209487_1004843_pt1 | contig 10224 bp, 10 predicted proteins | sample Poulit2012_FD_187524 | JGI IMG/M metagenome (GOLD analysis project Ga0209487, IMG submission 187524) | Agricultural soil microbial communities from Georgia to study Nitrogen management - Poultry litter 2012 (SPAdes) (version 2) | ecosystem: Environmental > Terrestrial > Soil > Agricultural land... | reverse complement strand
CTTGCCCCAGCGTTCATGCGGTGCGGTCACTCTACCGGAACGCTGTGATCTAAGGCACAGTTTCGGGCGCCGAAATCTTGACCGTAGGCCGGGATGTCCGCGGGCGCGGGAGCGGGACCGGTATGCCTGCCGCAGGTCGTTGGTCTACGGCAAGAACTGCGGGCCGACGACGCGAGCCCGGGTGGTCATCCTTGGGGTAGGGTGACGTCCCTCCTTGTCCGGCCGGGAGCCGGGAAACTCATCGCGGCGCGAGCGAGACGATCCGCGGCGATTCAATCCCGGGCGCCTTGATAGCGGCGGCTTGATCCCCGCGTGTCTCGATCCGCGGGCACTCAATCTGCGGCGATGAAGTGGGCGATGACGCCCCACCCGTTGGATAGAAGGTGGACGAGGATGATGAGCACCAGATTCCGGTACCGCCACCACATCACCCCCACGAACCAGCCGAACGAGCCCTGGATCGCGACCACGCGAGCGACGTCGAGGAGCGGTTCACCGGTGCCGTGGCTGCCCAGGTGCATGAGGCCGAAGAGCACCGAGGTCACTCCGATTCCGGCCCAGGCCCCCAGCATCGCCTCCAGCCGGGTCTGCAGCCAGCGGCGGAAGAACAACTCCTCGCCGATGCCGGCGGTGATCGCCGTAGCGATCGCCGCGACGATGAGGTAGGCCGGGTCCACAGCGCCGAAGTGGGAGCCCGGGTTCCACGGCGCCAACTGCGACAGGTAGAACCACACGGCGGCCACGACCAGCGGCGCCCACCACCGCCATGGCCCAGGGCGGGTCTTGAACCGGACCGAGTGACGCACCAGGAGAACCACGGCCGCGGGCAGGACCATCAACAGCACGAATTTGCCGGCGATGTAGTCCTCGTCGCGCAGGAGGGCCAGGCTCGCTGTGAGAGTGAACGCCGCGAAGAACACGACGAGCGCGCCCGTCGTCACCAGTAGTCGGGTGCGGCGCACCGGCTCGGCTGGCATGGGCGCCGGCCGCCACGGCAGCATCAGCGTCAGCAGGATGCCCGCCGCGGGCGGCAGCAGCACGGCCCACATCGGCACCGATGGTGCGCCCGGGTCGGAGGAGATCGGAGTTCCTTCCGGCAGCAGGATCATGACCGTCGCGATGCTGCCGACGGTCAGCACGATCGACACCACGAGCAGGAACCGGCCGGCCGCGCGGGGCAGCATCGGCCGCACGTGGTCGGTGCGTGGTCGGGGGAACGATGTTTGTTGCACCATCGATGCTAACTAGCCCCTTTCGGGTGCGGGAGCGGCCGGCAGGGTGGCCGGCAGACCGAACTCGGCGAACCGCTCCCCGGTGCCCAGGAATGTCACCATCTGGGTGATCTGCCCGCAGCGGTGCAGGGCTCGGATGATCGTCTCCTGGACCGCGTCATCGGCGTCGGCGGCCGCCCCGAGCAGCCGGTAGCAGTACCCGGTCAGCGGGCCACGGAGCGCTTCCAGATCCTGGACGGTGACCTCGGGCGTCATCGTCACCTCCTGCGTCGGTGCGGTGTCCGTGCCGAAAAACCCTAACGGTGCCCGGCGCGAATCGGAACGCGAATAACGATGCGTCCCTTCCACCGCCGCCGCCCGGCGACCGGTTGACGCAGCGCGGGTTAGAACATCCGCACCACCAGGTAGGCCACATAGGCCAGCAGCAGCACACCGGCCATCCGGTTCACCACCGTCCGGCGCACCCCTGCGGTCCACGCCCCGGCCACCGCGGCCAGCCCCACCCACAACACGGGGGCGGCCCAGCGCAGGATCGGGCCCCACGGCTCGGATGCCTCCGCCCCGGCCGGGCCCACCACCGCGAAGAAGGCCGCCACCACCAGACAGAGCAGGACGACGGCGATCCCGACGGCGGTCCGGTGGCGCTCGGTGAAGGGAACCTGGGCGGCGTCGTGCGCCCCGTCGTCCGCCCCGCGTTCGTCGTCGACCGGGTGCGGATCATCGTTCGTGGCGCGGTGGTGCTCCTCGGCCCCTGAATCGTCCGGAGTGCTCATCCCCACCAGGGTATCTACGGGCGGGTCACGGCCCTACGCTCGGTAGACTCGCCCCCATGTCCACCCTCAACACCGCCGAGGTGGCGCGCCTGGCCGCGCTCGCCCGGATCGACCTGACCCCCGAGGAGACCGAGCGCCTCACCGGCGAACTGGACGTGATCGTCGAGGCGGTCGCCAAGGTCTCCACCGTCGCCGGTGACGACGTGCCGGCCACCAGCCATCCGATCCCGCTGGTGAACGTGTTCCGCGAGGACGAGGTCACCGAGACCCTCGACCCGCAGGAGGTGCTCTCCCAGGCACCGGAGCAGGAGGACCAGATGTTCGCCGTCCCGCAGATCCTGGGTGAGGACGCATGAGTGAACTGATCGGACTCACCGCAGCCGAACTCGCTCAGCGCCTGGCCTCGGGGGAGGTGACCAGCCTGCAGGCCACGCAGGCCCACCTGGACCGTATCGGTGCCGCCGAGGAGGAGATCCACGCTTTCTTGCACGTCAACACCGACGAGGCGTTGGCCGCCGCCCGCAACGTGGACGCCCGCCGCGCCGCCGGTGAGGACCTGCCGGAGTTGGCCGGGGTGCCGGTGGCGGTCAAGGACGTGCTGGTCACCAAGGGCCAGGTCACCACTGCGGGCTCGAAGATGCTGCAGGACTGGGTCCCGCCCTATGACGCGACGCTGGTGACCAGGTTGCGAGCGGCCGGGATGCCGATCCTGGGCAAGACGAACATGGATGAGTTCGCGATGGGCTCCTCCACCGAGCACTCCGCGTTCGGCCCCACCCGGAACCCGTGGGACACCACCCGCGTGCCGGGCGGCTCCGGCGGCGGGTCGGCGGCCGCCGTCGCGGCCTTCGAGGCCCCGCTGGCGGTGGGCAGCGACACCGGCGGCTCGATCCGCCAACCCGCGGCGGTCACCGGCACGGTGGGGATCAAACCAACTTACGGGTCGGTGTCCCGGTACGGGCTGATCGCACTGGCCTCCAGCCTCGACCAGGCCGGCCCCTGCGCCCGCACGGTGCTGGACGCGGCGCTGCTGCATGACGTGATCGGCGGGTATGACCCGCTGGACGCCACCTCCTTGCCCGAGCCTGCGCCGTCGTACGCCGCCGCGGCCCGTGCGGGCGCCGAGGCCGACCTGAGCGGCGTGAAGGTCGGAGTGGTCCGGGAACTGACCGGTGCGGGCTACCACGCCGGGGTGGAGCAACGGTTCACCGAGACCCTGGAATTGCTCACCTCCGCCGGCGCCGAAGTGGTCGAGGTGTCCTGCCCGAGTTTCGATGCCGCACTGGCGGCCTACTACCTGCTCATGCCCTCCGAAGCCTCCTCCAACCTCGCCCGGTTCGACGGGATGCGCTACGGCCTGCGGGTGCTACCCGAGGAAGGCCCCGTCACCGCCGAGCGCGTCATGGCCGCCACCCGGGGCGCCGGGTTCGGTGCGGAGGCCAAGCGCCGCATCATCCTGGGTACCTACGCCCTGTCCGCCGGGTACTACGACGCCTACTACGGCAGCGCGCAGAAGGTCCGCACCCTGGTGCAGCGGGACTTCACCGCCGCATTCGATCAGGTCGACGTGCTCGTGTCCCCGACTGCGCCCACAACCGCCTTCCCGTTGGGGGAGAAGGTCGATGACCCGATGGCGATGTACCGCAACGACATCGCCACGATCCCGGCCAACCTCGCCGGCATTCCGGGGCTGTCCCTGCCCTCGGGGTTGGCCGAGGACGACCTGCCCGCCGGGTTCCAGATCCTCGCCCCGGCCCGCCAGGACGAGCGCCTGTACCGCATCGGCGCGGCCCTGGAGGCCCGCCAGCACCAGGCGTGGGGCGGCCCGTTGATCAACAGACTTCGCCCGCAGGAGGCCAGCGCATGAGTACCGCCACGTTGATGGACTACGCGGATGCGACCACCAGGTTCGACCCCGTGCTCGGTATCGAGGTGCACGTGGAACTTGGCACCGCCTCGAAGATGTTCGACGGCGCCCCCGCCCATTTCGGGGCGGCCCCAAACTCGGCCATCACCCCGACCTCGGCGGGCCTGCCCGGGGCGTTGCCGACGCTGAACCGCACCGCGGTGGAGTACGCGATCAAGATCGGCCTGGCGCTGAACTGCCAGATCGCCCAGGTGTGCCGGTTCGACCGGAAGAACTACTTCTACCCCGACGTGCCGAAGAACTTCCAGACCTCCCAGGCCGATGAGCCCATCGCCTACGACGGGTACCTGGACGTGGAACTGGACGACGGCACCGTGGTGCGGGTGGAGATCGAACGGGCGCACATGGAGGAGGACGCCGGGAAGAACACCCACGTGGGCGGCGCCACCGGAAGGATCCACGGCGCCACCCACTCCCTGGTGGACTACAACCGGGCCGGGGTCCCGCTGGTGGAGATCGTCACCCGCCCCATCACCGGGGTGGGGGACCGGGCACCGGAGGTGGCCAGCGCCTACGTGCGTGCCCTACGGGACATCTTCGTGGCCCTGGGGGTCTCGGAGGCCCGGATGGAACGCGGCAACGTGCGTGCGGACGTGAACGTCTCCCTGCGGCCGGCTCCCGACGCCCCCCTGGGGACGCGCACGGAGACCAAGAACGTCAACTCCTTCCGGTCCATCGAACGCGCGGTGCGCTATGAGATCTCCCGCCAGGCCGCGGTGCTCGACGGCGGCGATTCGGTGGTGCAGGAGACCCGGCACTTCCACGAGGACACCGGCGCCACCTCCTCCGGGCGGGTGAAGTCCGACGCGGAGGATTACCGGTACTTCCCCGAACCGGACCTGGTTCCGGTGGCCCCCTCCAGGGAGTGGGTGGAGCAGATCCGGGCCGGACTGCCGGAGATGCCAGCCGTGCGCCGCCGCCGCTTGCAGACCGAGTGGGGCTACTCCGATGAGGAGATGCGCGATGTGGTCAACGCCGGGGCGGTGGACCTGATCGAGGCCACCATCGCCGCCGGCGCCGCCCCCGCGGCCGCGCGCAAGTGGTGGATGGGCCAGTTGGCTCGCACCGCGAAGGACGACGGCGTGGAACTGGAGGAGTTGAACGTCACCCCGGCGCAGATCGCCGAACTGCAGCAATTGATCGATGCCGGACGGATCAACGACAAACTCGCCCGCCAGGTGCTCGAGGGGGTACTGGCCGGGGAGGGGGACCCCGAGCAGGTCCTCACCGACCGCGGCCTGGAGGTGGTCTCCGACGACGGGCCCTTGCTGGAGGTCATCGACGCCACCCTGGCCGAACAGCCGGACATCGCCGAGAAGATCCGCTCGGGCAACATGGGCCCGATCGGTGCGGTGATCGGTGCGGTGATGAAGGCCACGCGCGGGCAGGCCGACGCCGGGCGGGTGCGGGAACTGGTGATGGAACGCGTCCAGGGCTGAACCGGCGCCGCTCCTCATGCCGGATGGCCGCGGAAGACCGCCTAGGCCGGTGGAGCATCCCGACCTGCTCTGAAATGCAGGCACGCGGCGCCTGCGGGCGTTGCGGATACTGGCCGCCGCCGCCCGGACACGGCAGGATGGCCGGATGACAGGTACCCGCGTCCGCGCGATGGAGGCAACGGCGATGAGCATCACGGGCCCGGCCAAGACCGCCCTGGGCACCCCACTCGACCTCATCCAGGAGCATCCGCCCGGGCCGCTGGTGGTGGTGGCGCCGGACACCTTCAAGGGGTCGTTGGACGCGACCTACGTCGCAGAACACCTCGCGTTGGGGTTGCAGCGTGCCCGGGGGGACGTGGAGGTCATCACCGCGCCCATGGCCGACGGCGGGGAGGGCACCGTGCGTGCGGCGTGCGCGGCCGGGATGACCCCGGTCACGCTCACCGTCGCCGGTCCGTTCGGCGACCCGGTGCGTGCCTGCTACGCCACCGACGGCCGGCGCGCGGTGATCGAACTCGCGCAAGCCGCGGGGTTGCACCTGTCGCCTGCGGACGCCGCTGCCGCTTGCCGTGCCGGCACCTACGGAGTGGGGCAGTTGATGGCCCACGCCCTCGATGCGGGCGTGGAGTCGATCGTGCTGGCCGTTGGCGGTTCGGCCAGCACCGACGGCGGGGCCGGCATGTTCCAGGCCCTCGGTGCCCGGCTCGATGGCGTGCGAAACCCCGGGGGCACCGGGCTGGTTGACCTGCAACAGGTCGACCTGAGCGGCCTGCACCCGCGGTTGGCGCAGGTCCAACTCACCTTGGCATCCGATGTGAACAACCCCCTGCTCGGCCCTGACGGCGCCGCTGCGGTGTACGGACCGCAGAAGGGCGCTGGCCCCGAGGAGGTCCGCGCATTGGAGGCCGGCCTGAGCAGATGGGTCCAGGTGCTCACCGACTCCGATGCGGATGTGCGCCGGTTAGCCAATGCGCCCGGGGCGGGAGCCGCCGGCGGGGCGGGATTCGCAGCCCTGCTACTCGGCGCGCGCCGCCGCCCGGGGGTAGAGGTGGTGCTCGATCTGGTGGAGTTCGCCAGGAAAGTGCGCGGAGCGGACTTGGTGATCACGGGTGAAGGCAGTCTGGACGCCCAGTCCCTGGCGGGAAAGACCCCGGTCGGGGTGGCCGCCGCCGCCACCGATGCCGCGGTGGTGGTCGTGGCGGTGGCCGGTGTGAGCGAGTTGACCCCGGAACAGATCGACCAAGCCGGCTTCACCGCCGTCTACGCACTCAGCGACCTGGAACCCGACCCGGAATCCAGCATGAGGCGAGCCGGGGAACTACTGGAGCGGGTCGGCGCGCAGATCGCCACCGCGCACCTATGGGTGGACCTGCACGTGTAACGACGCCCAACTTGCGGCACACATCACGAAGCCGGCCCGCACCCAGACGGTGCGGGCCGGCCGGTGACCGAGGATCAGCGGAGCCAGGAGTTCTTCTGCACGAACTCCCTGTTGGCCCACCACTTGCCCAGGCCCCAGGTGTCCCCGGACAGGGTGAGGGCCGCGATGATCAGCAGCAGCGCCTCGTGCCAGTGGGAGGTCAGGATCGGGTTGGTCGCCGCGCCGGCGACGGGGAAGGTCGCCAGCCACATGAACAGCATCAGGAATCCGCCTCCCACGGCGGCGATGCGAAGCCCGGCGCCGACGATCATCGCTACGCCGATACCCAGCAGGCCGAGCATGAACAAGGCGTCGCCGAACGGGTTCTGGAAGAGGCCGAAGAAGCCGGCGGAGAAATTATCGATGCCCCCGATGAATCCCTGGGCGGGTGAACCGCCGTTGATCCATGCGTTCTCGACCGGAGTGGTGTAGTTCAGCCCGAAGAGTTTGTCCAGGAAGGCCCACAGGAAGGTGAAGCCGATGACGATCCGGCTGACGGCGAGCACTTTGCGCACGCCCGGCCGGGTGACGATGGCCTCCTGAGTGGTGGGAGGCCTGGTGGGAACCTTGTCGATGGTGGCCATGATCTTGTCCTTCGATTTCGTGGTGAGTAACAGGTTCGGAATGTGGTGAGCGTTCGCGGTATAGCGATTCGCGGAAGTTCTGAGTAAGTCCTGGAATGACTTGCTGATTCCTATGGTTCCGCAGTTTTCCGCTGATCTCGCGGGTCGAAGGTCCCGACTTTTTCCGGATACCTCGAGGGTTTCGGTTTCTCCGGATACTGCGAAGGTCCCGACTTCTCCGGATACCGCCGCCTGCTTCTGCGGCGCACGGAAAGCGCCCCGGGGGCCGAGGCCTCCCGGGGCGCTGCTGAGGTGTTTGCCGAGCCGAGCAGTGGTGACGTGCCGGATCGGGCGAACTCGTCGTCGTGCTACTTGACCGCGGACTCCTTCTCCGCAGCGGCGGGCGTCCGTCCGGAAGCCTTGTCGTCGGTGGCGATCAGGGCGTAGCCGATGCGGCGCATGCCCCAGGCCACCACGATGAACACCACGCCGATACCCATCACCAGGGCGGCCACGCCGTAGGAGACCACGGAGGTGAACAGGGAGGCGCGCAGGAACGAGGCGTTCATGATCGAGTTGCGCTGGGCCTGTAGTTCCTCGTGCTCCGGCGTGCCGGGCTCCACCTCATTCATCGCGGCACCAAGCTCGGCGTAGGTGCGGCCCTCGGTGCCCTCCAGGGCGTGGGTGTTGATGATGTCGGCCTGGGAGTAGGCGGTCAGTGGGCCGCGGACCTCCTGGCCGGCGAACCACCGGGCATCCTCGGGGATGGTGATGTTCTCCTCGGCCAGCTGCGCGCTCACCACGCCCCAGGTGGCGGCCCCGGCTCCGAGGAACAGGATGCCGAACACCAACAGGATGACGCCCAGCACTTTGGTGGCTTTGAATGAGCGGGTTACTGCAGACATGGTGACCTCGTTCTGTTGTGGTGGTCGAACGTCGTGTTCCTATCCTGGCGGGCGATCGGGCCGGTTTCCTGGGTCTGAAGTCCCGCGTCGGCTATGAGCCAGCGCACACCGCCGTGCGGGCGCGGGATTAGACTCCCGGTATGAGCGTTTCGAGCACCGACCAGGGCCAGGGCCCGGACATCAAACCCCGTTCCCGAGTCGTCACCGACGGTCTGGAGGCCACCGCCGCCCGCGGCATGCTCCGCGCCGTCGGTATGGGCGATGAGGACTGGGCCAAGCCCCAAATCGGGGTGGCCTCCTCCTGGAACGAGATCACCCCGTGCAACCTGTCCCTGGACCGCCTCGCCCAGGGGGTGAAGGCCGGTGTGCACGCCGGGGGCGGATACCCGCTGGAGTTCGGCACCATCTCCGTCTCCGACGGCATCTCGATGGGCCATGAGGGGATGCACTTCTCCCTGGTCTCCCGTGACCTCATCGCCGACTCGGTGGAGACGGTGATGCAGGCCGAGCGTCTCGACGGGTCGGTGCTGCTGGCCGGGTGCGACAAGTCCCTGCCCGGGATGCTGATGGCCGCCGCCAGGTTGGACCTGGCCTCTGTGTTCCTGTATGCCGGGTCGATCATGCCCGGGTGGGTGAAGTTGTCCGATGGCACCGAGAAGGACGTCACCATCATCGACGCGTTCGAAGCGGTGGGCGCCTGTGCCCGCGGGCTGATGAGCGAAGACGACGTGGGCCGCATCGAGCGGGCGATCTGCCCCGGTGAAGGCGCCTGCGGTGGGATGTACACCGCCAACACCATGGCCTCGGTCGCCGAGGCGATCGGGATGTCACTGCCCGGCAGCGCCGCACCGCCGTCCGCAGACGGGCGCCGGGACAACTTCGCGCACAAGTCGGGCGAAGCCGTGGTGGAGATGCTGCGCCAGGGCATCACCGCCCGGCAGATCATGACCAAGGAAGCCTTCGAGAACGCGATCGCCGTGGTGATGGCCTTCGGCGGGTCCACCAACGCGGTGCTGCACCTGCTCGCGATCGCCCACGAAGCCGAGGTGGACTTGACCCTGGAGGACTTCTCCCGGGTGGCGCAGAAGGTTCCGCACTTGGGGGACCTCAAACCTTTCGGCCGGTACGTGATGAACGACGTGGACCGCATCGGCGGAGTGCCGGTGGTGATGAAGGCACTGTTGGACGCCGGGCTGCTGCACGGGGACTGCCTGACCGTCACCGGACGCACCGTGGCCGAGAACCTCGCCGACATCGCACCGCCGGACCCGGACGGGAAGATCCTGCGGGCCCTGGGCGAACCGATCCACCCCACCGGCGGGGTGACGATCCTGCACGGCACACTCGCACCGGAGGGCGCGGTGGTGAAGTCCGCCGGGTTCGACACCGATGTGTTCGAGGGCACCGCCCGGGTGTTCGACCGTGAGCGGGCCGCGATGGACGCGCTCGAGGACGGCACCATCAGCGCCGGGGACGTCGTCGTCATCCGCTATGAGGGCCCCAAGGGCGGACCCGGCATGCGGGAGATGCTCGCCATCACCGGGGCGATCAAGGGCGCCGGGTTGGGCAAGGACGTGCTGTTGCTCACCGACGGCCGGTTCTCCGGCGGCACCACCGGCCTGTGTGTGGGGCACGTGGCTCCCGAAGCGGTCGATGGCGGGCCGGTCGCGTTCATCCGGGACGGGGACCGGATCCGGCTGGATGTGGCCAGCAAGACGCTGGACGTGCTCGTGGACGCAGACGAGATGGAGCGCCGCAAGGAAGGCTGGCAGCCGCTGCCTCCCCAGTACACCCGCGGGGTGCTGGCCAAATACGCCAAGTTGGTCAAGTCCGCCTCGGTGGGTGCGGTGCTCGGTTGAGACCGATGACGACGATGGCGATCCCCGGGTTACAAGGCCCGGCGGCGCAGGCGGCCACCGCAGCCATGCAACGGCTCCAGGGCCATGTCCCGTTGGGCGTGACCTA
>Ga0209487_1004841_pt1 | contig 10227 bp, 10 predicted proteins | sample Poulit2012_FD_187524 | JGI IMG/M metagenome (GOLD analysis project Ga0209487, IMG submission 187524) | Agricultural soil microbial communities from Georgia to study Nitrogen management - Poultry litter 2012 (SPAdes) (version 2) | ecosystem: Environmental > Terrestrial > Soil > Agricultural land... | reverse complement strand
ATTGCGACTTCATATAATTCACTTTATGTTGAATGGTATAGGCATTTGATTTATCAATCTCTTCCGGAACTTCTTCTTTGGAAATAGTCTGGTTTTGACTGTAAGCATGATAAAAAGTTTCAACCAGCTTTCCTTTTTGACTTTCCATTGTAGAGGACACCTCTTCTTTCTGTATGTTATTATATTTATCTTAACACTTTTTTGTAGTAATTTGTGTTCAGAATGCGTTGATTGTATTTTTTGAATATTATTGCTTTTTGTTAAAGGGTATTGTATATTATCCATACTAGTGCAGAGTGGCTGAATTATCAGCTCACTCCTATAAAAAGCCTAGCAGCGTTAGTGCTAACGCTGTTGATTTCCACTGCAGGCGGACGCTTTCACTTTATAACAGTACAAGGTCGACATCTGTTCAAGAAGACCACTTTCACAGTGTCTACTTTGCCGCGGGCATGGCTTGAGCCTCGGGCTAACAGGATGTTAGTCATGAAGGCGTTGCGAAAGGACGTCGCGACCTTAGTCTTCCATCCCCCCATTACGCACTCCGGGGTCTCAAGGCTCATGGGACTGCACTATCGTTCGTCCCACCGAAGACCTTTTGCTATTCCCGCAAATGTTTTCGGTGGGGCGAGTAATCGCAGTCCCAGGACAAGGAAGGCTTCGGCAGCATTACATCGCACGAAGAAAATCGGTTTGTATTTTCGAGGAGTCGCCGCCTTCCGTTCCAATCAACGAGGTAGTGCTTCGAATTAATGATTGATAAACACGGACTGTTAAAGTACTTGTGAATTTGGCTCAGATGAATCTAATAAGGCGAATTGCTGAGATTGAAAACTTACCCCAGCAAATGGAATATGCGAGACTCCAGCGGGAAGTAAGAGATAGGTAAGACCCCTTAGTGCTCGCCCGAGGAGGCTTACCACTCGCCCGCGGAAAGCGAGCGTATTCCATTTGCGGCGGCTGGTCAGGTGATTCAATATTTCAGCCGTGTGGCACTAGAGATGATATTGGATTTTAGGCAAGGAGATGCTTTGATGAGAAAAATCTACACGAATGGTAAAATTTATACGTTTGATAAGAAAAAGCCTTATGTAACAGCAGTCGTTGTCGAAAATGGACGTTTCATTGATCTGGGTTCGACGGAAGATATGACGCTGCACTGGGGGAGGGAGGATACTGAGGTTATTAATTTACAGGGAAAAACAGTTATCCCTGGACTGATAGATAGCCATCTTCATCTTTCCGGCATTGCGAGTAGCTTTCTGGATCTGGATGTGACAGGAATGACTTCTAAACAGAAAATGATCGAAAAAATCCAAGCGCAGGCAAATACACTTCAAGAAGACGAATGGTTAATAGGGAGAGGATGGGATGAAAATCTGTTTACCGATGGCGGGATCCCTACGATAGAAGAACTCGATCACGCTGCACCTAACACGCCCTTATTTATCACGAGAGTCTGTGGTCATGCTTTTCTCGTCAATACAAAAGCACTGGAATATTGCGGGTATCACCCGTCGATGGCCGTTCCTGAAGGCGGGACGATTGTGTTGGATAAAAAGACGAAACAACCAACAGGACTTCTGCTTGAATCCGCCTCTGAACTCATTACCGCAAACATTCCGGAAAAATCATATGAAATGATCAAAAATGCGATGAGAAAAGCGATTCATTTTGCAATGAGCAAAGGGATCACAAGCGTGCATACGAATGACCCGGCATACCTCGGAGGACTGGAGACGACATATAAACTGTATGATGAGCTACTCAATCAGGAGCAGCTTGGCCTAAGATGTAATTTATTAATCGACCATATTTTTCTGGATGATTTAAAGAAAAACGGGATGTATGCGGGATACGGAAATGATACATTACAAATCGGCGCGGTGAAAATTTTCGCAGACGGGGCGTTAGGGAGGAGGACGGCACTGTTGTCGGAACCTTACCATGACGCGCCAGAAATACACGGTGAAGCGATGTTTGATCAGGAAACACTGTATGAGATCGTCCGTAGTGCACGCGATCTGTCCATGCCTGTAGCTGTTCACACGATTGGTGATCAAGCGCTAGAAAATGTGCTTGATGTTCTGGATCAATTTCCAACTGTTGCTTATAGAGACCGGCTCATTCATGTGCAGGTTTTACGGGAAGAATTAATCAGGCGGCTTGCGGCTAAGCATCGAATTGCGGATATCCAGCCAAGATTTCTTGTTGGTGATTTTCCGTGGGTGGAGGAAAGGCTGGGAGTGGATAGGATGAAATACGCTTATGCTTGGAAAACTTTGATGGATGCGGGTGTGATTTGTGCAGGTGGTTCAGATGCGCCGGTAGAACCGGTAGATCCGTTGCTCGGCATTCATGCTGCTGTCACAAGGAAAAAACCGGAGCAGAATCATGACGGCTATTATCCGGGGGAGAAACTATCTATCTATGAAGCTTTTGAGCTGTTTACTAAAATGGGGGCTTATCCGACTAATGAAGAAACTGTTAAAGGAACGATTACGAGGGGGAAATTGGCGGATATGACCGTGTATGATCGTGACCCATTTGAAATGGAGGATGTGGATGGGGTGCTGGATATGGAGGTTGAGATGACGGTAGTTGGTGGGGAAGTGAAGTATGAGAAGGGGGATGGGTGAATAGGCAAGCGAATAAAGAACGTATTGAAAAACATATCAATGAATTGAGCGCATATACAGCGACACCTGGGCAAGGTGTTACTCGACTTACGTACAGTAATGAAGATTTACAAGCGCGTCATGATATAAAAGAAAAACAGGGAAAATCTGTTTGATTAATCAAATAATTGTATAGGTGTTCCCTAATGGGCTTGCATTTTAAAGCAGACACCTATATAATTATGAATAAATATTCTGAACATACCATACAGTTAGTATGTGAGTTCCGAAATATGAAAGGGAGATGAAATGAGATGGATTTTTCCTATTCGAATAAAGTTATAGAACTGCAGAAAAAGCTAACACAATTTATGGAAGAAAATGTTTATCCAAATGAACAGCTTTATGAAGAACAATTGAATCAACAGGAAAGCAGATGGTCTCGGGTTCCGCCTATTATGGAAGAACTGAAACAGAAAGCAAAAGCAGAAGGCCTCTGGAATCTGTTTTTGCCTGAAAGTGATTATGGGGCAGGGCTCACAAACCAAGAATATGCACCACTTTGTGAGATTATGGGGAGATCAATGATTGGTCCTGAAGTGTTTAATTGCAGTGCACCGGATACAGGAAATATGGAAGTATTGGCTCGGTATGGAACAGAAGAACATAAAAAACAATGGCTTGAACCTCTCCTCGCCGGTGAGATTCGTTCCTGTTTTTCGATGACGGAACCAGATGTAGCATCAAGTGACGCAACTAATATAGAATCAAGTATTATCAGAGATGGCGATGAATATGTAATTAATGGGCGTAAATGGTGGTCTTCGGGGGCGGGGGATCCACGCTGTAAAATAGCAATTGTTATGGGGAAAAATGACCCAACAGCAGCTAAACATGAACAACAGTCAATGATTTTGGTCCCTCTCGATGCACCAGGTGTAAAAATTGAACGGATGTTGCCGGTCTTTGGCTATGATCATGCACCACATGGACATGCAGAGATTACCTATGAGAATGTAAGAGTACCTGCATCCAATATGCTCTGGGAGGCGGGGAAGGGGTTTGCTATTGCGCAGGGACGCTTGGGACCTGGACGAATTCATCACTGCATGCGCTTAATTGGAGCAGCAGAGCGTGCACTGGAAGATTTATGTAAGCGCGTTCAAGGTCGCGTTACTTTCGGAAAAAAAATAGCGGATCAAGGTGTTGTTCAGGAATGGATTGCTGATTCACGGATAGAGATTGAGCAAGCTCGATTATTAACGCTAAAAGCGGCGTACATGATGGATACAGTCGGGAACAAAGAAGCAAAAGCAGAAATAGCCATGATTAAAGTGGTTGCACCAAATATGGCTCTTGGCGTAATAGATCGGGCAATACAAGCCTTTGGCGGTGCAGGAGTGAGCAATGATTTCACACTTGCCGCACATTGGGCTAATGCACGTACACTTCGATTGGCGGATGGCCCCGATGAGGTGCACCGCAGAGCAGTTGCAAGGTTAGAACTTAAAAAGTATTCATAATAAAACGAGGTGAAATATTTTGAAAGTACTGGACTTATTTAAATTAGAAGGAAAGACAGCAATCGTGACAGGTGGAGCACGTGGTCTTGGGGCACAAATTGCAAAAGGGTATGCCGAGGCAGGTGCTAATGTTGTCATTTGTTCGCGCAAATTGGAAGCCTGTCAAGAGATGAGTGAGGAAATAAAAAAACTTGGTGTTGATTCGTTAGCTTTTGCCTGTGATGTCTCCAAGCCGGATGACGTCAAAAAAGTAGTAGAAGAAACAAAAGCGCATTTTGGAACGATAGATATTCTGGTAAATAATAGTGGAGCTACGTGGGCTGCTCCGGTTGTAGATATGCCACTTGAAGCGTGGCAAAAGGTGATGAATGTAAATATTAACGGTACATTTCTGATGAGTCAAGAAGTTGGCAAAGTGATGATCGAACAAAAGGAAGGGAAAATTATCAATATCGCTTCTGTGGCAGGGCTTGGTGGTGCAGATCCAAAGTATATGGATACAATCGGATACAATACGAGCAAAGGAGCGGTTATTACCTTCACTAAAGACCTCGCTGTTAAATGGGGACAACATAATATTAACGTGAATGCCATAGCGCCAGGGTTTTTTCCAACAAAAATGTCAAAAGGGCTACTTCATCATGGAAAAGATAGAATTTTAGAAGGTACCCCGTTAAACCGGTTAGGAAGTGAGCAGGACTTGATTGGCCCGGCATTATTACTTGCATCTAAAGCATCGGATTATGTTAGTGGAGATATTGTAACGGTAGATGGCGGGGCACATGCTTTTTAGAAGTTGTTCACAAATTAAAAGATAACCTTTAAATAGACGTTAAGGAAAGTTAAAGATAAGATAGATATATATTATAAAAGAGTGGGGAAATGGCTATGAAGGATAAAATAACACAGCAAAGTATTTTACTGTTTCAGGAAAAAGGCTTTAATCAAACGTCTATTCAGGATATCGTCAGAGCTATTGAGGTAACAAAAGGAACGTTTTATTACTATTTTTCTAGTAAAGAACAACTTCTAATGGATATTCATGATGATTATATAACACATCTATTATCGCGTCAGGAACGAATAATAAGTAAAACAAATATGACCCAAAAAGAGAAATTAACGGAAATAATTCGTTTATTAATTATGGATATCGCTGATAAAGGACCGAGCGCTCGCGTTTTTTTTCGCGAGGTGCGGCATTTGACAGATGAAAATATTGAAACGATTAGTCAAAAACGAGAAAAATTTCGTCTGCATATCGAAAAAATTGTACAAGAGGGAATCAATCAAGGAGAGCTGCGAAAAGAACTGCGAGCAGATATGATTTCTTTTGGCATTTTAGGCGTAACAAATTGGAGTTATAATTGGTATAAACCGGATGGAGAGGTTTCCGCAGAAGAGTTGATTAAAATTTATTCGGATATGATTTTGACTGGAATTGCAACGTAAAAAATAAGATTACTATCTTTAATGGTAGTAATATGTACATTTGTATCTGAATAATATAATAATACCAACTGGTAAGTATCTATGTGCATATGACGCTAAAAAATGTGGGGTGAAAGAGCTGGAGATTAAAGTTCGTGTCAGTGAAACTGATGCTCTAGGCCATATTAACAATGCAAGCTATTTTACGTATCTGGAAGATGCAAGGATTGATTTTTTGGAAGAAATGGGAATTTCTATTAAAGACGAAGTATTTGCTTTTATGCTCGTGTCTACAAAATGTGATTTTATATCACAAGGATATTTTGGACAAATCTTGCAAGTGGACACAAAGGTACTAAAAATAGGAACGAAAAGTTTAACACTGGTTAGCGATATTCTTGATAAGGAATCGGGAAAAGTCATCGCAAAAGGTGAAGCAACCATTGTTTACTTTAATCTTTTAGATGAAAAAACGATAGAAATTCCTGATGCATTTAAAACACAGCTTCAAGCATATATGCAGACAACGTGAAAGGAGAAATAATATGGGAACTTCGTATAGCGATACAATTCATGTAAGGAAAGGAGAAGAACTGAATAAGGAAGGATTGTTTCAATTCATTCGAAACAATATAGAAGTTCCAGATGGGGCGTTAGAAATCGAGCAATTTGGTGCCGGCCAATCAAATTTAACCTATTTGTTGAAAATTGGAGCATGGGAGGCAGTATTACGTCGCCCCCCTCTTGGTCCTGTTGCTCCAAAAGCACATGATATGAGCCGGGAATATAAAATTTTGTCGAGTTTACATCCACTCTATCCGACAGCCCCAAAACCTTATATCTTTTCGGATGATGAAAAAGTTGTCGGAAGTCCATTTTTTATCATGGAAAGAAGAAAAGGGATTGTACTAGATACGAAAATCCCTGAGGGGATCACCTATAGTAAAGCATTAGGGCGAAAAATATCATCATTAATGGTAGATAAATTAGTAGAATTACATCAGATTGATTACAAACAAACAGCATTAGTAAACCTATCTAAACCAGATGGATTTATGGAACGACAAGTGGCCGGCTGGATCAAAAGGTATGCGCGTTCCAAAACCGATGAAATTGCCGAAGTAGATGAATTAACAAAATGGCTGGAAAAAAATATACCTGCTTCAGGTAAGCCGGCGATTATTCATTACGACTATAAGCTTAATAATGCGATGTTTTCTGAGGATTTCAGTGAAATGGCTGGATTGTTCGACTGGGAAATGACTACGGTGGGAGAGCCATTAGCGGATCTTGGGGTTGCTCTAGGCTATTGGGCTGAAGCGGATGACCCGGAACTATTGAAAACAGGACTTGGCAAACCACCGGTAACTGTGAAAGAAGGGTTTTATTCACGACAGGAATTTATTGAGGAGTACGCGAAAAGAAGTGGGCGGGATGTCTCTAATATACATTTCTATCATACTTTTGCTTACTTTAAACTTGCTGTGATTTGCCAACAAATTTACTACAGGTACAAAAAAGGGCAGACAAATGACTCGAGATTTGCTCATTTTAATCAATCGGTAGCAAATTTAATCCAACATGCGCTAAACACGGCAAAAGGAGTGTGATAGGTGGTGAAAATTCATCTTCTGTGGAAAAAGGAAGAAATTGATGCTGTACAGATGAATGAAGATAAAATTGCTGTTGTATTTGATGTATTACTCGCGACTTCTTCGATAACAACATGCTTGGCTTATGGTGCAAAAGACGTGATCCCCGTATTGGACGGTGCAGAAGCATTGCAAGAGGCAAAAAGCTTCTCGCCGGAAAAGGTTTGTCTTGTGGGCGAATATAATGGAATCACGATCGATGGATTTCTGGATCCGATGCCATTAGGTTTGCAGGAGCAAGTAAGTGGGAAAACAGTCGTGCTTTCAACGACGAATGGAACTGTAGCGATTCGAAAGTCAGCATCAGCGAAGGAAGTCTATATTGCTTCCTTGTTAAATGGGGAAGCGGTCGCCCAAAACCTTCTGGAAACATATGAGGATGAAACGATTATCGTTGTATGTTCAGGCTCACAAAATCAATTTTGCATAGAGGACTTTTATGGAGCAGGATATTTTATCAACCAACTTGCAGATGCATATGGAAAAGAAAAGGTTGATTTAACAGACAGCGCGTTAGCAGCAAAGATATTTTATGAAAGATTGGCAGATCAAGCTGAGGAAGTGCTAAGTGACTCCCGTGTCGGAAAAATGCTCGCAAACTATGGTTGTCAAGAAGACGTGGCATATGTGAGCCAGCAGGGAATTTTATCTGTTGTACCTAAATTAGTAGATAGCAAGGTGAAAGTTGAGCGGCAACAAACTTCAATGAGCAAAGAATAAAAAAGAGATTAAGTTCAGGAGGAGAATGACACGATGAAAGCTATACAATTCAAAAAATATGGTGGGCCGGATGTATTAGAGTTGGTCCAGACAGAGACTCCACAGATTAAAAATGATGAGGTATTAATTGAAGTAAAGGCAATTGGTGTAAATTACGCAGATACAGCAAGACGTGAAGGACAGTACGTGGTGCCAACGAATTTACCTTTTATCCCAGGGGCAGAAGTCGCCGGAATCGTTAGCGATGTAGGGGCGGATGTGCAAGGTATACAAAAAGGGATGCGCGTTGTCACATTAATAGAGAATGGCGGGTATGCGGAATATGCTGTTGCGCCGGCTGCTAACCTTATTCCTATTCCTGAAGGTGTTAGTTTTGAAAAAGCGGTGGCGCTCCCGTTACAAGGAATGACTGCTTATCACATTTTAAAAACGATGGGACGGTTGGAAAAAGGTGAAACTGTTCTCGTGCATGCAGCAGCAGGTGGGGTTGGTTCACTGGCAGTACAACTCGCAAAAATATTTGGCGCAGGGAAGGTAATTGCTACCGCCAGCACTGAAGAAAAACTAGCATTTGCTCAAAAAATGGGGGCAGATGAGCTCGTTAACTATTCAGAAGATGGATGGGAAGAAAAAATACGGGATTTAACTGATAAAAAGGGTGTCGATGTCGCACTTGAAATGGTTGGTGGTGACGTTTTTAATAAAACGGTCAAGTGTTTAGCAGCTTTTGGACGACTGGTCGTTTACGGAACTGCAAGCGGTGATCCGGCAAGATTTTATCCTGCGAATCTAATGCGACGCAATCAATCGGTTGTCGGTTTTTTCTTACCGCAAATTATGAAAAAGCCCGAATTGTTTAAAGATAGTCTGCAGGAGCTTTTAACATATGTGAACAAAGATGAAGTTGAACTAACAATATGGGGAACTTACGCATTAGATGAAGCAGCCCAAGTTCATCAATTGCTGCAAGGAAGAAAAACACAAGGGAAGATTGTACTAATTCCATAGCGAGAGGAAGTGTGGGAGTGCATACAAATCATTTGAAATTTTGGCCAGCCCGCGTTGCTAAAACGCTGACAGTTCCAGAGACGACATTATATGATAATTTAGTCATTACTGCTAAGAAATATCCGAATAAAACTGCTGTTCATTATTACGGTGCTGCATATACGTATCAGCAATTGTTACACGAGGTTGAACAATTGGCGGGTTACTTAGAAAAAACATTGCATGTAAAGCAGGATGAAAAAGTATTATTGTTTATGCAAAACGCACCGCAGTTTTTAATTAGCTTTTTTGCGATATTACGGGTACGTGCTGTTGTTGTACCGATTAATCCAATGAGTACGACAGAGGATTTGGCGTTTTATGTTAGTGATTGTGAGATTAATCATGCTTTAATAGGCCAGGAGCTATATGACAAAGTTGCACCATTGCAAAAAGATGCATCACTCGAATCGGTCATTATTGCGGCCTATTCAACATACGCGAATAAAAAGAAAGCAATTGGTGATTTGCCAAAAGAAGCAATAGCTGCAGAAGTCGCTATTCCTGACACAGTTCAGTGGAAAGAGGCACTGGCAGCGGGGCAGCAAGCATCTTTATATAATGGGCATGCCGATGATGCGGCAGTCATCCCATACACATCAGGAACGACAGGATTACCAAAGGGATGCGTGCATACCAATCGTACTGTTCAAGCGAATACGGTAGGCACATATCATTGGAATAATATTACGCCTGATGCTGTGGCGCTAGCGACATTACCTCTATTTCATGTGACAGGACTTGTGCATAGTATGCTGACACCTATTTTAGCAGGGGGGGTGATAGTATTATTCACACGGTGGGACCGGGATTATGCCGGGAAAGCGATAGAGACATATGGTTGCTCTCACTGGGTTAATATTAGCACGATGCTTATTGACTTTTTGGCAAATCCCAATCTGGCAAACTATGATGTCTCATCACTACAATTTATCGGCGGAGGTGGTGCTCCGCTGCCTGAAGCAGTCGGTCAGCAGCTCCATGAATGGACTGGACTTCGATATGTGGAAGGCTATGGGTTATCTGAAACTATATCACATACCCATTTTAATCCCCCTGACCGGCCTAAATTGCAATGCCTAGGGATCCCTTCCTTTGATGTGGATGCGCGTGTGATTGAGCCATCAACAGGAAATGAACTTGGGATTAATGAAGAAGGAGAGCTTATTGTGAACGGGCCTCAAGTTTTCAAAGGCTATTATAACAGGGAAGAAGAAAATAAAGCTTCACATATTC
>Ga0209487_1004840_pt1 | contig 10227 bp, 8 predicted proteins | sample Poulit2012_FD_187524 | JGI IMG/M metagenome (GOLD analysis project Ga0209487, IMG submission 187524) | Agricultural soil microbial communities from Georgia to study Nitrogen management - Poultry litter 2012 (SPAdes) (version 2) | ecosystem: Environmental > Terrestrial > Soil > Agricultural land... | reverse complement strand
CGCCGCCGAGAACGGCGGACACGTGGTCGGGGCCTCCGACGAGTTCTACTCCTCACCGGCCCAGTTGATCATGCCCGGCCGCGCACGCCACATGGGCGAAGGCTGGGAGAACGCCCGCCGGCGCGGCGGGGGAAACGACTTCGTGGTCTTCGCCCTCGGCCAGCCCGGCACCGTCCGGCACGTGGAGGTCGACACCGGCTACTACGTGGGCAACGCGCCGGGCTGGGTGCGTCTGTCGGTCGCCGACGAACGCCGCTCGGCTCTCGACGATCCCAACGCCTGGCGCGATGTCGTGGCCACCCGCCACGTGGTGCCCGACACGCGACACCGGTTCCTCGCGGTCCAGGCTGTGGAAGGTACGCACGTGCGCCTGGACGTCTACCCCGACGGCGGGCTGAGCCGCCTACGCGTGTGGGGCGAGCTGAGCGACGCGACGCTTGCCGCCGCACAGGAGCGCTGGCAAGCCGCACTGCCCTGACCCGCGTTACGCAGCTGGCTCAGCGACGTCAACGCATCGCGGATCTGCCCCCAGCTATGTCGTGTCCGTGATGTGCTCCGGCCGGATCGGCACCCGATAGAGCGGCTTACCGCACGCTTGCCGAATCGCCGCGGCGACCGCGGGCCCCGAAGAGATCGTCGGCGGCTCGCCCACACCGCGCACGCCGTACGGGGCGTGGGGGTCGGCGTACTCCAGCACGTCGACGTTCATCGGGGGCGTGTCGAGGATGGTCGGGATCAGGTAGTCAGTGAACGACGGATTCTGGATCACCCCATCCTGCACGAGCACCTCCTCCATGAGCGCAAGCCCCATACCCTGCGTGGCCCCGCCGTAGATCTGGCCCCGCACGGCCTGCGGATTGATCGCCTTACCCACGTCCTGCGCAGTGTCCAGCGCCACAACCTTGACCAGCCCGAGATCGACGTCGACGTCGACGACCGCCCGGTGGGCCGAGAACGCGTACTGCACGTGGGCGAATCCCTGCCCCGTCTCCGGGTCGATCGGATCTGTTGGCCGGTGCCGCCACTCGACGGTCTCCTCGACCGCAGCCTCACCGACCACGTCGGCCAGCGAGATGACGACCTCGCCCGACTCGGCCACCACCTTGCCGCCCTCGAGACGTAGCGCAGCGCTCGGGCGTTCCAGCGTGTGCGCGGCCAGGTCCAGCAGCCGGGAGCGCACCGCTGCGCAGGCCGCCTTGACCGCCCCGCCGGTGACATAGGTCTGCCGGGAGGCCGAGGTGGAACCGCCCGAGCCGACCGAGGTGTCCTTGGGGTGCACGACCACCTGCTCGACACCCAACTCGGTCCGGCAGATCTGTGCCTCGACGCTGACCAGCCCCTGCCCGACCTCGGCCGCCGCGGTGTGCACGGTCACCACCGGTTCCCCCGCGGTCACCTCCAGCCGCACCCGCGCGGTGGAGTAGTCGTCGAAGCCTTCGGAGAAGCCCACGTTCTTGTACGTGACCGCGTAACCGATCCCTCGCACGACCCCCTCACCGTGCGTCGTGTTCGAGACGCCGCCGGGCAATGTCCGCAGGTCCAGCGCACCACCGTCGGCCGCGGCAGCAAGAGGCAGTGGCATGTTCCGCACGCGCTCCACCAACTCGGCCACCGGTGCCGGCGAGTCGATCTGTTGACCGGTGATGTTCTCGTCACCCTCGCGCATGCCGTTCAGCCGCCGGATCTCGACGCGGTCGAGCCCCACCCGGTCGGCGAGCTCGTCCATGATCGCTTCGTGCGCATAGGCCGCCTGCACGCACCCGAACCCCCGCATAGCGCCGCACGGTGGATTGTTGGTGTAGACGCCGTAGGCATCCACGTGCACGTTGGGGATCCGGTACGGCCCAAGCCCGAGGGTGCCGCCGTTACCGACCACCGCACCGGTCGACGACGCATAAGCCCCGCCGTCGAACACCAGCCGAGCCCGGGCGTACTCCAGCGTTCCATCGCGTTGGGCGCCGAACTCGTAGTGCAACCTGGCTGGATGCCGGTGCACGTGACCGAAGAACGACTCCTCTCGGCTGTAGACCATCTTCACCGGCTTGCCGGTTCGCAGCGCGAGCAGGCAGGCGTGCACGTGCATCGACAGATCCTCGCGGCCGCCGAACGCGCCGCCGACACCGGCGAGGGTCAGTCGTACCTGCTCCGATGGCATGCCCAGGGCTTCGCACATCTGCTCCTGGTCGACGTGTAGCCACTGGGTAGCGACGTACAGGTCGATCCCACCCTGCCCATCGGATACGGCGAGCCCAGACTCGGGTCCCAGGAACGCCTGGTCTTGCATGCCGACCTCGAAGTCGAGGTCGACGACGACCGGCGCCGTGGGTTCGGCCTCGCCCTTGCGGATCTTGACGTGTCGGACGGCGTTGCCCTGCTCGCCATGGTCATGAACCAGCGGTGACTCGGGAAGCAGGGCACGCTGCGCATCGGTCACGGCGTCGAGCACGTGGTAGTCGACGTCGATCTTGGCCGCGGCTCGGCGGGCGACCTCCGGATGATCGGCGGCGACCAGCGCCACCGGCTCGCCCTGGTATCGCACGACGTCCTCGGCCAGGACCGGCTGGTCGCGGTGCTCCAGTCCCACCCGGTTCGTCCCGGGCACATCCGAGGCGGTCAGCACGGCATACACCCCGGCGGTGGCAAGTGCCGGGCCGATGTCGATGGATCGGATCCGCGCATGGGGGTGGGGACTGCGCAGCGTGACACCCCAGATCATGTCGTCCATCCACAGGTCACTGGAGTAGGCGAAGTCGCCCCGCACCTTCGCGGCGCCGTCAGTGCGCACCGGGCTGTCACCGACCCGCCCGGAGGTGCTGGAGCGAACGGTCTCGGCCTGCGTCGTGCCCGTCGTCGTCATCGGTCCACCTGGTTTTCGAGAGTATTCGAGAGCAACTGTCGGTGCACGGTGGTGACCCGCTGGGCGAGCTCGTCCTCGTCGACGCCGACGACGGTGTCGTTCTCCACGACGACGTTCCCGTTGACCAGCAGCAGCTCGAGCGGCGGCGGCGCACCGAGCACCAATGCGGCCACCGGATCGGCGATGTCCGCGTGCGGGAGTGTGTCCAGGCGCCACAGCGCCATATCGGCGAGTTTGCCGACCTCGAGTGAGCCGACGTCGTCGCTACGGCCCAGCACCGCAGCACCACCGAGCGTGGCCATCTCGAGCGCATCCCGCACCGCGAGGGCTTGCGGACCGCCGATAGCCCGCGCGAACAGCAGCGCGTGGCGTACCTCCTCCAGCAGTGAGCAGGCCTCGTTGCTGGCGGCACCGTCGACCCCGAGCCCGACCGTGGCACCCGCGGCACGCAGGTCGCGGGCGCGGGCGATGCCGGCACCGAGCCGGGCGTTGGACGACGGGCAGTGCGCCACGCCGGTGCCCGAGGCTCCCACCTTCGCGATGGCGTGGTCGTCGAGGTGGACGGCGTGCGCGAACCAGACGTCGGGCCCCAGCCAGCCCAGGCTCTCCACGTACTCGAGCGGGGAGCAGCCGAAGCGCTCGTGACAGTAGTCGGCCTCGTCGAGGGTCTCGGCGAGATGGGTGTGCAGCAGCACGTCGCGCGATCGGGCGAGCTCGGCGGCTTCACGCATGAGCTCGCCCGTGACGGTGAACGGCGAGCACGGCGCGACACCGATCCGCAGCATCGACGTCGGCGACGGGTCGTGCCAGGTGTTCAACGCCGCCTCGGTGGCCGCCAGTACGGTGTCGCGGTCCTCGACGATGTGGTCGGGTGGCAGCCCGCCCTGGCTCTGGCCGAGGTCCATCGACCCTCGGCACGGATGAAATCGCAGACCGACCTGCTGGGCCGCTCTCACCTCGGCCGCGAGGACGTCGCCACCGGCGCGCGGGAACACATAGTGGTGATCGGTGCTGGTGGTGCAGCCGGTCCGGGCGAGCCAGGCCAGCGCACCCTGTGCGGCCACGTTCACCGCCTCCTCGTCGATGCCCGCCCACACCGGGTACAGGCTGGTCAGCCAGCCGAACAGGGTGTCATCGACGGCGAGCCCGCGGGTGGCCCACTGGTAGAGGTGGTGATGGGTGTTGACCAGGCCCGGAGTCAGCAGGCAGCCGGTGGCATCGACCACCCGGTCGGCTTGCGCCCGGGTCGCTGGCGGCGCAGGTCCGGCCTCCACCTGGGTCACATGCTGGTCGACGACGACGACGTGACCCGACGGGTGCTCGACACGGGCCCCATCCATCGTGACCCCGCCCATCGTGACCCCGCCCATCGTGACAACGTAGGCGCCGTCGATGACCGTCGTCGTCATCGCGCGGACTCGTCGGGCGTCCCGGGCTGAGCCGAGCGGGGTCGGCTCGCAGCCGTACGGTTCGCGGCCGAGCGCACGGCCTCGAGGATCTGCTCGTAGCCCGTGCAGCGGCACAGGTTACCGGCCAACGCCTCCCGGATCTCCGGATCCGACGGGTTGTCCTGCCGACTGAGCAGGTCATGGGTCTGTACCACTAATCCGGGCGTGCAGAAACCGCACTGGACGGCACCACTTTCGACGAACGCCTGTTGCACCGGGTGCAGCTGCTGGTCATCGGCCAGACCTTCGACGGTGATGACCTCCCGGCCGGTTGCCTGTCCGGCGGCCACCAGACACGAGCAGACCGCCACCCCGTCGAGGTAGACGGTGCACGAGCCGCATTCGCCCTGTTCGCAGGCGTTCTTCGATCCCGGTAGGCCCATCCGCTCGCGCAGTACGTAGAGCAGGCTCTCGCCCTCCCAGACGTCGTCGACCTCGTGCCGTTCCCCGTTCACGGTCGCCGTGACACGCATTCAGGCCGCCTTTCGGTAGTCGTTCCAGGCCCAGGTCACCGCGCGTCGGGCCATGACCGCCAACGAGTGGGCTCGGTAGGCGGCAGAACCGCGGACGTCGTCGATCGGCTGCGCCGCCGAGCGCACCAGGTCACCGAAGTGCCGGCACATCTCGTCGGGCAACGGTTCACGGGACTCCCACAGCCCGGCGTCGGCGAGGGCGGCGGCGAGGTACTTCCCGGCTTCGAGGGCGCGCCGCGGCGTGGGTGCGGCCGAACCGATGCCGGTGCCGACCTCGCGCCGGTCGGGGTGCAGAGCGATGGCGAAGGCGGAGACCGAGATGACCATCGCGTTGCGGGTGCCGATCTTGCAGAACTGCTGCGGTCCGCCAGGCGGCACCACCCGGATGCCCTTGATCAACTCATCCTCGGCGAGCGCGTGTCGGCCGGGCCCGACGTAGAACTCGGTGATCGGGATGCGCCGCTCGCCGTGCACCGAGGCCACCTCGACCTCGGTCTCGGCCGCGAGCAGTGGAGGGTGCGAGTCACCGGCCGGTGAGGCCGAACCGAGGTTGCCGCCGACGGTGCCGCGGTTGCGGATCTGCGGGGAGCCGACGGTCCGCGAGGCCATGGCCAGGCCGGGCAGCCGGTCGGCGAGCTCGTCGATCACCTGGGTGTAGGTGACACCGGCCCCCAGCCAGATGGCGTCGTCGTCGGTCGCCCGATCGCGCAACTCGGCCACCCGCCCGAGGTCGAGCAGGGATTCCGGGCCGTGCCGGCCGAAGTTCACGTCCACCATGACGTCGGTCCCGCCGACGATCGGCACGGCGTCCGGCTGTTCCGCCTTGGCGGCCAGCGCCTGCTCCCACGTCGTCGGCTGGATGAAGTCCATCACAGCAGTACACGACACGGCAGCCCGTGGACAGAAGGGGTAGTTGCACGAATCTCTGGGCACGCTGGCGGCCCACCGTTGTAGATTCCTCCAATGCTGCTCCGTGAGCTGGTCGAGGACACCGGGCTGGGCCTGCGCGTCGTGCATGGCTCGGATGCCGCGCTGGATCAGCCGGTCAGGTGGGTGTACACCACCGACCTGCTCGATCCTCGTCGGTATCTCTCCGGCGGTGAACTCGTGCTCAGCGGGTTGATGTGGCGTCGTGCCCCCGAGGACAGCGAAGCCTTCGTTCGCGCCGTCGCAGACGCGGGGGGCGTGGCGCTGGCGGCCGGGGATGCGCTCTTTCACGGTGTCCCGGGGGACCTGGTCGAGGCGTGTCGACGCCACGGTCTCGTGTTGCTGGGCGTGCCGGAGGACGTGTCCTTCGCGGCGCTCACCGAGCATGTGATCGGCCACGCCAGCGCCGAACGGGAGGCGCGACTGACGGCGACGGTGACCCGGCAGCGGGAACTGCTGTCCGCGTTAGCGGAGGGCCGCGGGCTGGATGAGCTGGTTGCCCAGGTAGCACGGGAGACGGACCGCACCTGTCGGGTGCTCAGCGTGACCGGGGGCCACGTCGTCGAGGGGTCGAGCCCGGTGCCCGCGGCCGAGGTCGGCGACATCACCCGAGCATTCCTGACTGCCGAGCGGTTGCCCGTCGCGGTCGACGTCGGCCGGATGGGCTACTCGTTGTTCGCGGTGGGCTCGACCCGGAGCCAGCGGATGACGTCCTGGATGCTGCTCGTCGAGGGATCGTGGACCTCCTGGCCGGCCGAGGTCGTGGATGCGATCAGCCAACTCGGCGAGGTGATCGCGTTCGACCGTGCCCGGCGGGACGAGGCCTTCGAGGTATCTCGTGCGATTGCCGACGACGCGGTCGGGCTGATCGATCGTGGTGCCGGCGCTCAGCCCGAGACCACGGTGCGGCTGCAGCAGGCCGGGTTGAGCGCGTCGGGACATCTGGCGGTGGCGGTGGCTGGGTTCACCGGACGACCGGACCGGGTAGAGGTGGCGCGCGCGGTCTTGGACGACGCTGCGCAGCACGTGGGGCTGCCGGTGGTGGGGACCATTGGAGACGAGCGTCTGGGTCAAGGCCAGGTCGCGGTCGCGGTGGTGCCGGTATCCGACGCTGGGTTCACCGAGGTGCTACGAACGGCGCTGCACCGTATTGGCCCTGCCATTGGTCGCGCCCCACTGGCGGTGGGGGTGAGTGAACCGTCGGAGCCACCATTGCTCTCCGGTGCCATGGAACAGGCGCGACACGCGTACCGCGTTGCCGAGCTGCGTCATGACCCCGTCTCGGTCGTGACCGGATCCGAGATCACCTCACATGTGCTGCTGCTCGCCGCTGTACCCGACGACATTCGCCGCACCTTCGCCACCCGGGTGCTCGGGCCACTGCGGGATTATGACGCCGCGCACGGGGGAGAACTGTTGCCGACACTGGAGACCTTCCTCGAGTGCTCCGGATCGTGGGACCGAACGGCGCGGGCGCTACAGGTCCATGTCAACACGGTCCGATACCGAATCTCTCGGGTGGAGAAGCTGATCGCTCGGGACCTGTCCCGGCTCGAGGACCGCGTGGATGTCTTCCTGGCGATGCGATCGTCCTGACCGACCTCAAGGAGATGTCAGACTGTCCAGGTCGAGGTGCATGGTGTCCCCGGAGTAGGTCACGTCGGCCTGTCTCTGATATGTGCCGACGTGTTGATAGGTGTGGTTGGAACCCAGGCGGTGGTGGGCCAACGAAACCGGGTCCTCGAGGTCGACGATCCAGTAGTCGGCGATACCCGCCTCGGCGTACTCGCTCAGCTTCGTCACTCGATCTGTGCGGCGGCTGCCTCCCGACATGACCTCCACTGCCAAGGACACGTCAGCGGCGACGAGCCTGGATGGGTTGGCGCGGACGATCGCGTTGGTGGTCACCACCACATCGGGTGCGCGGACGGTGAGGGGAGCGAGCTGTGCTCAGTCCAGCAGTCCCTGCTCCTCGAAGTAGCGCTCCGAGCCCGGATGCAATGGCACGTCGCCCTGTCCGAGCAGCGCGTCCTCGACGCTGATGTGTTGGACTTGGGAGAACGTCAGGGAGTCAGCGTTCTCATAGAGGCTCTGGGTGATCTGATAGCCGAGATCCTCGCTGACCTGATTGGTCGAGCCGTACATGGCGGCGAAGACCGAGATCGTGGTGACCGGCTCGTCGACGAAGTCGTACATCTGCGGGGTGACCTCGTACTCCTCGAACGGCGTCTCCTCCACGATGCTCTGCAGCTCCTCGCCTTCCACGGGGATCAACTTGACGCCGCCAGCCGTCGCTTCCAGCTCTTGGAAGCTCGCCGCCGGCACGCTGAGCACCTCGATAGAGGCGGCGGCATTGCCGTCCTGCAGTTTGGCTTTGGCGTCCGCGAAACCCTCTTCGAGCGGGGTGTAGTCGCCTTCCTCGAGGCCGTGAGCGGACAGGATCGTCTCGGCGGCCTGGCGGGTACCACTACCGGGCGGGCCGATGGCGACCGCCTCACCTTCGAGGTCAGCGACCGACTCGATACCGGTGGACTCCAGGGTGATGACCTGTGCGACCTCCGGGTAGAGCTGGCCCATGAACCCGGCGTTCTCGACCTGGGTTCCTTCGAACTCACCGGAACCGTTGACGGCGTCGACGGCGGCATTGGTCTGTGCCAGCCCTAGCTGCACCTCGCCGCGGGCGATCATCGCCAGGTTCTCCACCGAGGCTCCGGACTCGATCGCGCTGACCTGTAGTCCGTCGGTGTCGATGTTGTCCACGAAGATGTTGGCGTACTCCTGGCCGAGCGGGTAGTAATCGCCTCCCACACTGCCGGTCCCCAGTTGGAGGCTCGTGGTGAAGTCCTCCTCTTGCTGACCGCTATCGGCCATGCCGCTGTCCTCTCCGCAGGCGACAACGACGACCGGGACTACCGCGGCCGCTAAGACAGCGCCGACACGCTGACGCCTCGGGCGCTTCCATAGCCCACGGATCTCGTCTCCATGCATCTCGTGCCCCTCTTTCGTCGTGGCTGCGATGGCACCTACGTGGCAGACGTTCGCTTGTGGTCGTGCGCTACCGGGCGGGGTCCCAGCAGGTCGTCGAGGGCGTCCCGCATGCGGTCCATCGAGTGTTTGATCCACGGCAGATCTGCTGGATGTTCGCTGTCCAACGCCGCCTGGCGCTCGTCGACGGTCCGTCCGTACAGCAGGCTGGTGGCGACACGCATGGCAAGACGGTCCGGGGCGTCGCCGAACGCCGTTCCCGGCAGGACACCGACGTTGTACCTCGCGAGCAGCAACTCCGACAACTCGGCCGATGTGGTGGCGCCAGCGGCAGCCACGCGACCGGCGTGGGCCGTCAGATCGGGGTAGCAGTAGAACCCGCCTTGCGGCTCACGGCAGTTCGCACCTGCCTCGACCCAGGTCCGCCACATCGCCGTTGCCACCGCGCCGTGCAGATGCCTTGCTTGGGCGATGTAGCGCTGCATCTCCGGGGGCTCATCGAAGGCATACGCGGTCACGTCCTGCATGGGCGCGGCCATCGAGGACCAGATCTCGCTGCCGACGGCGGTCAGGTTCGCCACCAGCGACGTGCCCGGCTCCCCGGGCGGAACCAGCGCCGCGCCGATGCGCCAGCCGCCGAGGGCAAGGCGCTTGCTCAGGCCGGTGGTCACGATCGTCCGTTCCGGGATGAGCGTCGCCGGGCTCGTGGGGTACGCCTCCGCCTCGAGGCCGTATGCGAGGTCGCCGTAGATCTCGTCGGAGATGACGGTCAGGTCGTGTTCGGCGGCAACATCGCACACCGCCTTGAGGTCAGCATCTGGCGCTACCGCCCCGGTCGGATTGTCCGGTCGGGTCACGAGGAGCACGCCGGGATGACGGCCGGCGCGTTTGGCATCGTCGAGTGTCGTGGCCAGCAGTTGCGGGTCGGGGACTCCGCCCGTGTGCTCCGGTATCGGCACCGGCAGAGTCCGCCGCCCGAGCAGCGCCGCTTGGGCGGCGTAGCTCACCCAACTCGGCTGCGGTAGCACCACATCACCGGGCAGGGCGTACAGCAGGGCGAGGAGCAGTGCTTTGCTTCCCGGGGCCAGCACGACCTGGTCCTTCTCGGCTTGCACGCCACGGCGCGCGAAATAGCCCGCAACTGCCGCTCGCGCATGCTCGTCGCCGATCACCGGCGGGTAGCCCGTTCGGTGTGCGGACCTGGCCAGCACGTCGGCCAGTTCCGGGTGAACCGGGAGACCGGCCTCACCGAAGGCCAGGTGCAACACATCGACACCCGCTCGCATGCGGGCCTGGATCCGTTCGTTCGCGGCCAGCGTCGCTGAATGGGTGACCAGCAAGAAAGTTCCTCCACCTCGACGACGCACAGCGTAGCCGTCGTGAATTGCGTCTGCAATGCATGACGCAAATGCTTTTGCGTCACCTAGGGCGCCAGACGGGCGGAGTCACTCAGCGTAGACGGAGAACTCGTTCAGCAGCTGCTCGTCGACGAGCAGCTCGTCGCGAGTCTGGGTGCCGTTCTTGATGGCAACCCCCG
>Ga0209487_1004839_pt1 | contig 10227 bp, 9 predicted proteins | sample Poulit2012_FD_187524 | JGI IMG/M metagenome (GOLD analysis project Ga0209487, IMG submission 187524) | Agricultural soil microbial communities from Georgia to study Nitrogen management - Poultry litter 2012 (SPAdes) (version 2) | ecosystem: Environmental > Terrestrial > Soil > Agricultural land... | reverse complement strand
TCTCATCGGCCCGGGCGTGAAGTTCGGCGCGCTCTTGTTCCTCCTCCTTGCTCAAACCTTCCGGTGCCGGGGGACGCAAGGGCAGGGGCGCGGGCCCGGGGTCGGGCAGCACCTGCAATCCGGGAAGTAACTCGCTCAGCACCACTTTCAGGGCGTCTGGTTCGAGCCACACCGGTGCGTGCACGAGCAGGTCGGCGTGTTCCGCCGGATCGGGGATTAGCAATCGGCCCGACCCGCCTGCGCGCAGAGCACCGCCCAGCCGGCAGGCCGCGGCCAGCATGAACTCCACGACCTCGGCCTCGGTGCCCTCGGGCGTTCCTTCGGCGAATGCGTCCAGCAGCCCGCCCAGGCCGAGCAGTTCCTCCGGTACGGGGTCGGCCCGCTGCACCGGGGACCTGGCCAAGTAGGCTTCGCCGGCCTCCTCCGGTAGGCCCAGCCCTTCGCGGGCGTGGTCATCCAGCGCCCACGGGCCGGTCAACCACGCACCGGGGAGCAGGTCGATGGTTTGGGAGTCGCGCCGGGAGGCGCCGGCGAAACGGCTCAGCGCGAGGGCTTCGACGTCGTCGGGATGCACCTCGGGGCCCACGATGAGCAGGTGGTGCCCCCAGGCCAGGTCCGGATCCAGGTGGGCCCGGGTGTCGATGTGTTCGGGCTGCGGAAGCGTGGTGTCCGCGACGTCGGCGTCTGAGATGGCGGCGTCGGACGCGTCGCCGACCATGCTGTCGGCAGCCGTGCTGTCGCCGGCCGTGCTGTCGGCGGCCGTCGGCGAACCGGCGGCTTCGGCTTCCGGCGGCGATGCAACGTGGTCTGGGTCCGACGGCGAGGCCGCGGTCGGCGCTGAGGGTGCGGTGCCCTCTGGCTCGGCTGGGGTGGTGCTCATCGTTCGATTCGGGTGCGGTAGAAGTTCAGGAAGGAGCGAGAAGCGGTGGGGCCGCGCTGGCCTTGATAGCGCGAGCCCTGGGCACCGGCGCCGTACGGGTGCTCGGATGCGCTGGTGAGGCGGAAATAGCACACCTGGCCGATCTTCATCCCGGGCCACAACAGGATGGGCAGGGTGGCCACGTTCGACAGTTCCAGGGTCACGTGCCCGGAGAAGCCCGGGTCGATGAACCCGGCGGTGGAGTGGGTGAGTAGACCGAGGCGCCCGAGGCTGGACTTACCCTCCAGGCGAGCGGCGATGTCTGCGCCCACGGTGATCAACTCGTAGGTGGAGGCCAGCACGAACTCGCCGGGGTGCAGCACGAACGGCTCATCGGGGGCGGTCTCCACCAGCCTGGTCAGTTCGGGCTGGTCAACCGCCGGGTCGATGACCTGATACTTGTGGTTGTCGAACAACCGGAAGAACCGGTCCAGACGCACGTCCACGCTCGCCGGCTGGATCAGGGTCTCATCCAGCGGATCCAGACTGATGCCGCCGGAGCGCAACTCGGCGCGAATATCACGGTCGGAGAGAAGCACGGTGCCACGGTAGCCCGTTCGCAGGGCTACCGCGTTCGCCATCGCCGTCGAACATCACGTTGAGTGAACCCCGCGCCCGGTTGGCGTTCGTGTTCGAAGACTCGGTAAGGACGCCACGGCCGCGTGCAGGCCCCGTGATTGCATGGCCAGTGGATTCGATTTGCCCGCACCCGCCCGGTACGGTCAGTGGAGTGATCCGAGGCCGTCCCCGGCGCACGCACCGGCACGTTGTCCGGTTTCGACGTCGCTGCGAGTGACGGGCCCGGCATCGTGCAATGACAGTCCGCGCGGTCTGCCCTCTAGGGAAACCCCCGCTCTGCCTCCGGTGACAGGCCGCCCCGTGAAAGGAATCGATGTCCCGAACACGCGCAAACGTCGCGAAGAAGGTTTCCATTGGCCTCGCCGCTACTTTGCTCCTCGCAGGTTGCAGCGGAGATGGTGACGCCAGCGGCGACGGTGAACCAACCGAGCCGATCAAGTTCGGGATCATCTCGGGCTGGTACGACGGAATCATCGTGGCGAACATCTGGCAGGAACTCCTCGTGGAAGAGGGTTATGAGGTGGAGTTCGTGGAGATCGCCGATGCGGGGCCGTTGTACTCGGCCGCTGCCAGCGGTGCCGTGGACATCATTTCTAGCCAACTCCCTACTACGCACGGCGTCTACCTCGAGGAGTACGGTGACGATCTGGAAGATCTGGGCGTCTATCAGGACAACGCACTGCTCACCCTCGCCGTTCCCGAGTACACCGACATCAATTCGATCGCGGAACTCAACGATCACGCCGACGAACTGGGCGGCCGCATCATCGGGATCGAAGCGGGCTCCGGCCTCAACACCACGACCCGGAATTCGGTATTCCCGGCTTACGGCTTGGAAGAGAACTTCGAGTTGGTCGAGTCGAGCACCGCTGCCATGCTTGCTGAACTCGGTAATGCCATCGATAACGAAGAAGACATCGTCGTCACGTTGTGGCGTCCCTACTGGGCTAACACCGCGTATCCGGTTAAGGACCTGGAGGACCCGGAACTGGCTTTCGGGGAGACGGAGACACTCCACTTGACCGCCAACCATGAGTTCTCCAGCCGGTTTCCCGAGGTTGCCGACCGCATGGGCGAATTCTGGCTGTCGGACGAGCAGTATGGCGAGATCGAGAACATGATCGTCAACGAGTACGACGACGGAGAAGCAGCTCAGGCGGTCCGGGACTGGCTCGATGCCAATCCTGAGTTCAGGTCCGCGCTCACGGAGTGATGACGCCGCGGCCGCGGTGCCCATCGAAGCCGTGGTGCCCTTCGAACCTGCAGCCACGTCCCACTTTGCTGGGCCTGCCGGTCGTGCACTTCCGCCGTCGTCCTTCCACCGTCGTCCTGCGCTGTACCGCGCCGCGGTCTACGGTCGGCACCATGAGACCTTCCGGGCGGACTGGTCAACCCGGGAGAAGGACTCAGCCAACTGACTAGCAGAGGGGACACCACGATGGATCTGGCTGGCATGAGGATAGTTGTCACCGGGGCAGCACGCGGGATGGGCGCCGCCACCGTCGCGGCCTACGCTGAGGCCGGCGCAACTGTGGTGGCCATGGACATACTGGAGGACGAAGGACGCGCGGTCGCGCAAACAGCGACGGACACCGGGCCCGGCGCCGTGTCCTTCATGGCGGTGGACGTCTCGGACAAGGCCGGCGTGGACCGCGCTTTCGACGAGGCAGCCGCGCACATGGGCGGCTTGGACGTCCTGGCCCACCCCGCCGCGATCCAGCGCTCCTCCCCGGCCGAGGACACCCCGGTAGAGGACTGGGATCTGATGTTCGCCATCAACGTGCGCGGGACGATGCTCACCAACGCCGCAGCACACCGCCACATGAAGGCTGCCGGCGGTTCGATCATCAACTTCGGGTCCATCTCCGGCCTACGGCCCGAGGTGAGCGCCCCTGCCTACTCCGCCTCGAAAGGTGCGGTGCATTCCTGGACTCGGACGGCTGCCGGCTCGTGGGGCAAGGACGGGATCCGCGTCAATGCCATCCTGCCCGCGATCGCCACCCCGATGTACGACGAGGCCCTCGCCCGAATGGACGAGGAGGGGCGAACGGCCCACTTCTGGCAGAACGAGCAGTCCATCGCCATGGGGCAAAAGTACGGCGACCCCAAGGACGACCTCGGTCCGGTCATGGTGTTCCTGGCCTCGCCCGGATCCCGGTTCATCTCTGGTCAACTGATCCCGGTGGACGGCGGCCAGAGTTCGGTGCGCTGAGACCCCAGGACTGCATCGGCCCGCACGTAACCCAGGGCCGAGGGCCCCGGGGGAATGGAGCGGGTGACGGGAATCGAACCCGCGCTGTCAGCTTGGGAAGCTGAAGTTCTACCATTGAACTACACCCGCGAGCGCGGCCACATGGACCGCGACGTGTCCCAATATACCTACTCCCGCAGTATCGTTCACACACCCTTAGGAGTAGCGTCCGATCACCGGGTGCTCGTGGGGACTCGGCGGGTGGAGGAAAAAGGATGCTGAGCGGCACCGAGGGGACTGCGCAGACGCAGGTCTCCGTGACGCGCAACCGGCGGCGGATGCGGATCCTGCTGGCGTTACTCGGCGTGGGCGTGGCGCTGGTGGCCGCGCACAGTATCGGATTCCAAGTGCTGATGGCTGCCGAGGGAGAACGGCACTCCTGGGTGACGGCGGTGTACTGGACCTTGAGCACGATGAGCACGCTTGGGTACGGCGACATCACCCTCACCTCCGACGCCGGCCGGCTGTTCACCATCTGGGTGCTCACCAGTGGCATGTTGTGGCTCGCGCTGCTCGTGCCCTTGGCGTTGATCCAGTTCGTGGTCACCCCGTGGTTGCAACAACTGGCGGCGGCGCGGGCGCCGCGCCGGTTGCCGCCGGAGATCCGCGATCACATCCTCGTGGTCGGCTTCGATTCGGTGGTGCAGGCGTTGGTGGCCCGGGCGAAGCGGGCTCGCATCCCGGCGGTGCTCGTTGTTTCCGAGGCCGAACAGGCCCGCGGATTGCTGGACCAGGGATACCAGGTGCTGATCGGCGCACTGGATGATCCGCGCACCTACCGCAACGCCCGCGTCGAGCATGCCGCACTCGTGGTCTCCACGTTGCCGGACACCGCGAACACCAACGTCGTCTTCACCGTACAAAGCATCGCCCCGCACGTGCCGATCGCGGTGACCGCAGCGAAACGTGCCTCGATCGACGTGCTGACATTGGCCGGGGCCGAGCGTGTATTGCACCTGGGGCAGAATTTGGGTGAGGCGATCGCCGACCGCGTGCTGGGCACCAGGGGTACCGCCCACGTGATCGGTTCCTTCGGCGCGACTGCTGTCGCCGAGGCCGCGATCCGCGGAACCGCCCTTGCCGGGCTGACCGTCGCCCAGGTACGCGACCGGATCGGTCCGGGGGTACGGCTGCTTGCGGTGATGGACCGTGGCCGATTGCAGGAGTTGCCGCCGTCCCTCGTGCTACCCGAGGCGGGCGTCCTGATTTTGGCGGGCTCGCCGTCGGCCCTGGCTCAGTACGACGCGGCCTTCTCCCACCCCGCGCCCGCACGGGACGCAGACCGCGCCCAACAAGCCACCGGCGCCGCCGCGGGCACCGAAGACGCGGCCGGCGACGCAGCCGACGCCCAGGACAGGGCCGACACCGCGGCCGCCGGCGCCGCCCAAGACGCGGCGAACATCCCGGTCGCCGCCGATCCGCAGGCCGACGACGACGCAGACGCTCCGGTGGTGATCCTGGGCGGGGGCCGGGTGGGACGCGCCACTGCGGCGGCGTTGGCCACTTCCGGTACCCCCACCACGATCGTGGAACAGGACCCCACGCGTACTCCCGGACCCGGGCGGATGCTCTACGGCGATGCCGCCGAGGCCCAGGTCCTTAAGGAAGCCGGCTTGGAGGATGCCACAGCGGTGGTGGTCACGACGCATGACGATGACCTGAACGTGTACCTGACGCTGTACTGCCGCCGGCTGCGGCCCGACGTGCAGATCGTGGCCCGGGCGACCGCGGAGCGAAACGTGGCCACCCTGTACCGAGCGGGTGCGGACAGCGTGCTCTCCTACGCCACCGTGGGGGCCACGATGCTGTGGAACGAGGCGGGGCTGGGGCAGCGGTTGGTGATCGCCGAGGGCAACGAGTTGTTCACCGTGCCGCTGCCTGCCGCCGCGGGTGCGCTCGCCGCGGGCGCCGCCCCGGTGCATCGGCGCACCGGGGTGCACCTGGTGGCCACTTTGGACGCCGCAGGTCACCTGCTGGCAGACGGCCGGCCCGCCGATGCCGAGGGCGCCCAACTGCTGGTGCTGGGCGACCGGCACGCCGAACAAACCTTCCGGCAGACCTACCAGCGCGGCCCGCTGCGGCGCCGGGTGGCCGGCCGGCTCAGTCCCGGTGGGCGCGGTAGAACCGGATGAGCCGCTGGGTAGAGGCATCCTGTTCGGCAAGCGCCTCATCGTCCCAGGTCACCGCCGGGGCCAGTTCGTTGGCCAGTTCCTTGCCCAGTTCCACCCCCCACTGATCGAAGGAGTCGATCCCCCACACGATGCCCTGGGTGAAGGTGATGTGCTCATACAACGCGATCAACTGGCCCAGCACCGAGGGCGTGAGTGCCGGGGCCATGATCGAGGTGGTGGGCCGGTTCCCGGGGAATACCCGGGCGGGCACGATGTGCTCCGGGGTGCCTTCGGCGCGCACCTCCTCAGCGGTCTTGCCGAACGCCAGCGCACGGGTCTGGGCGAAGAAGTTCGCCAGGAACAGGGCGTGCACGTCCGCCTCCCCGTCCTGGCGCGGGTAGGCGGGGGCGGCCACCGCGATGAAGTCCGCGGGGATCAGCCGCGTGCCCTGGTGGATGAGTTGGTAGAAGGCGTGCTGGCCGTTGGTGCCCGGTTCGCCCCAGAACACCTCACCGGTATCGGCGGTCACCGGTGAGCCGTCCCAGCGCACCCGCTTGCCGTTGGACTCCATCGTCAGTTGCTGTAAGTAGGCCGGGAACCGGTGCAACTGCTGGGCGTAGGGCAGCACGGCATGGGTGTGGGCGCCCAGGAAGTTGGTGTACCAGACGTTCAGCAGTCCCATCAGAGCGGGCACGTTGCGCGACAGTTCGGTGGTGCGGAAATGCTCATCGACGGCGTGGAACCCGCTGAGGAATTCGGCGAACCGGCTCGGTCCGATCGCGATCGCCAGGGAGAGGCCGACGACGGAGGGCACCGAGTACCGGCCGCCCACCCAGTCCCAGAAGCCGAAGGTGTTGGCGGTATCGATCCCGAAGTCGGCGACCTTGTCCAGCGCGGTGGACACGGCCACGAAGTGCTGGGCCACCGCCTGTCGGCGCGCGTCGGCGTCGGTGTCGATCACTCCGCGGCGGGTCAGTTCCTCCCACAACCAGGTCCGCGCCAGGCGGGCGTTGGTGAGGGTCTCGATCGTGCCGAAACTCTTGGAGGCCACGATGAACAGCGTGGTCTCCGGGTCCAGGTCGGCCACGGTGGTGGCGATGTCGGCGGGGTCGATGTTGGAAATGAACCGGGCCTCTAACCCGTCGGCCACATAGGGTTGCAGGGCTTCATAGGCCATCACCGGACCCAGGTCGGAGCCGCCGATACCGATGTTGACCACGGTGCGCACCGGTTTGCCGCTCACGCCGGTCCAAGTGCCCGAGCGCACCTGCTCGGCGAAGGCGTACATCTTGTCCAATTCCTGCTGGACGTCTGCGTCCACGTCCTGTCCGTCCACGTGCAGCGGGGGTGTAGTGCCCTTGGGTCTGCGCAGGGCGGTGTGCAGCACCGCCCGGTCCTCGGTGACGTTGATGCGCTCGCCGGCGAACATCGACCCGATCCGGCCGGGAAGAGCCACCTGCTGACCGAGATCGGTGAGTGCCGCGAGGACCTCGTCGGTGATCAGGTTCTTGGACAGGTCCACGTACAGGTCACCCACGGTGTGGCTGAATTTCTCGGCCCGGTGCGGGTCGGCGGCGAACCAGGCGCGCAGATCCGGGTCGAACGCATCAGCGTGGCTCTGCAAGGTTTGCCAGGCTGCAGTGGTGGTGGCATCGATCGGTGTGCTCACGTTGGGCTCCTTCGGCGAACTCATACCTGTCCTCACCGTATTGCCCTGTGCACTTGGGGGCGAGCAGCAGCAGGCCCCATTGGCGCGGGCAGCAGCGGACCTCTTCCCGGCGAGCAGCGGCGAGCTCTTGCGGACCTGGTGGGCCTACGGTGGGCTACATGTGCCCCGCCGCTGAGTCCGCACCGGTTCCACCCGTCCCGCCTGGGCGCGCGGACCCGTCCAGCCGCAACGACACGCCAAGCCCTTCCGCTCCGAGCAATACTGCGCGGCCCGAGGCCGCCGACGGGCCGACTCCGGCCGATCCGCTCGCCTCGGGGTCATCGCCGGGTGCGACCACCCGGGCGGGGGCGTATACGTCGTCGAGCGACCCCGGGGCACTGGTCCGCGAGTTCCACCAGGCCTTCGCAGTCCCGATCGCCGCTGATGCTCCCTCGGTGGACCGGGAGCGGGTGCATCTGCGTATGGACCTGGTGGCCGAGGAGTTCGCAGAACTGGTGGCCGCGGTGTACGGGCCCGGGGCGCAGGAGGTGATCGGGGCGGCGTTCAGCCAAGCACGCGGGCGCGACGACGGTTCGCGCGACACCGTGGCCGCAGCCGACGCGCTCGGGGACCTGGTGTACGTGATCTACGGGATGGCCCTGGAGTGCGGGATCCCGCTGCCGGAGGTGTTGGCGCAGATCCACGCGTCGAACATGTCCAAACTCGGGTCCGACGGGAAGCCGGTGTACCGCCGGGACGGCAAAGTACTCAAGGCCCCGGGGTACACCCCTCCGGATGTGGCCGGGGTGCTCAGCCGAGCAGTTGCCGAGCCTCGATAACCACCAGGGCGCTGGCGCCGGCCAGCACAAGCAGGAAGGTCAGCAGCCACAACCACCGGGGTAGCGGGGTGAGCCGGGCGAGCACGGCCGGGTCGCTGCCCGGGTCGCGGCTGACCCACACCGACCCCAGGTGGCGCCAGGCGCCGATGAGCAGCACCAGACCCGCGGCGATCAGTACCTGCTGCTGCAGGAGGTCCCAACCGGCCCACCACAGCGCCACCGCTCCAGCGCTGACGGCCAGCATCACCACCGCCGTGAGGGCTGAACGCACCCGCACCCAGGAGATCAGCAGGATGAGGAGTAAGGCGGTCAGCACCGGCGCAGCCCAGCCTCGGGTGGCGGCCAGCACCAGCAAGGCACCCAATACCCCCGGCGCCGGATACCCAGCCCAGGTGGTGGCCACCAACCCCGGCCCGCGCGGGCGGCCTCGGGTGATGGCGTGGCCGGACATGTCCGCGCGTAGCACGAAGCCGCTGAACTTCCGCCCGACCGCCAACCCCACCAGTGCGTGGCCGAGTTCATGGACCAGGGTGACCCCGAGGCGAGCCACGCGCCACAGTATGGGAACGGCCACGATCACCAGCGCCACCACGACGCTGAGGGCCAGGTCTTCCAATTCCGCCTCGCGGGCATGCGCAGGGGCGGGTTGGATGCGTTCGACCACCTCGGGCCACCAGGAGAGGTCCATCGACACGGCAGCGGTTTCGAACCGGGTGGGGATCAGTCCCGGGCGGTGAGGATCACCGGGCCGTCGGGGGTGATGGCTACCGTGTGTTCACTGTGCGCGCCGCGTGACCCGTCGGCCGAGCGCAGGGTCCAGCCGTCCGGGTCGGTGTAGATCTCATCGGTGCCGGCCATGAACCACGGTTCGATGGCGATCACCAGACCGGGCCGCAGCGGCATGCCCCGTTTGGCGCGGCCGTTGTTGGGTACGTGCGGCTCGCCGTGCATCGTGCGGCCCACGCCGTGGCCGCCGAACTGGGTGTTGACGTTGTAGCCGTGCTCGCCGGCCACTGCGCCGATCGCGGCGGAGATGTCCCCGATTCGGTTGCCCACCACGGCGGCATCGATCGCTGCCTCCAGGGCAAGTTCGGTGGCGCGGATGAGGCGCTGGTCCTCCTCCCGCGGCGTACCCACGATCACGCTCACTGCGGCATCTCCCACCCAGCCGTCGACGGCGACCGCGAAGTCCATGGACAGCAGGTCGCCGTCAGCAAGGGTGTAGTCGTGCGGCAGGCCGTGCAGGACGGCGTCGTTGACCGAGGTGCACAACACCTTGCCGAAGGGACTGGCCCCGAACGAGGGGTGGTAGTCGATATAGCAGGACTCGGCTCCGGCGGCGCGGATGCGTTCGTGGGCGAGCGCGTCTAGATCCAGCAGGTTCACGCCCACGTCCGCGTACTCGGCCAACTCCGCAAGCGTCTCGGCCACGAACCGACCGGCAGGGCGCATCTGCTCGATCTCGGTAGGCGTTTTCAACTCGATCACGTCAACCAGCCTACCTGCGCGAAGCGGCCGCCGATCGGCCGAGTTCGCCACACGACCAGCGGGAGCGGGCACCTTCGCCGCGGGCACGGATATGGCGTGTCGCTCAGAGCGCGTGTGCGAGCCGGTGATGGAATGGAGCGGGAGGCAAAGGCCCCTTGAAGCACGAAGCAAAGGCCCCTCGAACTAGGGATTCGAGGGGCCTTGCTCCGTCGCCGGGTACCGATTCCTCGGCCGACGCCGAACGTCGAGGCGTTCGACGTTTCCCGGTTGGACTGCCCACCGGGCCCGCGTCATGGCGCGGTCTCATCGTGACCGTCGTGCCCGGGACCAGCGTCTCGGGCCGCCATCACCGTTTTCCAGTGGTCTCGGCAACAGCACTCGTCATGCGTCCA
>Ga0209487_1004838_pt1 | contig 10229 bp, 9 predicted proteins | sample Poulit2012_FD_187524 | JGI IMG/M metagenome (GOLD analysis project Ga0209487, IMG submission 187524) | Agricultural soil microbial communities from Georgia to study Nitrogen management - Poultry litter 2012 (SPAdes) (version 2) | ecosystem: Environmental > Terrestrial > Soil > Agricultural land... | reverse complement strand
CGGTAAATAGTCGTGTTCGATTGCAAAGAAAGGAACTGGTACGTCAAATCCTGTGACACGTTGGATCGGCGCTTTTAAATATAAGAAAGAAGTGTCGTTAATGACAGATGTAACTTCACTACTTACGCCACCTGTTTCTTGTGCTTCATGAACGATTACCGCACGTCCTGTCTTTTGTACAGAATCGCTAATAATATCTTTATCGAGTGGATATAACGTACGTAAATCGATAACGTCACACGAAATGTTTTCCTTTGCCATTTCTTCCGCTGCTTTTTCAGCTACTGGTACCATCGCACCCCAAGCGAAAACTGACACATCTTCTCCTTCGCGAATACGTTTTCCTTTACCGATCGGTACCGTATACTTTTCTGTCGGTACATCTTCACGCTTCCCACGATATAAACGCATTGGCTCTAAAAAGAGAACTGGATCCGGATCTTCTACTGCAGCAGTAAGTAATCCTTTCGCATCATATGCAGTAGATGGACAGACTACTTTAATTCCAGGCATGTGTGTAAATAACGCTTCAATACTATCGGAGTGAATTTCCGGTGCACCAACACCTGCACCAAACGGTGCACGAATAACCATCGGTAATGTGAAATGGCTTAACGTACGAGAACGCATACGAGTTACGTGTGTCGCAATTTGTTCATACGCCGGATAGACGAAACCTAAAAACTGAATTTCTACGATCGGTTTTAAACCGTTCAATGCCATCCCGACTGCGGCACCTGTAAATCCTGCTTCACTTAACGGCGTGTCGATGACGCGATGCTCACCGAACTCATCGAGTAATCCTTCTGTGGCACGGAACACTCCACCGTTTACACCGACGTCTTCTCCTAATACGAGTACGCGATCATCTTCGGCTAACATCGTTCTCATTCCGTCTGTAATTGCTTGGATGAGGTTCATCGTCTGCACTTGTTGACCCGCTTCCGCCTGCTTCGAATCATTCACTAACACCATTAAGATCCGCTCCTTCCGAGTAATTTTTCTTTCTGTTCTTGAACTGGCCAAGGTGCTTCTGCAAATACGTGGTCAAACATAACCGCCGGGTCAGCTGGTGTAAATTTCTCCATTTCTTCTACAGCTGCTTCGACTTCATCGACGATTTTTTGTTCTGTTTCTTTTATCCACGCCTCGTCGTACATGTCTAAGTTTTTCATTAAACGTTCTAAACGTAAAATTGGATCGATTTCATCACGTGTTTTTTCTACTGCTTCCTGGTCACGATATTTCGTCGGATCGTCCGCTGTCGTATGTGGACCGAAGCGCGTAACAACCGCTTCAATTAACGTTGGACCCTCACCGCGACGTGCACGATCGAATGCATCTGTTACTGCTGTATGGACAGCGAAAATGTCCATTCCGTCGACACGTACTCCTGGAATACCGTAAGCAACCGCTTTTTGTGCAATCGTTTCAGAATTCATCTGTTTTTCAATCGGAACGGAAATTGCATATCCGTTATTTTGGTTAAAAAATACGACAGGTGCTTTAAAGACACTTGCGATATTTATTCCTTCATGAAAATCTCCCTCAGACGTTGCTCCATCTCCGAAATAAGCAATCGCTGCATTTTTCGTTCCTTTATACGTCTCAGCCATCGCTGCACCTGCTGCATGCGGTAATTGAGTCGCAATCGGTACTGCCGCTGGAACGATATTTCGTTCAGGAGATGGCACCGCACCTTCGACACGTCCGTTCCAATATAAATATAGACGAACCATATCTCCACCGAAAGCTAACGCCGCTCCATGATCACGGTATGTTGGAAACATCCAATCATCTTTTTCAAGTGCTAGCGCACTCCCGACTTGTGCCGCTTCTTGTCCTTCGAAAGGGACATACGTTCCGATACGACCTTGACGTTGTAACGCTTTTCCTTTCTGATCGTACGTACGTAAACGAAACATATGGTAATAAAAGTCTTTCACTTTTTCTTCAGTAATCATATTTTCATATGAATCGGACGTAAGTTTCCCCGATCCATCGACGATTTGCATTAATGGGTACTTCTCTTTCATTAAGCATCCACCTTTCTGTTAGTAATGTTTTACGTGTTAAAGTCCCACTTCGGGCGAATGTGGCGACTAAAGAAATTGCTACGGTTTTTCTGTTCATTAATCGTTTCATGACATTTTGCATTTGCCGCTTCTAACGTCGTCGTTTTATTTTCTTCCGCCTGTTTAAAGACGTCGATTAATGTCGTATAAATTGCTTTCGTCTTTAATAAAACTCGCTCTTTATTTGCACCGTACAATTCATCGGCAACAGAAATTAATCCACCAGCATTTACGATATAGTCTGGTGCGTATAAAATCTCTTTTTCAACTAATTGGTGAATATGGTCATCTGTTAACAGTTGATTGTTAGCGGATCCGACGACAGCTTTCACTTTTAATAGTGGGATCGTATCATCGTTTAATATGCCACCCATCGCACATGGTACGAAGACGTCCGCATCGACGCTATAAATGTCATCTAAACCGACGACTGTGACGTTGCGGTTCAACTCTTTTCCTTTTTCGACAATCGCTTCAATCGCTTGTTCATTAATATCTGTCACGTAAAGATCGGCACCAACTTCTAATAAATGCTCACTCACCTTAAACCCGACTTTTCCTAATCCTTGGATCGCATACGTTTTACTAGATAAATCTTTCGATCCTGTTAAATTTTCCATCGTCGCTTCTAATGAGTAAATAACACCTTGTGCTGTCGGAATTGACGTATCACCGCCTCCGCCGTATGCTTCTGGAATACCGTTAATAAAGTTCGTTTCTTTTAAAGCATGGACAAAGTCATCCATCGTCGTCCCCATATCGGTACCTGTATAAAAGCGTCCGTTTAAAGAATCGATAAATTGACCGTAAGCCCGGAAAAGCGCAGGTGATTTATCTTTTTCCGGATCACCGATAATGACTGCTTTCCCCCCACCGAAATCGAGATCAGCCGCCGCACATTTGTACGTCATCCCCTTTGAAAGACGTAATACGTCATCGAGTGCTTCTTCTAACGTTTCATACGGATACATGCGCGTACCGCCTAGTGCAGGTCCGAGTGTCGTATCGTGAATCGCAATAATCGCCTTTAATCCAGTTGCTGGATCGTTACAAAACATCACTTGCTCATGATCTGAAATTTTATCAAACATTTCAATTTGCAGCTCTGTTGATTGTTCAACTTGTTTTCCCACTAGTCTTCCCTCCCGATTACTAGATTAATAATTGTATGTATTCACCATTACACGAATAAAATAGTTACCCTCCCCGAACTCTGAATGAGTTGGTTAATTATGTAAGCGGTTAACTCATAAAACAAAAAATAAGCGCATACATGCATAGTAAACTACTTTAATTTTAGTATATTAAGTTAACGGTTAACTGTCAACAATTAAAGATAGGAAAAGGAAAATCTTTACTTAACCTCGGTTTTTGTAAGATTTTCCCTCCTGCTTATTTTATAAGCTCAAGTACCCCATCTAATCCGCGCTGAATATGCCCGCTCATCATTTCTGCGGCTTCATCTTCTTTTTGAGCGACGATCAAGTCAAATAATTGACCATGCTCTTGCAATAGCGTCGGATAAAACGGAGCATCGATCATCGAGTTACGCATATAATGAATTTTCGTTTTAATCATATCTAACAATTGAATGAGATGACTGTTGTTTGACGCGTGGATTATAATTGTGTGAAACTGTTGGTCAAGTTGTTTTAATTCCTTATCTTTATTTACAACTGCTTCCGTTTCTTTTAAGTTTTGTTCTAATTTTGCTTTTAACTTTTCATTATAATTTTGAATCGCAAGACGAATCGCAAGCATTTCAAGACTTTGCCTACATTGGAAAATTTCCACGATATCATTTACCGTTGGACTATACACTTTCACAAAACCGTCGTTATAGACGAGAAGACCGTCTTGGATAAGCATCCGGATAGCTTCCCTAACAGGGCCACGGCTAATTCCTAACGTTTCTGCTACTTTCGATTCTACGATTCTTTCAGATGGTTTTCGCTCGCCATCGAGGATCGACTGTTTTAAAATATTGTACGCTTGTAAATGGAGCGACTGTGGTTTCACAATTTGTCCCATCCGAACACCCCCTTATGAGACAATGTTTACAGTTAACTTATTTACAATGATACTACATTTTCGGGAAAAGGTGTAAAGATTACTAGAATGTCGTCCGAAAATATCGTATTTTGTCCAATTACCGCTTATAAGATAGCGTATTCATAATTTAGCGCAATGATTGAATTAATGCAATAATCTTTTATGCCTATACTTCTTTTCCGAAAGCTTTAAACGATATTAACAAATCAACTACTAATACTACAGACTTTAAAGAGATGTGAGAATGCGTAAAAACTCCCGCTTATCATCACCTTATGATTCCTGACACAACGAAAGTTCATCGCATGTTTAAGTAAGCCGTTTTTGTTTGCCCGTGCTAGGCAAACGAAAGAGAAGTCATCCCTTACCGTTTCCTTTCCGGAAAATAATTTATTAGTGTTACACGAAGTATTAGATGCCTTTAAACGGTGGGACATTCAACCGACCAAAATTGCTTCAGCTCCGATGAAAACGGAACTTGGCGAATATATGTTTTTCATCGATGTGGATACGACAAACTGTATCGAGCGATACGAACGAGCTTGTGAAGATATACGTAGCAAAGACTGTACGTTACGCCACTTAGGAACGTACCCGACTTTTGATATCATAGAGCTAATTAACAGTTAGCGAATATAGAAGGCTTCCAATATTGACATTATATTGGAAGCTTTTTTCTTTGCTCCATCGTATACTAAGGATAGGAACGGAGTAATATAAGTGAAATATGCGAGATAAACGATGGATTTGATAATATGTAATCATGTTATATAAAAAAATGACATTGTGAAAAAAACGTTCGATAAGAAGAGTCGACTGGATGCAAAACTCAAAGTAGAGAGGTATAGGTGAACAGATGGCAGATGAGCGACAACGAGCAATTACGTTTACAGACGTATATTACGACGTCCTTCATAAAACAATTTTACATCGCATCACTGGTACGTTCGCACAACATAACATAACGGCACTCGTCGGGCCGTCTGGTTCGGGAAAAACGACGTTGTTGAAAATGATCAATGGCTTACTCTCACCAACGTCTGGACGAGTATTTTTGTTTGGGACAGACATTGCGACGTTCGAGCCTACTGTTTTACGACGAAAAGTCGGCATCGCTTTGCAAGATGCTCCGATGATTCGTGGAACAGTGTACGATAATTTAGCATTACCACGGACGTTGCAACAAAAATCGTTGTCTGAGCTAGAAGCGAAACAATTTTTAGAACGTGTTGATTTAGGCGCACGTTTTTTACGTACAGATGTTACCGATTTATCTGGTGGAGAGCGGCAAAAAGTATCGATCGCGCGTACGTTAATAAACGGGGCAAACGTATTGTTGCTCGATGAAATTACGTCTGCACTCGATCGTCATAGTGTAGAAGAAATTGAACGGCTCATTACGACGTTGCAAAAAGAAGCAAAAATGACAGTCGTTTGGATTACACACGATTTAGAACAGGCGAAACGAGTTGCTCACGATGTGTGGGTGTTAGTCGACGGGCGACTTGTAGAACGAGGTAGTATTAAAGTTTTAACCGAACCGGAATCGGAGGCGGCGCGTCAGTTTTTACTAGGAGGAGAAAAATGACGTATCCAATCTTAGCTTTAACGTTAATATTCGTCCTTATTCCACTTCTATTATCAAAAGTATTACGGCTCGGCTTAGAGAAAGATACGATGATTGCAACGGTCCGTTCGATCGTACAACTGTTAGCGGTCGGATACGTGTTGAAATTCGTCTTCGATTCGGAAAGTTATGTGTATATTGCGCTTATGGTAACGTTAATGATCGTCGCAGCGACGCTTAACGCTCGCAAAAAAGGGAAGCAAATTAAAGGAATTACGTGGAAAATCGTCGTTACACTCGTCTTCGTTGAACTGTTAACGCAAGCGATTTTGCTCGGGTTTCAAATCGTTCCGCCAACGGCGCAATATATTATTTCATTAAGTGGGATGGTCATTGGTAATTCAATGGTCTTGTCGATTTTATTTTTAAATCGATTTACTGCGGAAGTGGAAGCGAGTGCGGGCGAGACCGAATTAATTTTATCGCTCGGCGGTACGGCGAAACAGGCGGTAAACCGGCCACTTATCGATGCGATTAAAGCAAGTATGATTCCGACGATCGAAAGTCAAAAAACGATGGGACTCGTCCAACTTCCTGGCATGATGAGCGGACAAATTATCGCTGGCGCTGATCCGCTTCAGGCCGTACAGTTTCAATTACTCGTCTTGTTTTTATTACTGACGACAGCTAGCGTCTCCAGTGTACTGCTCGGCTTTTTATCGTACCGGACATTATTTAACGACCGTCTTCAATTGATAAAGCAAGTGTAGTTTTTTAGAGTGAAGTAGTTTTAAGAGTAGTTTTTGACCGTATTGGGATAGAGCAAGTTTTATGGAACGTATTCCTTGTGTAGAGGATGGGAAAGTTTTATGAAACATGTTATCTCTGTAGCGAGGATGCTTGTTTTATACAATGCGTTACTTCTGAAGTGGGGGGAAGAGGTTTTAGTTTCTTGCGTTAAAGTATCATGCGTGTAGTTAACGCAAGACTTGCTTACGTTAAGGAGAGCGTAATAAGTTTAACGAGAGACCGGTCTTGCGTCAAAGAAACTATAAACACTTTAACGAGAGCGATTCTTGCGTTAAAAGTTAAAAGCTATCCTTAACGTTAGATTTTCTTACGTTAAAGATAGCCTCACAACGTTAACGCTAAAAACTCTTTGCGTTAAACATGATCAAACGACTTTAACACGAAAACTCCTTGCGTTAAAGAGAGCCAATCAACATTAACGCTAAAACAGAATTACGTTAAACTTATCGAGATAACATTAACGCAAGCAACTCACTTTCAAAGAAACCGATGATAAAACTGATACGAAAACGAATATCGATCATGGGAACGGCTAAAAACTGAAACGATACGTAAGTTTGCATACTATCATACAAATGTCCGAACAAATACGTTTGCTCGTTTAATAAAAAAGTTCAAAATAAGTATGTCCCCTATTCGTTATAGAAAATCCCGAATTGAATCGCAAAATAAAATGAATTCAATTCGGGTTCTCATTTTACCCAGATATGGAAGCAAGTCTATCTTTTCATGCTACAACGATTCAAAAGTGAGTTCACACAGTAAAACTGTACGTAATACTTATTTTCTTCAATCAGTCCGTATGATAAACCGCACAGCGGTTCGGGCCAATTTCCAATTCTTGCATTTTATCGTGATCGGCCGTCTCGTATCCACGGTTAATGGCAATAATTTCTTCAAAGTTTGGTGGTTTTACAGAGCTTGCTGAATTTTCAACACTTTGTAAGAAGTCCTCACGCGATGCAGTAAACATTTTTTCATTTCGTTTTCGAATCTCCCCGAGCGAATCACCGATAAAACCGTCGCCGTTTATTTCCGCATCTAAGTCAGCATAGTGTGACGGAAGCACGATGACGTCATCGGCAATTTCCGCTACTTTTGAATGGACTGTTTCATATAAATCTTCCGCCCATTCTTTCACTTTATTTCCTAAATCTGGGCGCCCGAGACCGCTAATAAAAATCGTATCTCCAGAAAAGAGTAATTTGTTGTTCACGAAAAATGATACACTTCCAGGTGTATGCCCAGGCGTTTTTACCGCAATAACTTCGACGGAAACTTTACTAAACTCAATTACTTCGTAGTTTTCCAAATGTTCGAAGTCGAAAATTGCTCCTTCACTTTTCATTAAATAATATGTTGCGCCTACTTTTTCCGCTAATGCCGGACCGCCAGAAATATGATCTGCATGTAAGTGGGAATCGACAATGTGCGTTATTTTTGCACCTGCCTCCGCCGCTGCTCGTTCATACTCCTCAATAAACCGTGCTGGATCGACGATTAACGCTTCTCCCTCAGAAACGACCATATACGATAAGCAACCTTTTCCAACGCGAATGAATTGATATACCGCAACATCATCGTCTTCGTACACTTTTACTTTTTCTAAATGCTCACTCCAAGACTTCATTCCACCCGCTAAATAAGCAGCTTGAAAACCAGCCTCATTGATCATTTCAGCAATCATTTTTGAAGAACCTTCTTGGGCGCACGTCACGAGTATTTCTTCATCTTTCGGCAACTTGTCTTTAATCGAATCAATGCCATCAAGCAGTTGGAAATACGGAACGTTTAAATAGTCAAAACTGTTTGATTCAATTTTCCAATCGTTATAATCAGCTTCATTACGCGTATCGAGTAAAAATACGTATTCATCGTTTAAAACTTTTTCCGAAACTTCTGCAGCAGTTACTGACTTTAATGTCATTTTCCATTCCTCCATGATGAATTTATTGAATATATTCAGTGCTTACATTTGTTTAAAAGATAACGACACCTTCTATAAAAGTAGTCGCACCCCCTCATGCAGATTAAAAAATTATTCCATCGTACCTTGCCAATCGATCATCCCACCAATCATATTGTACGCATCGATTCCACATGCTTCTAAATACTGAGTCACAACACCGCTTCTATTCCCTGAGCGACAAATGATCACGTACGTCTTATCTCGTTTAAAATGATCGAGGCGTGCTTCAATTTGTCCAAGTGGAATATGTGTCGCACCAGGAATCGTTCCTAAAGCTACTTCAAAATCTTCCCGAACATCGATAATTTCTATTTGTTCATCGCGCCGCATTTTTTCAACTTCCGCCGTCGTTAACTCTTTCATTCGTTCCCTCCATCCTCGATATCACCGAATGTGACCTTTATGGAAAACTTCAAAGACATCTGATTTTTACATATACGATAAAAACATTTTATACATCCTACGTTATATAAACAAAATGACGATAGCGATTATGAATGCGTATGAAATATATCCCACCTATGCCGTCTCTTTCGTCGTTTAAATGAACAAATTAACATTGCCGTCTTCTGCATCAGCTAAATATGCCCCGACTCCCGCATATTCAATGTCATTGAGTAACTCTTCTTTTTGTAGCCCGAGTAGATCCATCGTCATCGTACATGCGACGAGTTTTACACCTTGTGCTTTTGCCATCGAAATTAATTCGTCTAGTGGCATTGCTTGATGTTTTTTCATAACGTGTTTTATTAATTTCGGACCGAAACCAGCATAATTCATTTTCGATAAACTCATTTTTTCTGGACCACGTGGCATCATTTTCCCGAACATTTTTTCTAAAAGACTTTTCTTTGTCGGAACAGGAGCATTTTTTCGGAAAGCATTTAAACCCCAAAATGTCGCAAAGATTGTCACGTCGTGGTCATATGCAGCAGCACCATTCGCAATGATGAATGCCGCCATTGCTTTATCGTAATCCCCACTAAATAAAATAATCGTCGTTTTCTTTTTATCGGCCATATTTTATTACCCCCATAGGTATAATTTGATCGTTAAAAAAGAACGAATGTACCATTCGTCATGAATAGAATATACCCCTAATAGTATTATGTCAAACGAAATGAATTGCTCTTTAAAAAAGCATACTTTTTTACGATCACGTTCTTTATAACAAAATATCACCCCATATTTTAATTGCCGTTGCGCCTATTAAGATCGCTAATATAATTTGTAATAGTTTCGTACTTACTTTTTGACCTGTCTTTGCACCTAAAGGTGCTGCAATTAAACTAGCGACAATCATCACACTAGCAGGGAAATAGTCGACTTGCCCTGTCGCTACTTTTCCTACGGTAGATCCAATCGATGAAATAAACGTAATCGCTAGCGATGATGCAATCGTCATACGCGTCGGAATTTGGAGGACAACTAACATAATCGGAACGAGTAAAAATGCACCAGCCGCTCCGACAATACCAGAACCGATTCCGACGACTAAAGCAAAAATAGCTGCCACTAATTTATTAAATTGAATTTTCTCTAGTGGAATATCGTCGATTCCTTTTTTTGGAACAAACATCATAATAGCAGCAATTAATGCTAAGACACCGTAAACGAGATTAATCGAACTATCTGTCATTAATTTTGAACCGTATCCACCGATAAAACTTCCGATCAAAATAGCTGAACCCATATACAATATTAATTGTTTATTTAAATAACTACTTTTTCGATATGCCCATACACCACCGATCGT
>Ga0209487_1004837_pt1 | contig 10230 bp, 8 predicted proteins | sample Poulit2012_FD_187524 | JGI IMG/M metagenome (GOLD analysis project Ga0209487, IMG submission 187524) | Agricultural soil microbial communities from Georgia to study Nitrogen management - Poultry litter 2012 (SPAdes) (version 2) | ecosystem: Environmental > Terrestrial > Soil > Agricultural land... | reverse complement strand
GGGAGGGCGCGCTGAGCGCGTCATCGCTGATACGGCTGACCCGGCCTGAGGACTTCAGGGCCTTGAGGCCGGCCTCGTCCACGCGCAGCGCCACGGCGGCCACGGTCTTGTATTCGCGGTTGATGGTGGATGCCGTGCCGGCCAGCTCGGTCATCAGCCCCTTGCGGGTTTGTGCAATCAGGGCGCGCTGCTGGTCAACGGCGGCTGCGCTCAGCCGGCCTTCCGACTGAAAGGTGGTGCCCAGATCAAGCGTGACGATGACATTGACGTGGCCGTCATCGCGCGCGGCCTGGAAAAGCTCGTTCAGCGTTCTTGGCTGAAGGGCATTGGGGGTTGAATCCGACCCATCCAGGGCGGCTGAGACAGCTGCGGTGGGTGGAAGGGTGGAGGTTGCTTTTGTTGTGGACTGGGCGGCTGCTGCCGTACAAAAAAGTAAAAAAGCACAAGCGAGAGCTTGTGCAAGCCTTTGCCTAGACATTTGTTTTGTCCCTCGACAGTCATTTATGGGGTTGGTTGTCAGCTGTGCCAAAGCCTCCCCTTTATGACATTCGCAAGGCCGACGAGCGCAAAGGTTACAGTCTGTGCTGATTGAAAGCAACTGTTATGCGGCAAGCTGTGGTGTTTGTCACAAGGCGGCTCGGGGTGCGAGGGCTTTGTGGAAAAGGGATGTGTTAATTAGGGGCCGGTGTGGCGAGACGTAAAGGGCGGTCGAAAGCCGCTTTGGGCCGTTTTGGTGTTGTCAGCTGGTGGACGGGATGTCGCAAGGCCCGCTCCGCGGAGCGGGCCTTGCTGAAGGGGTTCAGATGGTCTGGTCGATGAATTCCTTGAGGGCCGACTTGGTCATGGCGCCGACCTTGGTGCCCTGGTGCTCGCCGTTTTCAAAGATCATCAGGGTGGGAATGCCGCGAATCTTGAAGCGGCTGGCGGTTTGCTGGTTGGCGTCGATGTCGAGCTTGGCAATGGTGATTTTGTCGCCGTACTCCTCGGCCAGGTCTTCAAGGACCGGGGCGATCATCTTGCACGGGCCGCACCATTCGGCCCAGTAGTCAACCAGAACCGGGCCCTTGGCCTGCAGCACCTGTTCGTCGAAGTCGCTGTCGTTTACATGAATGATTTTGTCGCTCACTGTTGTCTGTCTCGCTGGTCATGTGCCGGGTTGGGATTGGCGTTTTTGCGCTGTTTCGATTGTTGATGCACGTTTGCCAATATACTATGTCGGTCTTGCCGCATTTGTTTGCCCGGGCGGGCAGCTCGTTGAGATGATGGCTGCAAGGCCAGGGCAGCTGGCAGTTAAACTGCTAGTTCAAGGCACACCAACCCGATTTCAAGGATTGCAACATTTCAGTGACTCAGGATAATGGCGCCCAGCAGGTGCTGACCCAAACCGCCTTCGACAGCTTTGATTTGCACGAGAGTATCCGCAAGGGGCTCGCAGATGCAGGTTTCAGCTATTGCACACCCATTCAGGAAAAAACCCTGCCGCTGGTTTTGCAGGGCCGGGATGTAGCAGGCCAGGCGCGCACCGGCACGGGCAAGACGGCGGCATTTTTGCTGGCGGCCTTTGCGCGCCTGCTGTCGCCTGATTCCATTGGGCCGGGCCCCAACCCGCGCGCCATCATCATTGCGCCCACCCGCGAGCTGGCCATTCAGATCCATCGCGATGCTCTGCTGCTTGGCAGCCACACCGGCCTGCGTTCGGTGCTGACTTATGGTGGCGTTGACTACGCCAAGCAGCGCGAAGAGATTGCTTCCGGTGCGGATGTGCTGATAGGCACGCCGGGGCGCCTCATCGATTATCTCAAACAGGGCGTGTACAGCCTCAAGGCCATTGAGGTGGCCGTGCTGGACGAGGCCGATCGCATGTTCGATCTGGGTTTCATTTCCGACATTCGCTATCTGTTCCGGCGCATGCCGGGCGTTGAAAAGCGCCAGACGCTGATGTTCTCGGCCACGTTCCCGCTCAAGGTGACCGAGCTCGCCTATGAGCACATGCGCGATGCGGAAACCATACGCATCGAATCGGAGCAGATCACCAACGACAGGGTTGAGCAGTCTGTCTACTATCCGGCCAACCCGGAAAAGCTGCCGCTGCTGGTCAAGCTGCTGCGGGAAATTGTCGATGGACACGTCATTGTGTTTGTCAATACCCGTCGGGAAACCGACCGGGTGGCGCGCACGCTCAAGGCCAACGGCATTGATGCGGCCATGCTGGCCGGCAGCGTGCCGCAGAGAAAGCGCCAGTCGCTGCTGCGGCGCTTTCGCGAGAATCAGATTGACGTGCTGGTGGCCACCGATGTGGCCGCTCGCGGTCTGCACATTCCCGACGTGACGCATGTCATCAACTACGATCTGCCACAGGATGCGGCAGATTATGTTCACCGCATCGGCCGCACGGCCCGTCTGGGTGCCACCGGCGATGCCATCAGCTTTGCCTGCGAGGACTACGCCTTTCACTTGCCCGAAATCGAGGAATACATCGATATGCAGCTGCCGGTGGAGTCGCATGACCCGGATGAGCTGCCCGAGCTGGAAAGACCCGCGCCGCGCAAAAAGGCCAGCCCGCGGCGCAAAAAGGGCCGGCGCGGCGGTCGCCGGCGCAGAAGAGGGCGGTCGTCGGGCTCGCGCTGACGCTGCGCCTTTGGCGGCTGTGCGTCTGGCCGGGGCGCTTCGTGTTGGCGGCCGTCTGTGCTACTCTCGCGCCTGATGAGATGCGGAATTGATGCCTGTGTCTGCCCTGATATCTCCAACCTGGTCATCGCGACTGGCAGTGCTGGCCAGCGGCGCTTTGCTGCTGGCAGCTGCCTGGCTGGCGGTTGGCATGCTGTGGATGGTCATGGGCGGGGTTGAGGTCGAGCCGGCCGAGTCAATACCGCTGCCGCAGGAGTCGGGCGCGGGGAACGCAAGCGGCGAATTTCGCTGGGACCTGTTCGGGCGCACGGCCAGCCTGCCGCCAGTTCAGCTGCAGCCGGCGGCTTCGGCTGACAGCAGCGGGCTGCGCCTGAAGGGACTGATGGCCGGCCCCAGGGGCTTTGCAATTATTGCGGCCGAAGGATCGGGTGAGGATTTTTACCGCGCCGGTGATGAGCTGCCCGGCGGCCGCCGCATAGAAGCCGTGGAGGCGCAGCGCGTGCTGGTCGAGCGCAATGGAAAAATCGAGCAGCTGGCGTTTGATTCCAGCCAGCCTGGCGGACGGCGCGCGGGCCGCCAGGCCTTGCAGAACAATGCAGGCGGGGTTGATGCCAGCCGGCTGACGGGCTTGCGCGGGTTTGATTCCGGCACTGCGGCAGCCAGCATTGCATCCGTGCCGGCCGCCGCCGAGTCCCTGGGGCTTGATGCCGGCCGCCTGGCCGACTCGATTTCGATCACCCCGGTGTCGGACGGCGGCTTCAGGCTGCGCCCCGGCCGCGATGCACAGCTGTTTGGGCAGCTTGGGCTGCAGGTCAATGACGTTGTGGTGGGCGTCAACGGCCAGCGGGTAAGCTCCATGCAGGATGTCGAACAGCTGTTTGGTGAAATAATGACCAGTGGCGAGGTGGCCATCAGCGTCCGCCGCGACGGGCGTGAGGTGACGCTGCGGCCCGATCTGGAAAAAATCATGGAGCAAATGCGATCGCCATGAAGCGACTGTTACAGGCCATTGCGCTGATTGCGCTGCTGGTATCGGCCATTTCGGCTGTTTCTGCCCGGCAGGGAAACGCGGATGACGGCTACGTGCTCAATTTCAAGGACGCTGATATTCGCACCCTGATTTCGGCGGTGGCGGACATGACCGGTCGCTCCATCATTGTCGATCCACAAGTTAGCGGCAAGGTGACGGTCAATTCTTCCAGGCCGCTTGATAATGATGAAATCTGGGATGTGTTTCAGACCATTTTACGCGTACACGGTTATGCCGCCGTCAGCGATGAGCGGATTGTGCGCGTTGTGCCCGATGTCAATGCCCGCCAGGATGGGCGCGTGCCGGTGGACGACATGGAGCTGGCCGGTGATGCGCCGGTCACGCGCATCATCACGCTGGAACACGTTGACGCCAGCGAAGTCTCGCAGCTGCTGCGCCAGCTGCTGCCGCAGTCCGCCTTCATGGCACACCATGAAGCATCCAACAGCCTGATCATCAGCGATCGGGCGGCCAATATCCGGCGCATCAAGGCCATTGTCGATCGGCTTGACTCTTCCACCGATCGCGAGATCGAGGTGATCAAGCTGTCGCATGCCGACGCGGCCGAAGTGGTGCAGCTGATCAACCAGATATATCCGTCCAGCGGAAGCGCCAGGCTGGCCGTGGCCGATGATCGCAGCAACACCATTGTTCTGGCCGGCGATCCGTCGCGTCGCCTGCGGCTGCGCACCCTTGTCAGCCACCTGGATACGCCGCTGGAATCCGAAGGCAGCACGCGCGTGATTTACCTGCGCTATGCCACGGCCGATACCCTGGTGGCTGTTCTGGAGGGCATGCTTGACCTGGGCAGCGATGAGGAGGGCATGAGGGCGCGCATTCAGGCTCATGAAGAAACCAACGCCCTGGTCATCACTGCCTCGCCGTCCGTTTACCGCTCAATTGAATCGGTGGTGCGTCAGCTTGACGTGCGCCGTGCCCAGGTGCTGGTCGAGGCCATCATTGCCGAGGTGGCCATGGACACCAGCCGTGAGCTGGGCATTCAGTGGCAGGCTTTCGAGTCGGGTGACAAGGGTTTTTTTGGCGGCACCAACTTCCAGTCAGGCGGCAGCAACATCCTCAACCTCAGCGCCGGGCTCGCCGGTGGTCGCGGTGAGCAGCCGCTGCTGCCCGGGCGCGGGCTCAATCTGGGCTATGTCGGTGGGCGCACCAGTCTTTTGGGCGTGGAAATTCTTGAAATTGGCGGCCTGGCACGCGCGCTGTCACGTGATTCCAGCACCAACGTGCTGTCCACACCTTCAATCGTGACTTTGGACAATCACGAGGCCAGCATCAATGTCGGCCAGGAAGTCCCTTTTCTGTCGGGCAGCTATTCCACCCAGGGTGTTGCCACCGGCGAGGGGCAGGTCAATCCTTTCCAGACCATCAACCGTGAAGAGATCGGCATCAAGCTGAATGTCACCCCGCACATCAACGAGGGCAACACCATCATGCTTGACATTTCCCAGGAAGTGTCCACTTTGGCGCAGTCGCTGAGCGCGGTTGACCTGGTGACCGACAAGCGCACCATCTCGACGCGCGTCATGGTTCCCGATGGCTCCATTCTGGTGCTGGGCGGACTGATCAGCGACGATCTGGAGGAGGGTTTTGAAGAGGTGCCGGGGCTGGGCCGCATTCCGCTGCTTGGCAACCTGTTCCGCTACAGAACCTCCAGCAAGATCAAGCGCAATCTGATGGTGTTCATACGCCCGCAAATCCTGCATGATCAGGAGCTGATGGACAGCGTAACCCGATCGAAATACACCCATATCCGCGGCATGCAGCTGGATCAGCGCGAGCAGGGCCGCGGGCTGATGAGCAAGGATCAGGCGCCCTTGCTGCCCGAGCTGGAAGCGTTTATGCAGGCCGCGCCCGCAGTCATTGAGTCGGGCGCGGCGGCCGGACCCGATGACGATGAAAGCTGAGTTTCGGCCAGGCTACGGTTTTGCCCGCAAGCGGGGGGTGGCTGTCGCCGGCCGTGACAGCGAGGGTCGGCTGAAGCTGCTGGTTCGCGAGCCGCTTGACATGTCCGCGCTGCAGGAGGTTCGCCGGCACGTGCGCGGGCCTGCGGCCATCGAGCGCCTGCCTGCCAGCGAGTACGAAAAGCAGGTGGCCAGGCTTTATGAGGCCGGTGACGAAGCGGCGCTGGATGCCGCCGAAAACCTGGGTGAGGAACTTGACCTGGCGCGCCTGGCAGAAGATCTGCCCGAGCCGGCCGACCTGCTCGAAAGCGAGGATGACGCCCCCATCATTCGCCTGATCAACGGGGTTTTGACCCAGGGCGTGCGCGAAGGCGCGTCCGATATTCACCTGGAGCCTTTCGAGGAGCGATTGTCCATACGCTTTCGCGTTGACGGCGTGCTGCGCGAAGTGATGTCGCCGGCGCGCGGCCTGGCCGGGCTGATTGTCTCGCGCATCAAGGTTATGGCGCGCCTGGACATTGCCGAAAAACGCCTGCCCCAGGACGGGCGGATTGGCTTGCGCGTGGCCGGCCGGCCGGTGGACGTGCGGGTTTCAACCCTGCCGTCCAGCCATGGTGAAAGAGTGGTTTTGCGCCTGCTCGACAAACAGGCCGGGCGCCTGGACCTGGCCGAGCTGGGCATGGATGAGCAGACCAGGGAGCGCATGGAAGCGCTGATTCACAGGCCGCATGGAATATTGCTGGTGACGGGGCCGACCGGTTCGGGCAAGTCGACCACGCTGTATTCGGCGCTGATGCGCATCAACGATCGCAGCCGCAACATCATGACCATCGAAGACCCGATTGAATATGATCTGGACGGCATTGGCCAGACCCAGGTCAACCCCAGGGTGGACTTGACCTTTGCGCGCGGTCTTCGGGCAATTTTGCGCCAGGACCCTGACGTGGTCATGGTGGGCGAAATTCGCGATTTGGAAACGGCGCGCATTGCCGTGCAGGCCAGCCTGACCGGGCATCTGGTACTTTCCACATTGCACACCAACACTGCTGTTGGCGCCATTGCGCGCCTCATCGACATGGGCATTGAGCCTTTCCTGCTCGCCTCCAGCCTGATCGGGGTGTTGGCCCAGCGCCTAGTGCGCGTGCTGGACCCCGCCGGCAGCGAAAGCTATCGCCTGGGCCGGGACGAGCTTGAAAGGCTGGGGCTGCCGCATGAATCGGACATTGATCTTTTCCGCCCCCGGCAGGGTAGGGCGACCGGGATCTCCGGCTACAGGGGAAGAACCGGCATTTATGAGCTTGTTCCGGTTGATGCTGAGCTGCGCCGGCTGATCCACGATGGAGCAGCTGAACAACAGTTGGAAAAACACGCCCGACAGCTTTCGCCTTCAATTTTTGAAAATGGCTGGCGCAAGGTGCGCGCCGGCACCACCAGCCTTGAGGAGCTGCTGCGGGTGACGAGGTCGGCTTGAACCATGCAGGCGTATGAATACCAGGCCCTGACTGCCGCCGGTGCCACGGCGCGCGGCGTGGTGCAGGCCGACAGCGCGCGGGCGGCCCGAGCACTGCTGCGCGAGCGCGGCCTGATGCCTCTGGACGTGCAGGGCGTTGACGAGCAGCAGCGGCAGCGGGCGGTGAACCTGCGCGGACATGGCCGCGAACGCGCCCTGCTGCTGCGCCAGACAAGCAGCCTGCTGGCGGCCGGGCTGCCGCTGGAAGAGGTGCTGTCGGTGCTTGTGGAGCAGGCCGACCGGGCGCGGGCGCGCCGCCAGCTGGGCGCCATTCGGGCCCGCGTAATGGAAGGCCAGAACCTGTCGACCGCCATGGCCGAACAGCCCGGATTGTTCCCGCCGCTGTACAGCGCATCGGTGGCCGCGGGCGAGCGCGCCGGCCGGCTGGCCGATGTGCTCGAAAGGCTGGCCGATTTTGCCGAAAAGCGCGAAGAGATGAAGCGCGGGTTTTCTCTGGCGCTGATCTACCCGGCGGCCCTGGCGCTGATTGCCGTGGCGGTGGTGTGGGGGCTGATCGGCTATGTCGTGCCGCGCGTTGTGGGGGTATTCGAGCAGGCCTCGCATGAGCTGCCCATGCTGACGCGCAGCCTGCTGGCCCTGTCCGGCCTTGTTGCAAGCCATGGCTGGCTGCTGCTGGCAGTGGCTGCGCTGACAGCGGCGGGGCTGGTTGCCTTGCGTCAGCCGCCCGTGCGCCGCCGTTTTGCGGCCGCCAGGCTGAAGCTGCCGGTGATTGGCCGGTTTGAAAAGGCCCGAGAATCGGCCACCCTGATGCGCACCCTGGGCATTCTTGTTGCCAGCGCCGTGCCGCTGGTGGATGCGCTGGATGTCGCCGGTGAAGTGGTCGGCAACGACCAGATTCGCGCCGATGTGCTGGCGGCTTCGGCCCAGGTCAGGGAAGGGGTTTCGCTCACTGGTGCGCTGGGCCGGTTTGGGTGGCTGGTGCCCATGGCCAGGCGCCTGCTGGCCGGCGGCGAGCGCAGCGGCGAGCTGGCGCCCATGCTGGAGCGGGCCGCCGAGCTGCTTGAACGCGACCTGGAAGCAGCCGGTCAGTTTGTGCTGGCGGTTTTGCAGCCGCTGCTTATTCTTGTCGTCGGCCTGATGGTGCTCTATATCGTGCTGGCCATCATGCTGCCCATCATTTCCATGAGCCAGCTTTTGTCATAGGAGCATGAGCTTGTCCGAGCCGCTCATCCGTTTTGAACAGGTGGCCAAGCGCTACCCGGGCGGCGTGCACGCGCTCGAGGACATTGATTTTCAGCTGGCGGCGGGTGAGATGGTCTTTTTGACCGGACACTCGGGGGCCGGCAAATCCACGCTGCTCAAGCTTGTCGCGCTTCTGGAGCGGCCCAGCCGCGGGCGCGTGCTGTTTGCCGGCCGCAATGTCGGCCAGCTGTCGCGGCGCCATATCCCGGGGCTCAGGCGCCGGATAGGCATCGTGTTTCAGGATCATGCCCTGCTGGCCGAGCGGCGGGTTTTTGACAACGTGGCGCTACCGCTGGTCATTGCCGGCACCGCTTTTCCGGAAATCAGGCGCCGTGTGCGCGCTGCGCTCGACCAGGTGGGGCTGCTCGACAAGGAGCGCGTGTATCCGGGCATGCTGTCGGCCGGCCAGCAGCAGCGGGTGGGCGTTGCGCGCGCCATCGTGGCCCGGCCGTCCCTGCTGTTGGCGGATGAGCCAACCGGCAACCTTGATCCGGCCCTGTCGGCCGAGCTGATGCGATTGTTCATGCGCCTGAACGAGCAGGGCATGACCATATTGATTGCCAGCCATGACCTGGTCCTGATTCGCCGGCTGGGGTGCCGCGTGCTGGTTCTGGACAAGGGCCGGCTGATTGACGATGTGCCGGCCGCGCAGGTGGGCGCATGAGTCGCCCGCGCAAAAGGCTGCCGGCCGCGCTGCTTGTTCCGGCATGGCTGCGTTCCTGGGCGCGGCGCCATGCCTACAGCTTTCTGTCGTCTTTGGGCTCCATTGCCCGGCAGCCGCTGGCCAGCTTCATGACTATTGCCATGCTGGCCATTACGCTGAGCCTGCCGGCGGGGCTTTATGTCGCCCTCGACAATATCGGCCGCGCAGCGCATGGCTGGGAGCGCCTGGACACCGTATCGGTCTTTCTTGACCGGGGTCTGGGTCGTGGTGAAGCGGTGCAGCTGGCCTCACTGGTCAGCACCTGGCCGGCGGTTTCCGCAGTGGATCCAGTCAGCCCGGACGAGGGCATGGCCGAGCTGGCCGGGCGGCTGCAGCTTGATGATCTGGCCCGCGAGCTCAACTCCAATCCGCTGCCCTGGGTGCTGGAGGTGGCCCTGGCAACGGGAGAAAATGCCCAGCTTGTGGCCGCAAGGCTTGAAGATGCGGAAGGCGTGGACCAGGTGATTGTTGACCTGCAGTGGCTGGACAGGCTGCAGGCCATAGTGGACTTGTTGCGCAAGATGGCGGCCCTGCTCGCTGCCCTGTTTGCCCTGGCGGTCATGTTTGTCATTGGCAACACCGTGCGCATGGAAATCAACAGCAGGCATCAGGAAATACGCGTGCTGGCGCTCATCGGGGCCACAGACGGCTTTGTGCGGCGCCCCTTTTTGTATACCGGCCTGTGGTACGGGCTGGCCGGCGGGGCGCTGGCCTGGCTGCTGACAGAGCTGGGCCTGTTGCTTCTGGCCGGGCCGGTTGAGCGGCTGAGCGCAAGCTACGCCGGGGCCTTCGCCCTTTCTTCATTGCCGGCCGGGGTCGTGGCGCTGCTTGCCGGCGGCAGCGGCCTGCTGGGTATAATTGGCGCCTGGCTGGTCGTGGAACGACATCTCAAAAGCATTCACCCCGAATAAATTTGACGATTGCTGTTGACTTGTGGCTGCTTATGGTTCAGAATTGCTGGCTTCGTCTGGAAGGTCGAATGACGGCCGGCGCGTAAAGCGCCGGTTTGAAGGCCGAAATTCCGGAGGGGTACTCAAGCGGTCAACGAGGGCAGACTGTAAATCTGCTGGCTTAGCCTTCGCAGGTTCGAATCCTGCCCCCTCCACCAGATTTGGAAGCAGTCGGCGATTCCGGGCGGGTGTAGTTCAATGGTAGAACCTCAGCCTTCCAAGCTGATGGTGTCGGTTCGATTCCGATCACCCGCTCCAAAATTTGAAGAGCGCCCACGTAGCTCAGT
>Ga0209487_1004836_pt1 | contig 10231 bp, 14 predicted proteins | sample Poulit2012_FD_187524 | JGI IMG/M metagenome (GOLD analysis project Ga0209487, IMG submission 187524) | Agricultural soil microbial communities from Georgia to study Nitrogen management - Poultry litter 2012 (SPAdes) (version 2) | ecosystem: Environmental > Terrestrial > Soil > Agricultural land... | reverse complement strand
TGGTAAGCTAAAAGGAAGGGGACATGTGGCCAACTAACTGCTTGAATAGAGGAAAATGAAAAAAAGAGTCTAAAAAGACCCTTTAATTAGAGTTGCCTAAAAAACGTATATTTAAATAAGTGAGGGGGTCGACTTGACAGTTTCGTTCATATCAGTCTACGTGTATTTCCTTCGCTAAGATGGTGTTTGGCACCGTACTATAGGATCGAATTTACTTTTACGATGATTGTTTGGAGCGGAGGACCGTTGACTCCTGCGGGAATAGCACGTGTCTGAAGACCCCGCAGAGTGGGTTTCTCGAGGAGGCTGAAGCCGTGCCCGCGGAAAGCAACGGTCCGCAGCGGAAAACACATGCACTAACTTCGTAGTTTAAGGATTTTCTGCCAAAATGAACAATCTTTCGGTGAGATGAGTAACCTCAGTCCTGCTTTTAAGAAAAGAGCCAAAATTAAAAAGAGTAGTTTGAGGATAAACTACTCTTTGCTTTGAAGAATCAATCGGGGAAACAGTGAGGAATAATGGGAGCCCATTGGTTCGGGGAGAATTTTATGAAGTTGATAGAAAAGTTTTATCTTTTTCTTTTTGTTTTCTCGCCAGCTCCGAAATTCGACAATTTGTTGCTCCAATGATTTCGACTAATTGTGTGATTGTATTTTCATGTTGTTCCACTTGTTTTACTAAATCATTTATCACTGTATCACAAGCCTTATCTTGCATCATCTTCCCCCCCTCTTCTTTCTTACAATTTAGTTATATCATATTTTTGTTGTATCTGGCTAATCGCCATTTTTCAAATTTGGAAGTGTATTCGACATGTTTTTCAGACTAAACCGCAGTTTTCGAGTGTATTAAAATGCTAATATTCGTTTTTTCGACATACGGCCTCTCCAAATTTTAAATTCGGCATATCGACCTTCAAGTTTCGACAAAACAAAAATAGCGTCGAACTTACCCCTTTGCTGTCGCTGTTTAACAGTCCGAGCGGTGCCATTTTTCGCGAAAAAATCGACAAATTAAAAGACGACCCCTTTAAAAGGGATCGTCCATGTTATTTTTATTTTCAGTTTTAGCTTGGCTCTATTAAACCGTATTTTCCATCTTTACGACGGTAAACAACATTGGTATCATTTGTTATTGCGTTTGTGAATACGTAAAACGCGTGACCCAGCATGTCCATTTGTAAAACAGCTTCCTCTGAATCCATTGGTTTTAAGTCGAATCTTTTCGTTCTGACGATATCAATTTCATCTTCATCTGCTTCAAGTACTGCTTGTGTTGCTTCTTTTTCCAGTTCGGCAAAAATGTGTTTTGGCGCACCTTTTTGTCTGGATTTACGATTTACTTTTGTTTTATACTTTCTGATTTGTCTTTCCAGTTTATCGACTACCAGATCGATAGCAGCGTATAAGTCGTTATGATTTTCCTCAGCGCGTAATAATAAGTCTGTCATAGGAATAGTAACTTCGATTCTTTGTTCATCATTATAGACACTTAAATTAACATGTACTTCGGATGTTGGCGGTGTTTCAAAGTAACGTTCAAGTTTACTAATCTTTTTTTCTACGTAATCTCGTATTGCTCCAGTCACCTCAAGGTTTTCGCCACGAATATTATACTTCATATAAGTGTCCTCCTTTCATCTTAACTATAGTATACTACATTCCCACTTACTTTTCCTGCTTAAACCTTTAATTACTATCATTATTTGCTGAAAATTGCCTATTATGTTGCGCGCATAGTGAAGGCAATTGTTTTTCATTTTTTACTATCCATAAACATACCATCCACCGACCCCATTTTTTCATATGGATTTGTATACGTTCGATTGGATTTTTTTTGTTTTTTAACTTGTTTCATTTCTTCCTTTAATTCCACAAACAGGACATGCATTTGTTTCTGTATATGCTCATTGAAAAGCACAATTTCCTCACCGATCTTTTTCTCTTTTTCTGTGAAAGGCGGGATAATGTCCTGCAATAGATTTCCCCGCTGCTCTATCAGTTCGTCCACTTGCTTAATAACAGTTTCACGGTCCTTTGATGGAATAGGTTCTTTGAGTAATTGATAAAGCTTCATTGTTACCTCATAAAGGGCGTCCAATCGGGTCATTAGACTTGAGCGCCTTGCTCATAGTTTGATTTCCGTGTTTTTAATATAACTTGTTTCCATGTATCCCGGAATTCAATTACAAACACAAGCACTTCTTCCAGTAAGGCTGTTTCATTTTTCACATTAGCTTCTTTCAGCTGATAATGCATATATTCATATAATGGTAGAATTTGCTCTGATATAGCAACATTTGAATCTAAAGTGAGCATTAATTCCTGAATTATATTTTGTGCCTTTTGAATATTTGTATTTTTAGCTTCGAAATTTTGTTCTTCCATTGCTTTCATGGCCTGCTTAATAAATTTAATACATCCGTTATACAACATGAGCGTCAATTCTTCGCCTGATGCGGTATTGACTGCATTGTTTTGATAAGCTTGATATTGTTTAAGTGACATTGATTATACACTCCCTTGTTAATAGACTTGAATACTGAATGTTTACATACCTCCGCCAAATTGAGCTAACAATTGGTCCGACTGCTGATTCATTCGTGATATTGCTTTTTCCATTGCAGTAAACTGATTCCAATAACGTGTTTCCACTTGTGTTAACCGGTCTTCGAAAGCCGATATTCGGTTATTTAAATCTTTCATACGTTTCCCGAGTGTGTAGTTTTCCAAAGTGCTTGTACTTTTCCCCGCTCGTTGCTCGATTTTCCGCATTGTTCCTTCAACCGCATCTTCCAAACGGTTAACAAGCCCTCTACTTTCACCTGTTTCACTATTGGAAAAAAGTTTTTGTACACTATCCGGGTCTTCTTGTAATGCGCTTCTTAAGTCATCTTCATTAACAATCAACTTTCCACCATCCAGATAGTTCTTTGATGTCGTAATACCGATTTCCGTTAATGAAGAAAATGCACCATCTGTTTCTACAGTCGTATACCAGCTTTGGCGCATGGCAAACATGCCATCTTTTATCGCAGATTCACCTTTTAAAATACCGCTTTGCGCTTTTTCTTCCCACTTTTCTATTTCATCCTCGGACATTTCTTTTTTTTGTGCTTCCGTAAGTGGAGGAAAATCCCGATATTTCTCTTCTCTTTGAGATTCATTCAATGTTTCGACTACTTCATTGTACTTATCAACGAACTTCATGATCGCCTCGAATGAAGCTTCCACATCATTGCTTACAATGAGGTGCGCATTGTCGTCTGTTATATTTTTGAACTCAAATCTTACACCGTTAAGCTCATTGGAATTTGTTTTTGATTCCATCTTGATTTCGCTGTTATTGTATTCGAACACGGCGTTTGTTCCGCCTTTTTCTTCGCCTGTCATTTTCAAGATATCAGTAAAAAATCGTTCATCGTCAAATACTATTTCTTTACCACCTTCATTATAATTTCCCGTTCTCGTCGTTTGCATAATTACCTTGTCGGACTGTGCATCATAAAATGCACGGACTGGAATATCATCGTCATCATTAATTTTTTTCAATACATCATTTAATGTATCATCGTCATCTACTTTGATTTCATGGGGTTCCAATTTATCCAGTTCTTCATTGTATGTTTTAAACACAATTGGATCATCCAGGTTCACCCCTTTTTGCCCTTTTAAGGGTGCATTAAGATCAATTTCGATTTTTTTCTCACTCACATTAATCGCCGAGGTTGCAAGTTTCTCTACTTTAATAGAATAGGTCCCATTCGAAGTGCTTGTTAAAGCAGTAGCCGTCACTGCATTCTCCTGTGATGAACTAACAGATTTTGTATTATAAGTCTTACTCATTTTCATGTCCAACATCATATTATCTAATTCTAATAAGGCTTTATTTACATCTCGAAAGGCATCACGTTGCCATGTTAACTTCGTTTTGTCCTGTTCCATACGATCAAGAGGCATCCGTTCAGCGGTCATTAATTTATCTACAAGCTGATCGATATCCATTCCAGTGGCTAATCCGCCAATACGCATGATACATCACTCCTCAAAAAATTCTCATCGGTTCTCTTTTCACTTTATATCGGCGTAAAATCGGTAAATGTTAAGCATTATCATTCTGCTCTTTTAACATTTGAATGACATTAAAGGAAATATTTGCTGCTTCATTATTTTGCTCCTGAATATCCAAATAAATTTCTTTACGGTGAATATCTACAGACTTCGGCGCATTTATGCCAAGCTTGATTTGATCTCCTTCAATCCCCAGGACTTTAATTTCAATATCTTCGCCTATTTGAATTGCTTCATTTTGTTTTCTCGTGAGTACTAGCATGAAGAGGCTCCTTTCCCACTGGAGAGCGAGATAGTGGTGCTTTCGCAGAATAATCACTTATGTTCAATATGTATTGTTTTCCACGCATTTCAGCGGAATTAAGAATAATAGGTGCTTTTAAATTCATTGTACTCGTGTGAAATGGGTCCTTTAAAGTTACAATGGTCAGAATAATAACATCTTCCTCACTGTTTATAGATAAGCTTTCCAACACATTTGCCTCAAGTTCAAATTCATATTCATGATAAAAATGATACGGATTTGTTACAATAAATGCGATATGTTCGGAAGTTACGGATTGCAAAATTTGAAATGCTTCATTTCCGGGTAAATCCAGTAAAACAAATTTGGTTTCATCAATAAAACCGGGAAGTCCTGCTGGAAACCGGATCACTTTCGCTTCCTCAATATCTATATTTCCTAGGTATTTGGTTTGTATGTTCATTTTGTTACATCCTTTCTGCAGTGGCAGTCCTAAATAGTTTCGGAAATCCAAATCTATGCTTGCATACGAAAGAACCCTGGACATTGCCCAAGGTTCATTTTTAACGGAGGAAATCTATTAAAGAAGGCTGGATAATCCGGGATCCGGCGGCAAGGGCTGCGCGATGTAGGCTCTCTTGCGTAAGTAAATTTGTAATCACTTCTTCAAAATCAATATCTTCATTATCAGACATTGTTTTCGTAGCAATGATTTCCTGTTCGCTCAAGCGGTTTTCTACTAATTCCAAACGATTCATGCGTGCACCAAGATCTGCCCTTTCATCGATAATCCGGTTAATATTTTCATCCAGAACACTTATGCTTTGATCCATTTCCTCTTGATCACCGGACTCCAATGCCTTAATAAATTTATCTATATCTGCAAACAAGTCTTTCGAGAAGATGGATTCACCTTCCACATTGACTTGTAATTTCGTACCATGTGCTACTTCAATCATAACAGGGCTTGTATTATGTTCTATCAGGATGCCCCCATCTTCATTCTTAGTTACGGGTGCTGTATCTGTGTTTGTACCATTAAAAATATATTTTCCATTGACGTTCGTATTCGCAATATCTATCAGATGCTCCTGTAGTTGTTCTGCTTCTTCCTTGATACTGTTTAGTGCCTGGTCATCATTCGTTCCGTTACTTGCCTGTATGGCCAACTCACGTAGCTTTTGCATTGCTGCAGTCGCTTTATCGAGTGCAGCATCCGTGTTATCCATCCAGTTGTGAACTTCGCTTATATTGCGCTGAAATTGACCGATTTCCGCTACTTGCGCACGATAATTGATACCTTTCATCGCTACTACCGGATCCTGAGAAGGAAGACTAATTTTCTTTCCGGTACTCAATTGATCAAAATACGTATTAAATTTAGCATAGCTATTCGTTAAATTGCTTAACATATTATTGGATAACATGCCTTGTGTAACCCGCATCACGTTGTACCTACCTTCCTACTAATCCCATGCTGTTGATAATTCGATCAAGCATTTCATCTATCGTTGTCATACTCCTTGCCGCAGCATTATAAGCATGCTGGAACTTGATCATATTGGACATTTCCTCATCCAATGATACAGCGCTGACTGAAAGCCGTTGATTCTCTACTTGTGAGCGGAGAATTTCTGTGTTATCAGCCATCCGGTTCGCCTCTTGTGCCATAACTCCCATTTCTCCAATACGTGATTCATACAATTTCTTAACTGAGACACCGTCCAAATCTTCTAATGCTTGGTCAAAAACTGCTGCTAAAGCAGCGGCGTTGTCACCATTACCAGCGGACCCATCGGCGCTGGCTATAATTAATCCCGGATTATCTATGATCGATTGATTCACAGTGATTGAAGCAGCAGCTCCTGCTTCAGCATCGAACTCAAAAAACTCGATGCTATTTCCATCTGCATCTTTATGTACTTCATTAAAAGCTTTTGTGAATGCTTCAGCCATTTGATCCATATGGGCTAACATGTCGGTATAAGTACCTTTTACATCTTCACCATATATATATCCATAAGCTTCAATCGTACCTTTGAGTGACCCCGCTGACTGAAAATCTGCAATAGGTCGAGGATCATTATCTCCGATCGCTATGCCGGTGACAGCATGACGTTCATTATTCTTATCTGAATAAGCGACAGAGAGCTTCTGAATTTCTGCTGAATCTCCATCCAAGAGTTTCGTATACGCATTTCCCTTATTATCAACCAAATCTATCGTTGCCAAACCGTCAGCGATATCCAAAGCGCCACTTCCGCTCTTCGTATAACTGACTTTGATGTTCACAATTCCGGACAACTCATCAATTAAGCGATCGCGCTCATCGTATAGGTCATTCGCCAAATAGCCATGTGGTTCAATTTCCTTGATTTGCTCGTTGATTCCGTTAATTTGACTTAATAAGGAGTTGGCGCTATCTACCGTTATATCAATTTCATTTTTCAAATCCGAGCGAATCGATTCAAGCGAATCCGCTGTATAATTAAATGTTTCTGCTAATGCAAGCCCTCGTTGGGCAACAACCGATCTTTCGCCGGAACTTCCAGGATTTACGGAAAGATCTTGCAGCGATTGCCAAAATTGATCCATTGTTTTGGATAAGCCTGTTTCAGATGGCTCATTCATCAGCCTTTCCAAACGACTGAGTGCCTCAGATTTGGATGTCCAAAATCCCGATTTGCTATTTTCGGCTCGGAATTGATAATCCAAAAACTGATTGCGAATTCGCTCAACGGAACCTGTTTTCACACCTGTTCCCATTTGCCCGGGCATCTCCGGACGATTCCTTGAAGCTGATGGATAAGGTGACATTGTTTCAAAATTAACCCTTTGTCTGGAATAACCTTCTGTATTCGCGTTGGAAATATTATGACCCGTAGTATACAGGGCCGACTGTTGCGCCGAAAGGGCTTGTCTGGCCATTTCCAGCCCATGAAATGTACTCATTTTTCACATGCTCTCCTTTTAAAAAGCCTTCATTCAAACATAACTTACGCTTTGGAATCAAATACAGATCGTTTCGCGGTTGATGTTTCCTGTTTATTCCCGTAGTTCATGTTCTTTATTGAAGGGTTCATCGTATCTAATGATAATTGAACAAATTGCAGTGACTGTTGAATTAATGCTTGGTTTAATTGTTCTTGCTGTTTTAAACTTGTTATCATCTCTGTCAACGCAACTGTCTGATTTTCAAGTTCTTTCTTATCTTCGTTATTTGGTATATGATTCAATATCTCTGTAATGGTTGTATTATTAAGAGGATGACCTTGCTGTAAATTTTCTACTTCTTTTTCCCGTTCCGCTTCTGCTTGTTCTAATACTTGGATATATTTCCGTTCTTTAACAAGTATCATTTGTAATTGTTCAACAGAGCCCTCTTTCACAACCTCTGTCTTCTGACGGGCGTTTTCGAGCAGGGATTTGTGCACATCAACAAGTTTTGTTAGTACTTGTATCATTGGTTTTATAGTCACCTTCATCGCCCTCTCCATTATTGCTTCGACCAAAAGTCGATCATCTTTTGTGCAGTCTTTTCGTGATTTACTTGATATTCACCTGATTCCACCGCATTCTTAATTTTTTGTACGTATTCTGCCCGCTCTGCATTTGGCTTGGCTTGTTCTTGTAATTGTTTCGCATGGCTGGAAATCTCCAGTTGGTCCTTTTGATTCATTTCTTTTTTATATTCCGCTTGCTTTTGAATTTGTTTTTGATAAGGGTTAAAATTTGCTTGATTAGAACCGTGTATTTTCAAAGTAAATCACCTCTTTTATTTAAATCACTTGTATTTTTCATCTAATCTTACTATATATATCGGTATATTTTATTTCATTTAAAGGGAAAAATCATAATAAGTTACTTTTATTTGTGTCGATGGCATAATAAACATCGTTTTTCTCTTTTTCTTCTGCTTGTTGTGTGATCTCCTCATGTTGTTTCAAATCATTCAGTATGTCTTGGGAGCACGTATTGCATAGCTTACCGGAAACGATTGGTACATCGCATGTTTCACATGGATAAGCAAGCTTAGGAAACTGTGCAGTCCGAAGTCGCTTTTCCTTTATGAATTTAATAATTATTGCCTCGTCTACAGTTGTTGCTTGAACAATTTCCTGTAAAGTGGCTTCTCTATTTTCCCGTTTTATTAAAAAACGATAGACAGTCTCAAATGCCCGTTCCTCTTCCAGATAACATGCCTGACAGATGTCCCGGATACTTTTTGCAAAGACTGTATCACAGCGTGTGCAATTTGCTAACTCAGCCATGACACATCCCCTTCCTTCTTTATTGTAAGCTCTTTTCGTAAGTTTTAGGATTGGGACAGCGGTTACTCGTCCCATCGGAAACATTTTCGGCTACTCGCCCCGCCAAAAGAGGTGTTGTTTTTGACACAATATCTATAAACTGCGACATACATCCGCTGCTCAGGAAATACACTACGCTTTCTGCGGGCTCGCGATGAGCCTCCTCACTCACAAAGAACGTTCGCTGTGGGGTCTCATCGTCTTCGCTTTCCCGCAGGACAAGGAAAGCTTCTATGAAATATATCGCACGCAGAAAAAGCGGTTTTCTTTTTCAAGGAGTCTTCGTGTATTTCCTTCGCTAACATAGTGTTTAGCAACAGTACTGTACAGTTCGATTTCACTATCACGATGGTTGTTTGGAGCGGAGGACCGTTGACTCCTGCGGGAACAAATGTTTTCGATGGGGCGAGTAATCGCAATGGGTTTCGGTGGGACGAGCAGCGCGCAGTCCCAGTCCCAGCACGTGTCTGAAGACCCCGCAGAGTGGGCTTCTCGAGGAGGCTGAAGCCGTGCCCGCGGAAAGCAACGGTCCGCAGCGGAAAACGACCAAGCGCTCCGTTGCAGTTTATAGTAGCATTCTTATTATAACACATGCTAACCCGCTGATTAGAACTAACCGCGAATTAATGTATAAGCATAAATTTCAGGACAGCCCTGCTTTTTTAAAAGTGTTGCCGCATGGCGTAATGTTGTTCCTGTTGTATATATATCATCGACAAGAATGACAGGTTTGTTAACCCTTTTGGTAGCCGCAAATGGATTGTCCGCTGATAGACGTTCACTGCGCGTCTTTTTAGATTGCTTTTCACTATGGATACGCGTAAGTATATCTTTATTTTCTGCGGGTAAACATGCAGCTAATACCTTCGCTTGATTAAACCCCCGTTCCAGAAGCCTTTCCTCACTCAATGGTATCGGTACGGTCCATACATTTTTTAATAAAAAAGAAAATGTTTTGTTAAATGACTGAATCATCGTTTGCTTAAAAGCGTTGGTTAAATGATAGTCTCCGCGGTATTTCCACCTTGTCACCATTGCTTGCATTTGTTCATTATACGTAAATATTGAATGATTAAACTGTAACGGATCAGGACGAGAACGGCTTTTCCACCACAAGCAATCCGAACAGACATCCACTTCCGATTGCCGGCTGCAGTATTTACAGCGCATGCCTCCAATTTTCTCTAAGGCGTTTTCGCATAAGTCGCAAAGCTGTTTTGGTTTCGTAAGTAAAAATATATTTACCCAGCTCATTTCGGGGATGATTGCTTGATCACACCATAAACAATACATTAGCGAAAACCACCTCTTTTATTCATCGAAACAATGGCATCGACCGCCTCCACCATCGCCTCGGTTTTTCCGTCATGAAAGAAAATCACTTCGCCAGTCGGGTCATCAGGGCTTCTTCCTGCTCTACCGGAAATTTGCACGAGGGCTGCTTCATCGAACACAACATGACCGGCATCAAACACAACGACATCGACAGAAGGAAATGTAACTCCCCGCTCAAGAATCGTTGTCGTGATCAGCATCGGAATTTTCTTTTCGCGAAATAATTGTACTTTATTTTCCCGATCCGGGTCTTGCGCATGAACGGAAACAAG
>Ga0209487_1004835_pt1 | contig 10231 bp, 7 predicted proteins | sample Poulit2012_FD_187524 | JGI IMG/M metagenome (GOLD analysis project Ga0209487, IMG submission 187524) | Agricultural soil microbial communities from Georgia to study Nitrogen management - Poultry litter 2012 (SPAdes) (version 2) | ecosystem: Environmental > Terrestrial > Soil > Agricultural land... | reverse complement strand
TCTGATCAGGTAGCGCCACTCCACCTGGACGACCGAATCAGCAGCAGATAGAGGAAGACGGCACAGATCAGCAGGGCAGCACCGGTGAGATGGAGTACCTGCAGCAGCCCGGGCATATGCAGCCAGTCCAGGCCCACACCCGCGAGAATCTGAAAGATGACAAGCACGATAACGGTGTAGCCGGTGCGCTTCAGTAGCGACGGAACATCATATCTGTTCTGGATCCAGAACAGAAGACCTGTGGCTATCACAATGAGCCATGAGAAACTTCGGTGAAAGGGATAGATCCACCCCTCTGCCAGTTCCAGCCAGGACTCTCTGGGGGGAGGCTCCGGAACATTCTTGATCACATCGATCTGCTCCCGGACCTGTGTGCCGACAGCCAGCTGAAATAGTGTCAGTACAAGCAGCACCACCAGGACTGTCATCAAGCTCCGGCGGGTGGTTTCCGAAAGGTTGAACCTCAAATTTTTACCTGCAACACGGAAAGCGTTGTAGAGCAGGACATTGACGATGATCATCGCCAGAAACATATGGAGAGTGATCAGGCCTGCACTAAGTCCCGAGGCAACAACCCTCCCTCCGAGCCATCCCTGGAACAGAACCAGGATGAAGGCGACACCGGAAGTAATTGTGATAACAGGATCGCTTTTCCGGTAGCGAAACGAGAAGATAAAGGTCGCAGTGATCAACATACCGATAAGGACACCGGTCAGCCGGTTGACATACTCCATCCAGGTATGAAATGCGTTGAATTGCGATGCATCGTACCCTGCAGGAAGGCCCTCGGCACTGGTAGGAGGAATCCACATACCGAAGCAGGTTGGCCAGTCGGGGCAGCCGAGACCAGAACCAGATGCTCTCACCAGCCCTCCGACAAAGATGAGTACAAGCGTGGCGATGACTGTGGCGATAGCCAATTTCTGATATCCGTTCATCTTCATGATAGCTTCAACTGGTGTCCCTATGATTCGCAGAGTGGCAGAAGATGGTGGGGAATCTGTCAATCTTCGGACCTTTTTTTCAGTGTTTCCGAAAAAAGCAGATCCTCTTCTGTCAACAACGGCTCTTCAGCATGACAGTCATGATTGCAGGAGCATTTGCGTACCCGGATTGCAACGTGGTTGCTAACCCCTTAATGCACTGCTTAAGGTAACATTTTCTTGTAAAAATGGTTACCTTTATTTCCTCCTCAACTGATCATAATCTCTCTTCATGATTGCGAAAGCTCTATCTGAAAAGGTTTCTCTTGATACGCTCAGCGACTATTATGAGTTGACGAAACCCGGTATCACACTTACCGTGGTCATGAGCATGCTGGTCGGATTCATCATCGGTGCAGGCGGGGCAGTTGATTACGGTCTGATGGTTCACGCCCTGGCCGGAACCTGGCTCATTGCTGCGGGTACAGCCGCTCATAACATGTATCTGGAGCGGGGGTTCGACGGGCTGATGAGGCGAACAAGCAAGCGACCTTTGCCGGACAAGCGCATCACTGAACAATCGGCCCTCATCTTCTCCCTCTCCCTGATTATCGGGGGGGCACTATACATGCTTCTGTTGGTCAATGTGATAGCTGGTATCGTCTCAATTGCGACCACCTTCATCTATCTGTTGATCTACACACCCCTCAAACGCATCTCCGCGCTCAATGTCTTTGTAGGTGCCATACCTGGAGCACTTCCAGTTGTGGGCGGCTGGGCAGCAGCGTCTGGTACTCTGTTTGAGCACGGCATGTGGATCCTGTTCGGAGTCATTTTCTGCTGGCAGATCCCCCATGTCATGGCAATTGCATGGGTCGCAAGAAAGGATTATGAACATGCAGGATTTCAGATGCTGCCCAAGAGGGACAAAAAAGGGATGACGACTGTTCTCTGGACCCTGCTTCCGCTAGTCATCCTCCTGCCAACTATCTACAAGTTCTATACGATGGAGCTGGCGGGACTGCTCTATCTGATCGGAGCACTGCTGACAACTTTGGGCTTTCTCTACTACGGAATCCAGTTCGGGATCAAACGGACAGTTGCCTCAGCCAAATCACTGATGTTTGCATCCTTTGCATATCTGCCGCTCATCTGGATCTTCATTCTTGTTGACTGGATCATCTACCGGTAAGATCGATAGAACCTGAAGGAAACCACTGGTACCTGAAAGAGAAGATCAGCGCAGTGAGGGGTACCGGCCGGGTGCCGCTTCATGCAGCATCGCATACACTTTTTCAAAGATATCCTCCCGGTTGGGTTTCGAAAAGTAGTCTCCGTCCGTAGCAAATGCGGGACGATGCGCCTTGGCTGTAAGCGTAGATGGCGGTGAATCCAGGTACCTGTATCCTCCCTGCTCTTCGATCACCTTCTGCATCATATATGCCGTCGCTCCGCCGGGAACATCCTCATCCAGAAAGAGTATCCGTCCGGTTTTGCGAAGGGAATCCACGATGAGATGGTTGCGGTCAAATGGCAGCAGAGTTCTCACATCGATCAGCTCTGCCGAGATTCCGATCCGCTCCAGATCGGGCAGCACCGATTCAGCCAGTGTGCAGGTCGGGCCATAGGAGACAATCGTGATGTCTCTGCCCTCTTTAACCACATTCGGGACACCCAGTGGAAGCGTAAAGTCTCCCAGGTTGTCAGGCATCCTCTCCTTGAGACGGTAGGCATTGAGAGGCTCAATCACCAGCGCCGGATCATCACCGCGCAGCAGTGTATTGTAGAATCCGGCTGTCTCGGTAAGATTTCTCGGTACACAGACATGTACTCCACGGATCCCGTTGATGATCATCCCCATCGGGGACCCCGAGTGCCAGATACCCTCCAGTCGGTGCCCACGTGTTCTGATGATGACCGGTGCAGCCTGCCCACCGGCAGTCCGGTATCGCAGGGTTGCAAGATCGTCACTCAACGTCTGGAAGCAGTAGAGCAGATAGTCCAGGTATTGAACTTCGGCAATTGGACGCAGACCACGCAGCGCCAGGCCGATCCCCTGCCCCAGTATCGTCGCCTCCCGGATGCCGGTGTCACTGATCCTTGTTTCACCATACTTCTCCTGCAGCCCCTCCATTCCCAGATTGACATCACCCAGCTGGCCGGTATCCTCACCAAAGGCCAGAAGCTCAGGATATCGCTCAAACAGGGCATCAAAATTATCCCTGAGCACCACTCTTCCATCCACGACCTCCGGATCTTCCGGATAGGTGGGTTTCACTTCATCGATATGGAGCGGTGACTGCTCTGACTCACTCAGCAGATGGGTATGAAAACGCTCATGGTTCTTTTGCGCTGACTCTTCGAGCCACTTCAGAAGCTGCAGTTTGGGTACCGAGTACTCCCCTCTGACATACTGCAGGGCTCTGCGGGCTGTCGAGAGAATATCCTTCCGGATCGGATAACGATTCTTCTCCAGGCGGTTGCAGAGCGTCTCCAGGGCTGAGATGTGATGATGCCGCAACAGAGCCTTCAGGAGTCCGAGCAGCTCCATCTTCTCACTGTTAATCGGCCTCTGATACTCAGACAGCGCCTCTCTCTTCGCCTCCAGAACCTCCTCTCTGGCCGACTCCTCAATCTCGTCAAGCTCTTTGGCAGTTGCGATCCCCTCATCAATAATCCAGAGCCTCATCTGCCGGCAGCAGCAGTACTCCTGCTCCCATTTCAGGCGTTCTGGTGATTTATACCTCTCGTGTGAACCTGATGAGGAGTGGCCCTGCAACTGCGTAGCTTCCTCTACATGGATCAGTACCGGAACATGCTCTGTTCTTGCCAGCTCTACAGCATAATCATAGACTTTTATCAACTCCGGATAGTCCCACGCCTTGACGGTGAGCATCTCAAGGCCTGGCTCCTCTTCATTTCGCTGAAACCCGGAGAGGGCTCTTGAAATACTCTCCTTGATCGTCTGGTACTTTTTTGGAACCGAAATACCATAGCCGTCATCCCACACTGACAGAACCATGGGTACCTGGAGGACACCGGCAGCATTCACCGTCTCCCAGAAGAGTCCTTCACTGGTACTGGCATCACCGATGGTTCCGAACGCCACCTCATTACCATTGATGGAGAAGTCAACGCGATCCTTCAGCTCTTCATATTGCCTGTAGATCTTCGATGCCTGTGCAAGACCTAACAGTCTCGGCATCTGACCGGCTGTGGGTGACATGTCAGCCGACGTATTCTTCATTGAGGTCTGTGGGATCCACCTCCCCTCCTCGTCCAGTAGCCGGGTGGCAAAGTGGGCATTCATCTGGCGTCCACCGGAGTTGGGCTCAGCCTCGATATCCGGATGCGCGTAGAGTTGAGCAAAAAACTGTTTGACCGTCAGCTCTCCTGTTGCGAGCATGAAGGTCTGATCCCGATAGTACCCTGACCTGAAATCTCCCTCTCTGAACTGCTTGGCCATCGCAATCTGAGGAACCTCCTTTCCGTCACCGAAAATGCCGAACTTCGCCTTTCCTGAAAGCACCTCCCGCCGGCCGAGAATAGACATCTCACGGCTGATTCTGACCAGCCTGTAGTCTGCCAGAATCTCAGCTACACGCTTTTTCGAGTACCTCTTTTTCGACTTGGTCGCCTCTGAATCAGCCATGATCAGTTTTTGCACGGTTCGGTAGTTACATTGTCTGTGGAGGGTATGGTCACCAGATTCATGATAGACGCACATGAATCTGAATTATCAGGTTACGGCACCGGAACAGCCCGATACCTGCAGATTATTCAGTAAACCCGCCACGAGTCATGGCAATCGGGTCCAGCGCTTTCTCAAGCTCCTCTCTGGAGAGTTCCGTCATCTCCAGTGCCACATCCAACACTGCCCTCTCCTCGCTGAACGCACGTTTGGCAATCTTGGCTGCCAGATCATAGCCGATCAGCGGGTTGAGTGCTGTAACAAGGATCGGATTCCTGCCGACAGCTTCCAGGATCTTCTCCTCTCTCACTGTAAACGACCGGATGGATCGGTCAACCTGATTTCTGGCAGCACCGGCCAGGATCTGGATCGACTGAAGCAGATTGTGGGCAACAACCGGTAACATCACATTGAGCTGAAAATTACCTGACTGCCCCGCTACGGTAATTGTTGTATCATTTCCGATCACCTGTGCACAGACCATCGTCAGTGACTCCTCGATCACAGGGTTGACTTTTCCTGGCATAATCGATGAACCCGGTTGCAGTGCCGGCAGCTCAATCTCTCCAAGTCCGCTGTTCGGACCGGAGTTCATCCACCTCAGGTCATTCCCCAACTTCATCAGGCTCACCGCCAGTGTTTTGAGTTGACCACTCAGTTCAACCGGGGCATCCACCGTAGATTGGGCTTCGAAATGGTTCTCTGCTTCTCTGAAAGGTTCACCCGTCACCTGCTTCATCTTCTCGGCAAAACGGTTTCCGAACTCCTGATGGGTATTGATACCTGTTCCGACGGCAGTACCTCCCTGAGGTAGTTCCATAACCTGTTCAAGGGCAGCTTCAATCCGCTTGATCCCCAACTCCACCTGTCGAGCGTAGCCGCTGAACTCCTGCTGCAGGGTCACCGGCATAGCGTCCATCAGATGAGTACGTCCGGTCTTGACGATCTCGGACATCTCGTCCCCTTTCTCCAGCAGTGCCTGATGCAGATACTCGAGAGCCGGAAGCAGGTTCCGCTTAACAGAGAGTACTGCAGCGACCCGGATAGAGGTCGGTATGACGTCATTGGAGCTCTGGCCAAAGTTCACATGGTCATTGGGGTGAACCTTCCTGTCTGAACCCTCTGACAGAGCATTGGCTCTGGCAGCGATCACCTCGTTGGCGTTCATGTTGGTTGAGGTCCCGGATCCCGTCTGAAAAATATCCAGTACAAACTCACGGTCATGCTGGCCATCAATCACCTCTGCAGCCGCCTTCTCAATGGCATCTGCAATAGCACCGTCCAGAAGGCCCAGATCGCGATTGACTGCAGCAGCCGTCTGCTTGACCAGTCCCAACGCTTCAATAAACTCCCGGCTGAACCGTACGCCGCCGATCTGAAAGTTATCGTATGCTCTCTGGGTCTGGGCTCCATACAGTGCTTCTGAAGGCACTTTTACTTCGCCCATTGAATCTTTCTCTATTCGAAACTCACTCATAAATAATCGGTTAGCTTATATTCACTGCTCTGGGGTGAGGACTCTGTCAAACCTTGCCAAGTTAAAGAATTTTGAGATAAGTCGGCAGCGATAAGCTCATAACCTCCAGATCCGCAGACCAGGATCGGGGGCAGGATACTGCACAGCAGACGGCGGCAGGAAGGTGGATCAGTTCCTAAGTTGCTGGCTCTGAATAGATTCTGACGATTCAGATAAGATTCAGATAAATCTCTTGCTATCCAGATTCTCAACCACCGGAGCTGTCTGATCCGGGGTGATCACACCTCCGGGCAGCTCCATGATATTCATCTTTCTGAAGTGAATTTCAGATCCCTCTGCTTCTGGACAGATATACCCTTTTTTCCGCTTAGGTGACCGGATCCCGTTGACAAACTTACCGTTAACCGACAGTTTCAGCGTACCATCTACACAGACGATCAGGTAGTGGTTCCACTCTCCGGTCGATCGAACGCGGTCCTCTATGGCAGAACTGCGCCCCCGAGTCACCTCCGACGGGTTGTCCGGAGTGGTCCCGTCAAGACCCATGACGGGGAACAGCTGGCCGTGTACATACTCAGTGGATCTGTTATTGATCTCTGCCCACTGTGGATCCAGCATCTGAACTTCCATACCGGTCGGAAAGGGACGATCCTCAAATGGTTCGCCGTCTGCCCAGACGAAGACCCCGGAGTTACCCCCGGGCACCATATGCCGCCACTCAATCTCCAGTATGAAGTTCTCGTACTGCTTCTCGGTTCTCATGACACCGATCGGTTCTCCGGTGCATTTCAACAACCCGTCTTCAACATACCAGGTGTCTCTGGTGGTATTCATATCCACAAAGCCGGACAGATCCTTACCATTAAAGAGGGGAGTAAAACCAGGGGTGACCTGAGTTGCATGGTCCACACCGGCCGAGCGTGAGATAACAGAGGGAGCTGCCGAGAGAGCAGCGGTTGACATCAGCAGATTTCTGGCGAATTGTCTTCTGTTCATTAACCTATGTCTGTTAAGGGTAAAGTTACCTGAAGTGCTTCAAGCTGGATCCGGTCTTCAACTGTTACGGACACCCGGATCAACAGCCGGATCACTAATAAATCTTGAGTCTGTGTCCGGTTCTGCCCTGTCAGTTCGTTGTGCATGATCTGTAGCCGGATCAGTCGCCTGGACCAGTAACGGTTCAGGATTTCCGACCTCTATCCGGGCCATTCATAACCCGGATCAGGCGTACCGGTCGGTAGCAGGTCTGGAGACTCCCGGAACCGGTGGCTCCTCAGGGATTCCGTGTACAGGTCCGAATTCGTAACGATCGGGCCCGAGGCGGAGATCTGAGTTCAGTATTTCATCCCAGGTGATATCCCGGCCGGTATAAGCGGCCATACGTCCCATCATGGCAACGCGGGTTGAGAGAATCTGAGCCTCGGCATCATTGATATAGTTTCCGGTACGGATGGCCGTTACCAGCTCCACATGCTCCTGAACAAACGGGTTGAACACCTTCCAGGTTGTATCTGGGTCATTCTCATCAGGATGCGGATACTGCCAGATCAGCTCACCTTTATGACTGTAGAGTGACCCGCTGGCATCCGCATAACCCTCGGTTCCATTGATCATCTCGACTTTACCATTGTCCAGACCGCTGATCGTCCGGTGAGAGCAGTTCGCTCTCATCCCATTCTCATACTCATAGTCGATGCTGAAGAAGTCGAACTGGTTACCGGAGATCCGCTGATGTCTCCCGCCATATCCAACCGCTTTCACCGGTGGTTTCCGGATATAGGAGTTCATCACATCGATCTCATGGATAAACATTTCGACAATGGTGTCGCCCGACAGCCAGCTGAAATTACCCCAGTTGCGAATCATATACTCCATGTCCGACCACTCCGGCTTACGCTCGATCCACCAGAGAGATCCGCCATTACGGATAATATTGGCTCCGACAACCTCACCGATGGCTCCTTTATCCACCTGACGAAGTGTCTCCATGTAGTCTTTCTGATACCTGCGGACGGTACCACTGACCATATTGAGGCCCTTCTGTTCCGCTCTGGCAGCATTCTCCTCCATCAGCCGCGCACCTACCGGGTCAACAGCTACCGGCTTCTCCTGAAAGATGTGCTTCCCTGCATCTACAGCTGCCTTGACATGCTCGGCCCGGAAATGTGGCGGAGTGGCAAAGAGTACTACATCTACATCAGATTCAATCACCTTCTGATAGCTGTCAAATCCGACAAAGCAGTTCTCGTCAGCGACCTCGATACCACGCGCATTTTTCAGCGCCTCCCGGCACTTTGCAAGCTGATCCGGAAAGACATCTCCGAGAGCGACAATCTCCAGATTGGGCCCGGCATCTACAAAATTGACAGCGGCTCCGGTTCCCCGGCCTCCGCAGCCCACCAGCCCCGCCCGGATCACTTCACCATCAGGGGCCTGCTCTCTGAGTTGGGAGGGTGCTCCGCCCGGCTTGCTCAACGCACCGGTACTTGAGCAGCTGGCCAGAAAACTGGACGCACCAAGGGTTCCTATGGCACCAAGTGCCATGTCAGACAAAAACTTGCGACGACTATTTTCAAACTCGTTTTTCATGATGTAGATAGTGATAAATTATTCAATTATCAGAAGGCATTGCAAAGCCCTCTATCAAGTAACGCTGAACGCCGTCAGGCATAACGATTGGTAGAGGGAACAGGGGTGCCAACCACCCGGATCACCTCACCGTCAGGAGCCTGATCAATCATGGTCTCCGGAGAGTCCTCATAGGGAATAGAGGGGTAACGTTGTGATCCGCCGGCCGACATAAAGCCGGAATCGGCTGAACCAGCGCCAGCTGACCCGGTAATGGCTGATCCGGTAGCAGCGGCAAGATCAACTAGAAAGTCGCGTCGGTTTCTGTTTCTTCGTTTCATACGTGTACTCGTACTGACCCACCAGCAATCCCCGGAAAAGCGATAAGGAAATACAACCTGAAAACTGTCGACTGGCTTGTGTTTCCCTTTTAATATGTTAAAAACGATTGATAATATCTAACCCTATCCTGATCCCGTCCGTGGAAATCCCTGCTCCAAAATGTCAGGCTGTCCGACCCACAACGTGCCGGATAGCCTGGACCACACATATAACATATAACGGAAGCAAGACAGGACAGATCAGCCACCTCCGGCATATCCCGGATTGTTGCTGGTGATAGCGCTGTTGATCTCCATCTCGGACTGGGGAATGGGCCAGAGGTAGTCCCTGTCAGGCCGAAAACTGCGGTTGAAGTTTCTGTCCCACACATCCCACTCACCCGTCTCCGGATTGATGTAGTCCATCCCCAAGATCAGGCCCTCCTTCACCTCTCCGATCTGCCAGCGGTTGATATCGTAGAGCCTCAGCCCTTCAAACGCCAGCTCGCGGGCACGTTCATCCCGTATATACTGCCGGAGCTCCTCCTGGCCAGGATGGGTCTCGCTGGAGATCGGATCCAGCTCCACTGTCGGACGCTCCCTGATCTCATTGAGTGCGGCATAGACGCTCTCGTCAATCTCGTTCAGCTCCACTTTCGCCTCGGCATACATCAACAGTACATCTGCATAACGCATCAGAATCATGTTGATCGAACCGTTGGCAGGGTTGGCACTGTCATTTGGATAGTCCACCCATTTCTTCAGATTGTAGCCATGCTGGGTGGCTGTCTCTGCGCTCATTACCTCATCCCCTGTCGGGCTTCCCGGCCAGGAGTTGTAGGTGGAGGTTCCGATCGGCTGACCGGTGTAGTAGACAATGTGCCCCCATCTCGGGTCCAGGTTTTCGAACGGGTCATCCGGGTTGACCGGACCGGTGTACTCATACATCAGCTGAAGTGCCCGGACAGGTTCCACCACCGAACTTCCGCCGATCGATCCTGCCGAGTAGGAGAAGGCGTTGTAGGTATCACCACCGACAGCATACTGACGGTCGAAGATCACCTCACTGGAGTTCTGCCCAGCATACTGGAACAGCTCCTCATAATCTGGATAGAGTGAGTAGACTCCCAGATCCATGACACCCTGAGTATAGTCTCTGACCGTCTCCCAGTCACTGTTGCGCAGCGCCAGCCTCGCCTTCAGCGTCAGAGCCGCACCATGAGTTGCACGACCCAGATCACTGTCACTGTAG
>Ga0209487_1004834_pt1 | contig 10231 bp, 8 predicted proteins | sample Poulit2012_FD_187524 | JGI IMG/M metagenome (GOLD analysis project Ga0209487, IMG submission 187524) | Agricultural soil microbial communities from Georgia to study Nitrogen management - Poultry litter 2012 (SPAdes) (version 2) | ecosystem: Environmental > Terrestrial > Soil > Agricultural land... | reverse complement strand
CAGCTCGTGGCTGGCGTCGGAGACGAAGCGGCGCATCTGGCGCTCGGAGGCCGACTGCACCGCGAAGGCGTGCTCGATCTGGGCGAGCATGACGTTGAGGGAGTGCGCCAGACTGCCCACCTCCGTACGCGGACTTCCCGGCGGGACCCGCCGGGACAGGTCACCGGCGGCGATGGCCCCCGCGGTCACCTCGATCTCGCGCAAGGGCCGCAGCGACCGACGCACCGCCACCCAGCTGGTGAGGGCCCCGGCGACGATGATGGCCACCCCGCTGACGACGATCGCCGCCGTGACCTTGGCGATCGTGCGGTCGACGCCGGTCAGCGGCAGCGCCACGGTCAGGGTGCCGGACTCCGGCGCGGAGCCTGGGCCGGTCGTCACCCGGTAGGTCACCGCGCGCCAGCGCTGCCCGGGCTGGTCGCTGCCCACCGTGTACCCCTCGCCGTGCTCGGCGACCTCCTCGGGCAGGTTTGGGCGCCCGAACTCCTGCACCGTCCAGCTCACCGCCACGTCGAGGGCCGCGCCGCTCTCCCCGCGCAGCCGCAGGAAGTAGTCGCTGGGCATCCGGGGGTCGGCCTCGCCCCCGGTGCTCAGTCGCCACAGGGTGTCGGCGTCGAGGTTTCGGGCGGTGGTGGCGATCTGCTGGTCGGCCTGGGCGAGCAGGTAGCTGCGCAACAGGGTCGCGGTGGTGGCGCCCGCGATCGTCAGCCCCAAGCCCAGGAGGACGACGAAGAGCACCACGAGGCGGGTCCGCAGCGGAACCGCGCGCCACTTCTCGCCCATCAGGGCTCGCGCAGCAGGTAACCCACCCCGCGACGGGTGTGGATCAACGGAACGGGGCGTTCGCCGTCCTGGCCCCTGCCATCGATCTTACGGCGCAGGTAGGAGATGTAGGACTCCACGATGGCGCCGTCCCCGCCCCAGTCGTACTCCCACACGTGGTCGAGGATCTGGGTCTTGGACAGCACCCGGCCGGCGTTGACCATGAGGTAGCGCAGCAGCTTGAACTCGGTGGGGGACAGCTCGATCACCCGGCCCGCGCGGCGCACCTCGTGGGCGTCCTCGTCGAGCTCGAGATCGGCGTAGCGCAGCACCGAGCTGTCCTGCTCCTGGGGCTGGGTGCGGCGCAGGATGGCCCGGATCCGGGCCACCACCTCCTCCAGGCTGAACGGCTTGGTCACGTAGTCGTCCCCGCCTACGGTCAGGCCGGTGAGCTTGTCCTGAACGTCGTCGCGCGCCGTGAGGAACAGCACCGGGGTGTGCCGGCCCTGGTCGCGCAGCCGGCGGGTGATGGTGAAGCCGTCCATGTCGGGGAGCATGACGTCGAGCACGATGAGGTCGGGCTCGTCCGCCATCGCCTGGCGGATCGCCTCGTTACCGTTCGCGGCGGCGGTGACCTCGAACCCGGCGAAGCGCAGCGACGTGGTGAGCAGCTCGCGGATGTTCGGCTCGTCGTCGACCACGAGCAGCCGGGCGGGGGCATCGGTCATGCGCCAAGTCTGACCGAGTCTCCTGAATGTTGCCTGAATGCCGGCTCGACACCATCCGTGAGCCAGCCGCCGTGGGTCCCGTGGGGCAACCGCCGGGAGTCAGCCGCCGGGGCTCAGCCGCCGTGGACCCCGTGGGTCAGCCGCCGTGGCGCAGCCTCCGTGGGCCCGGCGGGTCAGCCACCGCCGCTCAACCGCCGTGGGTCAGCCGGCCGGCCACGATCGTGGCCGCGACCGGCATCTGGCGCAGGTGGCGGGCGGCGTCCGCGGACGTCGCGGCCGGCGCGAGCGGGTCGGCGTCGAGGAGGACGACGTCGGAGGGGTGCCCCGGCGCGATCGTGCCCCACCCGTCGGTGCTCGCCGCCAGCGCCTCGGCCGGGGTGATCTGCTGCTCGCCGTGCCAGGGCGGGCGCTCGTCGCCGCTGCGGTGGACCGCGGCGGCCATCGCCAGCCACGGGTCCAGCGGGGCGACCGGGGCGTCGGAGCCCAGCTGCAACTGGGCGCCGGAGTCCAGCAGCGCGCGCAGCGGGAAGGCGCGTCCGCCGCGGCCGGGCCAGCACACCTCGGCCACGTCGCGGTCGTCGAGCAGGTGGGCGGGCTGCACGCTCGCGCCCACCCCGAGCTCGGCGAACCGGGGCAGGTCATCGGCGCTCACCAGCTGGGCGTGCTCGACCGTGCCGGCCGCACCGGATCGGGCGTAGGCGTCCAGCACGATGCCCACCGCGGCGTCCCCGATTGCGTGGATCGCGGTGCGCAGCCCGGCCGCCCGGGCCCGGGTCATGATGTCGACGAGCTCGGCCGGGGCCACGGTCTGCTCACCGAAGGGCAGGTGGCCGACGGCGGGTTCCCCACCGGCGTCGCGGCCGGCCGCCCCGTAGGGCTCGTGGCAGTAGGCGGTGCGCGTGTTGAGGGCGCCGTCGCTGATCACCTTGACCGGCCCCATCGTCAGCAGACCCCGGCCACCGGGGAGCGGGTCGCCGGTGCGCAGGCCGGCGGCGATCGCGTCGTCCAGGTCGTCGAGGTACACCCCGGTGCGCACCCGCAGGGAGTCGATGCCGGCGGCCACCCGGTCCGGCCAGAGCCGGTGGTTGGCGGCGAACTCCATGTCCACGATGCCGGTCACGCCCCGGGCAGCGGCCCGGGCGACGGCGGTCGGGTACCCGTCCTCGGGGCCGCGCCGGCGTCCCATCCGGGCCAGCAGGTCGAACCACTCGTGCTCGCGGACCAGCCCGTCGGAGGCCGGCAGGCCGAGGTGGCGCCACGCGGCGCTGTTGAGCCAGCCGCAGTGGACGTCGGCCGACACCAGCACCACCGGGACGTCGGGGACCACCTGGTCCAGCGCCGTCGTCGTGGGCTGGTCGGGCCACAGCGCGTCCCGGAAGCCGTAGCCCTCGAGGACTCCACCCGGCGCCGGCGGCCGGAAGGTCACCGCGTCTCGCACCAGGGCGACGACGTCCGCGGCGCTGGCGGTGGCCGACAGGTCCAGCCGGGTGAAGGAGCGGGCCCACTGGCCGCTGTGGATGTGCTGGTCCCACAGGCCGGGGATGGCCCAGCGGCCCTCGGCGTCGAGTTCCTCCTCGCCCGAGCGACCGGGCAGCGCGGGCGCGACCTCGAGGACGCGCTGGTCGTCCAGCCGCAGGTCCACGAGGGTGTCGCCGGACGTCTGCGAGGTGACACGGCCGACCGGGACCAGCCGCACGTGCCGGACGAGCACGCCGAACCTCCTCAGAGGAAGCGGGTGGGGTCGAAGCTGTCGAGCGGGATGATCCGCACGCGCGGCAGCGGTGCCTGGAAGGCGCCCAGGTCGTCCTCGAGGTCGAAGATGCGCAGGCCGCGCGCGGTGAGGTCACTGAGCTGGGCGCTGACGAACTCCCGGAAGCAGATGACCCCGACCTTGCGGCCGGCGTCGACCAGGTGCTCCACCTGCGGGAGGTAGTCGCCGTCGTGGCTGGCCAGCAGCACGTCGCCGGCGGGCAGCTCGGCGATCGCCTCGAGCGTGCGCTGGATGCCGACGTCCACGACCTGCTCGTGGGAGGAGCCGGACAGTGGGATCGGGCGGAAGTGCATGGCCAGCAGCGCCTGGACGAAGCTCATCGGCATCTGCCCCGAGCTCGCGTTGAGGAAGAACAGCCCCTTGGCCGGCTGCCCGTAGGCGGCGTTGGCGAAGTCGAGGATGCGGTCCCACCGGGGGCGCTCCTCGGGGGCCGGGCGGCGGCCGAGCACGCTCATCCCGAGGGTGGCGTCGATGTTCTCCCCGTCGATGAGGAGGTAGGTGGGCACGGTGTCGGACATGGGCTCACCTTATAGCGACGGGCGACGACGACGGCGCCACGCCCGTGCCGCGGACGTCACCTGCCGTGGGTGGCTGCCGGGCCGCCAGGACCGTGCTGGATTCGGTTTACCAGCTGGTCCGAATCCAGCACGATCCTTGGCGCGGCGGCTCAGGACTCGATCTGGCCCGGGGTCTTGCCCTGCTTGAGCGCGGCCAGGCGCAGCTCGACCTCGCTCTTGGTGCCGAAGTCCTCCAGCTCGGCGAACTGGGACTCCAGGGAGCCGGCGTTGAGCTCGGCGTGGCCGGCCACTCGGGCCTCCTCGCGGCGGACCTGCTCCTCGAAGCGGGAGATCTCGGTGGTGGGGTCCAGCACGTTGATCGAGGAGATGGCGCTCTGCACCTTGCCCTGGGCCTCGGCGGTCTTCTGGCGGGCCACCAGCTGGTCGCGCCGGCTCTTGAGATCCTCCAACTGAGAGCGCATCTGGGTGAGCCCGGCCTTGAGCTTGTCCACCACCTCGTTCTGGCCGGCGATCATCGGCTCGGCGTCCTTGGCGGACTGCTCGGCGTTGATCTGCTTGGTCAGCGCGATCTTGGCGAGGTCGTCGAAGCGCTGGGCCTCGGAGGCGTTCCCGGCGCTGCGCAGCTCCTCGGCCTTGTTCGAGGCGGCCAGCGCCTTGTTCCCCCAGTCCCGGGCCTCCTCGAGGTCCGCGGCGTGGTCCTGCTCGGCGAGGCGCAGGTTGCCGATCGTCACGGCCACCGCCTCCTCGGCCTCGACGATCGAGTTGGTGTAGTCGCGCACCAGCTGGTCCAGCATCTTCTGCGGGTCCTCGGCGCGGTCGAGGAGTGCGTTGATGTTCGCCCGGGTGAGCTGGGCGATACGGCCCAGGATGCTCTGCTTCTCGGTCATGGTGGAGCCCTTCGTCGTCGATCTCGGTTCTTACAAACTGTGGTGGGTCAGAAGCGGCCGCCGCCTCCGCCGAAGCCGCCGCCCCCGCCGAAGCCGCCTCCGCCGCCCCCGAAGCCGCCGCCGCCGAATCCCCCGCCGAAGCCGCCGCCGCCACCCCAGCCGCCGCGGCGTCCGCCGCCGCCCAGCAGGATGCCGCCGAGGATGAGGGAACCGACGTCCACACCGCCGCGGCGGCCCCCGCCGTACCCGCCACCGAAGCCGCCCGGACCGCCGAAGGAGCTGGTGTCGCGCTCGGCGAGCTGCTGGGCGGCGGCTACGCGCTGCTCGGCCTGCTGCACCAGGGTCAGCGCCTGCTCGGGGTCCTCGGCCGCCAGGTCGGCGGCGCGCTGGGCCAGCCGGGTGGCCTCGGAGAGCCGGGTGCGGGCCTCGCTGCCGACGGCCCCACGGCGCGTGCGGATGTACTCCGAGACGCCGGCGATCCGGGCGTTGAGCGCCTCCAGCCGGTACTGCAGCTGGCCGCGGGCGCGTTCGTGCCGTTCGGCGACCTCCCGGGACGGGGCGAGCGCGGCGTCCAGCGCGTCCTCGGCGGCGCTGAGCCGGTCCAGGGCGGCCAGCGGGTCACCGCCCTGCCGGGCCGCGTTGCCCTGTTCGAGGGCGGCGCGTGCCTCGGTCACCCGGGGCGCCACGACCGGGTCGTTGGGCGCCAGGCGCTCGGCGTCGCGCAGGTCGGAGCTGATCGAGGCGAGTGCGGCGTCGAGGTGCTCGGCGGCGCGGGCGAGGTCCTGGTCGGCGGAGTCGACCGCGTCCAGCAGGCTGGCCGCCTGGCCGATGGCGTCCTCGGCGGTGTAGGCGGCGGCCACGGCCGCGGCCCGGTCGTCCGCCTCGAGCTGTTCCCGGCCCTCGGCGATCGCCGCGCGGGCGGCCTCGAGCAGTGCGCGGGCCTGGTCGGGGTTCTGGGAGATCGAGGCGAGCGCGGTCTGCGGGTAGCGGGCCGCGAGCCCGTCGAGCTGCACCCGCGCGGTGGGCAGGCGTCCCTCGACCTCTCCGGCACGCTGGTCCATCTCGCTGAGCACCTGCGGGGCGCGGGACTGCATGTCGCGCAGCGCGGTGAAGTGGGCTTCCTGGGCCTCCAGGGTGGCGGCGATCTCGTCACACAGGGTGAGGATCTCGGCCATCATCGTGCGGGCCTGCGGCTCGGTCTCCGGGTCGTCGTCATCGAGCAGCTGGCGCAGGTGGAAGGCCCGCTGCTCCTTGGTCTTGGCCTCGGCCAGTGCGGCGCTGAAGGCATCGGTGGCCTGGAGCCCGAACTGGGCCTGGGCGAAGGCCAGCTCCTCCTCCGAGGAGCGGATGGCGTCGTCGACGGCGACCAGTGCCGAGCCGGCCCGTTGGTTGAGCTCCTCGGTGGGCAGGCGCAGCGGGTGGTCGGCCGGCAGCTCGCGGCCGTCCGCGCCCCGCGGGCCGGCCGGTTCCCGCTTGCGGCTGCGCGACCAGGAGACCAGCGCGATGACGGCGATCACCAGGAGCCCGATGATGAGCAGCACCCCGAACCCGCCGAGCCCACTGCTCTCACCCTCCCCGATGCGCTCGGCCGCGGCGATGGCCGCGCCCGCCCAGTCGTCCTCTTCGAGAGCCGGAAGGATGGCGTCGTTCTCCACGGCGGAGGTCAGACCCTCGGAGATGGCGCCGGCATGGCCCAGGTAGTAGGCGCGGTCCGCCACGGCCACGGCCAGGATCACCTCGTTGCTGCCCATGTTGGAGGTGGTGAAGGTCTCCTGGGCCCAGTCGCGGGAGGACATCCCGTCGAAGCTGTCGATGTAGACGGCGAACATCATCACGCCCTCGTCCGCCCGCAGCTCGTCGAAGGCCTGCTGCACCTCATCGGCGCGCCCGGCCAGCACTCCGGCCCGGTCGGTGACCTGGTCCTCGAGGTAGAAGGGCGGCTCGGCCGCCGCCGGGCTCGCCCCGAGCACCACGGCGATCGGCAGCAGGAGCAGGGCGGCGAGGCAGCGGCGGAACAGGTTCACACCGTGATCCTCGCCGCCCGGGACCCGCGTTGGCAATCGCTCAGGAGCTAGAGCGACAGATCCAGCCCGATGTCGAGCACCGGCGCCGAGTGGGTGAGCCAGCCCACCGAGACGAGGTCCACCCCGCTCTCCGCCACTGCGGGGGCGGTGGCGGCGGTGAGCCGCCCGGAGGCTTCGGTGATCATCCGGCCGGCCACGAGACCCACCGCCTCGGTCAGCTGGGCCGGGCTCATGTTGTCCAGCAGGACGGCGTCCACCGGCATGGTGAGCAGCTCGCGCAGTTGGTCCAGGGTGTCGACCTCCACCTCGACCGGCACCAGGTGCCCGGCCGCCTCGCGCACCCGGCGCACCGCGGCGGCGACCCCACCGGCCAGGGCCACGTGGTTGTCCTTGATGAGCACGGCGTCGTCCAACCCGAACCGGTGGTTGACCCCGCCCCCGGCGACCACGGCGTGCTTCTCCACTGCCCGCAGCCCGGGCGTGGTCTTGCGGGTGCAGCACACGCGGGTGCGGGTGTGCGCGATGGCACCGGCCACCTCCGCGGTGGCGGTGGCCACCCCGGACAGGTGGCCGAGGAAGTTCAGCGCAACCCGCTCGGCGGTGAGGATGGCCCGGGCCGGCCCGCTCACCCGGGCCACCACGTCGCCCGCTGCCACGGCACTGCCGTCGGGCCGGCGCACCTCGACCTCCAGCCGTGGCTCGAGCAGGCCGAAGGCCGCCACGGCCAGGTCCGTACCGGCGACCACCCCGGGGTCCCGGGCGACCAGCTCGGCGGTGGCCACTCGGTCGGCAGGGACGGTCCAGTCGGTGGTGAGGTCGCCGGCGCGCCCCAGGTCCTCGCGCAGCGCCTCGCGCACGAGCGGCTCGATGAGGACGGCGGGCAGGTGTCTCATGAGACGCTCCGTTCCAGGGCGGGCCGGGCGACGTCGGCCAGGGTGATCGTGTGGTGGGCAGGTGCCGCGGGGTACGGGAAGTCCGTTCGCTGGTGGGCGCCGCGGCTCTCCTCGCGGCGCAGGGCGGCGGTGGCGAGGAGCAGGGCCACGAGTGCGTCGTCGTCCTCGGGTGCGGCCCGGTGGGCCGCGTGAAGGCGGTCCACCGCGGCGGCGAGGGTGGCGCCGTCACGTAAGAGGCCGACGGCGCCGGAGACCACGGAGCGCAGTTCACCGAGGTCCATGGCCCGGCTGGCGGGGTTGTCGATGGTGGGGCCGGGGCCGCTCGCGAGGTCGCTGGTCGCGTGCCGCGCGGGCGACGAGTGCCAGGCGGGCGACGGGTGCGCAGGCGACGGGTGCCAGGCGGGCGACGGGAGCCGGGCGGACGTCCGGCGCAGCGGCCGGTGACCGGCGAGGTCCTGGGCCACCCAGCGCGCGGACACCGCCGCCTCCAGCAACGAGTTGGACGCGAGCCGGTTGGCGCCGTGCAGGCCGGTGCTGGCCACCTCCCCGACCGCCCACAGGCCGCTGACGTCGGTGCGCCCGTGGCGATCCACCGCCACCCCACCCATGTGGTAGTGCGCGGCCGGCCGCACCGGCACCAGATCGCGGGCCGGGTCGATCCCGGTGGCGCGGCAGGCGGCGGTCACCGTGGGAAAGCGGCCGGCGAAGTCGGGGACCGCCCGGGCGTCCAGGTAGACCCGACCGCCACCGCCCAGCTGCTCGGCCACGGCGCGCGCGACGACGTCGCGGGCTGCGAGCGGATCCCCGGCCAGGTCGTGGCCGCGCTCATCCACCAGCCGGGCGCCGGCACCGCGCACGGCCTCGCTGACCAGCGGCATCGGTGCGATGCCGGCGTCCAGCGCGGTGGGGTGGAACTGCACGAGCTCCACGTCCCGCAGCGTCGCGCCGGCCCGTGCCGCCAGTGCCAGACCCTGGCCGCGGGAGGAGGCCGGGTTGGTGGAGTGCTCGTACAGCCCGCCCACCCCACCGGTGGCCAGCACCACCTGCCCGGTGCGCAGCACGGTGGGCGGCCCGCCCCGGTGGCTGACGACGATCCCCAGCACTGCGCCGTCCTCAGCAAGGATCCGCAGCGCGCGGGTGTGCTCGAGCGCGGTGACCGACGGGGTGCGGCGAATGGCGGCGACGAGCGCTCGCAGGACTTCGCGGCCGGTCGCGTCGCCCCCGGCGTGGACGATGCGATGACGGCGGTGCGCGCCTTCCAGTCCCAGCATCAGGGTGCCGTCGGGGTCGCGGTCGAAGCGGGTGCCGAGCCCGGCGAGGAGATCGACCGTCTCGGCAGCGGCCGCGGTGATGTGCTCGGCCACGGCCGGGTCGGTGAGCCCGGCACCGGCGGCCAGGGTGTCCAGGGCGTGCAGCGCGGGGGAGTCGCCGGGCGCCAGGGCGGCGGCGATCCCGCCCTGGGCGAGCCCGGTGGAGGAGTCCGACCCGAGCGGTCCGGAGGTCAGGACCACGCAGGGTGCCGGGGCCAGCTGCAGTGCGGTGAGCAGCCCGGCCACGCCGGACCCGACGATCACCGGGCGGTGGTGGGGCGGTGTGCTCACCGGACCGCGAGCATGCGCTCGACCGCGGCGCGGGCCCGGTCGGCGACGTCCGGGTCGATGGTCACCTCGTGGCGTCGCTGCTCGAGCGCGGCGCGGATGTTGCCGAGGTTGTTGCGCTTCATGTGCGGGCACAGGTTGCACGGGCGGACGAACTCCACGCCGGGGGCGGCCGCGGCGATGTTGTCGCTCATCGAGCACTCGGTGATGAGGGCGACCTGCGCCGGACGCTGCTCGGTGACGTAGCCGATCATCTGGGCGGTGGAGCCGGACATGTCCGAGGCGTCGACCACCTCCGGCGGGCACTCGGGGTGGCTGACCACGACTACGCCGGGGTAGTCGGCGCGCACCTGGTCGATCTCGGCGGCGGTGAACTGCTCGTGCACCTCGCAGCGTCCGGCCCAGGTGATCACCTCGACGCCGGTCTGGCGGGCGATGTTCTGGGCGAGGAACTCGTCGGGGATCATGATGACCCGGTCCACCCCGAGGGACTCGATGACCTTGACCGCGTTGCCCGAGGTGCAGCAGATGTCGGACTCGGCCTTCACTGCCGCCGAGGTGTTGACGTAGGTGACCACCGGGACCCCGGGGTGCTGGGCCTTGAGGCTGCGCACGTCGGCGGCGGTGATCGACTCGGCCAGCGAGCAGCCGGCCCGCAGGTCGGGCACGAGGACGGTCTTGGCGGGGTTGAGCAGCTTGGCGGTCTCGGCCATGAAGTGCACGCCGGCCAGCACGATGATGTCGGCCTCGACGTCCTGGGCCTCACGGGCCAGGGCCAGTGAGTCACCGACGATGTCGGCGACCCCGTGGAAGATCTCCGGCGTCTGGTAGTTGTGCGCGAGGATCACCGCGTTGTGCTCGGCCTTGAGCCGCCAGATCGCCGCGACGTCCTCCTCCATCGTGGCCCACTCGACCCGGGGCAGGACGCCACGGACCCGCTCGTAAAGGGCGTCGGTGCTGATACTCACTGCGGTCATCGTCGCTTCCTGCCTCGTCGCGGACTTATGCTGATTCTGAGCATTGCATATGCTGGGTGTGAGCATAACTGGG
>Ga0209487_1004833_pt1 | contig 10234 bp, 6 predicted proteins | sample Poulit2012_FD_187524 | JGI IMG/M metagenome (GOLD analysis project Ga0209487, IMG submission 187524) | Agricultural soil microbial communities from Georgia to study Nitrogen management - Poultry litter 2012 (SPAdes) (version 2) | ecosystem: Environmental > Terrestrial > Soil > Agricultural land... | reverse complement strand
CCAGAAATACAGCCCATTGTGCAGCAAATCGAGGCCGAGCGCGGCAGTGTCATTCACCTATATCAAATGCTTTTGCAAAGCCCTGCCGTTGCCCAAGGATGGCTGGATTATTTAACTGCTATTCGCCAAAAAACCTCTATATCAGGTGCACTGCGTGAGTTGATTATCATGCGCGTTGCAATCCTGAATCGCGCCCCCTATGAGGCTGATCAGCATGCACCGATTGCCTTACAAGAAGGGGTCACCCAGGACCAACTCGATGCCTTGGAAAACTGGCAAGATAGCGATCTCTTTAATGCCCAGGAACAAGCCATTTTGGCCTATACCGATGCTATGACCCTGCAGATTCAGGTGCCGGATCCAGTATTTGCACAAATTAAAGAGCTTTTTAGCCAACAAGAGACTGTAGAAATTACAGCCACCATTGGTGCCTATAACATGGTCTCTAGGTTTTTAGAGGCGCTGCAAATCCATAGCGATGATGAACGCGACAATTAATGATTTTCCACAGATAGCTGCATTTCACAGATAGCTGCATTTTATAAATGCGAAAGCACGATCTAGGGCGTGATGATCGAGGGTGTTTTCACTACAGTGAAACCCTTATGGACGCCCCATAACTAACAGTTACACTTAATCCATCCATACCTATACCCTAATTCTAATAGCAGGCAGCCTTTACCCAAGGTCTGCTTGCTTTTTACTTCGTCGCTGATGACACACACCCTTAGTTTTTGGCCCCAGTATCACGCACTGCCCAATCCCCCTGCGGGTTTTTTACGCGGGCTTTTTGCGGCTGGCATTCTGGCCATTACCTTCCTACTCTGGGGTTACCTCAGTAGCCACTTTTTTACCGCACCCATTTGCACCGCCTTTCCAGCGAGTTTTTCGGTAGTTCTCTTGTTTTTGATCGGCTTTCGTTATTGGCCTCTGTGCTTTGTGGCGCAGATACTATTGTTGCTAACCCAAGACAGTAGCGTGCCAAACAAGGCTTTACTGCTGGCTGCTGTCTATATCGATTTCTTTTTTATCTGCCGCTGTTTTAATCGTTTCTATGCTAAGCGATTGACTAACATCGACACCGCAGCCTTATTTAAACAGCTCAAGCCCTGTTTGTTCAGCTTTATTTTGGTGATGCTTAGTGTTTGGTGGGCCAATATTCCTAACTGGCCAAATCCAAATGCGGGAATTCATGCCTGGCAGTTGCTGGCTTTGCTTTTCTTACTAGGGGCGTTAGAACGAATTTTAAGTTTTTCCTTGCTGTATGGATTTATTCAACAAAAAACCCGTGCACATATCTCATCCAATATTCTCCCCATAGCGCTTCTGGCCTTTCTTTACACTATGGGGCTACGTTTCTGGCTACAAGATAGCCCCATTTGGTTATATGCTTTGTTCTTATTGATTCCAGCCTTGAGCGTGCCCTTTTGGGCCTCAATGCTAAGCACGATTTGGAGCAGTCTAGCGGGCATACTGGGCATTTTAACTGCGCTCAGCCTATATCCATTGGGCGCCGCCTTGGGCAGTCAAGCCAACCATAACCTAACCACCATTTTGATGCTCAGCGCATTGCTGCAAAACGGTCTCGCCATCTTGCGCAGTAGTTTTTTTAGCCTGCGTGCACAAGAACAACGCATCAATCAACATACCCGCCAACATTACACTAATAAACTCGAGCACCTGCCCATTGGGGTGTTTACGTTGCGTGAAATTAAACCGGGACAGTATCGATTTAAATATCTAAATAGCGTGTTTACACAAATTGTGGGGATGTCTGCCAATACAATCAAGAACAATCCACAAAATCTGCTCAAGATTCTGCACGATAAAAGCAACACTGCCCTGCTCACACAAATACGGCAGGCCTTTGAAGAAGACCAGGTTTTTTGTTTAGAGGAAAAAATCTACCGCCACGGCAAAACCCGATGGGTCCGTCTAGAGTTCAGCACCTCACGCGCTGCTAATGGCGCTCGTTTAGCTAATGGTGTGCTCATCGACATTAGCAGGGAAAAGGAACAAAGTCTGCGGTTAAGCATATCGGACACGGTCCTAAGCGAAATACACCAAGGGCTACTCATCTTGGATGAGCATTTAACGATCCGTTATTGCAACCCGGCCACCAGCACATTGACGGGCTACTCACAAGAAGAAATCCTCAACCAGCCTTTAGAGGGTTTTATGAGCGCGCATACATCCCAACTCAATCCGGACGCCCAAATATGGCAGGCCCTCACAGAGAACAATAACTGGCAGGGTGAAATCACCTTTTACACGCACGATCAAAGCAAAAAGCACCTGCAGGTCTTTCTTAGCATGGTCCACAGCCCAGCAACAGACTCACGACATTACATCGTCATGCTTTCTGATATCACACCTTTTAAAGCACGCGAAGAACAATTGGTGCAATTGGCGTATTTTGATGCGCTCACAGGATTGGCTACACGGCATTTACTGTATGACCGTCTCAATCAGGCCATTGGCTATACGGCACGCAACAAGCTGCTGCTGGCAGTCTGTTATATCGACTTAGATGACTTCAAAGAAGTCAACGATCAATACGGTCACGGAGCAGGAGATCAATTATTAGCCGAATTCGGGCAGCGGATTCGCGATGAGCTGCGTCGGAACGATACGGCGGCGCGCATTGGCGGTGATGAAATACTGCTGGTGCTGCCTAATCAGAAAAAACGTCAAAACGCACTACGCGCTATCGAGCGAATCATTGCCAGCACAACGCAGCCTTATCAAGTCCTAGGGCGCTATCAGGTGCACGTCACTGCCAGTATAGGGGTGCATTTTTATGATGGGAGTAACACCGCATCCTCAGTCCCGCCAACCGCTGTTGAGCTCATCGAAAAAGCAGATCAAGCTATGTATCGTGACAAAAAACAGGGCACGCAACAAGCATTTTCGGATCATTTAAATACAGAAAAATGAACCCGAGGGCGCATTCAAATTAAGCGCCGTTAGCATTTAATGCCTGAACATCTTTTTTCTTCATTCTAAGTAATAACAATCCAGGCAGTGCGACGGCTACTGTAAACAAGAAAAATCCGCCCCAGTCAAACCAGCCGACTAAAAATGGACTGACCGGCCCAGCAACATAAGTGCGCCCGATAGCAGACAATGCCGACAGTAACGCAAATTGAGTCGCTGAAAAAGCCTGCTTGCATAGTGCCATTACAAAAGCCACAAAAGCCGCCGTCCCCAAACCACCACAAAGATTTTCAATGGCTACCACCGCAGCCATTAATTGCCAGGATTCGGGCCAAATGGTGACCAACCAGTACCCAAAATTGGAAAATGCCTGCAATAGCCCAAAACTCATCAGCGCACGATAAAGCCCCAACCGTGCCAACAATACCCCACCCATCAACGCCCCAACGATGGTCGCACCCAAACCGAAAATATTATTAATCGCACCTACCTGGGCCACTGAAAAGCCTGCCCCGCGAATTAAAAAAGTCGTGGACAACGCACCGGCAAAAGCATCCCCCATCTTGTAAAGCACAATCAGCCACAGAAATGCCCATGCCCCAGGGCGTTGAAAGAAATCTAATAAAGGTTCGACCACAGCTTCTTTGAGGGTGGTAGGCGCCAGTGCAACCTCGTCGGGCTCGGGAGCTAAAAAGGTAAAAATCGCAACAACAAACATCAGGCCCCCAAGCAACATATAGGTGGCTGACCACCCTAGGTATTGCTCGGCCAACACCAACGCCAGGCCGCTAGAAACGATCATGGCTAACCGATAGCCCATCACACGCACAGCTGCCCCGGCAGCACGCTCGGTAGGACGCAAAACATCAGTACTGTAGGCATCAAAAGCCACGTCTTGGGTTGCAGATAAAAATGCCACCCACACCGCCAGCAAAGACAAGACACCTAGAAATTGTGCGGGCGGAAACCAACCCATCGCAAAGATGCTCACCCCTAGCAACAACTGGGTGAGAAAAATCCATCCCCGACGCCGACCTAAAAATGGGATTTGGAATCGATCCAAAAAAGGGGCCCACAAAAACTTTAATGTATATGCCGAGCCGGCTAAAGTCAGGAAACCAATTTTAGTCAGCGAGACCTCTTGGACCGTCAGCCACGCCTGCAGCGTCGTGCTGGTCAGAGCCAAAGGCAGGCCACTGCCAAAGCCTAAAAAAAGCAATGGCCAAACCCGCGGGCTACGGTATATCAGGGCCACATTTAGTTCCTGTCAGGGATATGTGCAGGCGATTCAAAACGATACACCGCCAGAGTACTGCGCCAGCTGGGGAAAAATCGCACCTCGGCGCGCCCGTTAAACAAAGCACGGTGGGTAATTTTCAAGCCCAATTCTTTGGCTAGATCTTCGAAATCCTTGAGAGTGCATAAATGAATATTGGGTGTGTTGTACCACTGATAAGGCATTTCCTTGGAAATGGGCATGCGCCCCATCATGATGGATAGCCCATGTGTCCAGTAACCAAAGTTAGGAAAAGACACCACACCGTAATTAGCGACGCGAGACATTTCACGCAGGATGCTCTCGGTATGTAGCATCGACTGCAGCGTTTTAGATAGCACCACAGTCTGAAAATGCTGATCGGGAAATAGCGCCAGACCGTCTTCGAGGTCTTGTTGGATCACGTTCACGCCGCGCTGAATACTTTTCACCATAGCATTAGGATCGCGCTCGACCCCGGTGCCCTGCACGCGTTTGCTGCGCTGCAAATAGGCCAAGAGCTTGCCATCACCACAACCTAAATCTAGTACATTGCTATTGGGCTGCACCCAATTAGCGATGCGTTGTAAGTCAGGGCGGTATTTAAGACTAACAGGGGCCATCACTGTCATGCCAACACCCCCGTCACACGTGAACGTGAGCCCAGCTCGAGCTCATCAGCAATTTTGTCATAATAAGCCTGCACCACCGCATGATACTGACGATCGGTCAGCAAAAATGCATCATGCCCGTGGGGCGCATCAATCTCGGAATAGGTCACCTGACGATTATTTTTTAATAATGCCTGCACGATCTCGCGCGAACGCTCGGGCGAGAATCGCCAATCAGTGGTAAAGGAAACCACCAACGACTGCGCTTGTATCTGTGCAAATGCCTGCGACAAACTGCCCCCATGCGCGCGAGCGGGGTCAAAGTAATCTAATGCCTTGGTCAACAATAGATAGGTATTGGCATCAAAGTAGTTCGCAAACTTTTCCCCCTGATAGCGCAAATAGGACTCAACCTCGAACTCGATATCGTAATTAAATTTGTAATTGCCCGTACTAAGAGGGTCACGCAACGCACGCCCAAAACGTTCGGCCATGAGCTCGTCAGAGACATAAGTAATATGACCAATCATGCGTGCGACCGTTAAACCACGGCGAGGCACCGTGTCATGACGGTAGTAATTGCCCTCGTAGAACTCGGGATCAGTGATAATGGCACGGCGCGCTACCTCGTTAAAGGCAATATTTTGTGCAGTGAGCCGCGGAGTACTGGCAATCACGATGCAGTGGCGCACCCGCTCGGGGCAGGTGATGGCCCAACTCAGCGCCTGCATCCCACCTAAAGAGCCGCCCATCACTGCTGCGAACTGTTTGATGCCTAAATAGTCAGCGACACGCGCTTGGGCATGCACCCAATCCTCAACCGTGACTAGGGGGAAATCGCGCCCCCACGGCTGGCCCGTTTCGGGATTGATACTGGCCGGCCCCGTCGAGCCAAAACAAGAACCAATATTATTAATGCCAATCACAAAAAAGCGATCAGTGTCCAGGGCCTTGCCCGGGCCAACCATGTTGTCCCACCAACCGACATTTTTGGGATCGTTCGCATCGATACCTGCCACATGATGCGAAGCGTTGAGCGCATGGCACACCAACACAGCATTGCTGGCATCGCGGTTGAGCTCGCCATAGGTCTCGATCGCCAATTGATACTGGGGCAACACCTGCCCACTGGCTAAATGCAAAGGCTCATCAAAGGCAATGATTTCGGATTCAACAATGCCGACGGAACCCTCGGGGACCGAGATAAAAGGACTGTCTTGGGAAGCAGTAGCAGGAGATGTGCGAGACGAGGAAGAAGACTGTGCTGTAGATACCATAAACGGACCTCTTTAGCGGGATTTATTCCATGCGCCCGCAAGCGGATCAAGCAAATCGGCGCAAAGGTAAAACAGAACCAAAGTGTACCACTTACCATTATAATCATCGAGTCAGCACAAACCGCAGCGCTGTACAATGAAACGGGCGAATCTAACAAAGATTTCGCAAAAGCGACTCACTGGCCCTCGATATTTGCTACTATGGCAGCCAAACGGCTCGTACGGCCAAAACCCGCCTGTAAGTAAAATTTTACTTGTTAGTGAAACCGTAATGACATTTTGCCAAACACGTTTACCCCAGCTAGAAGACAACCTAGATCTGCTCAAATACATGAACCGTGGTGTCGAACGCGAGGGGTTACGCGTGACCCCTGTCGCGACCCTAGCTGCCACCGATCATCCAAAGGCGCTCGGCTCAACCTTAACACACAAGAAAATCACTACTGATTATGCCGAAGCGCTACTTGAGCTTATTACCGGCACCCATCAGGACAGCAAGTCTCTATATACAGAGCTCAAAAACATCCAGCAATTTGTAGCAACTCGTCTGCACAACGAGATTTTTTGGAATCAGTCCATGCCTGCTCACCTGCCTGATGAGGAGGACATCCGCATCGGCTGGTACGGCTCCTCAAATGCGGGCTTGTTTCGCAACATCTACAGGCGTGGTTTGGCCGAGCGCTACGGCAAGCGCATGCAATGCATCGCTGGCGTGCACTACAATCTATCCTTGCCCGATGACTTTTGGACACAACTGCAATTCCCCGGCCAGGATCTAAAAGAACAACGTACAAATGGTTACCTAGCACTGATTCGCAACTTTACCCGCTATGGCTGGTTATTGATGTATCTCTTTGGTGCCTCGCCTGTCGTCTCTAGTGACTTTTTAACCGGTCACCGCCTGCCCCTAGAGCAGGTTGGCCCCGACACCTACACACTGCCTTGGGCGACGAGTCTACGCATGAGCGACCTAGGCTATCAAAACAAAGAGGCCCAGGCTGAATTACAGCTATGCTACAACGACTTAAATACCTTTTTGATGCGCATGCGCCGCGCTGTAACCTCGGTTTGGCCTGACTATGAAAAAATTGGCACCCACCGCAACGGTGAATGGATACAGCTCAGCAACAACATACTGCAAATAGAAAACGAATACTATTCCAACATTCGTCCCAAACGTAACCCCAATGCGGGCGAGCGCCCCCTATCTGCACTGGCAAATCGCGGTGTGGAATACGTCGAGGTACGCTGTCTGGACATCGACCCCTACAACCCCATGGGGCTGGCCCTGTCCTCTTGTTATTTCCTGGATACCTTTTTGCTGTTTTGCGTCACTGAGGCTAGCCCCTTCTTTGCTGATGGCGGCTTTTGCCAAGACAGTAAAAACAACTTTGCCAAAGTCGTTCGCGAAGGACGTCGCCCAGGCCTCTTACTAAAAGATCCCGATGCTAAAGAAATCGCCCTACAGGACTGGGGCCAACAAATTCTGACTCGCATGCGTCCCTACGCCAAGGCACTGGATGCCAGCCAAGGACTAGACGGTGTCCACGAGGCAGCCCTGGCCGAGCAGGAGCGCAAAATCCTCAACTCTAGCGAGTGTCCCTCGGCACGCCTATTGCGTGATATCGAATCTTCAGGGCTAAGCTTTGTAGAATACACGCTGCAACAAAGCCAACGCCAGCAACAAGAGCTCATCAACGAAGGCCTACCCGCCGACGTAGAAACTCACTTTGAGAAAATGTCCCAGGAAACCATCGCTCAGCAGCAAGAAATAGAATCCCGCCCCCAAAACCAAAGCTTTGAAGAATACCTCAAAGATTTTGAAAGAGCCTTAGGCTAACCAACGACTGCATAACTACACAAACAAACTCCTAAGCACTCAGGGGCCGCATAAATGACGACCCCTGATTGATTTAAACAGCCCATAAACAAAAAAATCAGCATAAAAAAATAACACCCTAAAGAATGTTTAGGTCTGGCCGTTAAATAAAGTGCAAACCCAAACAACAGCTGATTACATAGGAGTATGTTATGTCAGTCATTAATACCAACTACCTATCCTTGGTTGCACAAAACAACCTCACCAAATCTCAGTCCTCACTGAGCACGGCGATCGAGCGCCTCTCATCTGGCATGCGCATCAACAGCGCCAAAGACGACGCCGCTGGTCAGGCCATCGCCAACCGCTTTACCTCTAACGTCAAAGGTCTGACCCAAGCCGCCCGCAACGCGAACGACGGTATCTCAATTGCGCAGACCACCGAAGGCGCTCTAGACGAAATCAACAACAACATCCAGCGCATCCGTGAGCTCACCGTACAGGCTGCCAACGGATCCAACTCGACCGAGGACCTGGAATCCATCCAAAATGAAATCCAAGAGCGGAAAGAGGAAATCAACCGCATCGCCCAACAAACTGATTTCAACGGCGTCAAAGTACTGGGCGGCGAGGATGGCAAAGTCGACCACATGTCCATCCAAGTCGGTGCTCACGACAGTGAAATTATCGACATCAAGCTCCAAGCCATTAACTTGGACACCCTGGAAATTGATGGCTTTTCGGTGGAAGGACTTGAAAAGATTGATGTTACTGAGATTAATGGCGCCCAAGTAACTATTGAGGGTACCGGGTCAGATGACTACACCGTTTATGAAGTAGACAATGGCGACGACGACCGTCACTTCGCCGTCGATGGTGAGGGCAACGTCTTCGCTGTTGCTTTTGAGGAAGGTGAAGGCAGTGACCCAGACACTTACACGCTAGATGACAAGATTTCCGGCGCCAGCTTTGATGAAGCTAAAGGTGTCATTAACACCGGTGGGAAATTGCTCGCCCAGATCGACAGTGCGCGGGACAAGGTCGACGGCTTGCGCAGCCACCTGGGTGCCATTCAAAACCGTTTTGAGTCCACCATCACTAACCTGAACAACACGGTGAATAACCTCTCAGCTGCGCGTAGCCGTATTGAAGATGCTGATTATGCAGTTGAGGTGTCCAACATGACCCGTGCGCAGATTCTGCAGCAGGCAGGTACATCTGTTTTGGCGCAGGCCAACCAGGTACCACAGACGGTATTATCCTTGCTGTCTTAATTGTTTTTCCTGTGGGCCGGTCTTTTTTAGGCTGGCCCGAGCCGATGCGTGATCTGCCTTGAAACGGGTGCTAGTTTGCACCTTTGCTACTTGAGCCGCTTGTCTTTAGGGATGAGCGGTTTTTTTGCTATCCGCACCTAGTTGTAGTGTCCTTATTTGCAGTGTCTCTTATAATGATTTTGTGCTAATTTTTTAATGGCCCGTTTTGAACGTTTGTTTTTGATGTTTATTACTTGAGTTTTTATTAAATTAGTCCAATGTTGCCTTAGTAGCACTGTAATATAGGCACAAAAAAAGACGTCTGCAGACGTCTTTGCGGGCTTTAAATTATCTACGCAGCGCGTTTAGACTGATACTATGTGGGTATCAGTGTAGATATACGCATTAATTATTTTTGCAAACCTAGCTTATATGCTGCATAGAGTGGTTTTCATGGCGCGCCCGCCAGGAATCGAACCTGGACCAAGAGCTTCGGAGACTCTTATTCTATCCATTGAACTACGGGCGCAAAGTGGCTATTGTAGCCTAAAAACATTCGGTCTGTAAAAGGACTCGAACAAGCCCACCCTTTGTGACGATGCGCATACATTCACGCCATTGTTCGCTATAATTAGCAGTTGCTTGCAACGAAAGGTGCGAGCTATCTAACAAAATATCATAGGGTCTAGCAGGCGTAGGCCACATAACAAACGCTAGACTAGAGCAAAACGACTACGCAGGATCCGATTTATGAGCACTACGGAACAACAGCCCAACCAAAATTCAAATGACACTCAAAGCGGCGAGGTCAAAAACCCGCTCAGAGTGTTCTTGACCGCTATTTTCGCCTTTCTGATCCCTATCGGGGCACTCATCCTTGTTTTAGAGGTTGCCACTGGTGATATGCGCCGCGGTAGCACTGAACGAAAGCTCTCTCACGAGGCCGTCATCGAACGGATTCAGCCCGTCGCGCGGGTGGCTTTCCAGGCGCCCGAGGGGGATGGCGATCTCGAGCTTAAAACTGGCGAAGAGGTTTACAACAGTACCTGTGCAACCTGTCACGCCGAGGGTATTGCGGGTGC
>Ga0209487_1004832_pt1 | contig 10235 bp, 6 predicted proteins | sample Poulit2012_FD_187524 | JGI IMG/M metagenome (GOLD analysis project Ga0209487, IMG submission 187524) | Agricultural soil microbial communities from Georgia to study Nitrogen management - Poultry litter 2012 (SPAdes) (version 2) | ecosystem: Environmental > Terrestrial > Soil > Agricultural land... | reverse complement strand
AGGAACAGGCTGAGCAGGATCAGCATCGTCAGGTAAAGCAGCAGGTTCGTCAGGCTGGTCATGTCGAAACCGGCGATGCCCGACCCGGGACTCCCCAGCAGGCTCTGCAGCGCCGCTATGAACGAGACGGCCGCGACCGCCAGGCCGGTGGTGGCGAGCAGGTGGCGCCGCCCCAGCAGCAGCGCTGACAGCGCGATCGGCATCACGTAAAGCGCCACGTAGGTGGCCCGGTACGTCATGTCAGTGAGGCTGACGGCGTAGGTGATCCCGGCGACGAGCACCGCGATGAGCAGCTGCACGCCGATCGAGAAGTTGCCGCGCTGCAGGTGCCTGAGCGCGCTGACGTTCAGCACCAGCAGCAGCACCGCCACTCCTGCACTGACGAAAGCCAGCGGTCGCGGGCCGACCATCACCGACCAGATCGCGTAGGCGATCAGCACGGATCCGGTGATGAGGCACAGCGCCCAGATGAGGGGGGTCCATTCCCGACGCAGGTTCAGTTGCGGAAGATCGGAACTGTCTACCAGAACACGGTCCTGGTGGGCATCCGGCTGCATGACGTGATACTATCAGCTCCGACTTGCCGTGATAGCATGCCAGACTGGTATGGCGCCTCCAGGCGGACACCCTGGAGAGGCGCATCTTTTTGTGTCCGTCCCGGTTCGCAGGAGGATTGCATGGCTAAGGCCGCCACTAAGTCGACCACCAAGAAGAAAACGACCGCCGCGAAGAGCAGGAGCAGCAAGAAGAAAGCCGCCGAGCCGGAGGAGACCACGCCCCTCGAGGGCTGGCTCGGAGCTGCACCCATCCAGAAGCTGCTGGAGCAGGGTGAGAAAGAGAAAACCCTCGACACCGAGGAGATCAACGACGCATTCAACCGGACCACCCACCTCATGCAGGTGGAGGCCGATGAACTGAACATCGAAGACCTGATGGAACTCATCACCAGCCGCGGGATCACCATCTCGGAACTGACCGAGGATGAGCTGGCTGATGAGGATGATATCGATCCTGACGCCCTTGATGACGAGGACGAGGAGGACGACGAGGCGCTTGACCGCGAGGAGATGGAAGCCCGGGCCGAGGCCCTGGCCGACTCACGGGTCAAGACGAACGATCCCGTCCGCCAGTACCTGCAGGAGATCGGCCGGGTCAAGCTGCTGACGCTCGAGGAAGAGATCAGCCTGGCGCGCCGCATCGAGGAAGGCGAGGCCGCCAAGGCCCGGCTTGAGGAGATGGAAGAAGGCGAGCTCGATGAGCGGGAGCAGCGCCGCCTGCAGCGCATCCACGAGGACGGTGAGCTGGCCCGCAAGCACCTGATCGAAGCGAACCTGCGTCTCGTCGTCTCGATCGCCAAGAAGTATAACGGCCGTGGCATGAGCTTCCTCGACCTGATCCAGGAAGGCAACCAGGGCCTGATCCGCGCGGTGGAGAAGTTCGAGTACCGCCGCCGCTACAAGTTCTCGACCTACGCCACCTGGTGGATCCGCCAGGCGATCAACCGGGCGATCGCGGACCAGTCGCGCACGATCCGCATCCCCGTCCACATGGTCGAGACGATCAACAAACTGACCCGCGCCTCGCGCCGCCTGCAGCAGGAGCTGTCGCGCGAGCCCAGTTACGAGGAGATCGCTGACGCGATGGGCCCGGACTGGAACGCCGAGAAGGTGGAAGAAGCCTTCAAGCTCACCCGTGAGCCGTTCAGTCTCGAGACCCCGATCGGGGACGAAGAAGACTCGTTCTACGGTGACTTCATCCCTGACGAGAACATCGAATCGCCGGTCGAGCAGGCGAGCCGCAACATCCTGTCCGAAGAGCTGGAAGAAGCGCTCAGCAAGCTGAACGACCGTGAGGCGATGGTGCTGAAACTGCGCAAGGGCCTCGTCGACGGCCGTGAGCACACGCTCGAGGAAGTCGGCAGCCACTTCGGCGTGACCCGTGAGCGCATCCGCCAGATCGAGAACAAGGCGCTGCGCAAGCTGAAGTACCACGAGAGCCGTACCCGCAAGCTGCGTGACTTCCTGGACTGAGCTGAGCAGCTTCGCTTACTGATCACAACCTGACTTTCCGCCGCTCCGGCCGTCACTGACGGCCGGAGCGGTGTTTTGATCACCCGCGGCTTCCGGCAGGCTGAGCGCTGCAGAGCGGTCTGGCCGGCGGGCGGTATCAGGCTGGGACACGCACTGCAGCGATAACATAGTAGTCCAGTCAACATTTACAGTGTCGCGCCGGCCGGAATACAATGACGCACCAAAACTCCGACAGCTGTGGCAGGCCCGTTACGGGTCCACCACATGTATTCGGCTCAGAAAGGTTGCTGGTATGTCAGAACATCGCCCTGCCAACCGGGCGCAGCCAGACCTTGACTCGCTCCAGGAACGCTTCAGCGAAGTAAAACCGCCGATGACGTACCGGGAAGCGAAGCTCGAGGCGAACCGCTGCCTGTACTGCTTCGACGCTCCCTGCGTTCAGGCCTGCCCGACCCACATCGACATCCCGCTGTTCATCCGCCAGATCGCGACTGACAACGTGACCGGCTCCGCAGTCACCATCCTCGAGTCGAACCTGCTCGGAGCCACCTGCGCCCGGGTATGCCCGGTCGAGGAGCTGTGCGAAGGCGCCTGCGTCATGGGTGAACACTACAAGCCCATCGAGATCGGCCGCCTGCAGCGTTACGCCACTGATCACCTGTACGAGCGCGGCATCCAGCCGTTCGAGCCCGCAGCCCCGACCGGCCGCCGCATCGCGGTCATCGGTGCCGGGCCGGCCGGTCTCAGCTGCGCCGGCGAGCTGGCCAAAGAAGGCCACGACGTGACCGTGTTCGAGAAGGACGAGCTGCCCGGTGGCCTGTCCACCTACGGCATCGTGGTCATGCGCGAACCGATCCGGGTAAGCCTCGAGGAAGTCGAGTTCATCCGCAGCCTCGGAGTGAAGGTCCAGACCGGCGTTGAAGTAGGGGTGGACATCCCGGCGCAGCAGATCCTCGACGAGTTCGACGCGGTGTTCCTCGGCGTCGGCATGGGCAAAGTACCCGAGATGCGCATCCCCGGTGAGGACCTGCAGGGCGTCACCGAAGCCCTCTCGTTCATCGCTGCCAGCAAGCTGGCGGAGATGGAAGGGCTGGAGCGGCTGAACGACATCCCGCTCGGCAGGCACGTCGCGGTCATCGGCGCCGGCAACACCGCCATCGATGCCGCCACGATCGCCAAACGGCTCGGTGCCGAACGGGTAACCATCGTCTACCGCCGCACCGACCGCGAGATGCCCGCCTACGACTTCGAGTACTCCTTCGTGAAGAACGAAGGCGTCGAGTTCCGTTTCCTGAGCCAGCCGGTCGCCATCCTCGGTGAACACGGCCAGGTGACCGGACTGGAATGCGTCCGCACCGAAGTGACCGAACCTGACGCTGACGGGCGCCGTGGCATCCGCGAGATCCCCGGCAGCAACTTCGTGCTCGAGTGCGACCAGGTGATCAAGGCGATCGGGCAGGAGAAACTGACGGGTGTTCTGGCCGAGTTCGGGGTGGATACCGAGCACGGTTACGCCCTGGTTGATCACGAGATGCGCACCAGCAACCCGCGGGTGTTCGCCGGTGGCGACGCCACGAAACTGACCGGTGAAGCGATGACGGTCACGGCGGTGCAGGACGGAAAGCTCGCCTCGCGCTACATCCACGCCTGGCTTATGGAGCAGCCGCCCGTGAAAGGCGAAGAGAGGATGCATGGAGACAAATGGCTGACCTGAGTATCAACTTCGCTGGGGTCAAGAGCCCCAACCCGTTCTGGCTCGCTTCGGCACCGCCGACCAACACCTTCTACCAGGTGAACAAGGCGTTCGAGTACGGCTGGGGTGGCGCGGTGTGGAAGACGATCGGCACGCCCGTACTCAACGTTTCGTCCCGCTACGGTGGTTTCGACTTCGGCAACAACCGCCTGGTGGCCATCAACAACATCGAGCTGATCTCCGACCGGCCGCTGGAAGTGAACCTGAAGGAGATCGCCGAGGTGAAGAAACTGTGGCCCGACCGGGCGGTGATCGTCTCGGCGATGTTCGAGTCCGATCCGGACGTGTGGCGCGAGATGGTCATGCGCATCGAAGACACCGGCGCCGACGCGATCGAACTGAACTACGGCTGTCCCCACGGCATGAGCGAACGCGGCATGGGCTCGGCAGTCGGCCAGGTGCCGGAGTACTGCGAGATGATCACCAGCTGGGTGACTGACGCGGCTTCGATCCCCGTCATCGTCAAGCTGACCCCCAACATCACTGACATCAAGGTGCCCGGTCAGGCAGCCATGGCCGGTGGCGCGGACGCCCTCAGCCTGATCAACACGATCAACAGCGTGGTCGGTGTCGACCTCGACAACTTCGAGATCCAGCCGAGCCGCGCCGGCAAGGGTGGCCACGGCGGTTACGCCGGGCCGGCGGTCAAACCGATCGCCCTCAGCATGCTGAGTGAACTGATGCAGCTGGAGAAGACCCGCAACTTCGAGATCCCCATCTCCGGCATGGGCGGCGTGAACACCTGGCGTGACGCCGCGGAGTTCATGCTGCTGGGCGCTTCCAGCGTCCAGGTGTGCACTGCCGTCATGCACTACGGTTTCAAGATCATCGATGAGCTGTGCAGCGGCCTGAGCAACTGGCTGGACGAGAAGGGCGCCGCGAGCGTGCAGGAGATCATCGGTGCCAGCGCACCCCGTTACTCGGCGTTCAACGAGATGGACCTGTCGTACCGGGTCGTCGCCGCGATCGACGAGGAGAAGTGCATCCACTGCAACCTGTGCTACGCCGCCTGCGATGAGGGCGCCCACCAGGCCATCGACCTGACCGTCGATGGTGTGAAGGTCGACCCGGCCGCCTACACCAGCTCGGTCCGGCCTCTGCCTTACGTCCGTGAGGACGACTGCGTCGGCTGCAACCTCTGCTCACTCGTCTGCCCGGTCGACGGCTGCATCACCATGGTCGAGCGGCCACCGCTGCGCGAGAGCGTCACCTGGGGCGAGATCACCGAGCAGCAGCCCGAGGTCACGCTGCGCTGGGACGCGATGAAGAGGTACCGCGCCGAGAAAGGCATAGATATCCACTGAGGTCCCAAGGGGCTTCAGCCGATAATCCTGGAGGTCTGCTGTAGTGAATGTCGTTATCAGGGGCGGGGAGATCGTCACCGCCGACAGCCGTTACGTCGCCGACATACTTGTACAGGACGAGAAGATAACCGCCATCGGCCGGGACTTACAGGTACCGGCCGGGACCGAGGAACTGGATGCCAGCGGACGTTTCGTTTTCCCCGGCTTCATCGATCCGCACGTGCACATCTACCTGCCGTTCATGGGCACCGTCACTGCCGACAACCATTCGACCGGCAGCCGCGCCGCGCTGCTGGGCGGCACCACCACTTTCATCGAGATGCTTGCTCCGCCGCGCAGTGACGACCTGATGGAGGGTGTCGCTCACTGGAAGCAGCTGGCCGCCGGTAACACCGCCTGTGACTACACCTTCCACATCGGTGTGACGAAGTTCGATGATGAGACCGAAGCCCAGCTGCGCCAGCTGGTGGCCGAAGGCCTGAGCTCCTTCAAGATCTTCCTCGCCTACAAAGGCGCTTTCGGCGTCGATGACGGTGAGCTGTACCGAGTGCTGAAACTCGCGGCGGAACTCGGCGTGATCGTTGCAGCCCACTGCGAGAACGCGGAACTGGTCAGCAACCTGCAGGAGCAGCTGATCAGCGAAGGCAAGACCGGACCCGAATGGCATGAGCCGAGCCGGCCGGAAAGCGTCGAAGCGGACGGCGTCCATCACTTCACAACGTTCCTGGAGCTGACCGGCGCCCGAGGCTACATCGTGCACCTGAGCTGCAAACCCGCGCTGGACGTCGCCGTGGCCGCCAAGGCCCGCGGGGTCGACGTCAGCATCGAAGCAGTCATCCCGCACCTGATTCTCGACAGGACCGATGCCGAGCGCCCCGGTTTCGAAGGTGCCAAGTACGTCATGTCACCACCACTGCGTGACGCCCGCAACCACGAACCGCTGTGGAACGCGCTGGAGCACGGCCTGATCGACACGGTCGCGACCGATCACGCACCGTTCGACTTTGCGGGCCAGAAAGACATGGGCAAAGACGACTTCCGTCTCATCCCCAACGGCATCCCTGCGCTGGAGGAACGGGTGAAGCTGCTGTACACGTACGGAGTCAGCCGCGGCAGCCTCGACCTGCACCGTTTCGTGGACGCAGCCTCGACCCGTACCGCTCAGCTGTTCGGACTGTTCCCGCGCAAGGGCACCATCGCGGTCGGCAGCGACGCCGACCTGGTCATCTGGGACCCGGACTGGCGCGGCGTGATCAGCGCGGAAACCCAGGCGATGAACGTCGATTACAGCGGCTTCGAAGGCATGGAAGTGGACGGCAGACCTGAGACCGTGCTGGTCCGCGGCCACGTCCAGGTCAAGGATGGAGAGTTCACCGGCCGGCAGGACCTGGGGCAGCTGCTCCAGCGCCCGGTCAGCTGAGTCGCGTGACAAACGGGGTCGTAATCGACGTACGGGACCTCAACATGGTCTTCAGTGGCCGCGGCACCGAAACCGTGGCACTCCGGGACGCCAGTTTGCAGGTTAACCAGGGTGAGTTCATCAGCCTGATCGGTCCGTCCGGCTGCGGCAAGACCACCTTGCTGCGGCTCATCGCCGATCTGGTCAGCCCCACCTCAGGCGAACTGACCGTCATGGGCAAGACGCCACGGCAGGCGCGCCTGGACCGGGACTACGGTTACGTGTTCCAGGCGCCGGCGCTGCTGGAGTGGCGCAACGTGCAGCGCAACGTGATGCTGCCGCTGGAGATCATGCGCCACAGCAGGAACGAACGCGAGCAACGTGCCAGTGAACTGCTCGAGCTCGTTGGCCTGGGCGACTTCAAACGGCAGTACCCGTGGCAGCTCTCCGGTGGCATGCAGCAGCGTGTGTCGATCGCCCGAGCGCTGGCGTTCGATCCGCGGCTGCTGCTGATGGACGAGCCGTTCGGGGCGCTTGACGAGATCACCCGCGAGACGATGAACCAGGAGCTGCTGCGCATTTGGTCACAGACGCAGAAGACGATCATGTTCGTCACTCACTCGATCGCCGAAGCCGTGTTCCTGTCCTCCCGCATCGTGGTGATGACGCCGCGGCCCGGCAAGATCGAGAAGGTCATCGACGTCGACCTGCCCTATCCGCGCGGCCCTGAGACCCGTGAGACGCAGCGCTTCTTCGAGCTCGCTACCGAGGTGCGCGAGTCACTGCGGGAGGTCCACTGAGATGAGGGGCGGCAGCCGCGATGCGTAACGTCTTGCCCGTGGTCATCACGGTTGTGGTGCTCGTGTTGCTCATGTACCCGCTGGCGCTGCTGTTCGGCCTGCCACTGGCCCGGCGCGACATGGATGACATGCGCAAGTGGCTGCGCGACACGGCGCTGGTCACGCCGGTTCCGGTCATCCCCGCTGACGGACTGCCGCTGCAGCAGGCGCTCGCCAGTGGTTTCAGCGCTGACGCCGATACCGCCGGCGTGCCGGTGTTCGGAGGCGAACGCGTGAACGCTGACCGCACTGACTGGGTCAGCTGGTTCGCAGAAGCCGCACAGCTGGAGCCACAGGTGTACGGCGTCGCTGCTGAACTGCCGGAACAGTTCGAACTGTACCGCTCTGCCGGCGGTGACTGGCACCACCTGCAGCGTGGCAGTGCCCCACCGGCCCTGCCACCCGATGGCAGCCGTGACCGCTTCACCTTCGGAGCCGCTGAAGGCCCCGTGCTGCTTGACGGCGTAGTGCTCGATGAGGGTGAGGATTACTTCGTGGAGTCCACGGCGATCCGGTTCGCCCAGCCGCCGCCGTTCGGCGCTTCGCTGCTGCGGGTCGAAGCAGACTACGAGGTGCTGAACGCCGCGGAAGGCCTGCTGGTACTGGCTGAACCGCTGGAAGCAGATGCTGAACTCCGGGTCGCTGACGCCGTGCTGGGGCTGGCCCCCACCCTGCGGGGAACCGCAGACGGTAACAACCGCAGCTTCGCTTTTCCCCACGGTGCGGTGATCGAAGCCGACCGCGACAGGGAAGTGTGGCTTGACAGTGAACTGCTGTCAGATGCCGCGGAGCGGCCTGCCGAGCGGGTCGACGGCCAGCAGGCGACGTTCACCTTCGAGTCGGACCGCGGTCTGGTCGTGATGGACGGGCGGCTGCTCACGGAAGGCAGCGACTACACCCGGGCCGGCAACAGCGTGACGTTCAGCCGTCCGCCGCCCCGCAACGCCCAGCTGCGCCAGTACCGTGATTACTGGCTGAGGGATCCCGCGGCCGGCGAGGTGCTGCTCAGCGAAGCGCCGGCAGCAGGCCAGGTGCTGTGGACGAGCCGTTACATGCACTACTCGCGGCCCGCCTGCGGTACGACCGTGATGGAGTGCTTCCTGGCGCTGCCCCAGCACCCGGTACCGTTCCCCCACTGGATCGCCGAGCGCAGCCTGCCGTTCCTGGAGCGATATCCCCTGAATGACGAGCGCAACGTGCTGCGCGCCACGCTGTACACGACCATGGGCACCGCCGCAGCACTGCTGCTTGGCGCCGCGCTCGGCATCGTACTGGCAGTCCTGTTCGTGCTGTTCCGTCCGCTGGAACGCACCCTGCTGCCCTGGGCGATCGCGTCACAGACGATCCCGATCATCGCGCTCGTGCCGGTGCTGCTGCTCGTGCTGGGCAACTTCGGTATCACCATCCAGACGAGCCTGCTGCCCACCGCCTTGATCGGTGCTTACCTGAGTTTCTTCCCGGTCGTCGTCAGCACCACCAAGGGGCTCAGGGCCGTGGAACCGCTCGTGCTGGACCTGATGAAGAGTTACGCCGCCAGCAAGCTGGAGGTGTTCTGGCGGGTACGTCTGCCCGCCGCCACCCCGTTCCTGTTCACCGGCCTGAAACTCGGTATGGCGGCTGCCCTGGTGGGCGCACTTGTCTCGGAAGTCGAATCGAACAACCGGCGCGGCCTCGGCTACCAGATCCTCGGGCAGGTGCAATCCGGCAGCGTCGCTGACGTGTGGATCCTGCTGCTCATCTCAGCGGTACTGGGCATCGTACTCGTCGGTCTGGTGAACCTGCTGCAGCGCGCGGTGGCACCGTGGGAGCGGCAGGCATGAAACTGAAGCCCGCACCCGTACCGCTGCTGGCGCTGCTCGCCGCGCTTGTGGGACTGTTCCTGCCGCTGGCGGAGGGCCTCAGCCTCAGCGGCTGGCTCGCGCCCCTGCTGCTCGGTATCGCACTGCTCGGCGCGCTCAGCGGCGGTCTGGCGGGCCTGACGGTCGTTGCGGCCGCATCGCTGGCCGGGGCCTGGCTGCCGGTACTGCAGCTGACCGGCAGCGGTCAGGAAGCGGCAGCGGGTTACTGGCTGCTGTGGCTCGGCCAGATCGTCGCGGCGGTCGCAGCCGCAGGAGTGCTGAGTCTGGTGGAGCTGCCGCCGGACGAGGATACCAAGCTGCGCCAGCGGCTCCGCAACCTGGTCCCACCTGCGGTCGTGCCGGTCGTTCTGCTGCTGCTGTGGCAGGGGCTCGTCATCGGCTTCAGCGTGCCCAAAGGCATCTTCCCGGGCATCCACCACGTACTGGGTCAGCTGCAGTCGAGCCTGCCGGTTCTGCTGAACGACAGCCGCGTCACCTTCATCAACGAAGTGGCGCTCGGCCTGCTGATCGGAGTCAGTACCGGCTTCCTCGCCGGGGTGGCCATCTCGCTCAGCCTGTTCCTGCGCCGCGGTTTCCTGCCGCTCGCCGTCGCATTCGGAGCAGTGCCCATCGTCGGGCTGGCCCCCGTGCTGGGCCGGGCGTTCGGGGTCGACTGGCACTCCAAAGCGGCAGTCGTCGTGATCGTCACCTTCTTCCCGGTCGTACTCAACACCGTGCAGGGCCTGCTGCAGGTCGATCCGCTCAAGATCGAGCTGCTGCGCGCTTACGCAGCCCGGCCGCTGACCGTGTTCCTGAAAGTCCGCCTGCCCAACTCACTGCCCTACCTGTTCAATGCCCTGAAGGTCGGGGTGGTGGTTGCGGTCATCAGCGTCATCGTCGCCGAATTCCTCATCCCCGGACCGCCCCGCGGCCTGGGGCAGCGCATCAGCCTGTCGGCCCGGCAGGGAGCGTTCGATGTCGCCTTCGCTGCGATCGTCGTTTCCAGCCTGTTCTCCATCCTGGCCTACTCACTGGTATCGCTGCTGGAGCGCGCCACCACCGGCTGGCACGC
>Ga0209487_1004831_pt1 | contig 10236 bp, 9 predicted proteins | sample Poulit2012_FD_187524 | JGI IMG/M metagenome (GOLD analysis project Ga0209487, IMG submission 187524) | Agricultural soil microbial communities from Georgia to study Nitrogen management - Poultry litter 2012 (SPAdes) (version 2) | ecosystem: Environmental > Terrestrial > Soil > Agricultural land... | reverse complement strand
CGATCGGAACGAGCGGCGGTTCTTGGTGGGTTGTCATCGGCCATCCTCGTCAGCTTTGGGTGTTTCCGTCTGCGTCAGACATCGGCACCACGCTAGGGCTAACAGATGGGAAAGCGCTTGTGTCAGCCAAATGAAATGCCAGGGGCTCTGTTTGTGCCCCGATCACAGTACAAGCATTCCCCGAAAGCGATTTGATTTTCGTCGGCCACAGAGCATTTAACGGGGAGCAAACGGGGTCTAGATTTACATACATTCATGTGTGTATGCTTTTGCCACGATTGTTCGCACCACAATACGCCCGAGTCCGATGTTCCCGCATTCACCGAGGAGTACGCGCCGTGAACCGCCCCGTGTCATACAACCGTCTAGAGAGCAAGGTGGCCGTAGTCACCGGCGCGTCCAACGGAATCGGCCGCGCGATTGCCGAGAGTTTCATAGCCGAAGGCGGGCGCGTAGTCGCAGCCGATATCGACGCTGCCGCTTTGGACGACCTTGCCGCTACCCACCGCGATGCACTCATCGCCGTGCATTGCGATGTGACTGACCCCGCGTCGTTTCAGTCCACCATCACACACTGCATCCAGACATGGGGTGGCCTAGACATCCTCGTCAATAATGTTGGCGGCGATCGCGCACAAAAGCTTGTAGATATTGAGCCCGATCGTTGGCGTCGCGCCATCAGCCGCAACCTGGACAGCGCCTTCTACGGAATTAAATATGCTAGCCCGGCACTGGCCGATAGCGGCGGAGGCGCAATCGTCAACGTATCGTCGGTTGCTTCACGCCGGCCGTCGGAGGGCTTAGCCGCATACAGCGTTGCTAAAGCCGGCGTGGAAGCCTTGACGCGATCAGCCGCACTTGAGCTTCGTTCCCAGCACATTCGCGTAAACGCCCTGATCCCGAGCCTATTTAATACTCCCGGAGCGCAGCGAAGCCGCCAGGCACTCGAACATGGATACGGCGACGACCTCGACGAGTACGCCGCATATAAACAGGCCCGCTGGGGGCGGCCCGAGGAGGCCGCCTCCGTCGCCGTTCATCTGGCCAGCGACGAAGCGTCGTTTACTACGGGCCTGCTCTACGTGGTCGATCACGGGTTCACTCTCACCTGAGTCCAATATCGCAAACAATCAAGGAGGATGACATTGACTCGCACACTCAAAACCCTGGCAACCGGCGGTAACTATTTCGAAGCCCCGCGGTGGCATGACGGCCGCTGGTGGGTCTCTGATATCTACAAGGGCGTCGTGCAGACATACGACACACAGGGCCGCGGTGAAGACATGCTCCACGTCGACGCCCATCCATCCGGCCTCGGTTGGATGCAAGATGGGTCGATGCTCGCAGTCTCCATGCAGGACGCCAAGCTTCTTCGCATGGCCCCCGACGGCACTGTGACCGTGCACTCCGACCTGTCAGAGCTGTGCAAGTACGAACTCAACGACCTCGTAGTTGACTCACATGGACACGCATTTGTCGGCACGATTGGATTTGCCATCGCCGAAGGCGACGAACCACGTACCGGCAGTGTATTCCGCGTCGACCCTGACGGTTCGACTGTGGTCGCGGCGGACAGTTTATGGTGCCCGAACGGGCTGACGATCACGCCGGACGGCAAAACGCTCGTGGTGGCCGAGTCATTTGCCGGGAGGCTCACTGCGTTTGACCTCGCCGCGGATGGTTCCCTGTCCGGTCGCCGAGTCTTGGCTCAGGTCGGCGAACCCCCCGCCCCGGGCTCGGCACCAGAGATGTTGGGGGCCGCGTCTCTAGTTCCCGACGGCTGTGCGATGGATGCGCAGAGTCACGTCTGGGTCGCCGACCCATTGCGCCAACGATGCGTGCGGATCTCGCCCGACGGAAACATAGTTGACGAGGTCACCGACCCCGAAGGGCGCGACGTCTTTGCGTGTGCCCTTGGAGGCGGGGATGGTCAGACTCTGCTGCTGTGTGTCGCCCCCGATTTCTTTGAGGCAGCTCAGGGCCTGAACGCAGGGCAGGCGGCGCTCGTGACTACGACGGTCGACGTGCCGCACGGTGGAAGGCCCTGAGGGCGGCATCATGACGGCAGATCCGGCTCGGTTACTAAGCAAGAGCGCAGAGCTCTACGGTGACAAGACCGCGTTGATTTGCGGTGAGCAGAGGCAGACGTACGCGGAACTGTGGGATCGCTCGGTCCGCTTAGCGAACGCGTTGCGCGCCTCAGGTGTTAACCCCGGGGAGCGGGTCGCCCTGCTGGGCGACAACTCTTTCGAGTCACTCGAACACGTCACAGGCCTGGCGATCGGTGGCTACGTTCGATGCGCGCTGTACACCCACGATGTCGTTGATCGACAATTATATTTACTCAGGCTGACTGACGCCGCGGCACTCATCGTCCAGGCGAAATACTTCACCGAACTCAAGGCGCGCATCAAAGAGGCACCACATCTTCGCGTTGTCCTGATCCTCGAGGGATCCTCCGAGTCCGAGCTTGATTACGAGGCGGCGCTGGCTGCTGCGTCGGCCGAGAACGGTGCGGTAACTATCAACGAGGATGAGCCGCACGTGATCCGATTCTCGGCGGGGACCACGGGGCTCCCGAAAGGAATCATGCATACCTGGCGCGGTTGGCGCGATATGGGTACTGAAATGGCGCTCGCGGTGCGAGGCTTCGACGAGGACGACTGCTATCTAGCCGCCGGCCCACTGCCCCACGCGGCAGGAATGTTTTCCTGGCCATTGATGACAGCGGGCGCGGCAACCGTCGTAATGAAGTCATTCGAGCCCGGAGAATTCCTCCGGCTGGTCGAAAAACACCGCGCGACGAGCACCGTCGTGGGCCCGACCGTCATCCAGATGGTCACAGAACACCCCGATGCGACGTCCCGTGATCTGTCGAGCTTACGGGTAGTCGGGTACGGCACCGCGCCGGCTTCGGAGGCCGTGCTGACCAAGGCCATCGGCGTCTGGGGAAACGTCATGTATCAGGTCTACGGGCAAAGCGAAGCGCTGCCTTTGACGGTGTTGGGCCCGCGCCATCACCGAGTGGACGGAACATCCGAAGAACGGGCCTGGCTGCGTTCGGCCGGCCGCCCCACGCCAAACGCGACCGTACGGATCCTAGACGATGACGAGCGCGAGCTTCCAGTCGGTGAGGTAGGCGAAATTGTCGGCTACACGCCGGGCCAGATGGCTGGGATTTGGGACGATCCCGAACTCACATCTGAACGGTTGACCTCCGACGGCGGGGTCCGGACGCGAGACATGGGATGGATTTCGAGTGACGGTTTCCTGTATTTGGCCGATCGCAAGGAAGACACCATCATTTCGGGGGGCTACAACATTTGGCCCAATGAATTAGAAAACGCTCTGGCCAATCATCCCGCGGTTGCCGAGGCAGCTGTCGTGGGCCAACCGCATCCTAAGTGGGGCGAAACACCTGTAGCCGCGGTGGTAGTGCGAAGTGATGCCGACATCACCGAAGAAGAGCTCATTACATGGACCCGGGAGCACGTCGGATCGGTAAAGAAAGTCACCGGAGTACATTTTGTCGACGAGTTGCCGAAGTCCCCGATCGGGAAAATAGTGCGTCGTACCGTACGCGAAATGGTGAGCCGACAGTGAATCTATCGCAACCGCGGCACCACCTACCAGCACGCAATACGTGTTCGATACGGCCATAAGGAGTCCCTTTGACCGGTAACCTTTCACCTGAACGAATCGCCTTTGCAGAGGCCATCGGGGCTTTCGCAGAACGCGAATGCGGAACGCGAGAACAACGCGACCAGCTCACCAATAACGGCACCGAGGCCCACAGTCACCAGATCATGAGCAAGCTCGCCGAACTGGGATGGGTGGGCGTGGCGTTTCCCGAGCGATACGGAGGCGGCGGAGGTGACCAGACGGACGCTTGCCTCCTCTTAGAGGAGTTGGCTTACGGTCAAGTTCCGGTGTTCGGTCTGGGCATTTCCATGATCGCGGCACGCACCGTCCTTAACTACGGCACCGAAGAACAAAAACGCCGTATTATCGGAGGATTCTGCCGCGGCGAAATTTCCTCGGTGGCAATGAGTGAACCCGAGTCTGGTTCCGATGTTGGGTCCATGAGCTGCAGAGCCGAGCGAGTTGACGACGGTTTCGTCATAAACGGCCAGAAGACGTGGATCTCATGCGCCCATTACGCTCAACGAATTCTGTTGGTGTGTCGGACCGCAAGCGACGGCAGCAAACACCGCGGGATCACTATGCTTGAGGTTCCTGTGGACACCCCGGGCGTAGAGATCCGACCGATCGAAAACCTCGGCGGCAATGAGATCAACGAGGTCTTCTTCACCAATGCACGAGTGCCCGCTGACCATATTATCGGGCGCGAAGGCGAAGCGTGGAAACAGCTCATGGCTGGCCTGAATTTTGAGCGTCTCATCTGTGCGGCGACATTCTTGGGAAATGGACGCCGGGCATTCGATGACGCACTGAACTATGTGCGACAACGAGAACAGTTTGGACAGGCTGTTGGGTCGTTTCAAGCAATCAAACACCGAATTGCTGATCTTGCCACCGAACTCGAGTGTGCTCGCCTACTGGTTTATGACGTGGCTCGAAAGGCTGACGCGAACCCTGCCGGCCAACTGCCGAAAGAGGCATCAATGGCCAAACTTAAATCAACCGAGGTGGCCAAACACGTCAGTATTGAGGGCATGCAAATGCTCGGGGCGGCCGGCTACACGACCGAGTACGACATGGAGCGTCATTTGCGCACCAACATCATCTCTACTGTGTTCGCAGGAACAAGTGAAATTCAGCGTGAAATCATTGCAAAGGAGCACAATCTTTGACCGGTCAACCGCCGTCCAGATACCGAACTAGCAGCGCGGTACCGAGCACACCAAGCGTGCCTGGCAGAGAAGCTGTCATAGTCGAAGGAGTCCGCACACCCGTCGGCAAGCGTGATGGGCAGTTGCGTGATTGGCACCCTACGGACCTGCTGGCTCAGACCCTCAGAACGCTGGTCGATCGTTCAGGGGTGGACCCCGAAAAGGTGTCGGATGCCATTATCGGTTGTGTTCTAACCGAAGGCGAGCAATCATTCAATATCGCCCGTTACGCTATCCTTGGTGCGGGCTTACCCGAATCGCTTCCGGCTATCACGATTGATCGTCAGTGTGGTTCAGGCCAGCAGGCCGCTCATTTTGCGGCACAGGCGATTCGCAGCGGCGAAGCCGATTTTGTTCTCGCCGGCGGCGTCGAATCGATGAGCCGGGTGCCACTTGGGCCGATGTTTGATCCATCGCTTGGTAAACCCGTATTTCACGGTGAGCGAGCACAAAAGCGATACGAAAATGCCCTGGGCGCACAAGGGCCCGCCGTTGAACTTGTCGCACGTAAATGGGGCTTGACCCGCGATGAGCTCGACCAATTCAGTATCGAATCTCACCGCCGAGCCGATGCGGCGACTCAATCCGGGTTTTATGCGGACCATCTCGTACCAGTCGAGGATTCCGCCGGCACCGAGATGGTCCGCGATGAGGGTATCCGGCGTGCCATCCAAGGAGAAAGAATGGCTGCGCTGAAACCAGTCTTTCTGGACGACGGCGTGATTACCGCGGGGAACTCATCTCAACTCAGCGACGGAGCAGCAGGTCTTTTGATCGCGGAACATGATGCCGCGCGAGCTGAAGGATTGAAACCACTGGCAGCTATCCGGTCCATGGCGGTTGCTGCGGCGGACCCGGTACTACAGTTCACGGCGATCCTGCCGGCAGCACGTAATGCCCTTGAGCAGGCTGGCTTGGACATCGCCGATATCGACCGGATTGAAGTCAACGAAGCGTTCGCTCCGGTGCCGTTGATGTTCGCCCGCGAGTTTAATGTTGACCACAGCATTGTGAACGTCAATGGCGGTTCTATCGCCATTGGCCATCCGCTTGGTTCGACTGGAGCACGCATGCTGGCCGACCTGGCGTATGAACTGAGAGACAGCGGTTGCCGATACGGCCTGTTGACGATCTGCGAAGGTGGCGGCACCGCGAACGCGACCATCTTAGAACTCTTATAGGCCGGGGCAGTTCATTTAAATTCACCCACCGATGCACGATCAGGGAAGCCCATCGCGGGCAACCTCGACATCGGCAGCTAGCAATCGTCCCTCGCGTTCCTGCTTTCTGGCTTCTTCCTGGAAATCAGGTGCAGCGCACATGAAGAGTGTGCGATGGTTCTGACCTCCGATCATGCATGCGAATACGCCGGTGCCGGGGTCAATTGCCTGATCGATCGTGCCGCCCTCGAAGACCCGTATAACCCTGCCACCTACCGCATCGGCTACCCACAGGGCTCCTTCGGCATCTAGACAACAGCCATCCGGTGCAACCACCACCTGGCCAAGCAAGTTTTCTAGTTCCCGTTCGGTTGGCGTGGCTCCGAACTCAGCCCACACACGTCGATCGGTAAGACTTCCATCGGCGGCAATGGTAAACGCGGACACCCGGTTTCCGAACGTTTCGGACACCAAGAGCGTGCCATCGTTGGTAATCGCCATGCCATTGGGAAACAACATGTCGTCGGCTTCAACGGTGACTGAACCGTCGGGGTCTACGCGAAGGAGCCGGGCAGGTTTAAGCGGGGCGCCGCCCATCAAGTCAAATCCAAACTCGCCCAGATACGCGCGTCCCCGGCCGTCGACGACCATGTCGTTCGGGTGGCCGGTCACATATCCTGATAATTCGGCGTGGACACTCAGTGAGCCATCGTTTTCGAGGCGCATGAGCCGCGCATCGCGCATAGAAATGACAAGCATTCGCCCATCGGGCAGCCAACCAAGCCCAGAAGGCTGTTGAGGCACGTCGACCTCCTTCTTGAGGTCCGTGCCGTCGGCCTGCGCCGAATACACCGCGTAGGTATAGAAATCGGAGAACCAAATGCGTCCGTCGCGCCACCGTGGACATTCCAGATACGACAATCCCTCGATCAAGGTCCGGGTCTCACCAGTCATAATTCGTCAAACTCCTCTGTGAGTGGATGGCTGAACGCCGTGGTTAATCGGTGTCGTTGAACTCGGCAGATTTCGTGACTATGTGGGTGTGAATCAGCATCGGCGGACTCGGTCAGCGAGCAGCCTCCAGGAAACGCTCCAGCTCGCGGCGTATATCGGGCCCGCACGGTTGAATGACAATTTCGGAGACTCCGCGCTCACTCAGCTCATCAAGCTTTTCGCGTACCTGCGCACGCGTCCCGCTCAAGGTGACGTCACGCAACGTGACGTTCCCGCCCGCGTCCCACGCGGCCTGGTCGGCATCGTTCAAACCCACGCAATGCTGCGCGTGAACGGCGAGATGCTCCTCGCCGGTCGGAGAACGGTCCACGACGTCCATCCACTGTTCGCCGCCCGGTAATTCCCGCACGGCATCAGGTCCGCCAAATTCGTACGCCCCGTGCAGCGAGAGCGCCCACCCCGGTCCGCCTGCGGCCCTGGCGTGTTCAGAATCGTTGCTTTCGTCGTCGTCAAGCACCGTGCCCCATGCCAGGTATGCTGACCAGTCGTAATCACCGGCGAAATCTGGCAACTGCAAGGTCGAATACAGCCCATCGCCGAGTGCCTGAACCACCTTATTGCCTTTAGGCCCCAGCGCACTGATGACCACGGGTATGTCCACGGGCCGAGAAGGAGCGTGCCCCTCGGGATGCAGCATTTGCATGCGGGCACCCTCCCACTCAACAACTTCGCCGCGCAGTAGGGCTTTAAACGTGGCGATGTAGGACTCCATGTACGACCACGTGATCGCCCCATAGCCCATCGCTCGACGTCCGGTAAAGCCAGTACCGAAGGCAACGGCAACTCGCCCGGGGGCTAGGTGTTCGAGCGTCGCCGCCGCGGCGGCGTTGGCCATCGGATGACGCAGACTCGGCACAAGTACGCCCGGCCCCAAACCGATACGCCCGGTCTTATCGGCGGCGAGCGCAAGCGTCATCCACACATCCGGACTCTGTTGCGGGGTGTCATAAACCCATGCACGCTCATATCCGAGCTCTTCGGCCACGGTGATCATCGCCGGCGAATCCAGAGCCGTCGGAAACGCACACGATACCTTCATGTTCGCTCCTCATGTCACGAATCCACAAGTGCCGCCTGTCCCTGAGCCGCGACCGCGATACACTCCTAACTAAGCGCATAGTCACATAGACTAGAGTAATGTGTCAAGCTTCACACTGCGCACACGCACGACCCAGGAAGGCGACGACGTTTTGGCCAAGCAACGGCAGGCACGGCTCACGGTTGAAGAAGTAGCCGAACTTCCCGAACTCGACGATGATTCATCTAAGTTATGGGATGAGGATCTAGGAGATGTTGCTCGGCAGTTACTCACATCGGCCGTGCGTTGCTTCGCTTCGAACGGTTTCCACGGCACCACAACACGTGACATACCGGCACTATTGGGTCTGAGCCCCGCGGCTTTATATGTGCATTTCCCATCAAAAGAACGCATACTTTACGAGATCATCCGAACCGGCCATGTTCGGGCGCTCGAGCACATCACGGAACCGGCGGTTCACGACATAAGTCAGCCAGCCGATAAGCTACACGCGATCGTGACCCGATACACCGAATGGCACGCGCGCCATCACGTAGTCGCTCGGGTCTGCCAATATGACCTTGCAGCTCTGAACGTTGAACACTACAACGATATCCTGGAACTTCGAAGGGAAACCAATGCCGTGTTTCGCGATGTTGTGCAACGTGGAGTCGACGACGGCGCGTTTGTGACCGTCGACGTGAAACGCGTGGCACGCGCGATGTTGTCATTGGGAATCGACCTCGTTCGATGGTATCGGCGTGACGGGGCCGACAGTCCCGAACAGCTCGGCACGTTTAACGCCGATCTGGCACTAAAGATGGTCAGTTAACCTCTGGGGAAACCAACCAGACGCCACTCCACATACCCAACAGCCATCTTGACGTACGCGTATGGCAGCATGATTCTGTCTACATCACGGAAATTGGACCGGGGGGTCGTATGTCTGTTTGGCAAAATCGCAGCCGATTTTTCAAGTGTGCGGCCGGCGCAGTTGGCGCGCTAAGTTTGTTGGCGGCCTCGGCGTGCGGAACATCGGGTTCCGGCGACGAAGTCACGCTACGGTTATCGCATCAGTGGCCAAAACCCAAGGGTGACGACGGAGACTTTCGTTCATTAACTGCGGAGAAATTTGCCGATTTAGTGGATGAAAAAACGAATGGCAAAGTCAACGTTAAAATTTATACCGATTCTTCGCTGGTGGATTCGAAAGAGCAATACCAAGCAATCAAACGCGGTACGCTGGATATGTCGGTCTACCCGTTGGACTATGCCGCCGGCGAAGTTCCGCAATTCAGCGTGACCTTGATGCCGGCGTTAGTGAAAAGCCATCAACAGGCGCAAAACTGGCAAGAATCCGAGATCGGCACAAAAGTTGAAGACATTGCCGAAGACAACGGTTTGAAGATCCTGACATGGATATGGAACGCCGGCGGAATTGGCGTCAAAGACGGCGACCCCATCATTTCCCCAGACGACGTGAATAAGGGAGATGTCGTGCGCGCGGCCGGCCCGTGGGTCGAACGGATGCTTAAAGGGGCCGGTTTCAGCATCACCAGCATGGCATCATCAGAGATTTACAGCGCTATGCAGACCGGAACTCTGGATGTCGCCGTAACATCGGCTGGATCATTCCGGTCCTACCGCTTACACGAGCAGACCGACTCCTACACGTCACCGACGGAAAACACCTTCTGGTTCATGTTCGAGCCGCTCGTCATTGGAACTGAGCAACTCGACAAGCTCAGCACCAAGGAGCAAGAGGCCATCATCGAGGCCGGCGAAGAACTTCAAGACTATGTGTATAAGGCATCAGAAGAAGACGACGGCAAAACCGAAAAAGTATTCAAGGATGCCGGAGTCGACGTAGCCCAAATCGACGATGACGCATTTGACAAGTGGCAGGATGCCTCCAAACCGATCTGGGACCAGTTCGGCGAGGATGTCAAAGGTGGGCAAGAGCTCATCGATCTGGCACTCGAAGTCCCGACCGACTAGCCAATAAACGACGTGCCAAAAACCCATCACACGGCCGAGCCAAAACTTTTCAAGGCGGTCGACCGGCTCTCTGATTTTGGTGGCTACGTCAGCGGGTTATGCCTATTCATAGCCGCCCTGGTTGTCTGTCATGCTGTCGTGTGGCGCGCCCTAGGTAAAAGCGCCGACTGGCAAACCGAACTATCTGTCTATC